>Ga0194128_10004974_pt1 | contig 19026 bp, 18 predicted proteins | sample TA2KigCa65mmetaG_FD_148650 | JGI IMG/M metagenome (GOLD analysis project Ga0194128, IMG submission 148650) | Freshwater microbial communities from Lake Tanganyika, Tanzania - TA2015037 Kigoma Deep Cast 65m | ecosystem: Environmental > Aquatic > Freshwater > Lake | place: Tanzania: Lake... | reverse complement strand
TGGCTCGCTTCTACCGCCAAGGGAGCTGCTGGGGTGAACATGACCCAGTATGAGGCAACTCTGCCTATATGTACATAGTTATATGAGACCGGACACTAGTGCGACTGCGCCAGTGACTGTTCCGCTCGATTGCGGGCGTTGTAGACGTTGTCGAGATCGAACTCGACGCGGGCGGCCGTGTCGCTGGCGATGCCGACCATGGTGTTCCAGGAGTTGACGTTGGGGTAGCACTGGGCCGTCGTTGCGAGGTAGACGCGGGAGTCGCCGACGCGCATGCGGGGCTTTAGCTTCTGGTAGCTGAGCGGCCAGATCGGTTCGACGAAAGGCGTGCGGAAGACCTTGATGTCTTCGACCCAATCGGGCTGGAATTTCGAGTTGAAATCGCGGAGGGCTTTGAGGGCCTGGAAGCGGATGTCGCCGTCGGTCTGGTTGTAGACGTCGCTGTCGGCCTGGCAGTAGTTGAGGAGATAAACCAAGTGGTGGCCGCCGGTTTGCGAAGCGGGGACGACGTGGGTCGTTTCGACCAGACCCTGGAATGGATAGTCCTTCCTCACGATGGCGTTCCAGTAGTAGGGCTGCAGGCGCTTTTTCATGATCACCACGGCGTTGACGACGCCTTGATAGACCAGGTTCTTGTTCGGCAGCATGTTGGCTAGCGATCCGCGGGCGATGTTGCCGAGCACCGGAATGGGCAGGGTGGAGATGGCTGCGTCGAAGGCTTCCCAACGGCCGCTGACGTTTAGCTGCACATCCCAGGGGGTGTCTTGAACGGCGAATACGGGGGTGCGCATGCGGATGTCGCCGCCGAGCCGGTGAATCTCTTTTTCGAGGCGTTCGACGATGAGGCGATAGCCACCGCGGACGTAGCCCTTCACTTCTTTCGTGCCGCCCTTTTCGCGGCGGAGGCGCGACCAGAACCAGTGGGCCGGCACCTCTTCGAACAGATCGCCGAACTTAGCGCGCAGCAGCGGTTTCCATAAGCGATTGAAGACTTCGGCACCGAAGAGACCTTCGAGCCATTCGGAAACGCTGATCGAGTCGAGGCCCTTCGGATCGTTGCAGAACTTGGCGATATAGGCGCCGCCGATCGCGGTGCGGATGCGGCCCCAAAGGCTGAGTCCGCCGAAGTTCAGGAGATCGAGCGGGGTGTTGAACGGGTAGAGCTTCTTGCCGTGCAGGAAACCCATTTTGGTTTCTTTCCACACGATGCGGTCTTCGAGGTCGAGTTCCTTGAGCAGGGGCAGGAGGTTCTCGTCGGAGTTCAACATGACGTGATAGAAGCGCTCCATGGCGTGGCCCTCGTGCTCGAAGGTCGAGCCGAGACCGCCGAGTTCGCAGGAGGCTTCAAAGATCGTCACGTGTTTGCCCTGCTGCAGCAAGCGCAACGCACCGACGAGGCCGGAGATGCCGCCTCCGAGCACTGCAACACGATGACGTAGGGGAGTCATGGGAAATCCTTTTCTCGTTACTCTTCGATTACCAGACGGCCGCCTGCGAACTTCGCGTCGGCCCACATTGTGAGGGAGGTCCAGCCCGCCAACCGCATCAGGGAGAGGCGTGATTTGACGGACTGGAAAACGTTGATTTTCGACTCGCCGAACTGGCGGCGGTCGACCGGCATCGGCAGTTCCTTAACCCGGAAGCCGAGGAAGATGGCGCGGACCATGAACTCGGCGACAGCCGAGAAATTGTTCGAATGGAACACGACCTTCTTGATGACCTCGCGGCGGTAGGCGCGATGCATGGGAGTGAAACTGTGAACTTTGTCGCCGAGAATTTGGCGATAGACCCAGGAAGCGCCCTGGCTGAGGATTTTTCGCATCGGGTGGACGGTGCCCTGGCCGCTTTCGGGGTGCCAGGGGGAAGCCGTGATGAGATCGGCGCCGGCGTGGAGCATTTCCACCATCTGAGGGAGCGTTTCGGGCGCGAAGGTGCAGTCACTGTCCATGGTGCAGACGATGGGGGCGTGAGTTACGGCAAACCCTGTTCGGATCGAGGCGCCGAGGCCTTTGTTCTTTTCGTGGTGGACGGCGCGGATCCAATCGGGGTGTTCGGCGGCGAGGCGGTCGATTGCCTCTTTGGTGCCGTCGGTGGAGCCGTCGTTGATTAGGTAGATGTCCCAGTTCGGGATACGTCCCGTTTCGCGCATCGCGGTGATGCGGCGGATCAGTTGGGGCAACCCGTCAATTTCGTCGTAGCAGGGAACGATGATTGAGGTCGTGGTATTGGGCATCTGTGGACTCCGAGGAGTGTTTCGGACAGTCTCAGTTTGCCTTTAGTCAACGTACGGGTCACTCGTCTTTCAGCAACGGGACTTGGATCTATAGAGTAGCTCTAAGGTGTAGAACTCCTGATGGGCGGCTGGTACTAGGGTTCCTTTGTTGTCTTATACTTGCGAACGGTGGTTGGGGTTCCAGAGGGATTCTGGCTGGTTCAGTACGCGGCTCGAATGGCGGCTGGCGACGAAGAAAAAATCACTGAGCCGGTTTACGTATTCGAGTGCTACGGAGGATACCCCGGTGGTTTGAGTAAGGGTTATGAGATTGCGCTCGGCGCGGCGGCAGACGGTGCGGCAGATGTGGAGTTCGGCGTTGAGGCGGCCGCCACCGGGGAGGACGAAGCTGCGGAGAGGTTGAAGATTGGCATTCATGGCGTCGATGGAGTCTTCGAGGTGTTTGACGTCTTCGGCGCGGATGACGGGTTGGTTGGGGTGGAGGTCTTCTTGCAGCGTCGCCAATTGCGAGCCGAGATTGAAGAGCTCGTGTTGGATGCGGACGAGTTCGGCTTTGAGCGGGTTGAGTTTCTCGGGGATCGAGCAGATGGCGGCGCCGAGGAAGCTGTTCAGTTCGTCGATGTCGCCGTAGGCGGCGATGCGGGCGTCGTCCTTGGCGACCCGCTGGCCGCCGACGAGGGAGGTTTTGCCTTCGTCGCCGGTGCGGGTGTAGATTTTGCCGAGGGTGAGGTTGGGCTCGTTGAAGGCGTCGTTGGGCATGTCTTTATTTTCGCTGCACGAAGTACGGTTTGGATACGTCTATCCTTCATGATCCGCGTCCTCTTTCTCTGCGCGGCCGTTGAACTTGGCGCCGCGGATGTGCGGGTATTCGTGGAGGTGCGCGAGTTGGGGACGACGGCGCCGGTGCCTTGGCCGCAGGTGAACGTTGGCAGCCGGCCGGTGCGGGGGGATTATGCGGGGCGCGCGATGGTCGATATTCGGACCCGGGACGCCACGGTTCCGGTTTCGGCTTCGGCGGCGGAGTTCATGGCGATCGACGGCGTGCAGGAGTTGCCGGTGCCGAACGATTCGCCGTCGATGGCGGTGCGGATTTATCTGGCGCGGAAGAAAACGGTGACAGGCACGCTGCTCGACCCTTCCTCGGAGATGCCGCTGCAGGGCTATCAAGTGCGGCTGTTGCGGGAGACGAAGTATCGGGGGGAGCGGATATTTGTGCCGATGGAAGCGGCGGCCGTGACCGGGCGGGATGGGCGTTTTGCCCTGAACGGCTTCCTGCCGGCGTCGTTTGCGCTGCGGATTAGCAGCGCCGAAATTCTTGTGCGCGAAGGCTCCGCCGATGAGGCGCTGCCGGAGCGGACGGGGCGCGCGGTGGCGTATTGGCCGGGGATTCGCAGTGAGGAGCCCGATCGCGCGATTGCGATTTCGCATGCCTTCGAGCAGGTGGTTGGCAAGGTATATGCGGCCGAGGTTCCGCTGCACGCGGTGGCGTCGTCGATCGAGGGGCGATCGTGCTCCGACTCCTACGATGTCTCGGTGTACCGCCGCAAGGAGATGGTACGGGAGCGGCTGGCGCGATCGCAGATTGCGTGCGGGCGAGGGTTTGTCGTCGAGAATTTGCCTGAAGGCGAGTATGTGTTTGAAGCGGTGCGGCAGGGATTTGAGATCGCGTCGCGGTCGTTGCATGTCGCACGCAACGAGCACATTAAGCTGCTGGCGCGGCCGGGTTTTTGGGCCGATGTTGGTTTTGCGGTGGATAAAACGAGTGGACGGGTGTTTGCGAAGTTGGCGTATTCGGATGCGGCACGGGTTGAGTTGCGGCAATCTCCTCGGATCTGGATGTGGCCTGACGAGCCGTATGAGTTCGAGGTGCTTGGATTGGCGCCTGGCTATTTCTTTGAATCGATTTTGCTGCCGGAGACGCGCGTGGCGGCGGGAGATGTCGTGCGGCTTTCGGGCGTAACAAAGCGGTCGGTGCAGTTGGTGATCGCCAAGCCGGCGGCGTTGATGGCGGGGAAGGTTTCCAATGCGCGCGGCGAGCCGGTGTCGGCGATGATTGAGGCGGTTCGCGAAGGCGCGACTCGCGAACGGAAGCGGGCGATGGCGGGCCGCGATGAGAAGTTTTCGCTGCGCGGGTTGGCGCCGGGGCGGTATCGTGTGTTCGCGGCGGACGCGGAGGAGTTGGGTGTTTTTGTTGAGGCGAAGGCGGGCGAGCCGGCCTGGGTGGAGGTGAGGCGTTAGCGGGCGAACGTATTCGCAGCCAGGAACGCGAGTTCGTCCGCGATGTTTTCGACTTGCTTGGCGACGGGGAGGCCGCCGGAGTGGCCGCCTTCGGTGTCGTAGTGCAGCAGAATCGGTTGGTCGCCGCCGTTGGCGGCTTGCAGCAGCGCGGCCATTTTGCGGGCGTGGAGCGGGTCGACGCGGGTGTCGTTGTCGCCGCTCAAGATCATCGTCGCAGGGTACTTGGTGCCGGGCTTGACGTTGTGATAGGGCGAGTACTTTAATATGTACTCGAACTGCTTGGGGTCTTCCGACGAACCGTATTCCGGCACCCAGTAACGCGCCACCTTGAACATGTGATAACGCACCATGTCGAGCAGCGGGATACCGCAACTGACCGCGCCGAAGAGTTCGGGGCGCTGGGTCATCGCCGCGCCGACGAGCAGGCCGCCGTTCGAGCCGCCGCGGATGGCGAGGTGCTTGGGACTGGTGTATTTATTGGCGATCAGCCATTCGGCGGCGCCGATGAAATCGTCGAACACGTTTTGCTTGTTGGCGAGCATGCCTTTCTCGTGCCACGGTTCGCCGAACTCGGCGCCGCCTCGGAGATTGACGATGACGAACACGCCGCCGTGCTCGATCCACCACGCGCCGAACTGGCTGAATTGCGGCAGCGTGGACAGGTTGAAGCCGCCGTAGCCGTAGAGCAGCGCCGGGTTCTTGCCGTCGAGTTTGATGTCCTTCTTGTGCGCGACGAACATCGGCACCTTGGTGCCGTCCTTCGATGTGAACCACTTCTGATCGAGCGTGACCGGCATTTTTTCGAGAGGCACCTTGGTCTGATGGATCTCGCGGCGGGTGCCTTTGGCGATGGAGTGAACGTAAGTGGTTGGCGGCTGGAACAGAGAACTGAAATTCGAGATGGCGACGTCGGAGTCCCACTCGCCGCTCAGGTTCGCGGCGCTGCCGTGCCCGGGCAGAGCGACCTCGCGGACGAGCTTTCCGGCGGGCGTGTACAGGCGAATCTTCGGCTGGACGTTTTCGAGCGTGTGTACGGCGAGATGGCCGCCGACAAGGCGCATCGACTCGATGTTCCACTTGCCTTGCGGGACGACCTCTTTCCAGTTCTCCCGCGCGGGGTTGTTCAGGTCGATGGCGATTACACGTTGCTGCGGGGCTTTCCAGTTCGTGAGCGCGAAGTACGTATCGCCGCCGATGGAGCCGGAGAAGCGCGCGGCGATCGATTCGTTGACCGTGACGCGCTTGCCGTCGCTCAACCGCAGCACATACACCTGATTCTTCGCGCTGGCAGAGCCTTCGAGCACCATGATCGAAAGGTATCTTGCATCCGCCGATAGATTGGCGATCATCAGCATCATCGGCCCGAGATGTCCACCAAAGATCTCCTTCGCTTCGCCGCCGAACTTGTGTTCGTGAAGGCGTGGGCCCTTCGGCGTGGCGATCACATAATAGGCCGACTGACCGTCGGGCAGCAGGCTGACGGTCATGTAGCGAGCGCGCGGCAGCACCGGGCCGTAGTCCTTGCGCGCATCGACGTCGTAGAAGTGCAACTCGACTTCGTCCTCGCCGCCCTTTTGTACACCGTAAGCGATCTTCTTTCCGTTGCTCGTGTAGTCGCGGACGGAGATCGATTTCGCGCCGCCCCAGGGGTTCGGGTCGACGAGGACAGCGTCTTTGCCGTCGACACCTTCGCGCATGACTAGCACCGATTGATCCTGCTCCGGCGCGCGGCGCATGTGGAACAGGCGGCCACCGGCGTAGGTGAAGCCGGAAGCTGTTTCGACGCGATTGAACTCGGTAATGCGTTTGACGATCGACGCGCGCTGCGGGAGTTTGTCGACGTAGGCGCGCATGTAGGAGTCCTGCTGTTTCAGCCACGCGCGGGTTTCGGGGCTTTGTTGATCTTCAAGCCAGCGATAGGGGTCGGGAACTTTGACGCCGTGGAGCGTATCGACGACATCGTCCTTTCTGGTTTCCGGAGTGGGTGCGGCGATGAGCATGGCGGTGAAGAGGAGGAGAAGTTTCATAGGTCTCGATACCTGGTAAGTACGATTTGGTTTTTTTCGATCGCTGCCCGGGTTTCGGGCGCGGTTAGAGCTTGGAGTTCGAGCGCGCGGCTTTTCTTTAGCCGGGTCGGCGCGGCTTCCAGTTCGGCGGTGCAATGGCCTGGGTGAGTCATTAACTCCGTGGCGCCATCGGGCAACGAGTCTAGAAGTGCGGCTAGGTTATGAGTTTGTAAACGGCCGGTTAGGGCGAAACCGGCGAAGTGATCGGTGGTTTGCGCTTCACCGGACAACCCAGTTATCATGCGACGCATTACGGACGAAAGCAAGCCCCGGCCGTTGAAGTCGGCGGGTTTGCGGATCCAGCGGAGGCCGAACTCTTCGGCCACGGAGAGCAGCGCGCGGCGGACGGGTTTGAGCAAGTGCGTGTGTTTGTGGGTGTCGGCGTGGAGCGGTTTCAAACCCGCTTGAAAGATCTTGCGGGCTTGGGCGGCGAACTCGTCGTAGAGGTTCAATTGGCCAGCGAATACGGCTTGGACGAGCGCGGGGACACTCGGCGGAAACGGCTTGCCTGTCACCAGGGACTCGCCGCCGATGAGGACGAAGTGGATGCCGATGTCGAGAGAGGGCGTTTCGGCGGCGAGGCGGACGGCGTCGTCGAACGCAGCGCCGTTGGCCATGAGCGTTGTGGCGGTGAGGATACCGCTGCGATGCGCCTCAACGATTCCGGCGTTGACGTCGCGCGTGAATCCGAAGTCATCGGCGTTGACGAGGAGCCGTTTCAAAACAGTTTCAGTTGGATGGTCAGGAACTTTTTCGGATTCTTGCGGAATTCCTTCATGAACGAGTTCATCTCCTTCATGCTTCCGTCGAGCGATTCGTAAAGCGACGGGTTGGTCATCAACTGGCCCATGGTGCCGTGGCCGCTGTTGATCATGCCGACGGTCTTGTCGAGATCGAGCACGAGCTTGTTGATGTTGGCGTGGAGGGCGTCGTCGTAGATCAGCTTGCCCATGGAGCCTTGGCCTTTGTTGATGGCGTCGATGGTCTTGCGGACGTCGGCGATGGTGGCGCGGAGATCGTCGTGGAGGGCGGGGTCCTTCATCAGCTTGCCGAGCGATCCCTGGCCCGACTTCAAGTCGTTTTGCACGTCGGCGATGGTGTCGTCGACGCGCTTGAGGGACTTGCGGAGATCGTCGTGCAGGCCTTCGTCGTAGAGCAGTTTGCCGATGGTGCCTTTGCCGCTGGAGAGGGCTTGCGTGACCTTTTGCACCTCGGCGACGGTGGCGACCAGCTTGTTGTAGAGTTCGTCGTCGACGAGGAGTTTGCCGATCGAGCCTTTGCCGGTTTCGACGACGGAGACGATGTTGTCGACGCGCTCGACGATTTTTTGGAGCGACAGGAGGGAAGGGTAGGCGGCGTTGACGAGATCCTGGAATTCGCGCGTGTCGAGGCTGCGCAGTTCGCCGCCGGCGGCGATGGGCTGTTCGGACTTGCCCATCTTGATGTTGATGTACTTGGTGCCGAGGAGGTTTTCGGCACCGATGGCGGCTTGCGAGTCGGAGGGGATTTGTTTGAGATTCGCGGCGTTGATGAGCAGATCGAGGCGGATGATGCGGTTGGGCTTGTTTTCGCCCGATAGCCCGACCGTAGCGATGCTGCCGATCTGGATGCCGTTCAGGCGGACTGCGGAGCCTTCGGTGATGGCGGCGGAGTCGTCGAGAAACGTGTAGATGGTGACTTCTTTGGAGAAGAGGCTTTTGTTGCCGGTCAAGAGAAACAGCAGCACGGCGAGGATTGCGAACGCGACGACGGCCATGATGCCGACTCGGAGTTGCGCCCAGGAGACTTTACTGGAGGTAGTAGACATGGCGTTTAGTGAATGGACCGGTGCATGGAGAACTTGGAAACATACGGATCGCGCGAGGCGTCGAGTTCGCGCTCGTTGCCCTCGAAAACAATGCGGCCATCGTGCATGACGAGGAAGCGCGTGCGCTGGCGCAGCGGGGAATCCTCGGGCATACGTTCGAGTTGCTTGCTTTCCGGATTGTAGCGGAAGTTGGCCATCATGTGGCCGTCTTGAAAGCGGTGCGAGATGATGGCGGAGGTTGCGTTGCGAATCTCCCGCTCCTGAATAATCAGCGCCATGATGCGGTTGGCGGTGATGGGATCGAGGCCGGCGGTGGGCGAATCGTAGAGTAGGAGATCGGGATCGCTAACGGCGGCGCGGGCGATGCCGACGCGGCGGCGCATACCGCCGGAGAGTTCGCTCGGAAACTTGTCGAGCGTGTGGCCGAGTTCGACGAATTTGAGCGCCTCTTCGACCTTTGGCTTGGCCTGTTCGGCGGTCATCTTTGTGCGATTGACGAGCGGATAGGCGACGTTTTCCTCGATGGTGAGCGAGTCGAAGAGGCCGCCTTCCTGAAACAACATGCCGATGCGCGGGCGGATGGTGAGCCACTGCGGCTCGGTGAAGTGAGTGACGTCCTGGCCAAAGAGCGTGATGCGGCCGGAGGTCGATTTTAATAGGCCCAGCGCGATCTTGACCATCACCGTTTTGCCGGTCCCGGCCGCGCCGAGAATGATCAGCGTGTCACCGGCATTCATTTCGAGCGAGACGCTGTCCAGAACCTTCTCGACACCGTCGAAAGACAGCGAGACGTTGTCGAATTTGAGAACGGAGGTGGACATCAGAGATTGACGAAGACGCGGGTGATTAAGAACGTGAAGACGAAAATCCAAACGCTGGCGACGACGACGGCTTGCGTGGTTGCCCGGCCGACGCCCTGCGTGCCGCCGGTGGTGCGGATGCCGTAGAGGCAGCCGACGAGCGCAATGATGTATGCGAAAACGAGCGGTTTCAGCAGGCCCTGCGCGATGTCGTTGTATTCGAGCGAGCGCCACGCGTTGTTCCAGTACTGTTCGGTGGTCGTCAGGCGGAGCATGGGCACGGCGACGATGAAGCCGCCGATGATGCCGATCATGTCGGCGAGGATCGTCAACAACGGCAGCGTGCAGCACATGGCGAGCAGGCGCGGGGTGACGAGTTTTTTGACCGGGTCGGTGCCGAGCGCGCGCATGGCGTCGATCTGCTCGGTGACTTTCATCGAGCCGAGTTCGGAGGCGATGCCGGATGCGTTGCGGCCGGCGACCAACAGGGCGGTCAACACGGGGCCCATTTCGCGCACGAGCGTGATGGCGGTGATCTGGCCGACCTGGCCGGTCGCGCCGTACTGAGATAATGCGCGCGACATCTGCAACGCCATGACGGCGCCCGAGAAAAATCCGATCAGCACCGTAATCGGCAGGCTGCCGACACCGATGACATCCATCTGGATCATCATGTCGTTGGCGTGGAAGGGACGCCGTACAATGTTGATAGTCGCTCGTCCCGCGAGACTGATGAACTCTTGGAATGTGAGGGTGGGCGACTTTAAGAAGTCAAACAACCGGGAGGCTCCTTGACAGAAAATTCGATGGTAACACCGGAATGAAGGGTATTACAGACATCCCTGGAATTCAGGTCGGTCACGCGACCGACCTGGAGGGGCGCACCGGCGTGACGGTTGTGTTGTGCGAGAAGGGCGCGGTGGCTGGGTTCGACATCGGCGGATCGGCGACGGGATCCTCGGAATTGGACGTGATGAACCCGCTGCACATTACGTCATCGATCCATGCGGTGACGATGGCGGGAGGGTCGGCCTTTGGTTTGGAAGCGGCGTGCGGCGTGCGGCGGTTTCTGGAACAGCATGGCGTTGGGTTTCCGTACGGGGGATCGCGGATACCGATTGTACCGGGGATGATTCTTTTCGATCTCGGCTTTGCGAAGCCGGGCGTGCGGCCGACGCGCGAGATGGGCGAGACGGCGGCTGCCGCGGCGACGGACGAGGCTGTAGTCGAGGGCTGCGTGGGCGCGGGCACTGGTGCGACGGTTGGTAAATTGTTCGGGCTGGCGCGGGCGATGAAGGGCGGGATCGGCAGCTACACGGTGCCGTGCGGCAAGGCGAAGGTGTCGGCGATTGTGGCGGTGAACGCGTTTGGCGACGTGCGCGATCCAGCTTCCGGGAAGCTGTTGGCGGGGTGTAGGAAGTCGGAGAAGTCTAGGGATCTGCTCGATACGGAGAAGGCGCTGCTGGCGGGCGCGCGGCGAGAGAACGCGGTTGCGCCGGCGAATACGACGCTGTGTGTGGTGGCGACCGATGCGAAACTTTCGAAAGTTGGCGCAACGCGGTTGGCCAAGCGGGGGCAGGCGGGCGTGTTGCGGGCGCTTTCTCCGGGGCATGCGACGGTCGATGGGGATGTGGTCATCGCCATGTCGTGCGGTGAGATCGTCGAAGACACAGATGCGTTGGGCGTGGCGGCGGCGGAGGCGGTCGGGCAGTCGATTGTGCGCGCGGTGAAGGCGGCGCGGACGATGAGCGGGGTGCCGGGACTAGCGCGGTGAGAACCGCGCGCGAAGCCGAAGGAACGGAGTTTCGAGATAGCGAAAGCTGAGCAGGGCGGCGGCCATCGTCATCGTCAGCACGAGGAAGAATGCCAAGAGGTCGTGCGGCTTGAGCGGCAACGACAGCGCCGAGCCCACGCGGGAAATGGAGCTGTATAGCGCTGGATGTAACAAATAGACCCCGCAGCTGACGACACCGACTTTGGCGATGGGCGGCCATCGCAGTGGAGACGCGAGTACGTTGTCTTCGCGGATGACACATGCGGCGACAAGCGCGGCCATCAAAAAGCCGTGCGCGGGTTGGGCGACACGGATCAAGATCGTTCCGGCGAAAACAAGCGCCATAACGAACGCCATGCCGCGCCGTCCGAACACGACCCAAAGCGCCGTGAAGCCACGCGGGTTGTCCAAGACCACGGCGAGGAGCGCGCCCCAGAACAGCGCTGGCGAAATACGCCCTCCGGCGAACAATGCCGGCGACACGAACGCGAGGGCTAGGGCGATCCAGGCAGAGGGGCGCCCAATCGCGGCGAGCAGCACTGGCCAAAGAAGGTAGAACTGTTCTTCGACGGCGAGACTCCAGGTGTGGCCGAGAATGACTCCCAAGTTGTCGCCCATCCGCCAATTGCACGTGAACGTAGCGATGTAGGGCGCGTTCGATAGGAACTCGACGCCTCGGGGCTCGTGGCGCCCAAACGCAAAAACCGCGGCGAGGTAGGCGAAGAAAAGAGCGTAGTAAAGAGGGAAGATGCGCAGGGCTCGGCGTGCGTAGAAATCGCGAAGGGAGATCGATCCGGTCCTCGCGCGTTCGCGCAGCAGCAGAGTCGTGATGAGAAAGCCGCTAATTGCAAAGAAGAGTTGAACGCCGGCATAGCCGAAGTGCGCGAGGTACAGTAGGCCGGGCCCGTGGCTCCATACCACGCACAAAACAGCGATGCACCGCAGTCCGTCAAGGCAGCCGAAACGCGACGTGCCCTGAAATGCGCCGTGCGCGGTCAAGTTCGGCATCTTCTGAAATTGTATTGTAAGGCTATGCGTTATTTTCTAGCGTTGGTACTTCTGCTTCCTCTGTTCGGCCAGTCGAAGCGGCCCGTGACATTTGCCGACTACGATGCGTGGAATCGCATCACGAGTGCGACGATTTCGAACGACGGCAAGTGGGTGGCCTACGCGTTGCAGCCGCAAGTGGGCGATGGCCATGTAATCGCGCGCGAGATTGCGAGCGGCAAGGAGATTCGCGTGGCGATCGGCATGCAGCCACCGCGGACCGACGAGGATGGCGAGAACCCGGAAGAGCGGCGCGCGCCGGCGCGTGGGCCGAAAGTTGAGTTCTCGGCCGATTCGCAGTACTTGATCGCGCAGACGTATCCGCCGAAGGGGCGGAAGCCGGCGGGGAATGGCGGTATGGCGATTTTGCCGTTGGGCGATCGCACGCCGGTGGTGATCGACGACGTGAAGAATTTCAGCGTGCCGGAGGATGGCGGCGGCGTGGTTGCGTACTTGAGAGGGAAGCGGTTGGGGATTCGTCCGCTGGATGGATCGGCAGCGCGCCTGTTTGAAGGTGTTTCCGAGTTTGCCTTGTCGCGCGATGGGGCCGTTGCCGTGGCTGCGGGCGAGGAGTTTGTCATCGCGATCGACACGACAACTGGTGCGAAGACGGTGTTGAAGAGCGGCAAGGCGCGGTATGCGCAATTGACGTTCGACTTCGACGAACAGCGCGTGGCGTTTTTGGCCGATGGCGCGATTTATGGCTGGCGGCGCGGCGAGAGCGCTGCGTCGGAGTGGGCGAAGGGGCCGTTTGCCGATCGCGCGGGCTTGAGCTTTACGCGTGACGGGAAGATATTGCAGGCAGGATTGGCTTCGGCACGTCGTGCGCGTCGCGGAGAAGCGCCGGCGTCCGAAGAAAAGGCGGTGTTTGAGTTGTGGCATTGGAAGGACGACCGCGTGCAGACGATTCAGAAAGCGCGCGCGGCGACCGAAGGCGGGAGGGCGACGCGGGTAGCGTTGCATATCGCTGATAAGAAGCTCGTCACGCTGGGCAGCGAGGATGTCACCGATTTTGTTTTTAGCGAGGACAGCGGAGTTGCGCTTGGGTACGGCGATAAGGCGTATTTGCCGGCGCGCGAGTACGACGGCTCGTATCGGGATGTGTACATCGTCAATCCGGCGACGGGCGAGAAGAAACTTGCGGTGAAGAAGCTGGCGGGGATGGGCGGCGTGACATTGTCGCCCGATGGGAAGTGGGGTGTGTACTACGACAAGAAGGCCTGGTGGGCGCTGGACACGGCGACGGGCGCGATCAAGAACCTCGCGCCCGGGATGTCGTTTGCGAATGAGTTGAGCGACACGCCGCAGGCGCCGGGATCGAATGGTTCGGCGGGCTGGACTCGCGACGGGAAGTCGTTCCTTGTCTACGACCGCTACGACGTGTGGGCTCTTTCGCCTGCCGAATCGCCGCGGAATGTTACGGGCGGCGCGGGGCGGCGGACGAAGGCGGTTTTCCGCGTCGTGCGGGCGCGTGTGGATCGGCGAGATCGAGGCATCGACGCGGCACAACCGTTGCTACTCAGCGCGGTGAACGAGACGACTCGCGATAGTGGGTTTTCTCGGGTTCCGTTTGCGGGCGGAGCGCCGGCGAAGTTGATCCTGGAGGCGCGCGCTTTTTCGACGCCGAAGCTGGCTAGGAACGCCGATGTCATTTTGCTCACAGCCTCGCGGTTCGATCAGTTCCCCGATTTGCAAGTGACCGATTCTTCGTTCGGGAAGTTCGCAGCCGTGTCGGATGCGAATCCGCGGAAGAAGGAATTGAAGTGGGGCACGGCGGAACTGTTGTCTTATCGCACACCGCAGGGTGTGCCGCTGCAAGGGATACTCTACAAACCCGAAGACTTCGATAAGACGAAGAAGTATCCGATGCTGGTCTACATCTACGAGCGGCTTTCGAACGGGCTGCACACGTTCGCCGATCCCGCGCCTTCGCACGACTTGAATCGCACGCTCTATGTTTCGAACGGTTATTTGATGTTGCATGCCGATATCGCCTATACAACCGGTTACCCCGGCGACAGCGCGCTGCAGTGCGTGAGCGCGGCGGTGAAGAAGGTCGTCGATATGGGGATTGTCGATGAGAAGAAGATCGGCATTCAGGGGCATAGCTGGGGCGGGTATCAGATCGCCTACATGGTGACGCGGACGAATCTATTCGCGGCGGCGTCGCCGGGCGCGCTGGTTGCGAATATGACGTCGGCCTACGACGGGATTCGCTATGGCCCCGGCCTGCCGCGGCAATTTCAATACGAGACCGGGCAGAGCCGCATTGGCGGATCGCTGTGGCAGTACCCGACGCGGTTCATCGACAATTCGCCGATCTTCCGCGCGGATAAGGTGCAGACGCCGTTGTTGATGCTCCACAACGATCGCGACGACGCGGTGCCGTTTACGCAGGGCATCGAGTTCTTTCTCGCGCTGCGAAGGCTGGGCAAGGAAGTTTACTTCTTCAACTACAACGGGGAGCCGCACGGGATTCGGAAGCGCGTGAATCAGCGGGACTACGCCATTCGGCAGTTTGAGTTTTTCAATCACTTCTTGAAGGGCGCGAAGAAGCCGGCGTGGATGGAACGGGGGATTCCGTACCTTGAGCGTGACCGGCCGGAGATGCAGGGGTGGAGGCCGGAGGGGGTGAGTACGAATTAGGCGCGGCGGGCGCGGTGGATCCTGATCGGCGGCGCGAGCGTCTGGCCGTTGGCGGGCGCGTTCTGAATTTGTTCGAGCACGAGCCAGCCGGAGACAATCCGGCCGAAGGCGGCAAAGCCTTGGCCGTCGGGGTTACGGCGACCGGCGAAGTCGAGTTCGGGCTGATCGCCCACGCAGATAAAGAATTGATCGCGCGCGGTGTCGGGGCCGACGCGCGCCATGCTGAGCGCGCCATGCAAGTGGCGTAATCCGGTGATGGTGGTTCGTTCAAGTTCAATCGCGTCGTACGCGGGGGAGTCGGCGCGGCGGCTGCCTTGGATAACGCCGATGCGGATTTCGTCGTTGGGCTGATTGTTACGATGGACAACGCGATGGAACTGACCTCCATCGTAGGCGCCGGCGTCGATGTAACGGAGAAAATTGGCCGCGGTGCGCGGCGCGGCGGCGGTGTCAATCTCGGCGACGAGCGTGCCGAAAGGGGTTTCCAGCGCCACTTTGGGAAGCGCGGGACGCTCGGAAACCGCGTCAGACGGGCCTTTCGGCGCTTGCGCGGCAAGAAAACCGTTAAAATTGGCCAGTTTCTGCATCTTTCCTCTTTACAGAGGCGCTCCGAGTGCCTTATGATCGGAACTGCCGAAAACATTTTCACCACAAAACGTTTCAGGCGCCCCGCAAGGAAGTTTAGTTTAGTAAGGAGCTTAAACATGGCCGCTGCTCGCATGACGCAGACTCAACTCGTAAAGGCCCTCGCCGACGCCGTCGAAGGGTCCTCCAGCAAACAGGTGAAGGCGCTATTGGCCGCCTACTCCGATATCGCAATCAAAGAAACCAAGAAGAACGGCGTGTTCGTTCTGCCTGGTCTGGGCCGCCTGGTCCGCCAGGAGCGCAAGGCGCGCATGGGCCGCAACCCGGCGACCGGCGCGGCGATCAAGATTCCGGCCAAGAAGGTCGTGAAGTTCCGCGTCGCCAAGGCTGTTAAAGACGCTATTGTTCCTCCGAAGAAGAAGTAGTTCGTTCGAGCCGTAAAAACACAAACCCCGCCGGAGCGCATCCGGCGGGGTTTGTGTTTGATACCGATACCGTTCCGCTCAACGTGCGAGCGGCCAGAGGAAGCCTAAGCCTGCTTCTTTTCCTCGGTGGGTTTTTGTTCTTCTTTGATGGCGTTCTTGAAGTTCTTGATACCTTCCCCTAAACCTTTGGCCATCTCAGGAATCTTCTTGCCGCCGAAAAGCAGCAAGGCGATGGCGAGGATGATAACAAGTTCCATTGGCCCAATTTGGCGCATACGGCCTCCTTCTGATTACATCTATCATTATAGGTGAAGGCGCGCCGCCGTCAACCTACCCCATGCCGATCAAGATCAAACTTCCGAAATCCGACCCCGCGAAGACGGCGCGGCGCGTGGCGCGAACGGTTGTCGGCACTGTGAAACCGGCGCAGTTGATCGAGTCCGATCCGCGACGGAAGAAGCCGAAGCATAAGAAGGATCTGCTTAAAGACGCGGAATGATCCTTCGACTTTTTCTAGTCTCCTTGGCCGTTGCGGCGCAGGAGAAGCCTCCGGTTTTTTACTCCTGGCACGCGTTCGAAACGGTGCTGTTCGACAACGGCAAGACTGAGCTTGACGCGTTATTCCACTTCCGCACGCGCGACCGGTTTTCGGTTTTTCAGTTGGCGCGCGGTTCGGTGTACGGGAGTCAGCGCATTGGGAAACATTGGCTCGTGGGCGGCGGATTTTTCGTGCAAGCACAGGAGGCTGAGCCGTTTTGGGCGCCGCAAAAACGGTTTTGGGGATCGGTTACGCGAGAAATCCGGACGCGGCGATTCGCACACTTGGCGCGCTTCCAAACCGATCGCTTATTCGGGATGCGCGACGCCTCCTACACGCGGTATCGCTTTTTCTGGCAGTCGGCTTGGCGCGCGCGCATCAGTCCATACGCCGGAAACGAGGAGTTCGTCGAACACGCCGGACATCAGCGCACGCGGCCGCGTGTGGGGGTTGCCTTCGCGGCGTCGCGCTCCATCGACGTCGATATCCACTACGCCTTCGACCACATTTACCTGCGCAACCCTGGCAATCGGCATATCCTGCAAACGACGTTTTCCTTCCACAAACCTTCTCGGGACTGACGTTTGATAGAATTCGAGTCCATGATGCGAACAGTGGTGACGTTGCTCGCGGCGGCCCTTGCCCTTTCCGCCGAGACCCGAGTCTTTCAAGGCTTTACGCTTTTTGACGGAACCGGCAAACCACAAGTAGCCGATGCGGCGATGATCGTCACCGACGGCCGGATCACGTGGGTCGGCGCGAAGTCGGCGTTGAAGAAGCCCGCCAATGCTGAAGTTGCCGATCTCACGGGCAAGTTCGTGATTCCCGGGATCATCAATCTGCACTGCCATCTCGGCAACACAAAGGCGCTGGCGCAGGATCCGAAGAATTTCACACGCGACAACGTCAACGATCAGCTGAAGACGTACGCCAAGAACGGCGTGACGGCTGTGCTCAGCATGGGCAGCGATCAGCCGCTTGTCTTCGACATGCGCGCCGAGCAGCGCGCGGGCCGGCCGTCGCTGACGCGCATCTACACGGCGGGGCGCGGGTTCACTGGCAAGGCTGGGTATCCGACCCTCGCGCCGGGCATGAAGGGCGTGCCTTACGAGGTCGAGACGGAGGCGCAGGTGGCGGCGGCGGTGAAGGCCGAGGCCGCGAAGAAGGTCGACATGCTGAAGGTATGGGTCGACGACCATCTTGGCCGCGATGTGAAGATTCCGACGGCGTTGACGGCGGCGATCATCCGCGAGGGCAAGAGGCATGGCTTGCGCACGTCGGCGCATCTGTTCTACCTCGAGGACACCAAGAAGCTCGTAGCCGCCGGCTTGTATGGCGTTGCGCATTCGGTGCGCGACAAGCCGGTCGACGATGAGTTGATCGCGCTGATGAAGAAGCATGGCGCGTGGATGGCGGCGACGACGTTGACGCGCGAGTACTCGGTCTTTACGTACGTGAAGGGCGCGCCGTTCGCCGACGATCCGTGGTTCGTTCGCAGCGTCGATCCGGCCGATCGCGCGACGATCAAGACGAAGGCGTTTCAGGATAAGGCGGCGCTCGATCACACGTATCCGCGCTATCAGAACGAGTTCATGGATATCGCTAAGCGCAACATCAAGAAGTTGGCGGACGCGGGTGTGAAGATTGGCTTCGGCACCGACACGGGCCCGCCCGCGCGGTTTCCCGGTTACTTCGAGCATCTCGAAATGGAGTTCCTGGTGGACTCCGGCTTGACGCCCGTGCAGATTCTGACGGCGGCGACGAAGAACTCGGCGGAGTTTCTGGGCGAGTCGAAGAACTTTGGGACGATCGAAAAGGGCAAGTGGGCGGACTTCGTGGTTCTTGGCAAGAACCCGCTGACTGAAATTAAGAATTCGCGGAGTGTGGAGCAGACTTGGGTGGCGGGGAATCGGGCGTATTAGTTCCCACGCGCGCGATCGCATCTGCGAGAGCGTTGATCGATGAACCAGTTTGACCGCATTCCGTGGAACCGTCAGCAGATGAAAAGGGGCAGCCGAGTATTGGCGGCATGCGTCTTGCCGTCCGACGCGTTGTCGAAGCGGTTGCGATCTATCCGAGCCGCGAGGATCTTTGCCGCAACTGTCCCGAGCTCGACATCGAGTAAACCGCCATCGAAATCTCGGCCGCGCGACGCAGCTAGTTCTCGATCAGAGTCTTTCGCGCGATTCCGGGGCACTAAAGGCCAATTGCGATTGCCGAACTCGTTCACCTGCCTTTTATACCTGCTCGACAACCGCCGCGCTAGTCGCTATTCTGATTGCAGTTTGCAGACGGATTTGTCGGCCGAAATTCGCGCTAGAAGATAGTCATGACAAACGGCGATGACATGAATGAGATTGGCGGAATCGCCGCCGAACTTCCGGTTGACAACCCGCCTGCGCTGTTTCTCTCCCCGACCAACGACGGCAAGGGAAAAAACTCGATTCGCGCCCGGCTCAACCCCGTCGGTTGCTGGCGTCTCGACGACGTCCGTTTCACCTTCGGCTCAAGCTTTCTACTGCCCAATACCAAGAAAGAGTTCGGCGAACTCGATGCTCTCATTAAGAAGCACCCGAAAGCGCCGCTTACCATCTTTGGTCACGCCGATCCCGTCGGCAACGACGATTTCAACAAGAAGCTGAGCGGTGAACGCGCCGAGGTGGTCTACGCCCTCCTCATCCGCGATACGGCTCGCTGGGAGAAGCTCTACAAATCCGGAGGAACCGAATCCGGGTGGGGCATTAGTATCTATCCAATAAGATTTTGACATTTTTTGGCAGGAAATCATGAAGTGGCGAAGCCGGAAGCCAGTTGAGGGATGATGACGAGCTCCCGGAGTTTGAGGGCGGTGGCGACAACGTCTTTGC
>Ga0194128_10004967_pt1 | contig 19041 bp, 16 predicted proteins | sample TA2KigCa65mmetaG_FD_148650 | JGI IMG/M metagenome (GOLD analysis project Ga0194128, IMG submission 148650) | Freshwater microbial communities from Lake Tanganyika, Tanzania - TA2015037 Kigoma Deep Cast 65m | ecosystem: Environmental > Aquatic > Freshwater > Lake | place: Tanzania: Lake... | reverse complement strand
CCGAGGTAGATGGCGAGCTGCGCCGCGAGCGGCCCCGGCGCGAGCTGCGCGAGCGCGAGCCCTTCCTTGTAGTCCTTCAGCGCGATCCAGCGTCGCGTTTCGACGAGGTCGCGCTGCATGTAGCCGACGAGCGCGATCGGGCCGCCGAAGCCGAACGTCCCGAGGCGGAGGAAGTAGAGGACCAGCCCGCCGAGCGTATACGGCTCCGCCCCTTCGTCGCGTGGTACCTCCGCGGTCTCCGGCATCTAACCCTCCGCTCCGACGCGTCTCCGCGTGTAGTAGGTGTGCAGGTCGTCGAGGAGTGCCGCACCGCGTGCGAGACGCTCCTCGTCCTCGGGGTGGGCCATCGCGAGTCCCGCGATCATCCGGTCCATCCCGGCGACCTCGGCGCGGCCGAACGGGAGCATCCACGGTGTAACACTCGTATCACTCCGTTCGGGCGCGGGTCGAGGGACGAGTGCGGGTGTCGGCCGGCTTCCCGAGCGCGAGCGCGACTCGGGCTAGGCGACCGCGCCCGCGGCCTTCAGCGCGATGATCCGGTCCCAGTCGATCCCGAGCTCCTGCAGGATCTCGTCTCCGTGCTCGTTGAACTCGGGACCGCGTCGCGTCTCGGTCGGACGCTCGTCGAACTGCACCGGGCTCGCGGCGAGCTCGAACGAGATCCCGTCGCTCGTCGCAGCACCCGTGAGGTAGCCGTTCGCGCGCACCTGCGGATCCGTCGTCAGCTCGAGGCTGTCCTGGATCGGCGCCCACTGGCCCTTGAGGGTGACGAACGTGTCGCGCCACTCGGCAAGAGTACGGGTCGCGATCACCTCGCGGATGATCGCCTGCGCCTCGCTCGCGTTCGCCGAGAGGTTCTCGTGCGAGTCGAAGCGCGGATCGCTCGCCAGCTCCGGCCGTTCGATGTGCTTGCAGAAATCCGCCCAGTACTTGAACGCCTGCAGCATCGTGAAGTTGATGAAGCGCTCGTCCTTCGTCCGGTAGACGCTGACGAGCGGATTCCCGATCGCCGCGACGCCGCCGAGGGGCGGCGGACGCCACGCCTGCCCGAGCTGCATCGAGAGCGCGATCGCCGCCCCCATCGCCCAGACGCCGGTGCCGAGCAGCGAGACGTCGACGACCGACGGCTCGCCGGTCCGCTCGCGCTTCAGCAGCGCCGCCGCGATCCCGCCCGCGATCGTCATCGCGCCGATCGAGTCGCCGTATGCGGGCCCCGGCTGGTTGATGCAGCCGTCGACGTTCGGCGGAGTCGCGCCCATCGCGCTGCCGCCGCGGCACCAATAGCCGGTCATGTCGTAGCCGCCCGACTCGCTCTCTGGGCCCTTCGGTCCGTACGCCGAGCCCCGCACGTAGATGATCTTCGGGTTGTGCGCCCGGATGTCGTCGACCCCGAGCTTCAGCTTCCGCGTGACGGCGGGCGTCTTGTTCGTCAAGAACACGTCGCTCGTCTTGATGAGCGCGTGCAGGACCTCGAGACCCTGCTCGTTCCCGAGATCGAGCCCGATGCTGCGCTTGCCGCGATTCGAGTGCTCGTAGAGAACATGCACCTGCCCGCCCAGGTTCAAGGCGCCCGTTCGGCCGAGGCCGCGCATCGCATCGCCCCGAGTCACGTGCTCCACCTTGACGACGTCGGCGCCCCAGTCCGCGAGAACGGCGGAAGCGGCGGGCACGAACGTGTGCTCGGCCACCTCGAGGACGCGGAATCCCTTCATCACATCGCTCACACTCGGCTCCTTTTCGGGTCGCTTCGAAACGTCGCCGATCCCGGCGCCGGGGTCAACGCCGCACCGCGCCGGCGACGTCTGGCAGGCTCGTTCCTCCCGGTGTACGGGAGGGCATGCCGAAAAGACGCGACCTGATCCGGATGACCGACGAGGAAACCTGGAAATTCATCGAGGAGCGACACAGCCTCCAGGTCGCCACGCTGAACAAGGACGGCACGCCGCAGCTCACGACGCTCTGGTTCGCCGTGGTCGACGGCGCGATCATCTTCGAGACGTTCACGAAGTCGCAGAAGATCGTGAACCTGAAGCGCGACCCGCGGATCGCCGTCCTCGTCGAGGACGGCCTCACCTACGATCAGCTCCGCGGCGTCTCGATCAACGGTACGGCGGAGCTCGTCGACGATCCGCCCGCGGTCGAGCGCTACGCAGCGGCGGTCGTGCGAAAGTACAACCCCGAGGTGCCCGAGGCCTCGGTAGCGGACGCCGCGAAGGCGCTCGCGCGGAAGCGCACCGTCGTGATCGTGCGTCCGACCCGCATCGCGAGCTGGGACCACCGGAAGCTCGCGGGAACGTACTGACGATCGACCTCTCGGTCGTCGTCGCGGTCGAGATGCTCCGCGCAGCCGGCCGCGACGAGACGCGTGTACGCCTCGAGCAAAGCGGGGACGTTCTTTCGCGGCTCGATGGTTCCGAGGAAGAGAACGCCGTGCCGCGCGCGAGGGGCAGGATGAAGGACGGCGAGTGAAGGACGTCGAGCCGAAGCGCGCTCGCGAGCACGGGCAAGGCGAGCTGCTGCGACACGAGACGCGCCGCGCGCGGCCGGAGGCTCACCGGGACGACGCACAGATTCTCCCCGAGACGGCCCTCGAAGAGCGGACGGTCCTCGCGGTTCACGAAGAGGACGTAGCAGCTCTCGTAGTCGATCCGAGCGAGATGCCGCACGAGGCCGAGCAGTGAAGCGTCGACGCCCGTCGCTTGCGGGAGGAGGGCCGTCAGATCGATGCCGATCCGCATCGTCCCCGTCGTCGCTCCGGGCGCGTGCAGCCCGGGCTCAGGGCCGTCCGGTCTTCCGCCGCCGCCCGCCCGGCTCCTGCCCCGCCGGCATCTCGATCATGCGGAGGGATTGGAGCTGGCCGAGATCGAACGGCTCGCCGCGCGCGAAGGCGCCGATGTTCGCCTCGAGGATCGAGAAGAACACGTGCAGCGCCTGGAGCCGGTTGCGCAGGATCGCCGCGTCCTCGTCGTTGCTCGTGAGCGCGTCGCTCGTGCGACCGTCGTCTGTGCCTCCGTCGCCTGTGCCTCCGTCGCCCGCAGCGCGCTGCGTCTCCTCCACCGTCGCGAGGACCTGACGCAGGTTGAACCGGAAGCGCCGGTCGATGATCTGCTGCATGACGCGAAGCAGGTTCGTCGCGGCCTCGTAGTGGTCCTTCCGCGAGCCCGGGACCTGCACGCGGCGCACGAGGTGCCAGTCGGCGAGCCCGCGGATGTTGACGGAGACGTTGCTCTTCGACGTCTCGAGCTGCGCCGCGATCTCCTCGAGCGAGACGGGCTGCGGCTGCAGGTAGAGGAACGCGAAGATCCGCCCTTGCAGCTGGGTCAGCACGCCGGACGTGGCCGAGGCGGCGCCCATTCCGTCGACGAAGATCCCCGTCACTCGATCCATCCGTTTCCCCGGCGCTTCTCCCGCCGGGCGAACGTAGCAGAAGTCGCGCGGCGAGCGCGCACGGCGACGCCGGCGACGCCGACGACGCCCACGACGCCGACGACGCCGACGACGCCCACGACGCCCACGACGCCCACGACGCCCACGACGCCGACGACGCCCACGACGCACTGCGCGACGAGCGCGCCTGGAATCGGGCCGTCGCGACGCCTAAGAATCTCCCATGTCCGAGGGTGCCCGCTGGTCGTTGCTCCCGGCGGGGCTCGCGCTCGCGTGTGCCGTCGCGTGCGGAAACCCGTCGTCGTCGGCCACCGGCTCGGGACCGCCGCCGGCGACCGTCGAGGTCGCGACGGCCACCCCCGGCGTCTTCGCCGACGTCGCCGAGTTCACGGGAGCGCTCCTCGCCGACGAGTCGGTCGTCGTGAAGCCAGAGACGTCCGGCACGGTCGACACGGTCGAGTTCCGTGAAGGCCAGGAGGTGGCGAAGGGCGCTCTCCTCTTCACGCTCCGTGACGATGAGCAGCGCGCGCGCCTCGAGGAGGCTCGCGCGGCTCTGCAGCTCGCCGAGCGCAACTTCAAGCGCGTCCAGTCGCTGCAGGGCGAAAACGTCATGGCGCAGGAGGAGCTCGATCGCTCCCGCGCCGAGCTCACGCAGGCGAAGGCACGTGTCGACCTCGCCGAGGTCCTGCTCGCACGCACCGAGATCCGCGCGCCGTTCGACGGGGTCCTCGGCCCGCGCCTCGTCTCGCCCGGCGACCGCGTGAACCGCGGCGGTCCGTCGGGGGACCGCGAGCATCCCGGCCTCGTGCAGATCGACGCGATCGACCAGCTGAAGCTCGTCTTCACCGTGCCCGAGGTCGCGATCAACGCGATGCGCGTCGGGACGCCGGTCGAGGTGAGCGTCACGCCGTTCCCCGGCGAGCGCTTTCCCGGCGAGATCTACTTCGTCGCGCCGTCGCTCGACCCGTTGAACCGTCGCCTCCTCGTGAAGGCCCTGATCCCGAATCCGGAGAAGAAGCTCCGCGCCGGACTGTCGACGACGGTGCACCTCGAGGTCTCGCGCCGGGACGACGTGATCGCGATCCCCGAGTCCGCGATCGTGCACGACGTCGCGGGCGCCTTCGTCTGGCGGCTGAAGGACGACGGCACGGCCGAGCGCGTGCAGATACGGCTCGGCGCGCGGCGTCCCGGCGAGGTCGAGGTCAGCGGCGGGCTCGCGCCGGGAGACCGTGTCGTCTCGGCCGGCGTGAGCAAGGTCTCGGTCGGACGGCCGCTGCAGATCGCGCCGGCGGAGCCCGTGAAGGACGCCGCGGCGGCTGCTTCGTGAAGATCTGGCATCTCTGCATCGAGAGGCCGGTCCTCGCGACCGTGCTCTCGCTCGTGGTGATGCTGATCGGGATCGTCTCCTTCGGACGCCTGCCGAACCGCGAGTTCCCCGACGTCGATCCGCCGGTCGTCGCCGTGACGACCGTGCTCCCGGGTGCGGCGCCCGAGGTCATCGAGACCTCCGTCACGCAGCCGCTCGAGGACCAGATCGTCGGCATCGCCGGCGTCAATCATATCACGTCGGTGAGCTCCGAGGAGATCTCGGCGATCACGGTCGAGTTCGATCTCGGCCGCGACGTCGACCTCGCCGCGAACGACGTGCGCGACCGCGTCGCGCGCGCCCGTCGGAACCTGCACGAAGACGTCGAGGAGCCCATCGTCGCGAAACGCGACGCCGACGCGAGCCCGATCCTCTGGTTCGCACTGAACGGCGAGGGGCAGGACCAGATCTACGTCTCGACGGTCGCCGAGACGCAGATCCAGGACCGGCTGGGCAAGCTTCCCGGAGTTTCCGAGGTGCTTCTCGGAGGCGAGCGCCGCTTCGCGATGCGCGTCTGGATCGACAACGTGAAGCTCACGGCGCATCGCCTGACGGTCGCCGACGTCGCCGCCGCGCTCCGGCGCGAGAACGTCGACATCCCGTCGGGACGCGTCGAGGGGACGGAGACCGAGTTCTCGGTGCGGACTCTCGGCGAGCTCAAGACGCCCGAAGCGTACGGCGCCCTCGTGATCGCCGAGGTCAACGAGGGACCGATCCGCCTGCGCGACATCGCACGCGTCGAGATCGGCCCGGAGAGCGAGCGGAAGCTCGTCCGCTTCAACCGCAAGACCGCCGTCGGACTCGGCGTCGTCAAGCAGTCGAAGGCGAACACCCTCGACGTCGCGGACGCGCTCAAGGCCGAGGCCGAGGCGATCCGCCCCACCCTGCCGCCGGGCCTGAGCCTCGACATCGCGTTCGATTCGTCCGTCTACATCGAGCAATCGCTCGCGGACGTGCGGCAGACGATCCTCGAATCGATCGTCCTCGTCGTCGTCATCATCTACCTCTTCCTCCGCTCGCTCCGCGCGACGATCATTCCCGCGCTCGCGATTCCGGTCTCCCTCGTCGGGTCGTTCGCCGTGCTCTACGCCCTCGACTTCTCGGTGAACACGCTGACGCTGATGGGCTTGACGCTCGCCATCGGCCTCGTCGTCGACGACGCGATCGTCGTCCTCGAGAACGTCGCGCGCTGGATCGAGGAGGGAACGCCGCCCCGCGAGGCCGCACACCGCGGCATGGACGAGATCGCGTTCGCGGTCATCGCGGCGACGCTCTCGACGCTGGCGGTGTTCCTCCCGCTCGCCTTCCTCACGGACAAGACCGGACGTCTCTTCCGCGAGTTCGGCATCACGGTGGCGGCCGCCGTCGCCATCTCCGGATTCGTCGCGCTGACGCTCTCCCCGATGCTGTGCGCGCGCGTCCTCCGGAGGTCGCACGACGAGGGACCTTTGAAGCAGGCGCTCGCCCGCGGTCTCGAGGCGCTGGCCGCGGGCTATGGCCGAACGCTGCGAACCGCTCTCGCCCACCGGCGGCTGATCTACGTCGTCCTCGTCGTCTGGATCGCGCTCGGCTTCGTCCTGCTGCGGCAGATCCCACGCGACTTCATCCCGACCGCGGACCGCTCGGCCGTCGTGACGCTGACGGAGGCGGCCGAGGGGACGACGATCGAGCACACCGACCGCTACATGCGGAAGGCCGAGGAGATCCTCTTCGCGACGCCCGAGGTCCTGCGGAGCTTCACGGTCGTCGCCCTCGGCATCGGCGCGCCCGGCCGCGTGAACGAGGGAGCGATGTTCACCAGCCTCGTCCCCTCCGAGGACCGCGAGCGGAGCCAGCACGAGGTCGTCGACGACTTGCGCGTGCGCATGAGCGACGTGCCCGGGATCGCCGCGTTCCCGATCAACGTCTCCGCGCTCGGCAACAATCTCTCCTCGACACCGATCTCGCTCGTCCTGCAGGGTCCCGACGTGAACCAGCTCGCGCGCTACGCGGACGAGATCGTGAACCGTGCGCGCTCGATCCCCGGCCTCGTGAACGTGCGCACCGACCTCGTCGTCAACAAGCCGCAGCTCGACGTCGAGATCGACCGCGATCGGGCGAGCGACCTCGGCGTGTCGGTCCGCGACATCGCGACGACGCTGCAGATCATGATCGGCGGGCTCGACCTCTCGGAGTTCAAGCTCGGCGGCGAGACCTACGACGTCATCGGACGTCTCGAGGCGGGCGAGCGCGCTTCGCCGGGCGACCTCTACGAGCTGAACGTGCGAAGTGGCGAGGGAGAGCTGATCTCGCTCGCCTCCGTTGCCCGCGTCGAGGAGACGGTCGCGCCGCGCGGCCTGCCCCACTTCGACCGGCTTCGTTCCGCCACGATCACCGCGAGCGTGCTCGACGGCTACGGCCTCGGCGAATCGCTCGACCGCGTCCGTGCACTCGCGAACGAGGTGCTGCCCGCGGGACAGGGCTACCGTTTCACGTTCTCCAGCGAGTCGGAGGACTTCTACGAGTCCTCGAGCGCGCTCGCCTTCGCGTATCTCCTCGCTGTCGTGATCGTGTACCTGGTCCTCGCGGCGCAGTTCGAGAGCTTCATCGATCCGGTGACGATCCTCGTCGCCGTCGCGCTCTCCTTCACTGGCGCGCTGCTCTCGCTCGTGGCGGTCGGCGACTCGCTGAACCTCTTCAGCCAGATCGGGCTCGTGATGCTCGTCGGGATCGTGACGAAGAACTCGATCTTGATCGTGGAGTTCGCGAACCAGCTCGAGGAGCGCGGGCTCTCGCTGCTCGACGCGACGCTGGAAGCGTCGCGGACGCGCTTCCGCCCGATCTTGATGACCGCGGCTTCGACGATCGTCGGGATCCTGCCGATCGCGCTCGGTCTCGGCGCGGGCGGCGAGATGCGAGCTTCGCTCGGCGTCGCCGTCGTCGGTGGAATGCTGCTCTCGACGCTCCTGACCTTCTACGTCGTGCCGGCGGTGCACATCGCATTCGCCGGCTTCAAGAAGAAGGGGGTCCGGTTCGTTACCGGACAACTGGACCCAGGCTCCGGGAGCCTGGGTGCAGATACCCCGTAACGAACCGGACCCCGTCAGCTTGCGCCGTCGAAGTATTCCTTGAAACCGGATGGCGCGTGCGGCCCGATGCAGAGCTGCTCGAGGACGCCGATTCCCTCGCGGTCGCCGCTTCGCGCGCGCATGACCTGCTGGATGTGGAGGTTGTCGAGCGCCAGCGGATCGGCGTCGGCGCACTTCCACGATTCGCCGGCCATCGCGAGCTCGCCCTTCCAGCGACCGTGTCCCCACTCGTGGTGCATGTAGCCGAGACCCTTCATGCGGTGGAGAAGGAGCGGCTCGAGCTGGATCACCTCGCTCTCACCGGTCGGCGAGACGAGCGTGAGCTCGGCGCTCTTGGCTTGCCGTGTGCCCTTCGCGTACACGACGCGGCCGCTGCCGCTCTTCATGTGGCGCACGGCCGGATCCTCGGGCAGCGGAATCGACTGGTAGGAGGCGTCGTAGACGGGAGAGACCGCGCCGTCGAAGTGCCACACGGTGCCGTCCGGTCGCTCGAAGAGGCCGAAGTGCGTGCAACGATCCTTCCAGTGGATCGGCGACCAGAGGAAGTACACGCCGGGTGCGTTGCCGCCGGGCCGCGCCGGCGCACCGGCGTCGGGCTCGCCGACGGGACGGATGCCCCAAGAGCGGTCCTTCGTGCCGTACGTGCGTGCGGCGTCGACGGCGAGCTCCTTCCCGTCGTAGCGGATCCGTCCGTGCCAGCGGCCGAACTGCGCGAAGCGCGTCGAGTCCATGATGATGCGCGCGCCCTGGCGCATCGTCTGGCGTCCCTCCTCGATCGGCGACGTGCGTGCGGTGAAGGTGAGGTCGGCTTCGATGCCCGTCTCGTTCGGTCCGAGCACGAAGTGCGTGACGAGCATCGGCTCGACGATGTCGATGCGGAACGGACCGCAGACCGACTCGCCGCGCTCCGCGGGAGCGCGCGCCGAAGCGTGGAACGCGTACTGCATCCCGTCGCGCACGAAGCTGAAGCCGCAATCGATGATGTCGCGGTGCGGGTACACGGCCATCCCGACGCCGAGATAGTACTCGCCGTCGTCCGCGTAGCCGTTGAACCAGTAGCGGTCGTAGACGTTGCGATCGCTCGAAGCGGGATGTGCGATCGCCTCCGAGGTCTGATGGATGGGATAGTCGTCGAACCGTGACAGCATGGGCGGGTTCCATAGCCCCTTCCCCCGGCCCGCACCAGGTCCGCCCGCAGCCGCGGCCCGCTCGTCGAGGCGCCCGGATTCCGAGCCGATAGGAAAGGCCGTCCTGGACCTGTTCCAGCCGCCCGCGCGCCAGGGCGGAAGCGCCGCAGGCTGAAGCCGTCGAGCGCGTCGGCGGACGGGCTCGAAACCGGCTCAGGCGAGAGTCGCGCCGTCGACCGTCAAGTACTCCCCGTTCACGTGCAGCCCGTCGTCCGAAGCGAGGTAGGCGATCGCGCTCGCGACCGTCTCCGGCCCCGCCTGCCCCGTGAGCGCCATGCTGCGCTGGATCAGCTTCCAGTCCGCGTCCTCGGGGAAGCCCGGCGGAGCCGCCATCGCGGTGCGGATCGAGCCCGGCGCGACGGCGTTCACGCGAAGGCCCTGCTTTCCGTACTCGACCGCGAGCGTACGCGTCAGAGCGAGAATGCCGCCCTTGGACGCCGCGTAGGCGGCCGCGTACGGCGTTGCGCGAAAGCACGTCGTCGAAGCGGCGTTCACGATGCTGCCCTTCGACGCGAGCAAGGACGGGATCGCTGCCTGGCACATGTAGAACGTCCCCGAGAGGTTCACTGCGAGCACGCGATTCCACGCGTCCTGGGGGAACTCGGCGGAGTGTCCCATCTGGATGATCCCCGCCATGTTCACGAGCGCGTCGAGACGTCCGAAGCGCTCGACGCACGCGCGCACCGCGGCGCGGCACTGCTCCGGATCGGAGACGTCGGCGGCGTGCGCGCCTGCTTCGGCGGCGTGCGCGCCTGCTTCGGCGGCGTGCGCGCCTGCTTCGGCGGCGTGCGCGCCTGCTTCGACGCCGAGCTCGACGGCGCGCGTGCTCGACGCTTCGGCCGCATCCGCGACCACGTCGACGCACCACATCCGACCACCCTCGCTCGCGATCCGCTCGACCGTCGCGCGTCCGATCCCCGAAGCCGCGCCGGTCACGAGAACGACCTTGCCCTCGAAACGCTTCAACGCCGTCGCCATCGCGGCTCCTCTAACCCCTCCACGGACGCCGTGCTATGCCCACCGCGGGAGGATCGCCATGGGCGTCGAGATCAACGGAATCGCGCACATCCAGCTCACCGTGAACGACCCGGCGCGCTGCATTCCCTTCTGGGAGAAGCTCTGTCTCTTTCTCGGCATGAAGACGCTGATCCTCGCCGACGAGATGGTCTACTGCATCGGCGGACGCACGGGCGTCCTCGTCGCCGCGGCACCCGCGGACAAGCGCGACCGCGCGTTCGACCAGCAGCGCGTCGGCCTCCACCATCTCTGCTTCCGCGCGCGTAGACGCGACGACATCGACGCGATCCACGCGTTCGCCGCGAACGAGCTCGGCGCGCGCATCGTGCATCCGCCCGAGGAAGGCGGGTTCGCGCCCGGCTACTACTCGGTCCTCTTCGAGGATCCCGACGGGCTTCGCATCGAGGCGAACTTCGTTCCCGGCAAGGGACACTTCGGCTCGGAAGGGCGCCTCGGCGAAGGCGGCGCGGGACCCGCGGTCGGCATGCGGCGCGACGGCCTCGTCGACGGCGGGAAATAGGCGGCGCTCCGGAGGATGTCCCGAGGGTTCGTCGAACGCTTCCTTGCGCCGCTCGCGCTCGTCGCGCTGGTCGTGTTCGCGTACGCCCAGACGCTCGACGCCGGGTTCGTCGTCTGGGACGACGACGACCACATCTACGAGAACCGCCACATCGTCGCCGAGGACGGCTTCGCGGACGCCTTTCGCGACTGGCGTGATCCCGCCTTCTACCCGCTGACGTTCTCGCTCTGGTGGACCGAGTGGCGCCTCGCGAACGGCGAGCCGTGGCTCTTCCACCTCGGCAACGTGGTCCTGCACGCGGCGAACGCCGTCCTGCTCGGCCTTCTTTTCCGCGCGCTCGGCCTCGGCGCGGGCCTGTCGTGGGCCGCCGCGGGCCTCTGGGCGCTGAATCCCGTCCAGGTCGCGACGGTGGCGTGGGCGACGGAGCGGAAGAACGTCCTCTACGTCTTCTTCTACCTGGCGGCGCTCCTCGCGTACGCGCGCTCGCTCGTCCCGCCCGACGGAGCGAAGAGCACCGGACGTGCGGCGTTCCTGCTCTCGCTCGCCCTCTTCACCGCTTCGCTCGCGAGCAAGGCGACGGCGGTGACTCTGCCCGTCGCGGCGGCCGCGCTGCACTGGACCGTCGCTCGACCCTTCGACCGGCGCGCGATCGCGCGGCTCTCGGCGCTCTTCGCGCTGGCGCTCGTCGCGGGCGGCTTGCACGTCTCGCGCGAGCAGGTGACGCCGCTCCTCCCCTTCGACACGCGGGCGATGGTCGCCGCGCGAGCGATCTGGTTCTACGTCGGCAAGTTCCTGTGGCCGGCCGATCTCGTGCCGGTCTATCCGCGGTGGCCTCTCGATCGCGTCGTCGGCTTCGGGCTCGTCTCGCTCGCCGGGATCGGTGCGGTCCTGCTCGCCGCGTTCGTCGAAGCGCGCCGTCTTCCACGCGCCGCATGGTTCGGCGGGCTCCTCTACGTCAGCAACGTCGCGCTCGTGGTCGGGATCGTGTGGTTCCCGTTCATGATCTACTCGTTCGCTTCCGACCACCTCGTCTACCTGCCCTCGGCCGGTCTCGCGCTCCTCGCGGTACTCGCGGCGGACGCAGTCCTGCGCTGGATCGGCGTTCCGGCGCGCGCGGCGCTCGCGACGATCGCGCTCCTCTGGGTCGTCCTCGCCGGTGCGACGCGCGCACAGACGGCGTACTGGCACGACACGGAGAGCCTCTGGGGCCGGACGTTGCAGTACGATCCCAAGAACGCGCTCGCGCACAAGAACCTCGGTGCGGAGCTCCTCGAGAAGGGCGATCTCGACGAGGCGCAGGTGCACTTCGAGGAAGTACTCCGCAGCAATCCGGGCGACCACGAAGCGCTCCTCAACCTGGGCGTCGTCGCCGCGGAGCGCGGACAGTGGGAGGAGGCACGCCGCCACTACGAGGAGACGCTCGCGCGCGGCTTCTACGAGTCGCTGGCCCTGCGGAACCTCGGCATCGTCGCGGCGAACACCGGCGCGCTCGACGAAGCCGTCTCGTACTACGAGCGCGCGCTCGCGATCGACCCGGACGACGCGGCGACGCGGACGAACCTCGGCGCGGCGCGCGTCGCTCTCGGAGACCTCGAGGGCGGAATCGCGGACCATCGCGCCGCGCTCCGCGCCGATCCGCGCTTCCTCGCCGCGCGGTTCAACCTGGCTTCCGCGCTCGAGCAGGCGGGTCGGCACGACGAGGCGACGGTCCACTACGAGGAGGCGAGCCGGCTCGCGCCCGACGACCCGGATCCGCTCTACCGGCTCGGCGTACTCGCGCTCCGCCAGAGCCGTCCCGCCCAAGCGCGCGCGTACCTCGAGCGCGTCCTGGTCCTCGCGCCCGAGCGCGCCGACGTCGCGTACGACCTCGGTGCAGCGCTTCTCGCGGAGAAGCAGCTCGAGCCGGCGATCGCGGCGTTGCAGCGCGCCGCGACGCTCGCGCCCGGCGACGTGCGGACGGCGGGCGTCCTCGCGGGCCTCCTCGAGGAGTCGGGAAGGACCGGCGAGGCGGTCGTCCTTCTCGAACGGGTCGACGCCGCGGGCACGGCGACGCCGCGGCTCCTGAGTCGGCTCGCCTGGATCCGCGCGACGAGCACGGATCCGCGCTGGCGCGATCCGGAAGCCGCCGTTCGACTGGCGGAGCGCGCCGCCGGCAACGCTTCGGCGCCTCACCCCGTCTTCTTCGACACGCTCGCCGGCGCATACGCGGGCGCCGGCCGCTTCGAGGAGGCCGTCCCGATGGCGCAGCGAGCGCTCGAGCAGACGGAGCCCGGCTCGCCCGCGGCACGTGAGCGCGAGCGGCGGCTCGCGCTCTACGAGTCCGGCAAAGCGTACACTCCGTAGAAATCGGAGTACGCTCGAGGAAGTCGTGTCGATTCCCGGGTCGGGCGAACGACCATGGAGCAGGAGGGTACGATGAAGCGAAGCGGAAGCAGAAAGCTGCAGGAAGCGTTCGACGGCTAAGGCGCGGGCGTCACCTCGAAGAGACGCAAGGCGGACCCCGTCAGCGCGTCCTCGTCACCGGGGCCGCCGCGATCGGTCGCGCGGAGCTCGACGGCGAGGAAGTTGTTCGGCCCGGCGTTGTGGTCGAGAAGCGACGGCTCGAAGGTCGGATTGCACCCGAAGAGCTCGACGACGGGGTGCGCGTGCGAGTTGTGGATCAGGCGCACGTCCCAGACGAGGCTGCGGCACGGAACGTCGCCCTCCTGCGCGTCGACGGCCCTGCCCTCGAGCTGGGTCTCCCGACCCTCGACGAGCACCGTGCCCTCGGCGGGCGAGACGATCGTCACCTCCGGTGCGGAGTTGCCGACGAAGATCCGCGTCACCGTGGGAAAGCTCTTCCGTCCCGAGCGCGCCCGCACCGTCAACGTCACCGAGTACGTGCCCTCGGTCGTGAACGTGTGCTCGGTTTCGGGGCCGGTCGCGTCGACACGGCGGTCGCCGTCGAGGTCCCACTCGTACGACGTGATCGCGTCGTTCGGCGCGAACGAGCCCTCGGCGGAGAAGGAGACCGTCACCGGGGTCTCCGCGCTGCTCTCGAGCGACGGCGTGATCCGCGCGACGGGCGTCAGGTCTCCCGCGGCGTTGTACTCGATGCGCGAGAGCCGCGCGTCCGGGTTGTCGCCGCCGAAGGCGGAGCCGTACTCGAGCACGTAGAGCGCGCCTTCGGGCCCGACGCCGAGATCGATCGGCCGGATGAAGCGCTCCCACGGGACCATCCGGTGCAGCCCTTCGAGCTCGCCCGCTTCGCTCACCTGGATCGAGACGAGCAGGTCGCGCGCCCACTCCGTCATCAGCAGCGAGTCCGCGTGCGGCGAGGGCAGCGCGAACGGCTGGTTCCGCGGCGGCAGGCGGTAGAACTCGCCGGCGATGGCGGTGCGTCCGCTCAAGTGATCGTCGTCGGTCAGGAAGGCACGCCCGAGCGCGACGTAGTCGACCGTCGTGTAGTCGTACGCGACGAGCGGCGGGACGAAGCCCTCGCACGAGTAGGGCTCGCCGACCTCTTTCGTCACGTAGTCGTACCGGCTGTAGGCACGGTTGAAGCCGATGCAGAGCGGCCAGCCGTGATTGCCCGGGCCGTCCGCGAGGTTGATCTCGTCGTAGCCGCGCGGTCCGCGCGGTCCGTCGAAGAACGCGTCGGGGCCGACGTCGCCCCAAAAGAGACGCCCGTTCGCCGGATCGATCGCGATGCGGAACGGATTGCGCGTTCCCTTGACGTAGATCTCGGGCCGGCCCTGGCTGCCGTCCGCCGGAAAGAGATTTCCCGGCGCGGGCGCGCCGTCCCGCGTGAGCCGCAGGATCGAGCCGCGCAGGTCGAACGGATTCTGCGCCGTCCGCCGCGCGTCGTACAGCGTCCGGTCCTCGCGCGCGTCGAGCGGTGCGTAGCCCTCGGCTTCCCCGAACGGGTTCGTGTTGTCGCCGATCGAAAGGAAAAGCAGTCCGTCCGGCCCGAACTCGAGATCGCCCCCCTCGTGATTGCCGCGCGCGCTCGGGACGCGGAGGAGGATGTCCTCCGAGGCCGGATCGACAGTCACGCGGTCCGACATGCGGAAGCGCGCGAGACGGTTCTCTCCGACCTCGTCGAGGACGCCCGTCACGAGCCCCGGGGGATCGGGCGCGGCGTAGTAGACGTAGAGGAGGCCGCTGCGCAGGAAGTCCGGCGCGAGCGCGACGCCGAGGAGACCGTTCTCTCCGGTGCGCGAGACCTCGAGCCGCAGCGCCGCGTCGGAGCGGCCCGTCGTCGGATCCCAGATCCGTACCTCGCCGGCCCGCTCGACCCAGAAGACGCGGCCGTCGTCGGCGACGTCCATCGAGAGCGGATTGCGCGGACGATCCGTCAAGACGATCCGGTTCCAGTGATTGACGCCGGCCGCCCAGCGAATGCCCTGCAGCAGGTGGCGGAGGAACAGCGGATCGTCCCAGGTCTCGGAGCGATGTCCGAGGTTCGTGTAGAACGAGCGCCCGCCCTCGAACTCCTTGTACCAGGCGATCGGATGATCGGCGCCCATCGACGGGCCGCCGTCGGTGTTCGGATAGATGAATCCGTCCTCGTCGACGGTCAGGAGGATGACGTTGTCGCGCCGCGGATTGCGATCGAAGTTGTAGATCTCGTCGGTGAAGAGGAACGTCTCCGCGAGGTGCTCGGTCGAGGCGTGGCTCCCGTCCTCGGTCGTCACCTCGACCTCGACCGGAAGGAGCGGATGGCTCCGGAAGTACGCGCCGACGAGACGGCCGTACCAGGGCCAGCCGTACTCGGTGTCGGCGGCGGAGTGCACGCCGACCCAGCCCTTCCCACCCCGGACGAAGCGCTCCATCGCGGCCTGCTGTGAATCGTCGAGCACGTCGCCGGTCGTGTTGACGAAGAGCACGACGTCGAAGCGCTCGAGATTCTCGTCGGTGAAGACGGACGGGTCCTCCGTCGGCGTGACCCGCACGTTCTCCGCTCCGGGAAGCGAGCCGAGCGTCCGCCACGCGTCCGCGATCGAAGCGTGCCGGAAGCCCGCCGTGCGCGAGAAGAGCAGGACCTCGATCGGGCTCGCACCCTGCTCGCGACAGGCCGCGAGCGCCCCCGGCGAAACGCCGCCCGCGAGCTTTCCGCCGGGACAGCGGGGCCGCGTTTGCGCCGCTCCGGCGGCGTCGAAGACGAGGCTGATCGAGGCGGCGACAAGCGGGAGAAGAAGCGAGCGCGCGCGCATCCGGCACAGCTACAACGACCTCTCGGACTCGACAACGCCCATTTGGAGATTCGTCGGATCGCTCGGGATCCGATATGCTCGACGTACGTGCCCCCTCCCCTTTCCGATCGAGGATTGACGCGCCCGGTCAAGAACGACCCGCGCGATCGCTGGCTCGCCCGCTGGCTCTGGGCCGTCGCCGCGTTCCTCTCGGCGACCGGCCTCGCCGTCGCGGCGGTCTCGGGCTTCCGGCGCGGCGTGCTCCTGCCGATCATCGTGATCGTCGGATACCTCCCCTTCCTCTACGCGCGCCGCCGGCTGCACGCGGTCGTCGCGCGGCGACTCGAGCGGCAGGACGGCTCGCGCGGGTTGCTCGTCGCGTGGAGCGCCCTCGGGGTCGCCTGCGACGTCCTCATGGTTGCGCAGCTTCTCACGGCTCGAGCCGCGGGCCGGGTGATGCTCCTCGATGCGCCCGGCCTCGCGTGGGTCGGGCCGGTCTGGTTCAGCGCGCACGGGCTCCTGTTCCTCGGCTACGCGTTCCTCGGCAGCGTGCGCGGGCTCACGCGTCTCGGCGAGCGGTTCGCCGCGTGGCTGGGACGCGCCCGAAGCGCGGCTCGCGAGCCAGTATCTCCGGATCCCGCGGAATCTTCGCTCGACGTCCCACCGCTCTCGCGGCGGGCCTTCCTGCAGCGGACGAGCCTCGCGGGAGCCGCGATTCCGTTCGGCGTCTCGATCTCGGGCGTCGGCACGTCGTATGATTTCCGGGTCGAGGAGCGCGACGTCGAGCTGCCGAACTGGCCCCGCGCCCTGGATGGATTTCGCGTCGCGCACCTCTCCGACATCCACGTCGGCGGCGCGATGGACCGCGAGCGCCTCCTTCGCATCGCCGAGCTAACGAACTCGGCGCGCCCGGATCTCGTCGCGCACACGGGCGACTTCCTCACGCACCGGAGCGGCAACTTCGACGCGCCTCTCTACGAGGCGCTCGCGAAGATCGAGGCGCCGTACGGCCAGTGGGGTTGCCTCGGCAACCACGACTTCGACGACGCCGAGCGTCTCGTCGGTCTCCTCGGGGACTCGGGAGTGCGCGTGCTGCGCGACCAGCTCGCGCTTCTCTCGATCGGGGGCGAGGCCGTCGAGATCGCCGGTCTCGACTACCTCTCGCGCGGCGTCGACTGGACCTCCGGGTACCGGCGACTCCTCGCTTCGCTCCGACCTCGCGAAGGTGCGCCGCGGATCCTCCTGAACCACGATCCGACCGCGTTCGTGCGGCTTCCGGAGGAGTGTGCCGACCTCGTCCTCTCCGGGCACACGCACGGCGGACACGTCGGCGTCCAGCTCGGTCAGAACCACGCGATCACCGTCGTCGGTCTCCTCGGCCTGCCCGATCAGGGCGTCTACCAGCGCGGCAACATGCGGCTGTACGTCACGCGCTGCGTCGGGTTCTACGGTTATCCGATGCGGATCGGCATTCCGCCGGAGATCGCGCTCCTCCGCCTGCGCGCGAGCGTGCCGACGGTGACGGGTCCTTCGAGCACCGAGACGTTCATCCGCGATGCCGCAGACCCGATGAATCTCGCCGCCCCCGCTTCGCTTTTCGTCGGGCGGAACGGCGCGAGCGCCATCGAGTCCGCCCATCGCCTCGCCGCCGCCACGAGCATCTACGGCGGAACGAGCGAGATCATGCGCAGCATCGTCGCGCAGGGCTCGCTCGGCATGCCGCGCAGCCGAAGCTGAGCCGAAGACGATTCCTTCACTTGCCTACGAGCAGCGGATCGTGTTCGGTAACCGTTCGCAAGGAGCTCCGATGAAACATTTTCCGATCACCTTCGTCCTCGTCGCTTTCCTCGCCGCGTGCACCTCGGACGAGGCGCCACCTCCTCCGCCCGCAGCGGCTCCCGCTGCACCGGCCGCAGCGGCGGCACCGGCCGCGGCTCCGGCGGCAAAGGCGCCTGCAGCCCAAAGCGGCGATCCGATAGCGATGTCGGAGCAGGCGTACAAGGGCGCGATGGAAGCCTGCAAGGGCGGCTGCGAGAACCCGTCCGCGTGCCAGCAAGCGCTCGTGCAGGCGCTGCACGCGACGAACGCCGCGCTGACGATGCCGGGCGACGACTCGCAGCTCGAGAAGAGCGCCGCCGATGCGGAGATCCTGCGCACGCGCTTCGACGGCATCTCGAAGCTGTCGCAGGGTTGCGTGCGCCGCGCCGAGAGCGCGGAGAAGAAGCTGAAAGAGCAGCCGGAGAAGCCGGCGAGCTGAAGACCGCTTGGCGCGCGTCACGCTCACGATCGACAACGGCCCCGATCCGGAGGTGACTCCGCACGTCCTCGACGTGCTCGCGCGGCGGAACGTACGCGCTTCGTTCTTCGTCCTCGGAAGCGCGCTCGCCGATCCCGCGCGCCGGCGCTGCGCGGAGCGCGCGCGAGCGGAAGGGCACTGGATCGGGAACCACACGTACACGCACGCGGTCCCGTTCGGGCAGAACGAAGCGCCCGACGCCGTCGAGCGCGAGGTCGTCGCGACCGAGCGCCTGCTCGGCGACCTGGCGCACGAGGAGCGGCTCTTCCGTCCGTTCGGCGGCGGAGGTCACCTCGACGAGCGGCTCCTGAGCCGTGCGCTCGTCGACCACCTGACCGCGGAAGCGTACACGTGTGTCCTCTGGAACGCGGTGCCGCGCGATTGGGAGCCGCACGACTGGGTCTCGGTCGCCGTCGAGCAGATCCGCGCGTCGCCGTGGTCGGTCCTCGTCGTGCACGACGTCATCCCGGGAAACGACCGGCGGATCGACGACCTCCTCGCGCGCCTCGAGGACCGCGGCGACGAGGTCGTGCAGGCTTTCGCTCCCGACTGCGTGCCGATCCGGCGGGGAGAGGTCGTCCGGGACGTCGCGCCGTTCGTCGGGCGCTGAGGATGCGGAAGATCGCGTGGGCCGAACGCTTCGCGTTCCTCGACCTGCCGCTGATCCGCGCCCGGCACGCCCTTCGGCTCTGAGCATCGTCCGACCGCTTCCCGTCCCCGCCGGCACGGTGTAGGGAAGCGCGCGCCGAGCATGCGCCGCTTCCGCCAGGATCCCCGCCTTCCCGTCTCGTCCACCAGAGCCGCGCTGCTCGCGTTGCTCCTGCCGCTCGTGCCGTTCTTGGCGCCGTTCGCGGCGACGACCGCGAGCGGCCAGCCCGAGGCCCCGCCGCCGAAGATCGAGGCCCCTTCCTCCTACGTCGAGGAAGGCGAGGAGCGCGACGCGGTCGGCGGGATGATGGGCGAGTCCGACGCCGAGATCGGCCAGGCCGAGGAAGCCGAGCGAACCGGCGGGCCGGCCGCGGGACT
>Ga0194128_10004964_pt1 | contig 19053 bp, 20 predicted proteins | sample TA2KigCa65mmetaG_FD_148650 | JGI IMG/M metagenome (GOLD analysis project Ga0194128, IMG submission 148650) | Freshwater microbial communities from Lake Tanganyika, Tanzania - TA2015037 Kigoma Deep Cast 65m | ecosystem: Environmental > Aquatic > Freshwater > Lake | place: Tanzania: Lake... | reverse complement strand
GCCGCCCTTCGGGTTGCGCCGAATTTTGCCTGGGGCTGCGTTGCTCCTCGGTCACAGCCCCACTGGCGGGGGATGCTCGCTCGTCGCGCCTTGCCCCAGGCCAAATTGGGCGCAACGAACGTGAGCGTATTTACGAAACGGACCACTAAGACGGAAGAGACCCGCCAACGGAGGATGAAAACAGCGATGGAGTGGCTGTCCGAAGGCAAGCCAAGGAACTGGAAATGCCAGTAATCCGACTGGACGCTACTGCGTCCCCATGCCCACGCTTTGCACGGTCTGGAAGAGTTTGCCTTCGGTCTTGATGCTGGGCGCGATGATAATCTCGGTTTCCTGAAATTCGCGGATCGTGCGGCGGCCCACGTTGCCCATGCAGGTGGTAATCGCGCCGACGAGATTCTGCGAGCCGTCATCGACCGTGGCCGGTCCAAAGAGGATTTGTTTGAGCGAGCCGCTGAGGCCGACTTTGATGCGCGTGCCGCGCGGGAGGTTGGCGTGCGGCGTGGCCATGCCCCAGTGATTGCCTTGCCCCGGGGCTTCTTGCGCGCGAGCGAAGGCGCTCCCCACCATGACGGCATCCGCTCCGCAAGCAATGGCCTTGCAAACGTCGCCTCCTTTGCTCATTCCGCCGTCCGTAATAATGGGAACGTAGCGCCCGGTCTTCTTGAAGTGGGCATCCCGAGCCGCGGCGCAATCCACGGTGGCGGTGACTTGAGGCACGCCCAATCCCAACACGCCCCGGCTCGTGCAGGCCGCGCCGGGACCGACCCCGATCAGCACGCCGGCCACGCCGCAGGACATCAGTTCCAACGTCACGGTGTAGGTGACCGCGTTGCCAATGATGACGGGCGTTTTCATCGCTTTGACGAACGCCTCAAGGTCCAGCGACTTGTACTCCGTTGAGATGTGCCGGACCGTGGAAACTGTGGACTGCACGACGAAAATGTCCACGCCGGCTTCTTGAGCGATTGCGCCGAAGCGTTCCGCCTTTTGCGGGATCGAACTGACGGCGGCCAGCACGCCCGCGCTCTTCAGTTCCTGGATGCGGCGGCTGATCAATTCCTCTTTGATCGGTTCCTGGTAGATTTTTTGGATGAGGCTCGTGACTTCTTCTTTGGTGGCCTTGACGATTTTCTTGAGCATCTCCCCCGGATTCTCGTAACGCGTTTGGACGCCTTCGAGGTTGATGACGCCCAGTCCGCCGAGACGGCCCATTTCAGTGCAAAAATGCACGTCGGTGACGCCGTCCATGGCGCTGGCGATGATGGGGATCTTCAGGGCGATAAAACTTCCGTCCTGCTTCGGGATGCGAAAGCTGGTGTCCACTTCGTTTGGATTGATAGTGACATCGCCCGGCACCAAGGCGATCTCATCGAACCCATACGTCACCCGAGCTTTCCGATTACGGCCAATCCACATTCCCATAAATTATCTTCGTGTTTGAGAGTTTGCGTCAGGGCAAGAGAGCCGCGCCACCGCAAGGCACGGTGGAGGCGCTTCCCCGCTTAAAAGCTGATATTGTCATTCAAGGTCCCGCACTGTGGACAGCGTGAACGGTCCACGTCCGGGTCGTCGGTATAAACAAACGCGCATTTTTCACAACGAAAAATGTGGTCCTCGCTTGGAGTGGGATCGAACCGTTTCCGGCGAAGTTCGTAATATAGGGCGACGGCAGAAAGCGCCGCAAGCAAACAAACCACGTAACTGAGGAGAAACGTATCAACGGACATGATCTTCAATTCTCCGAAGCGGGTGTCTGGACTTGCGGTGTTTCGGGCCACCATTGAAAAACCAGCCGCTCGAATGCAACCTCGAGGAGTCCCGGTGCATTCGTGGAAGCCGGTTTCGGCAGCGGCGCAAATCTGGCCGTGCGCGCGCAGACCAGAGCTGCCGCGTCCGTGGCGGGCGAACCGCTGCTCGCGAGCAGCGTGGCCGACAGCGTGTCGCCATTCGGAGCGACCATCACCGAAACCACGCAGTTGGTCAGAAGGAGTGAGGGATCGGCTGGAGGCAAATTGCTCGCCGTGAGCAGGAGCCGGCCTGATCGGCTGGCTGCGAGCGTGAGCCGCGCGCTAAGCACCGGCGGCGGGTCGTGGACGAGGATCCGAGAAAGCACCGGCTCCAGCTTGGACAGCGTAAGCGGGACGGCGCTGAGGTTCGTGCGAGCGAATTGGACGAACTGCTGGCCCAGGCGTTCGGGAACGGCGGCCAGCGCTTGCGGCGGCTGCATCGGGCTGGTCATTCGATAAGGAAACTCCGCGAGCCGCAACCACGCCGCTCCGGAAAAACCCTGTGGATGGACCAGCGCGAAGAGCGTCGGATCTCGCGAACCGAGCGCTTGGGTGGATTTCTCGTAGGCGTGATTGGAGAGGATCCGGACTCCTGACCCGCCCTTCGCCAGGCGCTTTTGCGGCGTTGGCGATTCGGTGAGCGCGATGATCAACGCAAACTGCAGGAGCGTGAGCAGTGCGATAGTGAGAAACCAGCGGCGGCGCGACCAGGGGACGTTTTCGGACACAGCGAGGCTCATCGGCGGAACGGCTACTTCGCTCGGTTGGGGAGCGGCTGGGAGCGAACCACGCAATGAACGGCTTTGAAACCGGCCCCTTCCGCGAAACCCATGAGGCGGTAGGCGATTTCCAGTCGGGCAGCCTTGTCGGCCAAGATTTCCAGCGTCGGAGGTTCCCGCGAGGCTTGAACCGCGGCGGCGAGATCCTTCCGAAGTTTATCTTCCGTCTTGGCCTGGTTGTCGTGATAGAGCATGCCGGCGGCGTCGATGGCTACAACGACAGTCGGGCCTTCCGAGCCTCCCAGGGGCTCGCGAACTTCCGGCAAATTGATCTTGATCCCGGGGCTAAAGACCAGCGTGGAGCTGAGCGTGAGAAAAATCAGAAGCAGGAAAAAGACGCCCGCGAACGGCGCGGCGTCAAGCTGTCCTCGGAAGATCTTGGCGTTCCGCGGGAGCTTCATTGGGGTTTGGGCAGCGGTTTATTCGTGACGATATTCAGAATCTCCGTGGAGGCCTTTTCCATGTCCAGCACGATGCTGTTGACGCGGTTGACCAGATAATTGTAGCCGGCGTAACAGGGAATGGCCACGGCGAGGCCCAGGGCCGTGCAGATCAACGCTTCCCAGACCCCGGCCACGAGCTGCTGTTTCTCGATGTTGATGCCGGCGCTTTCGATCCGGGAGAAGATGCGCATGAATCCGAGCACGGTCCCGAACAGGCCCATCAAGGGCGCGATTTGCGCAATGGTCGCCAGCACGTTGAGTTTTTCCGCCAGGCGCGGGACTTCGAGCAGCCCGGCTTCTTCGAGCGCCTCGCGAACGCCTTCGCGTCCTTTTTCATGATTCAGGATCGCGGTTTTGACGAGCCGCGGCACAGGGCCGGGCGTGGCCTCGCAAATCGAGAGGGCTTCGACGACATTTTCGCGTTTGAGCACCGTGCGCACGCCGTTCAGAAACTCGGCTGAATTGATCTGCGCTCGATGATAGTGCAGCAATCGTTCGATAAAAACGGCCACCGCACCGGCGCTCACCAACAGCAAGAGCCAGGAGATCGGACCGCCGAGCTGCACCCATTGCGGGAGGAGAAACATGGCCGAGTTATAGGCAGCGGGTGTCAAAGTTCAAAGCGCAAAGTGCAGCCCGATGGAGTCCGACGACCCGTTGGCTCGTTCCCAAATGGCCGAATGGAGTGTGCGCGTGATGGAGTAGGGAGAAGAGGGCCGTCTTCATGGCTTGCCCTCTCCTCGATCCTCTCCTCGCTCGTGCTTCGCCAGGAGCTTTCGCGCTCCTTCGATTGCGCATTTGGAGCCATGAGCCTTTTCCAACTAAAGTTCGATGCGTATGCATCAAAGGTTTGGCAACCGTTCATTGAAAGCTTCCTGTTCCCTTCGGACCTGCACTCGGCCCGTGAACCCGGTGGGGCGAGTCCGTCCCGGCGAGCCGCTCCACGTGTGTGGAACACGTCCGACTCGGCTCGCTTGGGACACGCTCGCCCTACCGTCTGGTTCTTGAGAAGGGGAAGAGAACTCCTTTCGCTTGATTAAACCGCGGTGGGGACATGATGAGGGGCATTCGTCTCACTTTGAAAACCGCTTTATCGTGGTGGCCGGACTTGATACTCGTAACACATCGAATTGAATCGCACTTTCCAAACTAACTCCGGCTCTGCGCGCTCTTCGGCCCATTGGCGGCGCGATGTAGCTCGCGTGCTGATCCCGAAGGCCGAGCTGGCCCGGCGCGTGCGGTTTTTGGCTCGGAAAATCGAGAAGGATTTTCGCGGACGCGAGCTGGTCATTGTCGCGCTGTTGACCGGCACCGTGCCATTTCTGGCGGACCTTATCCGTCAGTTGTCCCTGCCCCTGCGGCTCGATTTTCTGGGCGTATCGAGCTACCGCAATGGAACCGAATCCCGAACCTTGATCTACACGAAAGAACTTCGGCTGGACGTTCGCGGGCGCGATGTCCTGGTCGTGGACGACATCCTCGACACGGGAAAAACGATGGCGAGCGTCCTGGCGAAACTCCGCCGCTTGAAGCCAAGGCAGATCAAGACGTGCGTCCTGCTCGACAAACCGAAACGCCGGAAGCGAAATCTGTCCGCGGATTATGTCGGATTCAAGATCCCCAATCTCTTCGTCGTCGGCTATGGACTTGATTTCGCGGAGCGGTACCGCAATCTGCCTTTCATCGGCGTGCTTCGCCCGGAGATTTACACCGACTGATGCCATGATGGTCCAAGTCAGTTTTTACTCCTATTTCAGGGAGCTGGCCGGTTGCCCGCAGGTCACCGAGAGCGTCGCTCCCCAGTGCACGCTGGGCGAGTTGTTGGAGGTGATCTATCGGCGCTTTCCCAAACTGGGCGCCATGCGGAAGTCCACGCTGGTGGCGGTGGGAGTTGAATATCAGGACCGGAATTACCTCCTTCAGGAGGGCGATGAGGTTTCCTTGTTCCCGCCGGTTCAAGGGGGCTAGCCTGGGAATCTCAAATTTCAAATGGGAAATCTCAAATCCTCACTGATGAAACGCCTGCTGACAATTACGACTGATCCCATCGACGAAGCGGCCTTGATCGGAAGCCGCTCCATGTCCCCGGACATGGGCGCGGCCGTGTATTTCACGGGCGTGGTGCGGGGTCAGGAGGAGAGGCAGGCCATTCATGCCATCGAATACGAAACGTTTCAGCGGATGGCCGAGCACCAGTTCCAGTTGCTGTTCGATCAAATGGCGAAGGAATGGCCGGTGGAGTCGGTGCGGCTGGTCCATCGCATCGGCCTTGTCAAGGTGAACGAACCGTCCCTTTGGGTTGAAGTCGTCGCGCCGCATCGGGCGGAGGCGTTTGCGGCTTGCCAGTTCCTCATTGATGAAATGAAGCGCGTCGTTCCCATCTGGAAAAAGCCTCTTTCTTAACGCAACTTTTTGCGGTTTGGGTTGTTGAACCAGAAAGTCTTTGCATGGCTTTCGTATCCATCAAAAATGTCCTCGCTCAAGCGGCTCTGGCCAACCTGGATCAATTTGACGCCTGGATCAAAGAGTGGCGCATTGCCGTCGAAAACGGATCTCAGGAATCTTTGATCGCTTTTTTCTGCCGCGAGGCGGGAATTTCCGAGGAAGTTTTCCTCCAGCGCCTCGCCGCCGCCCTGAGCTGGCCCTATCTGGATTTGCCCCGGATCAGCATCTCGGCGGAAACCCAGAAGCGAATTTCCACGAAAGTCGCTTTTCAGTTCACGGTCATCCCAACCCAGTTCGAGAACGACACGCTCGAAGTCGCGGTCAGCAATCCCTTCGACACGGCGTTGTTGAACGCGGTGCAATTTGACGCGCAGTGCGCAGTGCGCTTCGCGCTGGCGCCAAAGGATGAAATCGAAAAAGCTCTCAAGAAATATTACGGCGTCGGCGCTGAAACCCTCGACGAACTGGCGGAAGACGAGCCGATCGAATTATTGGTCGGCGAAGACAAGGAAATCACCGAGGGCGATCAGGAGGCAAGCGTCATCAAGTTCGTCAATCAGATCATCTGGGAAGCCTTCAAGGACCGCGCCACGGATATTCATTTCGAGCCGGCGGAGGACGAGTTGCGCATCCGCTACCGTATCGACGGTATTCTGCACCAGGCGCCGATGCCTCCCCAACTCAAGCGTTATCAGGCGGCGCTGATTTCCCGCATCAAAGTGATGTCCGGAATGAACATCGCGGAGAAACGCCTCCCGCAAGACGGCCGCATTAACGTCCGGATTAAGGGTGAGGAACTGGACATCCGCGTTTCGACGGTGCCGACCGTCTATGGCGAGAGCGTCTCGCTCCGCTTGCTGACGCGCGGAAAGATTTTCCTGAGCCTCGACAAGCTCGGTTTCTCGCCGCTCGAAGAGGGAGCCTTGCGCGAGATCATCGTCAAACCGCACGGAATTCTGCTCGTGACCGGCCCGACCGGCTCCGGAAAATCGACTTCGCTTTACGCGTTCCTGAGCACGATCAACTCGGTTCACAAACGCATCATCACGATCGAGGAACCGGTGGAGTATGAATTGAAGGGCATCAACCAGATTGCGGTGCGGTCGGACATCGGGCTGACCTTTGCGGTCGGCTTGCGCCATATCCTTCGGCAAGATCCGAACGTCATCATGGTGGGCGAAATCCGCGATCTGGAAACGGCGGAGATCGCCATTCGCGCCGCGCTCACGGGCCACCTGGTCTTTAGCACGCTGCACACGAACGACGCTCCGAGCGCGTTCACACGTTTGATCGACATGGGCATCGAACCGTTTCTGGTGGCGTCCTCTGTGGAAGCGGTGATGGCGCAACGGCTGGTGCGAACCATTTGCCCGCACTGCAAAACCGAACAGAAAGTCGAACGCGATTACTTGCGACGGATCGGCTTTCCCGAAGACGAGATCGCGACGACTACGTTTTACCGCGGGCGCGGCTGCGAAGAATGCCGCGACCTCGGTTATCAGGGGCGCACGGGCATTTACGAAATCCTCATTCTGACCGAGGCGCTCCGCCCGCTGATCCTCAACCGCGCGCCGGCCAGCACGATTTCGCAGATGGCCATCGATCTCGGCATGCGCACCTTGCGAGCGGACGGCTGGAGAAAGGTGAAAGCGGGCGCGACGACGATCGAGGAGGTCCTGCGCGTCACCCAAACCGAAGAGCACCTCAGCGCCCTGGCCGGGAAGTAACTGCGTGAAGAAGGCCAGTCTTAACTCCTGCAATGTCCTGGCGGCCGGGCCTCAGGGACGAAGTTTGTGGCAATTCAATGTCAGCAACGGCCAGGTGAAGCTGGCCACGCAGGATTCCATCGCCCATCAGACTCGGCTCCCGGCCAAACTCGTCGCCAAGGATTGGCGGTCCCTGTGGAAGCGCAAGCTGAACATCGCGTGGCTCCCCGCCGACCAGGTCTTCGTGCGCGTCGTTCATTTGCCGACGCCGGACTTCGCCGAGATGACCTCGATGGCAGAGTTACAGCTCGAAAAGCTTTCGCCTCTGCCTGTGAACCAGATCGTGTGGAGCCTCGAACGGGGCCCTCGCTACGGCGAAAACCTCCATTCCGCCATTGTCATCATCGCAGCTCGGAGTGTCGTCGAGGAATTCCTGGGACGGCTGGAGGAAGACGGCTTTTTGGCGGATCGCCTGGAGCTTCCCTGTTTGCACCAACTTCTAAGTTCGGGCGCGGCGGAAGAAGCCGTGTGGATTCGCCCCATGACCGACGGCGGCCACCGGTTTTGCCTCGTTGCCTGGTGGTGCGGGGGCGGTTTGCAGCAACTTCAATTGCTGCGGCTGCCGGAGACTTCCAACCCCGGACGCATCCTGGTCGAAGAGCTGACGAAGACGGCCTGGGCCGGCGAAATGGAAGGTTGGCTCAACTCGCGGCTGCGCTGTCATTTGGTCAACGAAACCGATTTCGCGGCAGATCTGGAACCGGCGCTTCGCGAATGGTCAGGGGTGCCGGTCGTGTTGGTGGACACGGTGGCTCGTCAGGCGCTTGCGGAGTTGAGCGCCCGCCGGGCAGCGCACGCCGAGACCAAAGCGAATCTCTTGCCGGTCGAGTTCGGCGCGCGTTATCAGCAGCAATTCGTGGATCGCCTCTGGATGACAGGGTTGGGCGCGGTGCTGGCGGCCTATTTGATCGGGGTTCTGATCTATTTTGGCGCGCTCCAGACTTTGCGGTTCAAGAAATACCAGATCGACAAGCAGGTCGCAGCCTTGAGCGGGAGTTACACCAACGCCGTGAAGTTGAAGGCGCGCGCAGAGGTGCTCCAGGACCAGTTGAATCTCAAGTACGCGGCGCTCGATTGTCTCAAAGCGGCTTCGGAACGCTTGCTGGGCGGGCTGACACTGACGCAGTTTTCCTTTACCAAGGGCCAGACGCTCTTTTTGGAAGGCACGGCGGAGAAAGACGACGAGACCAAGATCATCGACTACAACGAAGCCCTTCGCAAAGAGACGGTGAACGGCGAATTGCTGTTCAAGTCGGTTGAGCAGCCGAATTGGAGCGCGCGAGGCCAAACCATTGTCTGGCGGTTCAACTGCGTGCTGAACCGATCTGAGATCGAATGAGTTCCTTCCTGGGCAAACTGAATCTGCGTCCGAACGAGCGGAGGCTGCTGGTTTTTGTCGCCACGGTTGTTTTCATCGTCCTGAACATCTGGCTGGTCTGGCCGCGCTTCAAGGATTGGAAGCTAGTCAAGGCCGGCTACGAGCAAGCGTTAACGGAGATGCGCCGGTACCAAAAGGAGATTGATCAAGCTCCGCGCTACGAAACGAAATTGCGGGATCTCGAAAGCCTTGGATCGAACGTCATCCCGGAAGAACAGGAACTGGACCTCGTGCGCACGGTGCAGAATCAAACGCGCCAGAGCGGCGTTTTTGTCTCACAGCAGGACGCCCGGCCGAAGACCAGCAGCACGAAAACGAACCAGTTCTTCGAAGAGCAAACCTTGAGCATGGGCATCGAGTCGCGGAACGAAGAGCTGGTGAACTTTCTCGTCAGCCTGGCTTCGACCAATTCCTTGATCCGAGTCCAAGAGCTCCGGTTGCGTCCGGACAACCCGGCCAACCCGATGAAACTGATGGGCAGCGTCACTCTGGTATCCAGTTACCAAAAGAACCCGCCCATCAAACCTGCGTCTCCCGCGCCCACGACGAATGTGGCCGCAAGCACCACATCCTCACCGGCGCCCTCCAATGTGGCGTCTGGTGCACTCGGCGTGGCCAAGCCGATCGCGTCCAAAGTTCAACCCCCTCCCAAGCCATGAAAAATCGCATTGCCTTCACTTTCATCGTTGCTCTTTCCCTTGGCACCTGGCTCGTGGCTCAGCGCCCGCCACCCGGGCCGCCCGAATTCGCGCGGCCAAACACGAATGCCGCGGCCTCGGCACTGGCGCCGGCGCCGCTGAGCACCAATCAGGTCGATGAAATGCTGCGCGCGCTTCGCCGAGCGATGACGAATGCGCCCGCAGCCGCCGGCCAGACTTCCCCAATTTCCCCGGCCACACCGGCTCCAGCAACAAACCAACCGGCAAGTGTCCCGACGACGGCCGTCCCGGCTCTCACGGCTCCCCAGTCCACTTCAACAGTAGCGCCTCCGACAACGAATCAGCCGGCGGGGTTTCCGCCTTTGACGACGAGCCCACCAGCCGCGACCGTCCAAGCCCAGCCGCCGGCTCCAGCGACGGTCCCGCCCGCAGGCGTTCCCGCGGCGCAAGCTCAAACGCAGCCCCAGGCTGCGCCGCCCGGGGTTCCTCCCGCGATTGGACCTGTCGTGCAACAGCCGGCGCCCGGCGCGCCCGCCGCGGCCCCCCAGGCCGATCGCATCATTCAGAAAGGTTTGCTGCAGCTTCAAGGCATGTCGCTGGATCAGTTTTTTGAAATCTACGCCATGGTGTCTGGACGGACCGTTCTGCGCCCGTATCAACTGCAAGCCAAGTATCAGCAGATCACGCTGAAGGCCGAAACTGACTGGACAAGACAAGAGGCGATTTATGCCATGGACACCGTTCTGGCGCTGAACGATATCGCCATGATTCCGGTGGGGGAGAAATTCGTCAAAGCCGTGCCTTTCGCGGTCGCGGCCCTGGAAGGCGCGGACACGGGTAAGACCAACGTGGTTGAAGCGGCGGAGGGCGAGCAGTTCGTCACGGAAATCATCGAGTTGAAGAGCGTCAAGCCGAGCGAACTGGCCCAGTTGCTGGCGTCGTTCACCCGTCCGAACGGGGTCATTGCTTTCGATGGGAACAACACCCTCGTGCTGCGAGATTACGCTTCGAATGTCAAAAGGATGCTGGAGATCGTCAAGAAGGTCGATGTCACACGCGACCCGGATTACAGACTGGAAATCATCCCGATCAAGTACGGCAAGGTTGAAGATTTGTACAACACCATGTCGAGCCTGATCAGCGGGCAAGCGGCCACCGCCGTGGCTGGCATCGGCGCAGCCCAGACGCAACGTCAGGGCGGACGGCTAACCGGAGGCAGCGCCTTGAGCCGGGGCGGCGGTTTTGGGGCGCAGTCTGGGTATGGCGGCGGGTATCGTCAGCCGGGTTACGGCGGTTACGGCGGCGTTCAGCCGTACGGGACCCTGCAGCCGCTGGCAGCCGCGACCACCCCCACAACGGCCGGAGGCGCCCAGTCTTCATTTCAACAGCGCCTCCAACAGATCGTTAACCGGGCCGCAGGCGGAGAGGCCGTCCAGCTTCTGCAGGATGCGCGAATTGTGCCCGACCTGAAATCCAACTCGCTTCTGCTCTACGCCAACAAACGGGACATTGAGATGATCACGAACATCGTGGCGAAGGTGGACGTGCTGCTGGCGCAGGTCTTGATCGAAGCCATCATCATGGAGGTTTCGCTCAACGACTCGTCCAATCTTGGGGTTAGCATGCTGCAAAACCCCAAGCGAGTTGGGAACGACTTCAATGGGGCGGGTGGCGTCAACAACGGCCAGCCGTTTCTCAACAACATCACGAACCTCGCCTCCGGATTGCCTTCGGGTTTCAGCTATTTTGGAAATATTCGAGGCGACCTTGACCTTGCAGTAACGGCGATCGCGCGGCAAAGCACGATCAACGTCATCTCCCGGCCGCAACTCCAGACGTCCCACGCGATCCCGGGTGAAATTGTGGTCGCCGAGGCCGTGCCGTACGTGACCGGTTCCTACGACAGCTACTACGGCGGATTCGGCGGCGGGATCGGCAGCCGGTCCATCGTTCAGACGGTCAACATCGGGATCACGCTTTCGGTGACGCCGTTCATTACTCCGGAAGGGCTCGTGGTGATGGAGATCGAACAGCACGCCAGCCAGCGAGGGGCCGACGTCATCATCGACGGCAATCCGATCCCGGTCGTGAACGAGCGGGCGTCGGTATCGACGCTGACCGTGCGCGACGGCCAATCGATCATGATGGGCGGGTTTATTACGGAGAGCCGTTCCAAGGGCAATTCCGGCGTTCCGATCCTGAAAGATATCCCGGGGCTGGGCGCGCTATTCCGCTCAAAGAACAAATCCAACAATCGCTCGGAATTGGTCATCCTGATGAAAGCGACGGTGCTGAGGACTCCGGATATTGCCGCGGAAGTCGCCGAGACAGAAAAGTCGATGCTTCCAGGAGTTCAGAAAGCAGAGGAGGAATTTGGCAAGGACGAGCAGAAGCGAAGGCAAAAAAGCAGGCCGTCAAGGAACAAGCCGGAAGCCGGCGCTCCTAAGAAACAAGCGTTAGGACACTGATTACTGCGAGAACGAAGGCAGAGTTCTTTTTTACAGGAGCAAACAGAGGCAACGGAGGCGTGGCCAGCTTGATTGCTTGATTCACGGGCTCTCCGTTTCCTCTGTTGCCTCCTGTTAAACAAATCTCGATTTCGTCCGGAGGATACGGCGTCAGGTTTCCTCACGTGAAAATGGCGCGCGTCTGAAGCGAAGCGCCGCTACTTCTTCACGTAGATCGGCTCTTTGATCCCGCTGAGGGCGGCAAAGTTTTTCAGCTTCTCCATCACATCTGGGTGATCTCGGTCCCTGCTGGAACGATCAGGACGCCGTCGTTGGTCATAACCGGCGAGAGCAACACTTGGCCTGGCGCCAGGTCTTTGACCAGCATGGCTTGCCCGGATTTCGTCGCGCCCGCATCCTGAACGAGCGTCGCCATGGCCGTGTCGATCACCTTGGGATCGTAAGCGCCCGGCCGGCGGCGCATCTGATCCAAGATTTCGTAACGAACGGCGCCTTCGATCTCCTGTTTGATCAAATCCGAGAGGACGCGGAGGATTCTGGCCCCGAGCGGGATTTGATCCCCGGCCACCGAATCCTGGGGCAATCCGGAGCCGTCGTAGTATTTGTTCTGATAAAGGACAATGCGCGCGACCGATTCGAGGCGGGGAATGTTCAGGAGCAGTTTGTTCCCGATTTCCGGGATGCGGGTGATAATCTGCTTCTCGGTCGGGTTGAGGGCTGCGCCGGTCCGGTCCTTATGGATGATTGCTGCAGGAATCGTGACGTAGGCAATTTGCGAAAGCAAAGCGGCAACTTCCAGTTCCCAGAACGAGGTAATCCCCAGCGGGACAGCCAGTCCGCGCGCATAATCGCGGAGCATCTGCGCGCGCCCGAAAGTCTGCGGCTCAACCATGGAAAGAATCTCCGTCAGCATCTTGACGCTTCCGCTGAGCGTCTTTTCGAGAAGCTCCTTTTCCGCCGTGATGAGACGGTATTGTTCGAAACCGGCTTCCAGGGCGAGCGCGAGCGTTTCGGGAGTGCACGGCTTGTTGAGGAAGCGGAAAATGTGGCCCTTGTTGACAGCCTCAACCGCGACTTGCTGGTCGGCGTTTCCCGTGAGCATGATGCGCACAGTTTGGGGAGCGACCTCGCGAATCTTGCTCAGGAGTTCGATGCCGTTCATGCCGGGCATGTGCATGTCCGCGACCACGACGGCGTACGGCCCTTGCCGTTGGACGATGTTCAACGACTCCTGGCCGATTTCCGGTGCTGCTCCCAGGAGTAGAGAATCAGCACGAGTTTGCCGATGTCGTGGAGCAACCCGCCCACATAAGCTCCCGCGACTGTCTTCTTGTCCGCCCCCTCTATCTCCGCGATTCGCTTTGCCGCGACGGCTACGTCCACGCTGTGATGCCACAAACCCTCCAGGGCGCGTTCTTTGAACAGCGCAGCGTCAAAGGGACTGAACGCGTTCAAACTGAAGGCCAGGCTTTTGAAAGTGTCCAATCCCAGGCAGGAAATCGCAACGGCGGGATCCGGAATTTCACACGCACCGCCGAAGAAAGCTGAATTCACCAGCTTCAGCGTTGCCGCGGTGACACCGGGGTCTTTGGAGACAATGCGGGTCACCTCTGCGGGGGAGACGTCGGCGTTGAGCAACGTTTCCGCCAGATCGATGTACAGCGAAGGCACACTGGGAAAGCGATCCATCCGGGTGATGAATCCTCTTAGGCCTTCATTGGATTGCAGCGTTTGATTCAGTCTGGAGACTCGCGCGAGGGCCGCTTTGAGCGATTCGGGCGGGCAAGGTTTGGCGAGGAACTGGTGAGCGAAACCGAGGCACTGAAAGATCAGTTCCTTATCCGCGTGCCCGGACAGAATCAGGCGAATCGTGTGGGGATAATGCTTCCGCGCCTCATTCAGAAACTCGGCCCCGTTCATGCCGGGCATCAGCATATCCGTGACGACGTCGAAAGGGGAGTGACGCATCAATTCTAGGGCCCGGCTGGCGCTGTCCGCAAATGCCATGTCCCAGTCGGTGCGCATCTGGCGCAACAGGCGCTGCAGCCCTTGCAGCGCCAGCGATTCGTCGTCCACGAACAGAATGCGTGTCTTCAAGCGGATGGGTGGTTGGCCGGGGGCGCGGAGTTCAGGGGCAGGCCGATGATGAAAGTTGTGCCCTGGCCCATTTCGGTTTCAAAATGAATGGTCCCGCCATGCTTGTCCACGACGACGGCATGGGCAATCGCCAGCCCTTGGCCCGTTCCTTTGCCCATTTGCTTGGTCGTGAAGAACGGCTCGAAGATGCGGTCCCGAATTGGCTCCGGAATGCCCGTGCCGGTGTCGGCGATCCGTATCTCCACCTGGTGCCCGCAACGCCGCGTGCTCAGCGTGATCGTGCCCTTGCCCTTCTTGCCGTGGGCGGCGGCGTCCGCGATGGCGTGAGCGGCGTTCACAATGAGATTCAGAATCACCTGATTCAACTCTGCCGCCAGGCATTGCACCATCGGCAAGTTCGGATCGAAGTGCGTGATGGCGTCGGCGACGTATTTCCACTCATTGCGCGTGACGCAACTGCACCTCCATCATCTCGCGTTCTTTCTCTGCCCGTTTCCGTTCGGTCACATCGCGGGCCACGATCAGGATATTCTCGATTTCGCCGCGCGTGTTCCGAATGACGCCGGCGTGGGACTCCAGCGTTCGCCAGGAGCCGTCCTTGTGCCGCATCCGGTATTCGATGAATTTGCCGACCCCAGTGGATTTGGTTTCTGCTGCTGCCTCCAGCAATTTCGCCCGATCATCCGGATGAGTTTGTTCCATCGACCAGGTGCCTTGAAGTTCGTCCGGGCTGTATCCCAGGACGGTTTGGTAGGACGGACTGTTGTAGAGGCGATTGCCTTTCGTATCCACCAGCGCGATCAACTCCGTGGCATTCTCCGTCATGACCCGGAAAAGCTGTTCGCTGCGGCGCAGCGCCTCTTGAGCGCGTTTTGCGTCCGTCATGTCTCTGGCGATGGTGCACAGGTGAGCCACGGTGCCGTCCGCGGCGCGGTGCGCCAGGATCAATTGGGAAACCGCGATCTCACGCCCGTCACGGCTCAGGAAACAGTTTCGCCGGTCCAAACGCCGTTTTGCAGGACGGCGGGGATCGCTTCTCGCCGGATCAATTCCCTGGCCCAAGGCGGTTGGAAATCGTCAATGGACAAGTTGCTGAGAACTTCGCTCGCGCCGATTCCCAGGCGGTCGCGGGCTGCTTTGTTCAGGTAGAGAAATCGGTTGTAGTGGATGTCCGTGACATCAACCAGATCGGTGGTCGCTTCCAGAATGGTGAGGAGCCAATCATGGACAGAACCCGCAGCCGAGGCGGGCCCGTTAGCGGAGGGGATTTCCTTCATGGAAATAAACTCAAACCCAAAAACCTGCCAGGAGAGCAGAGGATTTCGGGGAGAGCCTTTGATCGGAGGATCGGCAGAACTGCGGAGCCAAGCGAACCTGAGCGGCGGAAATCAAGGCTTCGGCACGCCGTCCTGGAGGCGCCGGAGATCCCGGATTTCATGGCGGTCAGCACTGGGCCGGCTGGCAGGCAGCAGGCTTTTCGAGGAATACCATTTCCAGTATTCGACATGTCCGTCGGCAAACGAAAGGTTGTAACCTCGGTTATGTCTTTCGGCCGGAGTGCTGACCCAAATGGGGGCTGCCAGCACTCCCTTTTCCGGTGGGACAACGGAAAAGGAACCACTCCAGACGCTATTCTCATGCTCCTCGATGAAAACGAAAACCTTCTCCGGCGAGGGGTTATCAATCGCCGAAAACAGGGTCTTTACCCGAGGTTCAATGCCTGCCGCATCCCCGTTCATGTAGAAACTCATCGAGTAACTGCGCGTCCGTGGAAATGGATGCCCCACGACCGTGGATCGATCATCCGGGCAACGATACATGCTGGCGAACCGGGCGTACGGATAAAGCGTGCCCTTCACGATGTTGCGGGTCGTGATATCCTCCTTGGGGTTGCCCACGACCCAAGAACCGAGCGCGTTCCTTCGCCCAAAGAGTTTTTCATTAGCGCCGTCCTCGCTTTTGTTCAGAGGCAACTGATCGTCGTTGTCGTTGAAGTACCCGTGCCAAGCCAACGACAGTTGTTTCAAGTTACTGAGACACGTAATTTGATGGGCTTTGGCCTTGGTCTGATTCAAAGCCGAAGAAAGCAAGCTCGCAAGGACAGCTATAATGGCCAGAACCACGAGCAGTTCCACAAAAGTGAAACCGCGGAGAGAACCGTCTTGTTGCGGCGCAGAACGAACGCCTTTGGGCCGGTGCATGCTCTTCATCACTTTAGTCTGATGGTTGTTTTAGCAGGTGCGCGGAGGATTTCAACGGTTACGTTCTTAGCCGTCGGAACCCCGAACGTCCCAGTAAACCGGACGCGCATCGTCGTATGAGTCTTTAGCCTGTCTTTTCCGATTAGTCAACGCCGCTGATGAAGTTGTATGAAGTTGATGAGGTCGAGAGCGAGGCCAAATGAGGCCTGTTACATGTCGAGGTTTCCGTCATGTGGGCACGTTCTGAGGCGATCCGGCGTCACGGCTCCTGGACCACGTTCATGGCATCAATGCGGACCAGCTCCAGAGGAACCTTTTGGATTCGGTTGCCTGGCCACACAATCTCGATGGCTTCGACCCGGTTGGCTTTTCCCAAACCGATCGTCACCGGCAGCTCCGATTGGGACAGGTAACTTCGCGTGGGCATGACCTGGCGAACGAGCGTTTGATCGGCGACCCGGACTTTGACCTTCGCCCCAATGGCGTCGCGGTTGGCTTTCTTCCCGACCAATTTGATCCGCAGCCAGTGATGGCCCAGCGCCTGGTCGTTGCGCAGCAAGAGAGGCGGCCCTCCCGCCTGAGTGAGCACGGCGTCCAAATCTCCATCGCTATCGATGTCCGCGAAAGCGGAGCCGCGTCCGACGATGGGTTTGAACAGGTCGGGGCCAGCTTTCTCGGTCGGCACGACCTGGAAGGCGGCGGTGTTCTTCTGCCCGCTGTTCCAGAAGAGTTGCGCCGGCTGGGCGTAATGCTGGCTTTGCTGGACCTTGTTGATTTCCTCCTCCAGATGGCCATTGACGCTAAACACATCCAGGCGTCCATCCAGATCGTAATCGAAGAAGAAGACGCCGAATTTGAGGAGCAACCGGCTGGCTGGCCCGATGCCTTCCGTGATCGCCTCGTCGGTGAAAATCGCGGAAGCGCCTTGCGACACATAAAGCGCGGTCATTTCGTTGGCGAAGTTCCCGATGATAATTCCCAGCCGGCCATCATTTTGAAAATAACCGGCGTCAATCCCCATTGCGCCGCGGGTATTGCCGTAACTGTCAAATGCAATCCCGGTGACGGCCCCGATCTCCTGGAACGTGCCGTCCGTCCGATTCGTGAAAACGTAATTCTGAACGGTGTCATTCGCCACGACGAGATCGATCCAGCCATTGTTATCCAGATCGACTGGCGCCACGCCGAGCGACTTCGCGGCCGGCACACCCGTTGCCGAGTTTTTGACTTGAACCCCGCTGGTCGGGGAGACGTCCGTAAATTTTCCGGTTCCATCGTTGCGGTAAAGATACGGGAACGTGCCTTGAAAATTCATCGGCGGGCCATAGGCGCGTCCAATGCCGGTGAGCTTGTAGCCGACTTCCAGATCGATTTCCTTGGACCAGCGGACGTAATTGCAGACGAACAGATCGAGATCCCCGTCGTTTTCCATATCGAACCACGTGGCGCTGGAACTCCATTCGCCGGGAGCGCCGCCGACGCCCGCCGAGACCGTGACATCGGCGAACTTGCCCTGGCCGAGGTTTCGGAAGAGACGGTTGCCGCCTACACCCGTGACGAACACATCGACCCAGCCGTCGTTGTCATAGTCACCCACCGCGACGCCCATTCCGTAAAGGCTTACGTCCAGTCCGGAGCCAGCGGTCGCGTCTTCGAAGCAGCCTTTGCCGTCATTACGATAAAGCCCAAGGGTCGCCGGTTTCCGGGCGGCGTCGGTTTTCCATGGCCAATCGGTGGAGTTGATGAAGAGGAGGTCCGGGGCATCATCATTGTCGAAATCGAAGAACGCCACCCCGCTGCCCATGGTCTCGGGAAGCAGCTTTTCGCCGTAGGCGCCGTTGTGATGAGCGAACTTGATTCCTGCCTCGGCTGTAATGTCGGTGAACCTTGCTTGGGGAATCTCGGCCAGCATGATAGGCCGCGTGACGGGCGCGGTAATTTGAGTGACCTTTGGCGCAGCGGGCGCCGGTTTCCGCTTAAGCAGAAACCATACACCCGCGAGCAGCGCAGCCAGGGCAACAAACGCGACAAACGACCACCGAAACGCGCGGCCAATTACCGCCTCATCGTAGTGCGCAACTTCATCCGGATCTGATTGTTCAGGCGGATCGGAAGCGGGGGGGCGGTTGTTTCTTTTGTCATCTTCGAGCGATTCGTTACTCATTGCGCCAAGCAAACCATGCGCGTCGGAAATTGGGAAGTCTGAGTACCCAAGTCCTCTGTTTTCTGAGGGCTGCGGACAGGAACATCGTTGACCCACGTCAGCCCGTTCTTAAACTCCAGGCCCGATGGAACTGTCCGAAGTCCGCATCGACAAATGGCTCTGGGCTGTCCGGCTCTACAAGACCCGCACGATGGCAGCCGACGCCTGCCGTGCAGGCCACATTGAGATTGGCGGGCACGCTGTGAAACCCTCGCGCTCCGTGCGCGTGGGGGAAATCATTTCGGCGCGAGTCGGGATCATTACGAAAACTGTCAAAGTGCTGGGATTGATCGACCGGCGCGTCGGCGCGCCCGTCGCGAAACTGCATCTCGAGGACCTGACGCCTCCCTCGGAATACGCGAAGCTGACTGAAGTGAGGCATCAACCCGTCTTCCATCCGCCAGGCCTGGGACGCCCGACAAAGAAGAACCGAAGAGCTATCGAGCGTCTCCTGAGTGACGGGGTTTGAGGAACCGTGCCCGCAGGAGCGCACGGTCTATGCCGCCCCTCCCCTTCCAGGAGGAGACCTTCGTGCGACGTCGCGGTTCCAGTTTCCCCTCCCGGGAGGGGCGAAGGGGTGGGTTGGTTTCGTGGGAACAGCCTGGCAAAACTGAGACGGCATGCGCGTTGCTCTTCTAAATTCTGATGCTTGAGTAAGTCGTGGCCGCAGATTGCTGGCCGCGATGAAACGGCGTTTACTTAGTGGTCCGTTTCGTAAATACGCTCACGTTCGTTGCGCCCAATTTGGCCTGGGGCAAGGCGCGACGAGCGAGCATCCCCCGCCAGTGGGGCTGTGACCGAGGAGCAACGCAGCCCCAGGCAAA
>Ga0194128_10004958_pt1 | contig 19072 bp, 18 predicted proteins | sample TA2KigCa65mmetaG_FD_148650 | JGI IMG/M metagenome (GOLD analysis project Ga0194128, IMG submission 148650) | Freshwater microbial communities from Lake Tanganyika, Tanzania - TA2015037 Kigoma Deep Cast 65m | ecosystem: Environmental > Aquatic > Freshwater > Lake | place: Tanzania: Lake... | reverse complement strand
CGCAACATTATGGAGTTCACGAAAGAATACCCGAAGGCCGTTCGCATCAAGCTGGAGCAGAATTACCGCTCCACACAGCCGATTCTCACGGCAGCAGACGGCGTGATCGCCGCGAACCCCAACCGTCCGGAGAAGAAGATGTGGACCGAGCGTACGGAAGGACCGAAGATCGTGGTCCATGAAGTGGAGAACGAGAAAAAAGAAGCCTGGGAAGCGGTGCATGCGGCTGAAAAGCTGCGCGGAGACGGCGTGCCGTTCCGTGAACAGGCGATCCTGTACCGTACCAATGCGCAGTCGAGACTCTTCGAAGAGGCATGCATGCGTGCCGGCATCCCCTACCGCATCGTCGGCGGTGTGAAATTCTACGCGCGCAAAGAAGTGAAAGACGTCCTTGCCTACCTCCATGTCATTCTGAATCCGTACGATACGATTTCCCTCCTGCGCATCATCAATGTGCCTGCGCGCAAGATAGGACTGACGACGCTGGCGAGAATCCAGGCATACGCGACCGGCGGCAATCTGCCGCTCTGGGATGCGCTGCAGAATATCCAGCAGATCCCGGATATCAACGAGCCAACGAAGGAGCGCATCCTGAAATTCACGGAACTGATCGGGAAGTACCGCGGGAAAGCGAATGTCGAAGTGGTGTCAGAACTGGCGGATAACCTGCTGCGGAGTCTGGAGCTGGAACAGTGGCTGAAAGACGATACGGAAGAGGGCGAAGAACGCTGGCAGAACGTACTGGAACTCCTGTCGGTGATGCACAAGTACGATGCCCTGGACCCCGCTACGAGTCTGACGAGCTTCCTCGAAGAAGTGTCCCTGGTCTCAGAAGTGGACAAGTTGATCGACGGTTCCGGGGATGCACTGACTCTGATGACGCTGCATCTCTGCAAAGGACTGGAATTCGAGCATGTGATGATTGCAGGATGTGAGGAAGGGATTTTCCCTCACAGCAACAGCGCCTTCGACCGTGAGCAGCTGGAGGAAGAACGCCGGATTATGTACGTGGGCATGACGCGGGCCAAGACATATCTCAAATTGTTCCTCGCACGCACCCGCACGTTGTGGGGCCAGAGCCAGAGCAATGCTCCGAGTAGGTTCCTCGACGATCTTCCCGATGCAGTGACCGAACGCAGGAGTGACGATGTTTTGAGTGCGTTCGCCTGGGCATCCCAGAAGGGCGAAGAATCCATCGGCACGAGCAAGGTTGAGCCGTTCCGGCAGGGGCAACACTCACTCAAGATCGAATTCAATCAGGACATCGACTTCTCGGACGACTTCAATCAGGACCGGCAATTGGCGGCAGGCTCACGCGTGCGCCATACAGTATTCGGCGATGGCACAGTGATCTCTGTTCGCGGGGACATCGCGGAAATACAGTTCGACGACGGTAAAAAGAAGAATCTGGCGTTGAGTATTGCGCCGCTGACGAGTCTGTAGAGAGAATGAACCTACTCACTACTTTCTAATAACTATAATACGTTCCCCTCGCGACGGGTCTCTCGTCCGTTCCGATCCACGTGAATACCGTCGTGCCGTCCGTCCAGGTGATGGAACCGGCCGTATCGATCGTACCGGGATCGTTGATGCTCAGGCGAAGGGAAATCAGTCCGCTCCCGACGGCGATATCCGCATAGACCCTCAGCGTCCTCGGCCCATCCTCGAGGGCACCGAAGCTCTCCGGAAGATTCTGACAGGTAATCTGCGAACCGCTGATGGTACAGGCATGTGTCGTATTGCCCCCGTCGACGCGCATGTACGCATTGGAGAGCGTCACCCCGGTCTGTTCGACCTGGAAGACAATCTTCGTGACCGTCAGATCCGCAGACGGATGCCCCGTGACACCAGCAAAACGAAATGCGCCGATCTCCTGCGTTGGACCCGGAACAAGAACGGTACTGAATTCTCCGGCATTGGAAACGGATGTGATCGCGGAACGCGCCGTTGTCGAACGCGCGAAGGTCTCGCTTGAGGTGTACTGCTCGTAACTCCTCGTACTCCACTCGCCGATGCCTATAATGCCCATACGATCGATCTCGATTTCCTCGCCGGAATTGCCCCCCGCATCCTGCGCCTTCAGAATGGCGCGAACGTAAAATGTGTAATCCTCACGTCGCGGCACCCTTGCCACACCGGACGACACGTTCAACCGGTAACGGATGTTTCCCGATACGGATGTATCGAGCGTCGCACGGCCGAGGAACTTTCCGTCATGGTCGTAGACGTTAAAGACGGCAATGGAAGAATTTGCCGCCTCAAGGTCAATCAGGAACGCATCCACCAAAATGCCTTCGCTGTTACTGAAAAGCTTCGAAGCGCCCAGCACTGGAGTCACTTTCCCGAGAACGAGAACCGAATCACCGACGCCGGTGTCATTGATGAACGGATCGTAGGTGGCAAGGGAAGAAGAGGTAGCAATGGAAGAATTTGACGAAACCGGGGAAACTGAAGATGCAAAACGGGAAGAGGATGTTCGTGAGGAGGGAGAAGAACTGCTCTGCGGATTCTCCGCAGCACGAAGGGCATCCAGTTCTCCTTTTGCGTAGGCAGTGAAGGCAACGGTCACTCTGGCCATCTGTCCGCGCGTCAGCCACGAACCGGGAGTCGAGTCGTAGAGACCGACCTTCAGTTTCTGCGCAGTTTTGAGATAGGTCTCGTACCACTCACCCGACGGTGCTTCGACGAGAGGTACGCCGTAGATCCTCGCGAGAATCTTGAGTGCTTCCTCGTAGCGCACCGGACGCGTCGGCTCGAAGAGCCACTGACTCTCCGGCACGCCCGCAACGGCATTCCCACTGATAATCTTGAATTCCTTCGCACGGCACACCGGTTCTGAATACCAGATATTCGCTTCCACATCGGGGAAACAACGACTGGCATATTTGCGCTTATCCGGAGGCAGAAGACCCATGACGATCTTCAGAAACTCTGCACGATTCAAGGGGGCATCCGCACGCACCGTTCCGTCCGCAAACCCTTCAATAATCCCCAGTTTCGTAAGCGTGCTGATGGCAATCGATGTCGGAAGGTCTGCAGGGGCATCCGAGTATGGCAAATGCGTCGTGTCATAGTTGAGTGCCAGTACGACCGCAGGCATGAGAAAAAGTGTTGTGAGTACGCCCATCATGGAGCAGTAGTATACATGAATGAGACTTGAACGTGACACTGACAAACAGACTTATAGCTCATTCTAATACTCCGGCACGGGACCGAAGACACCCGGAAACCATGTGCACGGTATGGGCCCGAACACACCTCCGTCGATGATGTCATCCCGGCTGGAACAGGCGATATTCAGGGGCCTGTTCAGAAAATCATCCGTAGAACCGCCACCCGACGATCCACCGGAGCCGCCCCCGGTCGTTCCGGATGTTCCGCCACCGCCGCTCGTTCCGCCGAAAGATCCTCCAAATGAACCCGATGTCCCACCACCGCCCGATGTGGAACCTCCGCCTCCGTACGATCCGCCTCCACCGTATGTACCGCCGTAGAATCCGCTGCTGCCTCCATACGATCCTCCACCATACGTACCGCCGTACGATCCACCATACGTTCCACTGGACTGGAAGACTCCGGTACCACCACCGTCACTTCCTCCGTAAGCACCGCCGAAGTATCCGCCTCCTCCATAGCTGGTTACACCCGTTCCCTGCCCTCCTCCCGTCGAACCGTAGGTACCGCCGGACGTTGCGCCGGCATAGGATGATCCATTGCGAAACCGGGTCAGTACGGATTGCGGTGGCACCGTATACCGGTACGAAACGCGACGCAGATCTTCCTGTGTGCGCACGGGATCGAAGTACCGGGAACCGCTGTCATCGAGTCCGATCTTCTCGGCATCTTCACGCAGAATCCGCTTGAGCGTACCGTCGGGGAGAAGGAGATAGACAGTGCCGTCGTTGTTGCAGAACAGGTACACATTCGGGTCCACCACTCTCCACCAGCAGCCGCGGTACCAGCGGAAGACCCCCCGTTGCCGCGCGAACTGCGTGGCCGAGAACGGAGGAACTTCGGTGTATGCCGCTGAGGATGCCAACGGCACACAGAATGCAAAGACAATGATGACGGCTAGGAGACGGTGCATGGAAGAGCAATTATACAGAATAATGGCAATTCCAAGCCAAAAATCAGATATTCTTTCTATGTATTTTTCCAATAGCTTTCGTCAGAGCTGACCGAAATTTATTCCGGGTTCGGTATTTTGCGATACCGAGGAATGTTCTGATCGCAGCGTCAGTCAGATTCTCTCCTTCCGACGTGCAGATGGAACGAGATGCGCAGAATTCAGCAAAGAGGCCGGCGCCCGTCTCACCCTTGGCGAGCAGAGCAGCAATATCGAATCGCAGGCGCTCTGCTTCTCCGGAAAGATCGGCATCGAATTCTGAAACATGGGGATCTCTGTCAGAAGATGCTTCCGAAGCATTGGTCGTCGTTTTGTCGTGTCGGGAATCCATGGGTGAATGAGGGAACGAAACACAAACGCCTCCTCAGCGTGGGAGAGCGTGCTACGTTCCGTTTCTTCTTCAGATCAGGAACATACAACAGGCTCCCCCGCCATCGGCGGCGTCGGGAGGAAAGCCTGCGGCATGACCTGACGGGACATCAGCGGCAATGTACCACCTTTGCTATGTAAGTCAATTCAGAGCTTTGATGCGAGGACAAGAGAACGAGGAGCAGTACGGTGGTGACAAAGAGCAAACCGTTTTACAAAATTTCCGAAGCTTCATGACGAAGACTCCGCAGAAGATGCGCAATCGCAATCTCGCGCTCCTTTGTTTTCATCTTAGAGAGAGCATCTGCACATTCGTGAATATCGGTGACAACGCCTCCTTGGACATGACGCTCGTACAGATGATTTGTCTGAAGCACTATACCGCTCTCCGACTGGAGGAGAACCATGTGCAGCATCGCGCGTTCGATTTCGTTCATTCCTTCGATAGTAGGAAGTACTATGCAGTCAGGACGTAACTGACTGTTTGTTGCTGCCGGTGATGTGAGCTTGGAAACAGACATGGAAGTGGGGGGAGTAAAGATACGAAAAACGCCTTACGGTACCCATCAGGAAAAACAGCTCAGTGCGCGCGAAAGTGCAGAACAATTGCACTGCACCAGATCGGGGGAGAGAACGATTTCACCGAAGTTCGCCGTATCGTATTCCGCGGATGCAACTACTACAGCATCATCGGGAGATATACAGCACATCTGGAGATATGCACCTCGGTCTTCTGTCCAGACATCACGACTGAGATTCGCAATGAAGGAGTAATGTGCGCGGGGGTCCAGCACGTGAGGTGCGTAGGAACGATGGGAAGATTCTGCGGATGAGTAAGGGGATGTGATGGTATGCATAGTTCGAAGGGGGAAACGTAAAAAACCGACCTCGCTAGGGAGCGGGGCCTTGCTTCTGAAGTAGTGTTTTCAGCTTAGACGCAACGACTCCGTTCCCGCAGTAAAGGAGAACCAGAAGAAGCCGAAGGCAAGGCTCAGAGCTTTCAAAATAGGCTGATCGTAGAGGAAAACGAGGAATGGTCAAGAACGGGAGCAGGAAAATACCGTATGATTCTCCCATGCCGGATATCTCCCTGTTCCTGAAGCGCCACGGCCTGAAGCTCAATACGAATCTCGGGCAGCATTTCCTGGCCGATGACACCGTACTCGAAAAAATCGTTGAAGCGGCGAAGATTCAACCGGACGATCACGTCATCGAAATCGGTCCCGGCATCGGCGTCCTCACTGTGGAACTTCTGAAGGCAACGAAGAACGTCACCTCCATCGAGCTCGACGAACGACTCATTCCCCTGCTCAGAAAATACATCGACGCCGAAGGACCGAAGCCCGGTACCTATACCTTCAATGTCATTCAAGGTAACGCACTGAACGTTCCGATGCCTGATCATCCGTACAAGATTGTCGCGAATATCCCCTATCACATTACCTCTCCGCTGCTGCGACACGTGTTCCTGGAATCAAAGATACATCCAACGTCGATGACGCTGCTCATTCAGCGTGAAGTTGCAGACAAAATCTGCGACACGGAGAAAACCGGGATGCTCACCATCGTCGTGGGACTCTTCGGTACACCGAAAAAGATTGTGAATGTTCCTCCGAAGGCGTTTCTCCCTCCACCAGCAGTGGATTCCGCGGTCATCCACATCGATTGTTTCCCAAACCCCGTAGCTGACGCCGAAACCATCGACGAAGTACTCAAATTGGTGAAGAGAGGATTCACCATGAAACGCAAAATGCTCCGCAACAGTTTCTCAACGTTCCCTGGAGGCATGGAACGGCTGGAAGCGGCTTCCATAGACCCTTCCCGGCGCCCCGAAACATTGACGATTGCCGAGTGGATCGCGATTGCACGGGCATAGGGGCAGGCTAGGACCTGTGGCACCTTCGCGGATTTCCTTTCTCCTGCTCGGCACCTTCACCGTTGCGGTGCTCGTACTGCAATGGTGGCAGCATGCGGTGTATCCCCCCTTACTGTGGGGAATACTGTTCGCGGTCATGGGTCTCAGTGCACTCGCCATGCTGCTCCGCAGGAAATTTCTCATGACGGTCTTCGTCATCGTATCGGGTATCACACTCGGACTTGCCGCTGTTGCCCGGACCACGCACGTTCCGTCGCCGAATACCGCAGACTGGTACGCAACGGGAGAGAACGTCACTCTGACCGGTGTCATCCGAGACGAACCCGACCGGAGGCCGATGCAGACAAAGTACACAGTAGCCGTAGAATCTCTCCGACAGGACAACGGCACCGTGCAGCGCACGCTCCGCGGTCGAGTGCTGGTGACCGACAGGAGCAGACGGATGCAATTTCAATACGGAGACAGGGTGGAAGTCTTCGGTACGCTGAAAAAACCCGAACGGTTCGAAGACTTCGCCTATGACAAATACCTCAGCCGTCACCACATCGAAAGTATTCTCGACGGAAGAAGCCTGCGACCGGCCGCAGACCGCTGCGACATGCTGCCTGCGACAATGCGACTGCGCCGTGGCCTCTTCGCACTGAAAGAAACCATCGAAGACCGCATCAATATGCTGCTTCCCGAACCGCATGCTTCTTTTCTTGCAGGACTGCTGACGGGATCACGCAGGGGAATACCCGAAACACTGACAGCGGATTTTGCGACGACCGGACTCACGCACATCATCGCGATTTCGGGGTACAACATCACCATCGTCACGGCCATCATCATGAGTGTGCTCTTCTGGCTGCCGATTCGCTTTCGGCTTCTCCCTGCAGTGTGCGCCATCGCCGTGTTCACCGTATTCGTCGGCGCGAGCGCTGCCGTCGTGCGCGCAGCCATCATGGGAACACTCGGGCTCTTCGCCATTCACTGCGGCAGGACACGGGACATTCGGCTGGCCCTTCTCTGGACACTGGCCATCATGGTGGCATGGAACCCGAAATATCTGTGGTACGACGCGGGGTTTCAGTTGTCCTTCCTCTCGGTCCTCGGACTTCTGGAACTCTCGCCCTTTCTGAAGAAACCGATGGAGCGGATACCGGATATGCTCGGCATGCGGGAATCCCTGCAGGCAACCATCGCAGCGCAAATCGCAACGTTACCGCTCACCATGATTCTGTTTCACCGCGTCTCGCTCATCGCACCCGTCGCCAATGTCCTCGCCGCTCCGATGATCCCGCCGGCCATGCTCCTTGGAAGCATCGCGGTTCTTGTCAGCACCATCACGCAAACAGGCGGAAGACTGGTCGCAGCCGGGGTGTGGTGCTGCCTGCAGTGGATCATCACCGTCACGCACCTACTGGCAAATATTCCGCTTGCCGCAATTCCATGATCTCCAGGGCATTAGGATGACTTCGCCGGCCACTCATACATCCATAATTTGCGCTTTCCGGAGATCCACTCCACTTCACGTGTCCCCACCGGCGAGCGATCCTTGAAACGGAAAACGTTGGAGATCACCTTCGTTCCCGGCTTGAGCTCCCGATCGAATTTCTCTGCCAGCTTTCCCATGACCTCCGGCATGAGATACAGGAAAATACAATCGGCGTCAGAGACGTCCCGGTGGAAAAAATTTCCGAAGGAAAAATGAATGGGCAGTTTGGACCGACGAACGTGGTACAGCCCCAGCAGATACACAACCGGTGAAATCTCATACCCCTTCGCTGTGATGCCCCGGTGCACTCTCTTCGCTTCAATCAACAGACGGGCATCTCCCGCACCGAGATCGTAAACGGTCTCTCCACCCTTCAGCCCCGCAAAATCAACCATTTGCCGTGACACCTTGGACGACGTGGGAACGTACGGAACCATCGTGAAGCAGTAAAAAACGCCGGTCATGGCAATGGCTCCCACGAGCAAAACCAGCAAACCGACAAGGATATCCAGGAGCATCGATACCAAAATAACACCAATAAGCACCTAAATACAGGCATTCTCTTAATATTGCTAAATATACTAATTTATGTTATAATAACATCAAACACAATTTATTTCTTTCCTCATTTTCCCTATGGCAAATCGCCAGTTGTACGTTGTCGGCGCTCTCGGGTTGCTCATGGGTATGGTTGTGGGTGCAGGCTCCGGTCAGAGCGCCCAAACCGTCTCCCAATATGACCCGAACTCCGATGCAGTCCAGGAGATGGACAGTCCCTACCGTGCAGACGGTTATCTGCGTTTCCGCAGCACCGACGGCACCGTCGGTGACGAAGGAGGAATAGTCACGCGCTCGACTCCTCCGCGCAGGCTCTCGCGCATGGAAATGGCAGCCAGACGGCTCCAGAACATGCACAGTGCTGCTCGCACATCGGGCACCGTCCGCGGTGCTAGGACGCGCACACGCAACACGGTACCGGAGTGTGCAGGCTACACACGGGACCGCTACACGCGCTGTCTCGAATCCGTGATCAACGGCGAAGAGTTCGTTCCGAACTACTTCCCGATCGAATACGAGGAAGAGTAAGCCTCTCGGGTCATCGAAGAAATCGGAGAATCCTCTGCATACTGGATCTCCGATTTTTTCAATGTCTACCGACTACTTCCTACTCACTACTTCCTACAAATAATTCCATGCCCTCAGCTTATCGCTATCCTCCATCCAGCGGCTTCCGATATCCGTCCGGTAGTACATGTTGCTGATTTGGACGTTGCCAATGCGGGAATACATCTGCTTCTGTGCTTCACTCATGGTACTGCCGGAACCCGAAATAATAAGTGCGATACCTTCCTCCCCCGCAATCAACCATTCACCGTTGAACTCACGAAGGTCAGCGATGTGCACTCCGTCTTTCATCTGTTTCTTAAAGACGACTACTGCATCTTCTGAAAACGACTCGAATGTTTTGGGATCATTAAATGGGAATGGAGGCACCACGAGCAGTGCGCACACCTGATACCCGCGCTTCGTACGTATGGTGAAGTCCTCTCCCTTCGCTAGCTTGTACAGCAGTTCTCCCATGGGCTCCAAAATTCCTTCCTGCTGGATTTGGATTTCGGGATATCCGAATCTACAGGTGAATTCGAGCGGATAGATACCGTTACTGTTGACGATGCTGTTGATGTCGATGGGGCCTACGTATTTCTCTGCGGCGAGTGTCTCCTCCATTTTCTTGAGTGTCGCATCGAAAATAGGGCTTGTATTGGACCAGAAAGCGCTGGTACCCATTTCCCCTGTCGATACACCCAGGTCTCCCGGGAAGAGTTTCTTGTGTTCGAAGCTCACAAAGATAGGAGAGAGAAATTTTTTGCCGTTGAAAAATCCGCACACTGCCACCTCCACACCCGTCACACGCTTCTGCAACTGGAAAACATCGATGTCATCGGCCCACGATTTCTCGTAGGCACCGAGCATGCGAATCACATCGCTTCCGTCTTCTTCCTGACCTACGTACAGGAGCTGCTTGAGATTCTGCGCATGACCCGACGGCTTTACAACGTAGTACGAAGGGTTTGCCTGAACGTAAGCAATAGCTTCGGGGAACGATGAAAAGGTTTGGAATGGAAGGATGCGCACCCCATGACGCTTCAGTTCCTCCTGTCCGAAGGCTCTGTCGTGCTCTAACTGATCGGAATACGGCGTACCGCCTATGACCAACTTGCCGCGGTCGCGTAATTCTTTCGCTGTGAAACCGGACCCGATGTGATCAAAGACAATGACATCCGCCCAGTTGATGTGTTTTTCCCATTTATCAACGAGCGGGAAGAAACCATCGCCGATCTCTCTTGAACTCTCCAGCTCCATGTAGAACTTCACATCGTTACCCTCTTTGCTCACCGTCCACGCAAGGTCTGTCGCAGTTCCGTCGTAGGAAACGAAGAGAAATTTTCGGCGCGGTGTTGTCTGTACCTCGGAAGCCATTCGCTATTTTCGTCGAGAACAATACCGCTCCATCTCCTTTTGTGAAAGCGCATTCAGAACATCGCCCTTTTCCAACCATCCGCGTCTGGCCTGAAAAATTCCAAAACGATGATCGATACCTTCCAATGCATGCGCGTCGGACCCCATACTGATGCGCACACCGATCTCTTTCGCACGCTTGAGATGCGTATCGGGCAAATCGAGACGCTCGAAGGACGTATTCAATTCCACGGCTTTGCCATGCGCTTTCGCCGCCTTCAGGACAGTATCGATATCGAAAGTGATACCTTCGCGCTTCCCGAGAAGACGTGCAGTGGGATGACCAAGCACATGCACATAGGGATTCTGCAGAGCACGGATCAGACGTGACGTTGTCTCTTCGAGTGATTGATGGAATTGCCCGTGGACGGAAGCGACGACCCAATCCAATTCCCTCAACATGTCATCGGGAAGATAGAGTGACCCGTCCGCCTCAATGTCCACCTCCGCACCAATGAAAATACGTATCCCCTTCTCTGCATCGCGCAACGCTCTCATCATGTGCAGATACTGCCTGAAGCTGTTTCCCGTCTTCTTCATTCCCCTCACCATGCCCATCGCGGACGCATGATCCGTGATCGCTATATAGGAGAGACCTTTCTTCTTCGCCGCAGCGACCATCTGCTCCGGCGAAGCCGCGCCATCGCTGAAGTTCGTATGCATGTGCAAGTCACCCTGAATATCCTTTTCAGTGATCAACCGGGGAAGCTTGTTCTGTTGTGCCGCTTCGATTTCACCGCGGTCCTCCCGTAACTCCGGCGGAATATGCGGAAGACCGATGGCTTTGTAAACGGCTTCTTCGGTTTCGGCGGCGACGAGTGCCCCCTTGCGTGCTGCAGTACCCTTCGAAAGCCCGTACTCATTGAGGGTCAGTCCCTTCGCAATACCGATCCGGCGGATATGGACATTGTGATCCTTGCTCCCCGTGAAATAGAGCAGTGCCGCACCGAACGCTTTGGGATCGACGACCCGCAGATCCGCATCCAGTCCCGCCTTCAGGAACACCGTCGATTTCGTATCGCCCTTCGCAGTGACGCTCTCGACCTGCGGGAGACTGCAGAACACATCCATGACTTCCTGCGGCTTCCTGCTCGTCACGAGAATATCGATGTCACCGACCGACTCGCGCTTGCGACGGAAACTCCCCGCCGCTTCGACCTTCTCGCAAAGACCGCTTTTACGTAAAGCATCCAGCAATTCCTCAACGAGTGGCGCTGCAACAGGCAACGGTAGTCTCCCGCTCACTTTCGCACGCTGTTCGATACCCCGCAGAATATTGGCAACGGATTTCTCGCCCCACCCTTTGAGATCTTCAAGCTTGCCGGACTCCGCAAGTTTCTGGAGATCGGCAATCGACTGTACTTTGAACTTCTGCCAGACGAACTTCGTTTTCTTCGGACCCATCCCTTCGATTTCCAGTACTTCGAGAAGTCCCTTCGGTACTTTCTTCTCGATGGTCGCGAGATACCCGAGCTTTCCCGTCTTCACCATCTCTTCGATTTTCAACGACAGATCTTCCCCGATACCGGGGATTGCACGCAGCGCGGGCAGCTCTCCCTCTTCATAGATTGTCCGCAGACTCTTGCTCATGTTCGCAATCGTTTCCGCCGCACGTGCATACGCACGAACACGGAAGGGGTTTTCGTCACCTTTGAGATCCAGTATCAGCGCAATTCTCTCGAATACTGCCGCGATTTCGCCGTTGGTCATGGGTATAGGATAGCAAAAAGTTTCTTTACTGAGACTGTCATTTATCCGCCTGTTCGTACTTTCTTTTGCTTCCACCAAAAGAAAGTACGCAAAGAAAACGACCCGGCTACGCCGGGTACCCCGCGCAAAATGGCCCCCTCCGCCCCCCGCGCCACATTTTGCGGAAGAAGCGAGGCGCCCTCCCATTCTCATTTCATGGTGTGCATCCTGGGAAGGTTCCGCCGCCACGCCTGCGTGCCGGAACGCTTTTCTGAATCAACATCAAAGCACTACGGCGTGCAGGCACGGGGGTGAAGGGGAAGGCCCTGTTCTCGTGCCGACGAAGCGGCTCCGAATCCTTGGAGGAGCCGGTGAGGAGGCCCAGGGCCGGGTGGAGGGGTACTGGCGGCGGGTGCGCTTTTCTTTGTCATCTTTCTTTTGTCGCGTAGACAAAAGAAAGTGAGAAGAAGGAGACAACCCCCTCAAATACAGGCATCATAAGAACATCTACCAATGGCGCAAAAATACCCCGTTCTCCTTCTCCGGCCCGACAGGGAAATTCACCTGAAGAACCGCCACCACGCGATCTATAAGAACGCCGTGGCGGTCTATCCGAAGACGGAGGACGGATCGATCGTTGAGGTGCAGGCCAGCGACGGAACATTCCTCTGTTTCGCGACTCTGAACACGCAAGCATATATCGCAGGACGCGCTATCTCCTTCCAGAAGGACAAAGACCCTCTTGATGTCCTGCGCATCAACATGGAAAACGCCATAGCGATGCGTGGAACATTCTTCGCGAAGGAAGACACCACCGCTTACCGCCTGATCAATGCCGAAGGTGACGGCATCCCCGGGTTGATCGTCGACCGGTATAACGACACGCTCGTCGTGCAGTTGACGACACTCGGTATGGATCGCCTGAGCGGCTGGATCTGCGACACATTGCACGACATCACGAAGCTCACTGCTCTGTATGAAAAGTCCTCGAGCCCCGCACGGAAGAAGGAGGGACTGGAAAACAGGGAAGGGTGGCTTGCCGGCCCTAGCCTTGGAAAAGGAGAGCCGACGGTGGAAGTGCGCGAGCGTGGTCTGAAGTTCAAGATTGATCTCGAAGGAGGTCAGAAGACCGGCCTCTTCATCGACCAACGTGAGATGCGTTCACTGGTTCGTCAACTTTCCGCAGGACGGACCGTCCTGGACTGCTGCAGCTACGTCGGCGGCTTCTCGCTCTCCGCTCTCATGGGCGGTGCTGTGGCAGCCGATGCCGTGGACTACGACGCTGCAGCTCTCGAACGCGCGAAGGAGCATATGAAGATCAATGACGTCGGTGACGGAAGTTTCACAGCATATGCGGAGGATGTCTTCAATTTCCTCCGTCGCGCACCCATGCCGCGAACATACGACTTCATCATTCTGGATCCCCCTGCATTTGCAAAACGCAGCAGTGATCTGGATCAGGCAAAGCGCGCCTACACGGACATGAACCGCATGGCTATGCAGGCGTTACCTGCCGGAGGGATGCTGCTGACCTGCTCCTGTTCGTATCAGATCGACCATGAGATCTTCCAGACGATCGTCTTCCACGCCGCCCGGCAGGCCAATCGCTCCATCAAGATCCTTCACCGCCACCGTCAGGCGTTCGATCATCCTGTGAGTATTTTCCACCCGGAGGCAGACTATTTAAAGAGTATGCTCCTTTGGGTGGAGTAATGAGGATCCAGAGGACTTAGAGGATTCAGAGGAACTGGATCTTCTGGCTCTTCTCAGTAGACTCTCCACGAATATCCTGTAGACTCTCTTGGCTTCAAAAAGCCATATTCATGGATATCCGCAACATCGCCATTATCGCGCACGTCGACCACGGCAAGACGACGCTCGTGGACGCCCTCCTGAAACAAGGTGGAGCCTACAACGCGCATGAAGAGGTGCAGGAACTGGCGATGGACAGCAACGATCAGGAACGTGAGCGCGGCATCACGATCTATGCGAAGAATACGTCGATCACCTACAAAGGAACAAAGATCAATATCGTTGATACCCCCGGTCACGCCGACTTCGGCAGCGAAGTGGAGCGTATCCTCGGCATGGTCGACTGCGTTCTCCTTCTCGTCGATGCACAGGAAGGCCCGATGCCGCAGACCAAGTTCGTGCTCAAGAAATCTCTGCAGATGGGCATCAAACCGATCGTCATCATCAATAAAATCGACAAGCCCGCTGCGACTCCACTTGAGGCAGTGGACATGGTGTTCGATCTCTTCGTCGCACTCGGTGCCAGCAACGAGCAATTGGAATTCCCCTACGTCTTTGCCGTCGCTCGCGAAGGCATCGCAAAGAAAAAACTCGAGGATCAGAGTACAGACCTCACGCCGCTGTTTGAGACGATCATGACGCACGTGCCTCCGACTCCGCAGCCGATCGAAAAACCGTTCCGCATGCAGGTGAGCAGTCTCGCATACGACGACTACGTCGGTCGTCAGGGTATCGGCCGTGTGTTCGAAGGAAAAGCAATCGTCGGACAGGACATCACGGTGCTTACGCCAACAGGAGAGAAGAGAAAAGGACGCATCAGCAAAATTACGATCTCCAATGGCCTGAAGAAAGATGAGGTAAAAGAGGCTCTTGCCGGCGATATCGTCACCATCGCAGGTATTGCGGACATCTACGTCGGAGAAACCATCTCCAGCAACGTAGATGCGGAGCCGCTGCCGGCAATCACGATCGATCCGCCGACAATCAGCATGAACTTCATCGTCAATAACTCCCCTTTTGCAGGAAAGGAAGGAACGATGCTCACCACCCGCCACATCCGCGACCGTCTGGAGCATGAACGTGAAACGAACGTCGGTCTGCACATCGAAACCCTCGATGGAACGGAGGGATTCAAAGTCTCCGGGCGCGGTGAACTGCACCTGAGTGTGCTCATCGAGAACATGCGCCGTGAAGGATTTGAGCTTCAGGTGTCCCGCCCTCAGGTGATCTTCCGTGAAATCGACGGCGTTGTTCAGGAGCCGATGGAGCATGTGATCGTCGATGTGCCGGAGGAATTCTCCGGAGCCGTCATTACCATGCTCGGACGCCGGCGGGGGGAAATGATGGATATGAAAACGATCAACGGGCAATCGCGCATGGAATTCATCGTACCGACGCGCGGACTACTCGGTTTCCGCGGTGATTTCATCATCGAAACCCGTGGCGAGGGCATTCTCAATCACTCCTTCCTGCGTTTTGAACCGGAGAAAGGTGAAATCCCCGGTCGCACGCGCGGTTCCATGATTTCGATGATCGCCGGCGAGACGATGGCATTCTCCCTGTGGAATCTGCAGGATCGCGGCAGGCTGTTCGTCGTACCGCAGACATCCGTGTACGAAGGCATGATCATCGGCGAATCCAGCAAATCCGAAGATATGACGGTGAACCCGATCAAGAACAAAAAGCTGACGAACATGCGCGCCTCCGGCACTGATGAAGCAATGACACTGACGCCGATTCAGCCAATGACACTGGAGCAAGCACTGGAATACGTTGCTGATGATGAACTTGTCGAAGTAACACCGAAGAACATCCGCCTGCGGAAGAAGTTTCTGAAGGAACATGAACGGAAGAAACAGAAGTAACGTACGTGTGTGATCGGTGAGGAACTCACTATCTCAATACCTACATCTTTTCCAGTCGCTCCCTCCACCTTCCTCTGTCATCAAACAGCACTTCTGCCTCCGGCCAGTAGTTGTGACACAGTTCCTCACCCACTTTGATGTCACGTAGTGCCGTGAACACGATTGCCTGACGTTCGAGGTCTGTATCCCATTCGATATTCGGCGTTGCACTGTGGTTGTAGAGCATGCCGAACCCGCACGGCAAGCACTCACGCCCACCGTGATCATCGTAATCGAAGGTGTATTCATAGATCACGGTATCGCGCACAGCGAGGACGTCCTCATGAGAGAGAATGATCGCGGGACACACCTCCACGATGGCATCCTTCGCGATGGGAGCATCGGTACATACTCCTCTTCCTTTGCCTGGAATGTCTTGGATAGAGAGCATCGCGGAGCAGACTAACTCAAGCCCGCTCATACACATACTGTTTCCTTGCCGGATACAGCTTCAGCTTGGGTGCGTCATAGTCCGCTTCCGCAAAGTCGACTACTGTCATACCTTGCCTGATAGCATCGTCGATGTCCTGAAGCTGCATGGCATTGCCAACGCCGGAAAAACTTCCCGTGTCGCTTCCGCAGAGCATGTCGTAGCACGTGGAACCGAAAAGGAACATGCAATCGACCGCAGCGATCTTTCCCCCGACCTCTGCCGTCAGCATGCGCGAGCGGTATGGCGCAGAACCTCTGCCGACAGCAACTATCGTTTCACACACCGATACGAGGCGCTGCTCGTGAAAGGGAGAATCTTCAAATGCAGCGGTATTCAGGGCAACCAGTGTTTTGAAATCCTCAAAACGGTCTTCGATGATCGTCATCCCCTGCGCCTGCATCCGGTTTCTGTCACCCCGCAGGTTGCTACGCAGCTTCTTCGGGATGCTCATAAGGTAATCCTCCGATGATGCGAAGCCTGCAAGCGACAGAACACACTTCGGTTCCATTTCGCGGGCACCTTCGATGGAAGCAGCGGCCTCCGGCGTGAGACAACCGAGTCGCAGGGGTGAAGGAGCAGCGGTGAGAAGAGCCTTCGGGTCTCCCCAGAACTGCGCATCTTCCTGCCAATCGCATTCGTCATCCAGATCTCCGAACCAGCAATACTTTTTCCTTTCCGTCTGATGCCAGAGCGGCAGCAGCCCCGTGTCTTCTCCTTCGTCGGATACAACGACAAAGTGCAGCGGGAATCCAAAAGCTTCGTAAAATGGAAAACGGTACTCCCACACATCCGACAGCGTCTGCTTTGGACTGAAACGATCCCAGAGCGCCTTGCAAACGGTGATGTCGGACTCGATGCGGGATTCCATATCGACAAATGTGTACCGTCATCATACTGTGAAGTACGCATGCCGCAGAAGAGCAAACGCTATGACCGGTTCGACAAGCGCTATTACTCGACCGACGGGTATGAAGGCTATGAAGAATGGCACGAAGACATCGCACGGGAGAACATCATCGACCCGCTCTTCACACTGATACGGCCTGAAGCATCATGGACATTCCTGGATGTTGGATGCGGCATGGGTGGAACGATCCTCGATCTCCGCAAACGCGGTTTTCAGGCATTCGGAACCGAAGTATCGGCACACTGTCTGGAAACTTCACCCGCAAAAGAGTGGATGGGCTTCGGTGAATCGTTCGCACTGCCACAGAAGGACCGGTCATTTGATGTGGTGATCTGCTGCGACATGTTCCAATACCTCACAAAGGAGCAAGCCATGCAGAGCATCGGGGAATTGGCACGCGTCGCACGGCAGTATGTATCGCTCTGGGTGTTCGACCCCGCGGCACCAAGCTGGTCCGATACGGAAAATCCGGATGATGTGCGCAAGAATGACACGAAAGGGATTACGAATGATGACTATGCCCAGCACTTCGCTGCGCACGGGATGGAGAGCATAGCCATGGAGGTGGACTTCACCGAGGACTCGGGTGTGCCGGAATGGCATCTGCTCTTCAAAAAATGACATGACCTTGAAAAGGGGAAGCCAAACACGCATGACTGCCGACTTCCAGGCCACAACCGAAAAAAATGGCTGCTCTTCGAGATCCGCTCGCTGTACAATTCATCCGTACATTTTTCTTTTTTTCTATGTCTGCACGTACCTTTGCTGTTTCTTGTGTCCTCCTGCTGACCGCATGCGCCCCGAAAGTCGCGGCACCGTCGACAGAGGAAGCGGCAGCTCCGGTAACAGATCCGCGCATCGAAGTGACATTTCCGAAACCGGGAGACACACTCACGGGCAACGTTCAAATCACCGGGCAAGCCCGCGGAACGTGGTACTTCGAAGCGTCATTCCCCGTGCAGCTTCTTGATGCCAGCGGCATGGAACTGCTCTCGCTGCCAGCGCAGGCCGACGGAGAGTGGATGACCGAAGACTTCGTGCCGTTTCATGCGGATATCACCGTTCCTGCAGAGGCCTCCGGCAAGGGAACGCTGGTGCTGAAAAAGGATAATCCTTCGGGATTGCCGGAGAACGATGCAGAAGTGCGGATACCGGTCCTCCTGAATCCGTAAGTCCGACCACGGCGTTCCATCATGGAATGGAACCTAAAGTTTTGGCTGTACATAGACAAAAATACCCTATGAATAGAGAACACCTGTTCACGGATGCCTTCAGAGAATCTGTCCACTACCTATGATAGTAGGCCGCTCTTTCTTCTATTTTTTACTCCCTATTTTTTATGAAGTCCGTGAATAAAATCATTCTCCTCGGGAACGTCACCCGGGACCCGGAGGTCAAAGCGACCGACGGTAAGCAGACGGTCTGTACATTCGGTCTCGCAACGAACCGCTGCTGGAAAGACAAAGGCGGCAAGAAGCAAACCGTTGCAGAGTTCCACAACGTCGTGAGCTTCGGGAAGCTTGCGGAGTTCTCCGGCAAGTACGTGAAGAAGGGTAAGCCCGTCTACATCGAGGGATACTCGAAGACGCAGAGTTGGGAAAACCCTGAGAACAACGTGAAGATGTTCAAGACGGAAGTGGTCGTCGAGAACATGAGCCTGCTGAGCCCAAGGGACAAAGCAACGGAGGTCCCGGAAGCGGAAGCTGCAGAAGCATCGGTTGCTTGAGGAAACAGCAAAAGTTGGAAGGGTAATACCTTCTGACTTTTTGCGTGGGTGGCTTGTCATGAACCTGAGTCGAAGACTTGTTGTTACGAACTGCGTTATAGGGGAACCAATTGATTGTTATACAGCTCTCAAAGAGCTTCCTGTCATGCAGAATGAGCAGGTAGAGAGTGGCAAGTACCCCTTTCTTAAGACACATTGCTAGGAATGAGGAATCGTGTCGTTTCGTAGCGTAGGGTAAACGTCTGCGGTGGCATCCTGAGCGCGGTGTGGATACGGTCGGTGTTGTAGGAATG
>Ga0194128_10004954_pt1 | contig 19081 bp, 20 predicted proteins | sample TA2KigCa65mmetaG_FD_148650 | JGI IMG/M metagenome (GOLD analysis project Ga0194128, IMG submission 148650) | Freshwater microbial communities from Lake Tanganyika, Tanzania - TA2015037 Kigoma Deep Cast 65m | ecosystem: Environmental > Aquatic > Freshwater > Lake | place: Tanzania: Lake... | reverse complement strand
AGCGTACCTGACGAAGGTCATCCCGGTCATCCCGCCGAAGTACCGCCCACTCATCGAGATGAAGGGCGGCGATCTGCGCGTGGCTGACAGCAACATGCTGTACCGCGACGTGATCCTGACGAAGGATGCGTTGAATGGCAGCGAGGGCTTGCCCGAGAGCGCCAAGAGCGAAGCACGCACCGCGCTCTACACCGCGATCGGTGCCCTCGTTGGCGTGAACAACCCGCTCACTCACCGTGACGACCGTGAAGACGCCAAGGGCTTCGCCGACATCATCCGCGGCAAGCACAACAAGGTTGGTCTCTTCCAGCGCGGCCTCGTTGCTCACCGTAACGACTACACCGGCCGCAGCACGATCGAACCAGACGCCAACCTCGGCGTCGACGAGATCGGCATCCCAGAAGAGATGGCGTGGCGCATCTACAAGCCAACGATCGTTCGTCGCTTGAGCCAGCTTGGCATCAAGCCGGCTGACGCGCTTGAGCACGTTGAAAAGCGCACCATGACTGCTCGCCAAGCGCTCGACGAAGAAATGAAGATCCGCCCGGTTATCTATAACCGTGCTCCGTCGCTGCACCGTTGGAGCGTGGCATCTGCCATCCCGACGATCTCCAGCGGCAAGGAACTGAAGATCTCCCCGCTCGTTGTCGGCCCGTTCAACGCCGACTATGACGGCGACACCATGGCCGTGCACGTGCCGATCACCGACGCCGCACGTGACGAAGCGTTCAAGCTCCTGCCGTCGCGCAACCTGCTCTACGACAAGGATCGCTCGCTCGCCTACAACGCGAACAAGGACATCATCTCAGGCATCTTTGCTTTGACGAAGCCCGGCGAAGCTAGCGGCAAGAGCTATGACTCGGCCGAAGCTGCGATCAAGGCTTATCACGACAACAAAGACGGCCTTCGCATGGGCAGCCTCGTGAAGATCAAGAACCGTCCGACGCCCGTGGCGATCGGCTGGCTGATCTTCGAAGAGATCGTCCCGGCTCGTTTCTTGGCTGGCGTGGCTGCCCCGATCGATGGCAAGAAGCTCGACAAGCTGCTCACCACTATCGCGGAGAAGTCGCCGTCGGACTTCAACGTGATCTCCCGCAAGATCTCCCAAGCCGGCTTCAACTTCGCTGCGCTTGCCGGCGGCATCACCACAACCGTGAACGAGCTGAACATCGATCGAAGCAAGATCGACAAGCTGCTCGAAAGCATGGAAAAGGAAATCGACGCAGCGCCTGAGCACAGCAAGCGTGAAGCTGCTGCCAAAGCTATGCTGAAGTTCGATCCGCTTGTGAAGGAAGAGGTCAAGAAGCACATCAAGGGCGAAGACCGCGCTTACCACAGCTTCGTCGAATCAGGCAGCAACAACAAGATCGAACAGATCAAGCAGATGCTGGCCTCGCCGATGATGGTTGCCGACGTTCACGACCGCATCGTGCCGGCCGTCATCAAGTCGTCGTACGGTGCAGGCATGAGCGCGAGCGACTACGTGCTCGCTACTCCTGGTGCGCGTAAGGGTATCGTGGCTCGCTCGCTCTCGACCGCGCTGCCTGGATTCTTGGCGAAGGAAGTCGCTGGTAACGTCGGCAACGTCCGCATCGCTGAACGCGACTGCGGAACTGCAGACGGCATCAACGAATCGCTCAACGCTCCAGCTAAAATTAAAGATCACGATGTCGACTTGCTCGACCGTCACCTGCTGCGCGATATCCCGGGCACCATCTACAAGCGTAACGATCCGGTTACGCCAGAGATGTTGGCCAAGCTGCGCGACAAGGGACTGTCGTATATCTGGGTTCGTAGCCCGATGACGTGCAAGGCGAAGAACGTTCCGTGTCAGATGTGCGTCGGCCGTAACCCGGAAGGCAAGCTCTGGGCAATCGGTACGAACATCGGCTACAACTACGGTCAGGCTATTTCTGAGCGAGCGACCCAGCTCACGATGAAATGTTCGGCAGGGCTCATTCGCACTCCAGACGGAGTGATGGCGTTCTCCGAGTTCTTCGGGAATTTTGAAACTGACATGGCCGAAGATGGTGTCGAATCAGCCGTTACGGGAGGTACAAACGTTAGCGGAAGACATGGGCCAGTACGTGCATTCTCGGTTCAGCGTCATGCTCCGCACGATGACGTTTACCTTATCACGACGAAGTCTGGATCAGCCATGCTAGTCCAGGGTAATCACCCGCTATTTGTCTTCCCAGGCCAACTGCGCGAAGGTTTCTCGAATCGCAATGTGCAACTCACTGGAGATGAGACGTACCGCTGCACGGCGACTACTCCGAGAGATTTTGCGCTACGCTACGACGGAGAACTAACGGTAAAAGCGGCCTCTACGTTGACCGCCGAAGACGCCATCTGGGTAGATTACGAACCATGTTTTACGGATGGGACCGTAGAGCCTAATATCCCCGGGTACCTTGCTGGATACTACGCAGCCGAAGGTTGTGCAAGAATTGGCAACGGAACTCCAAGATACGAAGGGAAGAAAGTTGCCGTCGTTATATCGATCACCACCGGAAACGAAGTTTCTGACACAAACTACTCAAAACTCGAAAAGTCGCTGGGAGGTAGATCGTTTGGATACACGCCAGGAACGCTGAACGTGTATGAACCTTCGTTTGCTGACGACATGGCGGCGCTGGTCGGATCACAAGATATTGCAGGCAGTGAAGGCCAAACGCCAGCCTGCCGAAAAGTCCTTCGCGGCGTATTTTCTTCCTACACGACCGCTTGGTTGAAAGACTACCTCGACGGACTAATAGACGGAGACGGAACGGTCTTCACTTCGAGCAATGTCACAGTGGCCAAGATAACGACTACTAGCTTCGAACAAGCCAGTCAGATTATGTTTATCGCGCACAAGCTCGGAATACGGTGCAGTCTATCGTGTGTAGACGCGGCACCGAGTCGCAAAGAGAACTGGAACACGTCATTTTATGTCGAGCTTCGATTCCCTGCTGGATACGTGTCCATGAGTACTAAACTTGAGAAGAACGGAGAGATACTTCCGGTCAAGCAAGCTTGTAGCGCGATACGCGGATTTGATCCCGTTTCTAACGTCAAGAAACTCAACCGGTGGCGAGGACTAGTGTACGACGTGAGAACAGAGACTTCTGAGTACATGCTTGGAACGATTCACAATCACAATACCTTCCACGCCGGTGGTACGGTCGGCGCTGGCGACGCGCTCATGAGCGGCTTCAACCGCGTGCGCGAACTGCTCTCGTCGCCCGAAACCATTCGCGAACAGGGAACGCTGGCGAAGTCGAAGGGCTCAGTCAACAGCGTTCGCTCTGCTCCGCAGGGCGGCATGTACGTCGACATCCTCGACCCGCTCGGCAAGACGCACGAACACCACATCATGGTCGGCCGCACTGTGAAGGTGAAGCCCGGCGACAAGGTTGAAGCCGGTGACGAACTCAGCGACGGTAGCTTCCGTCCTGACGACATCGCAACGCTGAAGGGTGGACTCGCTGCGCAGCGTTACGTGGCAGACGAGATTCGTAAGTCGTACGCTGACGCCGGTGCTACCGTGCGTAAGCCGGTGATCGAAGTGCTCGTGGCTGGCCTCATGCGCGACGTCGAGATCACAGACGACGGCGGTGAAGCTGATCTCGCGATCGGCGACATCATCCACGAGAACGACTACGAGATGCGCAAGCGCAAGAATCCGAAGATCCAGGCGAAGCCCGCCATCCTCGGTATCTCGCAGAAGCCGCTCCAGAGCAAAGACCTCATGGAACGTCTCAACTTCCAGCGCCTCGACGACGCGATCCGCGACGTCCCGTCGAGCGCAGGACACAGCGATCTCACCGGTTCGAAGAGCCCGATCCCTGGCTTGGCCTACGGCGCGATCTTCCGTCCGATCGAAGACAGCGGGTTCGACCGCAGCGTTCAGAACCGCTAGAGCTAAAGAAAAAGAAAACCCCGGAGGAATTACCTCCGGGGTTTCTTTATGCCTTATATTCGGTACTTATTCTCGTGTCCGCAGCGAGTGCAGACCGAGTAAATACGACTCGTCGCTATCGGTTCATCATCGTCCAGCGGGACGAGGTTGAGAGATTCAACGAAACCACAGCGAACGCATCGTACGTGTAGACGGGCCGGCGTCGGCTGCTTCGGTTCAGCCGGATTAGTTTTGCCGGTCTCCAACACGGACCAGAAGGGCAGAGCTATCAACACGCAGCAGATGAATCCGACCGAAGCGAACACAACCACCTGCCAGCGGTTAGTACCATCGTAGGCTAGTAAGCCTGCGATGACACTCAGAACGAGGAAGAACAAGACTACCGCGATGACGCGTTTCGTATTCATTTCTTGCTCCCCGCGTGCTTAGCGGACCACATCGAAATAAATTCCAAGATCACGGGATCCGGAACTTCTTTCTTTGCCAGAGCCAGCATTGCTTTACCGACGATGAACGCGGCTGATTTGGTTGGATCAGACCACGTGTTCGTCGAACCATTGAACATGTTCTCGTGGTAGCCCTCTTCCATCAGGCGGTTGTAGACGGTGAGAGCGTGGTTGTTACGCACCTCTTCGCGTCGTGCCGCAATGACGTACGAGCTCATGAAGATGAGGACATCCCATGAAGCTCCCATGTAGTCGTTGATAGACTTGACGAGCCGGTCGAGCTCTTCCTGCGGCGACGCCGCAGGCTTAGCCGACAGAGCCACAGCAGGGGCCTGAACTGCTTCAGACTTGCCACGGATGTTCGCCATCTGCAGGTCATTGCTGTCCTTCAGATAGGTACGGAGCACAGAGTTGAACTCTGAGTCCGGTAGGACCGTAACAAGCACGCCGTTGAAACGAAACAGCACTTTGCAGCTATCCGCTTTCGCGAGGAACTGCGCGGCTGAAATCGCTTCACGTACGTACTTGTACGGGCTGACGTCGATGGTTTTCTCGTTCACGCCGAAGCTCCTTGGCGCTTCTGTTGAGCAACCTGCCGCACAGTCGGCTCGGTCGACGCAAGCTGATCACGCTGCTTCAGCGCTTCCATGGCCAATCCTACGGCCACGGCGAGTTCGGTACGCTGCGGATTACGAAGATACGGAAGCAGGCGACCGATGATACGGACGTCCGAGTACAAGCACCGCAGGGGACGACCTGGGTGATTGTGATCCTCCAACCAGATGCCGCCGAAGTGGGAGCGTTCAAGCACCAGCTTCGGCAACGTCGACAGGAGTTGGACGTACGAGTCAACCGGGAGCGCCATCGCCGAGACAACACGGAAACGAGCAGCGAAGACGTCCTGCTCGATTTCCTCTGGACTACGACCGTCGTCAGCGTTGATCACAGCGTGGTCCGCAGTGATTTGCTGAAGCGCAGCGAGATCCACGCCGATGAGCTTCTTGCTGCACGCCATTTTGAAGGCGTCAGCAATCGCACATGCGACGGGAGTCACGTAGCGTCCGTCCATCAGCGAGCCAGGACGGCAGAAGCTGTTGAGATACGGAACGATGTCGATGGTCGCCTGGATCAGCTCGATGCTGGCGAGCGTCTGTTTCTTCCAGACGCAGCAGATCGGAACTTCGCCGCCAAGGGCGGTGATGCGGTCACCGATGCTAGCGAGAACCCGGTCGGGCTTCGTTGCACCAGTGGCCTTGTACTGAGCCGTCAAGAGACGCAGCACGAGTGACTGCAGCTTTCCAGCTGCGTTAGCATTCGGACTGTCAAGTTGTTGTTGAGTCTCGGAGAAGATGTTCACGGTGGAACTCCTTGAGTAAAGAAAGTAAAGTAAAGAATGACAGCCGGCTCACACGAGCCGGCCATCGTGAGTCAGATTACCAGATGAGACCAGTGCCGCCCATGCGACCCCCGATTGTGTAAGAGGAACCCGGGCGGTTTCCCGCCCGGGACTCAAAGTCAGTCCCGACGTTGGGATGACTTGTCGATAACCGCACAACCGATAGCCAGAACGCCCAGGAAGCCGGCAGCAAGTTTTACAACTTGCATGGCGTCCGGAAGCATCTGACGTACCGTGTCCGCTGACTCACGTGCAGAGTTCATGAAGAACTGCTGATCGTTCGGCGAGAGGCCGTACGAGTGTGAACCAAACGGGTTGCTGTTGTGCTTGTTGCTGCCAAACATCGGCGAGCTCCTTCTGATCCAATGGCCGGATCAGGCCCTCCAGCATGTATTGCTGGAGTCGCATCAGAGCTGCTAGACTTTAGTAGCTACGACCGCAGGCGCGGTGTTATCGAAACATGACGAACAGAATACACATCGGTGCAAAGGTGCATGGCACGATCACGAAAAACGCAACTGGGAAGAAGTATTGTTCGAATCGTGTCATGGCGGACCTCAGACCAGCGCCGGCTTGTTATCGCCGAGCAAGTAGAAGTCATTGAGCAGGGGAGCCCAGTGATCATTCTCATGATCAAAGTCGTTCTCCATCTCGCCGAACGTGAAGAGGACGCCGCCCTTGCGGTCGTACACCTTCAAACCGATCACGCCACCAGCAGGACCAAACTTGATCATGCCGATGTCGATTTCCTGGGGCTTAGCCTTGCGGCGACGGCCTTGCGGAACACGGATGTACAACCGGTTGAGGCGGTTGGCCATCATGTACGGATTGTCCGAACTACCGATGTGCGGACGGCACTGCCAAGCAGTGCAGGCCACGCGGAGCCAGAACGGATCTTTCTCCGTGGCACCGTTTTCAAGCGAGTCTTTCATGATCCAGTCAAGACGACGCTTCGCGTCAGCAGTGCGGGAAGCCAGTTCGGCTTCAGCACGTTGGACGCGAATCGTGTTGGCATCCTCGGTATCTTCGCGACGTTTGACGAACGACGCGAGATCTTCGATGAGGCCGGTGTTGTTGGTGTTGGTGTTGTTGCGATGACGATTGCCGTGTCCCATTGGACACCTCCTTGGTTTGTTAGTGGTTGTGGGATTAGGCGACCGAGAGACCAGCTTCGCAAGCGAGGCTGGAGAGCTCCCAACGCTCGGTGGCGTCGTGAGCCGCGTTAAAGGCAGAGTTGTACTCGGCCTTTGCGATGTCGAGCTGAGCCTCAGCGAGGCGCAGTTCTTGCGCAGCCAGCAAGTATTCCTTCGTATCGCGCAAGTCGCACGCCACGAGGAAAGCGAGTTGGCTGGTGGCCACGCGGACGCGTGACACGGCGGCACCGATGATGGAACGCAGGATGAAGAGAGACATGTGAAACTCCTTGGTAAAGAATGTAAAGAATGACCGAGAGCTACACGCTCACAGTCGTAAAGTGATTCAGCCGACCAGGAACACCCTGGTCGGCTATCCCCTGAAACTTACTTACGCGGAAACTTGCCCTTGGCAGCCAGCGCATCAGCCGCTGGACGCTTCGAGGCCTTCAGCTCAACGAGGCCGACGGCCGGCTCGTTGGTGTTCATGTGCAGAGGAACGAACTGTTCCTCTTCGGCCTTACCGCCGCAGCCGCGACGGGTCCAGCCAGTGAGACGAGGCTTAGCACCGACGCCGGTGCCCTGCTTGGTGCGACGCTCCATGCGCTGCTTGTAGGCTTCACCGCTCTTGTAAGCGATGACGCCGTCAGCAACGCCTTCGGCGTTCACGCTGCGGTCCTTGACGGCAATCGCGTCGGAACGCGAGAGACGGAAGTGACTGCGGATCTGCTTGGTGGTCAGGGTGGAATTGGGGATGAGTTCCATGATAACCTCGATGTTGCGTGTTTGAGAACGAACGACGCGACGCGCCGTTCAATGGAAGCACGGAGGCGGAGCTTACGCTCCGAACTTACGACGTTCGCGCAGCGTGAGCGGCGCGATAGCCGAAGCCTTGGCCAACAGCGCATCGCGACGTTCGCCGTTGGAGAGGCGAGCTTCGATGATGAGCTTGTTGCGTTCGCCGAACTTGGTTTTCACGCCGTGGGTAACGGGTGCGTCCTTGTTCGGCTTGTTGTGGAGAGCCCGACGTTTCTCGGCACCCTTAGCCGCGGTATCTTCCGCGACGAAGGCTTGGTGACGAGAAGTGCGACGAGAATGAGCAGCGCCAGATTTAGCCATGGGAACTCCTTAGTCGTTGTCGTTGCCACGGAGCAGGCTTGCTCCGTGGATGAAGAGGACGATCAGTCCAACACAGAATGACCATCCGCTAGCGATGAGCACGATCGTCCAGAAGGTCGACGGAGTGACCAACCAGTACAAGAGTGCCAACGCCAGCAAGGTGTAGACGATGAACCTGGGGATCATGGAGATCCTCAGCGTTTCGGCTGCGGCTTGCCCTTGGGCTTAGCAACAGCAACAGCAGCGGCAGGAACTTCGACAGCCTTGGTCGGCTGCTTCGGCTTCTGCTTCTTGTCCCAGATTCGCATCGCGATGACGTCGCCAGTGACCGAGATATCAGCGCTGCCGTAGGGCGGCGAGATACTGGTCACCTTGCCGTTTTCATCACGGGAGACGTCTTTGAGAAGGGATGTGTGGGAGTACTTGGAACGTGACATGAAACCTCCTTAGAGATAGGTCTGGAACGGGGTGCCCGTCACAGAGTCGTAGGTGACGTAAAAGTGTGCCGGCCAGAATAGGACGGCGACGATCAACGGGATGAAGTCATACAACGTAGTGGAACCAAGCCGGTGTAGGGCGATGGTGCAGAACGTCAGATGGAGCGTCGTAAACAGATGTATGTAGAACCAGATGCCGAAGTCTGCCCCAACCATAACGGGAAGGCCCGTGAGCATGGCGCTCAGCGAGATTGCCAGGAGCATATCCGGCTCGCGACGTTTGATATCGCGCACGAACAGCACAGCAAACATCCAAATCAAACCGGTGTAAACGATGAGGGCTAGTGTATCCATGAGAATGCTCCTTGTGAGAGGGTTGGTAACGGATTATCTGATCGGCAACGCGCCGATCAGATCACGGCCCGCCAGGGGCAGGAACAAAGTACGGAAGCCAACAGATAACCAGGATCGCGAAGACCAGCAGGGAGACCCTGTTCAAGTGGCCAGTCCGAAACTGGCACAGGATCACTAGCAGCATCCACATCGTCATGAACGCGTGGAAGTAGAACAAGAAGATCATGAGGACTCCTTAGTTGCGGTGTACGGGCTTATCAGACGATGCCGCTGACGCCGAGGCGTTCAGAGCGGAGCCTTTCCAGCTCCTCTCCAACTTTCCTGAGCTCAGCCCATGCGTCCTTGAAGTCCTTGGCTTCGTCGTGGACTTCCAGCATGGTTCGATCGAAATACTCGAGAGCTTGCTGCCTTTCGACCTCGTCCCCGCTGTGCACTGCGGTGAGCAGCGCCTCGGCGTTCTCTTCGTGGAGCATCACGTATCCGGTCAACGCGGATTCGACCTGGGACAGGAGGCTGTGGAAACGACGGACGTTACGCATGGTGTCAACATAGTTACTGGCGACGATATTGATCTGCATGGGAATGCTCCTTGGCTTTCGCCGTTGGGTACGTGGCCAGGAAGCCCAACAACCCGCAACGCGCGGGCTATTAGTCTTCCTTACTACGCTTATGCCCGAAAACACCCTCACTTTTTAGTGGCTCCCGGGGAGCTAGGATACCGCCTATGCCTTGCTCATCCTGCCCCCAGCCAGTCCGTCGGGCGACAGAAGCCAAGCCCACCGGTGCCAAGTCGGACACGATCCGAGCCACGCTACGGTCCCAGTCGGACGTTGACGCTTTGATTGGGCAGTATCCTGGGTATACCGCACACGTCCAAATGCTGAGCGCCAAGTCCTACGTCGTTACGCTGACCCGGAAAGCCAAGTGACTAGATCGCCCTTCGACTCCCTGCAGTCCAGCGTAGCTGGCAAGGCCGCTAACGCCCCGTCTCCAGCCCGTATCTGGACCGGCCGCGTCGTCTACCTGCACCGGGACGACATGGGACGCCTCAAGTTCCTGTTCGATGTGGTACCCCTGTCCGGCTGGCCGGCAGCCACCGAGAGCGTCGGCGGGGTAGAACTCCCAGCCGGCCAGAGCGCCCCTCAGCGCGGCATTCCCCGAGTCCGCATGCTCCAGCCGTTCGTGAGCGCCCTGCGCAACACGACCACGCCGGCCACTGGCATCATCGCCGTTCCGACCGTCGGCAGCATCGTCGCCGTGGCACCGGACGACTATGGCTGGGTGATCATTGGCTTCCAGTCTGGTCCGGTCGTCCCACTCGATGGAGCTGAACCGCGGCTGGCTGAAGTCGGGTACAACCCAGGCTTCGAAGAGGCGTCCTCGACGCTGGTCGATTCCAGCGGTGTGCCTTGGCTCACCGGTATCGACGAGGGCGACGTGGTTCTGGGCAACGGTGATGCCCGCGTGAAGCTGACCGCGATCGGCGCGTTCATCGGCAGCGGCCCATCCTGCCTGCACGTGTACAAGAACGACGGTGCATGGCTGTATGAACGGTATTCGCAAATGGAGCGTCGCGCTGCCGGCCGCATGTCGTACCACAAGTACCTCCCAGGCGTCGCGGCCGACTTCAAGTCTTCGTTCGTGTCTGCCCCGCTGCCCGATGCGATGGTCATCAACACCGACATCATCGACGTCTCGCCGCACTTCTCCCAGACCAAGCCCTACGTCATCAAGCAGACTGGCCTTATCACCCAGTCTACCCAGGGGCTAGGACGCAAGGCAGGCGAGGTTCTGCCCCTCCCAACCGAGATCGCAAACCAGAGCGCGGCAGGTACTTACAGTCTCATCCGTGAGACAGTGGTCGCACCCACAGCAGCTCCGACCGGTACGGCCGCGGACGCCGACGAGCTGAAAACGACCTCCCGCGTGGTATTCGACAATCAGGTCGGACCTGACGGCAGCTTCCACATCCGCGCCGGCAACATCAGCGGCTTGCCTGGGGCCTCGATCCTGGGCGCTGGCTCGAAGCTCGATCTCGAGGTTTCGTACGACGCCACTGATCAGATGTTCCGCATCCTGCTGACCAAGGCAGGCGGTGAAATCGCACGTTTTGAGATCGACGGCCGATCGGGCGCGATGAACATCTCGTCGCTCAAATCGATCACGATGAAGGCTCCGACCGTATCGATCCAAGCCGACAAAGAACTGAAGCTCGATTCCAAGAACAAGCTGGATTTGACCTCAAGTGGGCCTACCACACTGACTGCCCAGAACGCAACCCTGTCTTCGGCGGGTGAATTCAAGGCTATGAAGGAGGTCCTGGCAGGCCTCATCGCCTTGTCGACGCACAAACATCTCTACACTGACAACGGTTCACCCAGCACGACGGCTCCACCGGCCCCCTAATTGCGGACGGCCATACTGACACTAGGATTTTGACATGAATCTCTTCCTCTCGCAGCCGACCATCTATCCCAGAGAGTACCTGTCCACGGAGGATGCAGCCAAGGTTGCCGCCGTCCGCATGCAGTCGCCGCCCGCCTATTGGGACGACGAGATCCGTCAGGTGCTGCTGCGTGAGCACCCCTACATCCCGTCCGACCGCGTCGTGGTGAACTTCACCAAGCGCGACGATGCTACCGGCACCGGCATGGGCTACGTCAGCCTCGCTGGCAGCCCAGGCGTCAACATCCCGGTCATCATCAAGAACCGTGAGCTGGCTCCGCTGGACATCCTGGTTCTGCAGTCGACCGGCGGCGACGGCCAGCAGCAGGGTTCAGGCGACATGACCGACGACAAGGTCCTGCCGCTCAACGAAGACACCTTCAATCAGGCGATGGACGCTGGTCCCGTGGGCGACGCGGTTCCGACCAACTCCACGACTGGCACGGCCTACACGGAAGACGCCTCGTCGCTCCGTCTGCCGTTCCGCGGTCGCACTGTGACTGCCTCGGTCGCCAAGACCGTCGGCGTTACTGACGCCCAGAAGGAAGCCCTCAGCAACATCCTCAGCAAGCACGCCAATGCGCGTGAGATGCTGACCGGCTTCACGCTGAACAACTCGACTCCGATCATCGAATCGTGGCTCACTGCCGATGCGCCGAAGCGCACGTGGCAGAACAAGATCGCTGCGCAGCAAGTGGCGCTCGACACGGCTGTCATCCTCGCCGGTGCACCTGACACGATCGGCACCGCTGATTTCCGTGCGGCCGACATCTACCTCGACGACGAGACCTCGAAGGTTGCTTGCACGCTCGAAGCGATGGACCTCAGCCGTCCTGAAGCTGGTCTGCGCAAGTTCCTCGTGTTCGCTGACGGCAGCTACTGCCACGCGCCCGAGAAGGTCGCCGGCCACAAGCTGGCGGAAGCCGATGCCGCCAACTTCTTCGACAAGCTGGTCGGCGACCGTCAAGCTCCCGCTCTGCGCGTCGGTAGCAACCTCATGTTCGTCATGGACGGCGTGTGCTCGACCCCAGCGAAGATCGCCAGCGTCAGCAACCACAGCGACAAGAACAGCGTTCTTATCCGCCTGACCAACGACAGCGGCAGCACCTACGATGTGCTGCTCGACAAGCGCATCAAGGAAGCGACGTTCGCTGAAGACACCCGCACTTGGATTCTGCCGCTCAGCGTGCGCGTCCTGACGATGGGTGACTGGGCAGCCGAAGCTCCGATGCAGCCCGAGAAGGTTGCGTCGACCCTGCAGCGCCAGCTGACCGACTCGCTGGTTGTCAGCGACGGCCAGTGGACGTTGACCGTGCGCGGCATGACTGTCGGCGTCGCGGGCATGCCTGAAGCCAAGATGGCCGAGCTGCTCAACGCGAACTTCACCAACGGCGAAGAGATGATGAATCTCACGAAAGCCGCAGCTGCCCAAGACATCGGTGCAGTTGGTCTGCTGCGTTTCGGCAGCGACTACGGCGAGTTGCAGGCCGAGCGCGTCAAGCAAGCTGGCCTCTCAGTCGAATGCGACAAGGTGTGCTCAGAGTTGGCCGCGGACATCCGCATCCCGCTCGAACGCGCCGTGAAGCTCGCTTCTGCGATCGGCGATCCCGAAGGTGTCGACGCCATCCTTGGCGCGGGCTTCTTGACCGAAGACAACCTCTCGGAATTCGTCAGCCTTTCCGGCCAGTTCGAAGAAACCGTATCCAAGCTCGCTCGTCTCTTGCTCGCAGTCCGCATGGGCTTCCCGGGTGACGAAACGGCGACCGTCGTAGCCATGAAGAGCCTCTCACGCGTGGCCGAACGTCTTCAGAGCGCGGGGCAGGAAGTCTAAGCTGACATGGTACCGCACCGCAAGGCATTGAGAGCTATCGCTCTTGCCAGCCGTTGCGCCGTGGACTCAGCTGTCGAGCTTGAGCGCCTCTGCGCTCTGCATGAAGTAAAGTTTCCATGCACCTTCGAGCACTTCTGGAAGACGGAAGTGCTCGACTATCTGACTGACGAGCAAGAGATCCAGCTGACGACTACGGACGTGAACCTCACGCAGGATTACCGTCCAGTTCTCACCGCAGCGGCACAGCTTGGCGTCGCAAACCTCCTCGCGCTCACCGAAACTGGCCTGACTCTCAACGTGTCACGCGACTGCTTGAAGTGGCGTAAGCAACGCAGCATCCGCATCGCCATCGAAGTCCTGCTGCTGTGCGGCGTATCCATCGCCCAGGTGTCAGAAGACATGCGGTCGATGTACCAGACGCAGTTCTCGGCCGACGACCTCACGCAGTACGCCTCGGTGTATTGCGACGTGGAATACACGGTCGGCGAGTACTGGGCCAACTACGAAGAATCGATCGGCAAGTCCGAAGCGACGTATAAAGCTCGCTTCATGCAGCAGCCAGTAGACTTCGTCCGCCATTCGCTTGGCGTTGCGGTTCGCCTCGAACCTGACCAAGTCCTGAACCGTCTGATGAGCGATTCGTACTTCACCTGCCTCCAGATCCAGTCGGACAACGACGGCGAGCTGGGCAAGGACGAACTGGCCCGCGTCAAGTTCGAGCGTGACACGATCTTCAAGGCGATGGACCGCCTGACGAAGCACAAGGAGGCCAGCGGCGGCAACAGCTCGACGAAGGCAGCCGACGCCATCTCCAAGATTGTCATGACATACGAGGACACCTCTCACAAGATGCTCAGCGAACTGCTGGATGACAATGCTGGCCAAAGTAGCCCGTAAGTCGATTTCTCCCTACGCGCTTATCCCGGAATTGCTCTGCCTCAAGGGCGAGCCGATGGACGTAGCGTCGTATCCGTACCTCAAAGACATCTACAATACGAAGTGTCCCGAAGTCGGATTGTTCACCGGCCGTCAGGTATCTAAGTCTACGACGCTCGCCAGCAAGATGGTGCTGCACGCGGTGACTCACCCACGGTCCTCGCAGATCTACGTGGCCCCGCTGCAAGATCAGGCCGAAGTGTTCTCGATGCAGCGTCTCAAGGATTTCTTGATCGATTCGCCGATCATCCGAGACGGCTTCTTCTCTGGCCAGGGCATGGTCGACCAAGTCTTCCGTAAGCAGCTGACCAACAGCAGCATCATCGCTTGCGGCTACGCCCAGCGCACAGCCGACCGTCTCCGCGGTCGAAGCGTCGGCAATCTGTACCTCGACGAAGTCCAGGACATCATGCCGGAAGTCATTCCGGTTTTGAAAGAAATGGCCTTCCGCGTGAAGGAACCGTCGTTCTGGTACTGCGGCACGCCCAAGACGACCTCCAACAACATGGAGGCGATGCGCGCCAAGAGCACCGGCAACGAATGGGCCGTGAGGTGCCCGGCCACTGGGTGCAAGAAGTGGAATTACAAGTGGACCGAAAAGAACATCGGCAACACCGGAATCATCTGCGAATACTGCGGTCAGCCGCTCAACACTGACCACGGTCAATGGATCAAGGCGCGCTCGCTCGACTTCGAGAAGGGCAAAGATTCCAAAGTAACGATGGAGTCGTACCGCATCCCGCAGCTGATCGTCCGCCCGATCATGTCGATCCCGCGCAAGTGGATCGAATTGCTCGACAAGCTGCGCAGCTATTCGACTGAGTTGTTCTACAACGAAGTCTTGGGTCTGCCGTACGACAGCGCGGCACAACCCGTTACACTCGAGCAGCTTCGGAAGTGCTGTAACCCCGATCGTCCAAACGCGATCCCTAACCCAGACGACCCTACAGTCCCGCCTCTGGTCGTGTCAGTCGACTGGGCCTTCGTCGGCATCAACTCGTTCACCGTCGTCATGGTCGGCGGGTGGAGTCAGTTCCCGAACAAGTTTGAGGTCTACTACTACAAGGTCTACAAAGGCTCGGAGACCAACCCGCTCTTCCAGATCGACGACATCCTGCGCATCTTCCACCAGTGCAAGGCCCGCCTCATCGCGGCCGACTATGGCTGCGGTCAGGTCCAGAACATCTCCCTCGTCAACGCGGTAGGCGAAGACCGGGTGGCCCAGTTCCTGCACTCAGGCTTCAACGCCAGCGGCCGTAAGCAGGCCCGTGCCAAATGGGAACCGGTGACCCGCAAGTGGCATACCGCCCGTACCGCGGTGCTGACTGACGTCTTCGAGCACATCAAGAAGGTCCAGGTGACCTTCCCGCGTGCCCAGGAATGCGACGAGATGTTCGACCACATCCTAGCCGAAGCGTTGGAATACAACGACAAGTCGAACTCCGTCCGCTACGTGAACGTCAACCCAGACGACTGCCTGCACGCCCTGTGCTACAACATGCTGGGCGGCGAGCTACTAACCCGTGGCGATTTCGCTGGACACGGAAACAGCATGCCGATCATCGCTGGGAACTCGTCCACGTACCAGGACTCCTGGCAGGTGGACGACGAGTTCTACGCATCCTGAGCTCTGGTCATCCCTTCTACCCCTAGTATTCTGGTGTCTATGTCAAACAAGAGCCGTTTCATGTCTGCGCTGGAGCTCGTCGACGACGTGCAAGCCAAGCTGTCTAACCTGAACGCGATCTACCGTCGCGCTCCAATGGTCGATCCCCTTGACAATCCTGACCTTGGGCCAGCTGGCGAACACGGCCGAGTGCAACACGGCAGCAACGTTGGTAAACTCGTAGGCGCTCTCGGTGGCGCAGCTCTCGGCGGCTTGGCCGGTCACGCCATCGGCGGCGGTCTCGCCAGCGGTGCGGCTAACCTCGGTGCATCGATCGGCGGAGTCGTCCCAGGCTACGATCCAGTCATGGGCGAACAGGTTCACGACTTCTTCAACAACGTCGGCAGCGCCGAAGGCACTCTCACTGGCGGTGTAGTCGGCGGTATGCTCGGTCACCATCTCGGCGGACGTATCGGTGGCGGCATTGCCCGCCTTCACTCGACTCCAGCCGAACAGGCCGTCGAGCGCATCCGTCGTATGGATCCTGCGAGCGGACTCGCACACATCCGCATGACTGAACAGAGCGGCCACGTGTCGCCAGAAATTCTCCAGGCCATGAAGGACGCCTACAACACGCGTCGCAGTGGTATCCAGGCTCAGCTCGGCGCTGGCGTTGCTATTCCACCGGGGCACACGCCGTACCAAGTCCAGTCGAACCGTCCTACTCCGCTCCCAGTCTAAGGAACTTCCATGTCTATCACTATGCGTTTGAATGATCTTGCCGACGTCGTGAAAGAGGCTGGCCTCCGCGGCGAGTCGATGACTGACACCCTGACGAAGGTTGCGGATCTGCACGACTTGTCCGGCGAAGAAATCGACCGAGTGGCGGAGATCGCGAATCGCGCTGTGCAGCGCGGCCTCTACAAGGAAGCCGTCGACAAGCGCTTCAAGTTCGACCTCGCCCGTCCTCGCGACGTGAAGACCGCGAGCCGCAGCGCTGCGAGCACCTCGCACATCAAGAGCGCCGGCCTCACCGAGAAGATCGCTGCTGCGATCGACGACGAAGGCGGCGATCCGTTCGCGGCTCCGCTGCGTGCCGAGCACGCCAACACCCTCAGCCTCGTCACCGCGATCGACGACGCTCGCCTCGACGAAATCGCCACGCTCAAGCGTGCTGACGCCGACCGCGAACTGTTGCTCGACCTCGGCAAGGCTGAGTCCGAATTGCTCGCGCTCCAGACCGAAGGGCTTGCACACGAAGTGAAGTGCGCGGCTGACGCAGCGAACTACCACAAGCAGATGATCCAGTCGGCTGCCGACTTGATCTACAGCGGCGTGACGCTGCCCTCGCTCTACGAAGCGATCTACGCAGGCGTGTCGGGCACCACGTGCACTGACGCTGACCGCGACAACGCCGACGACATCGCTCGCATGGTAATCTCCGAGCTGAAGAAGCGCGGTGTTGAGAACTATCGCATGGGCTTCCGTGACCACGGCGACCCTGACGCGATCGAAGCGATGACTGAAGATCAGCTCCTGCAGAAGTGCAAGGCGCTGTGCAGCTACACTCGCGATCCGCGTGCGAGCGGCACTATCAGCCACCTCGACGTCAAGTCCGCTGAAGTTCACCACGAAGAACACGTGAAGCACACTGAGCCGAAGTTCATGAACGGCCAGCATCACCTGCAGACTGATGCCGATGGTTTCATGCGCGAGCGTGAATCGGCAGGCAAAGTCCCCCAGCAGTACCTCGACGACGCTGACAACTACGAGGACGGCAAGCCTCGCGTCGTGAACGCGAACAGCGAGTTCGTCATCGCGGTGAAGAACCTCGTCGGCGAACAGACTCGCCTGCGTCAGGTCCACGGCGCGCAGGAATACATCGGCCTCAAGCTCAAGCAGATCGAGGAAGCCTGCAACAACCTGCGCGAAGTCCAGGCCACCGAGAAGTCGAAGGCTAACACCGAAGGCGTTGGCTAATGTTTCAGCTGCCACTGGAGAAAACCGGCGGCGTCATCAAGGCTGTCTCGGATGCGATCACGCATCCGATCGGACAAGCCACGCTCGCAGCTGCTCCCATCGCAGCTGCGACAATTCCAATCGTCGCAGCACACCATGAAGACGAGAAGCGTAAGAAGCAAGAAGCGCTCGCCAAGGCAGCGGCGTCAGTCGGCCTAGCTCCAACGTCTGCTCTGTCCGCTAAGTTGCCACTTCCTGCCTACCAGCAGACGCAAACTGCTCCCCGCGGGCTTTTCAACATCTTCGGCAAACGCGGGCCTACTCCCCAGCTCACCCCGGCAAGCGCGATGTCTACTGAAGTGGGAAAACTCGACCACCCAATGTTTGGCCAGCCCATGGTCGACGCCGTCGCGGCAACACCACCTGGATTGGGCGGGGCAACGAACAGCAAATGGATGGACGAGCAAGTTGCAGATCAGCGGAAGAACCCAGCGGTTCGCTGGCTGTTCCGCGACCGTGAAGATGCACTGCGAGCTGCTATCGCTATTCGCGACAACCACGACCATTTCCCGAAGCACGCCATCGCCCCGCTGCTCGCAGCTGGCATGAAAGCTCTGAACGTCGTAGGCACTGGCGCAACGATCGCCTCGCTGTTCCCTGGTAACGGAGAACGCCAGCCGTCTCCCGCAGCCTCGACGAACCGCAAAAAGAATCTCGCCGAGCCGTCTGGCGCTTTCGCATCACCAGTGAAAGATGCGGCTGTCGCGACGACTCCCGAAGGCACGATCGACAACTCGCAATCGGTGAAGCAGCTCAAGAAGCACGAAGGCATCGCGACTGGTGCGAGTTCAGAGCGTAAAGGCTCGACCTCGAAGGCCCCAGCGACTACGTCAGCTGGTGCTACCAAGGCTTTCAAAATCGCTTGGTATCTGCCGTTCCAGGACACCGTGAAAGATTTTGCCACCGGAGCATACAACGCCGTCGACCAAGAGGCCGGTAAGCTATTGACTCCGACGGATACTTTGGACCCTGTGAAGACCCGCACACCGCAACTCGGAATCTGAGGACCCATGACAAAATTGCATGACATTTTCGCCGCTATCGACGCTGACCTGATCAGCGCGTCCGCCCATGGACCGACTGCGTTGCACAGCGAAATCTTCAAGAAATTCGCTGCTCTCATCGAAGACGAGGAAGACATCGAGGCTATCCTCGACGGTCTCCACGACCTGACGAAGCCTGCGAAGTCCGCGGCTCCGACCGGCTGGGGTCAACCCGCTGCGTCGCCGCTCGGCGGCAACTTGATGCAGACGCTCAGCATGGGCGCGATGCTCGCTGGTCCTGTGATGGCCATCGCCAAGTTCATCGCCTCGAAGGGCGACAAGGACAACGCGCTCAAGGCAATCCAGCAATCGGCTCCGATGTTGTTTGCCCAGAACCCGCAGCGCGCTGCTGCTGTGTTCGAAGCAATCTACTCGACTGCTCCCAACCTCGCCAAGAGCCCGATGGTCATGG
>Ga0194128_10004937_pt1 | contig 19123 bp, 14 predicted proteins | sample TA2KigCa65mmetaG_FD_148650 | JGI IMG/M metagenome (GOLD analysis project Ga0194128, IMG submission 148650) | Freshwater microbial communities from Lake Tanganyika, Tanzania - TA2015037 Kigoma Deep Cast 65m | ecosystem: Environmental > Aquatic > Freshwater > Lake | place: Tanzania: Lake... | reverse complement strand
GTTGTCCGTCGAAACGAGATCAAATTCATGGAGGCCTCTCACGGTGGATTAGTACCAGAGGTCAGAAGTCAGAAGTCGGAGCGAAAGCCACGAGTTTCGTGTCACCAGCAGATGTCATTTGTCTAGTCTCTGACCTCGGACTTGCGACCTTTGGTAGTAGCTTCTTCGACGCATTGTATCGGGAGATCGGCGGCTTTGCGCGCCAGGGCGGCGAAATACGAAATTCTCCTGGAGTCTGCGCTCGCCGTGTGAGTGACGAGTGGTGAGTGCGAGTGGTGAGAATAAGATTGGACTTCTTCTCTCGCCACTCACCACTCGTCACTCACCACTACCATGGTTGTGCACCTTTCTCTTCGGCATCGGAACGTTCCTGATCGTCCTCTTTTTCTTTCTGCCGGTCGTCGATTCCTCGGGCTTGACCAGGCTCCGCGATCGCATCGAGGAGGGCAATCGAAAGCAAACCCGGCTCGACCGCCAGATGCAGCGCCAGGCCGAAAAGGATCGCCTCAAAGACAAGGACGGCCCCATCGGCCCCAACGAAGAAGCGCGCAAGAAACGCGAAACCGAGCGCGCTGATTGGGATAAAGAACGCGAACGGTTGGAGGATCTATACGAGGACGCTCACAATAGCGCCCTCGCTCGCACCTGCTTCTATACCTGGGGCATGTTCTTCGGCTTCCTTATCCTCGCCATGGGTGCCGTCGGCTTCCTCAGCTTCGGCCCCACGACCTCACGCCGCGTCTTCGGCGGCATCATCATCACGTTCCAGATCATCGTGATCTTTGCCGCGATCTACGCCAACTTCAATCTCATGAGAGCGATGAGACCACCGATCGGCGGACTCTGACCGTCCTCGGTTGGCGCCCGCACGGCGCCATGCGAACGCTAAACGAGCAAACGAACTCATCATGTAGGCCGATGCAGTTTAGATGTGTGTTGGCACGACGAAACAACGGCGCGTTTACCCTGCGACGTAACACACGAAGGCGGCCCACACCGACGGATCGGGGTGGGCGGTTCGCAGCCAAGCCAGTGTTTCTTGAACCACCGTGTGTACGCGACGCGGATTCCGTTTTCCGGAAACTGCCAGCAACCGGCTGTAGAGTTCTGTGAAAAACGCGTGTCGAGCTTCATCCGGCGTCATCCACCGCAACGCGACCACAGCCCCAGCGCCGGCAAGGATGAATGACCTCGCCAGGCCGAGGTTTGCGGGATCCGCCGCTGGCATCGGCGAAGCGATCACGACGAGTTCCGTGCCGAGCAAGTCGATGCCTGTAATCTCCTTGGCGGTGAGCTGTTCGGTATCGGTCAGCAGCAAGCCACATTGCGTCAGCGGATTAATCCAGAGGCCAGGCGGCGGCGCCTGCGTCGCCGGCTGCCCCGGATCACTCGGAACGGCTACCGGTGCGAATGTCGGCGTTGCCAGATGCAGAAAACGCGGCGCCCGGCACGCCTTCAGCCGGCTCGCAAGATCGTTCGGCGGACCGGATCGCCAGACCTCCACGCCAAGTCGCCGGGCTATTGCGCCGGCGTTGTCATCGTTTACGGTCGCCACCACCACCGGTTCGGAGCGTGCAAGGTAGGACGTCATGCCACGGAGCACGTCCCGCCCCGTCAACAGATAGCTGAGGTCGAAGTCATCGGCGATCGATCGGCCTGATCCGCCGGTGTCGGCACCATCGGTGGGCGCTAGGCCAGGCAGCGCGTGGAAGGGGACGTTCACCAATACGCCGTCCGTCGAGATGAGCCAGCGCGTGCAGGCGGGAACCGTGGCAATCACGGAATCGAGAACTGCCTTGCGCAAGGCCGTTCCGTGGGTTCGCAGTAGCTGTTGCTTGTCCGGATTGTCACTGGACTTTAGTGTTGCCAGATAATCCGCCGCTAGCTTTTGTACCGCACCGGCTGGCCCCAAGTCGATCACATGCACGTCATCCGGTTGGCCCGCCGGCATAACGAACGCGCAATAGCGCTTAGTCATCGCGTCGGCGCCGGCCTGGGTGTACAGCTTGTGGTAGTCCCATTCGCACAAGTAGACGTAATCGATCAACGCGCTTCCCTCCGGGAGCGCTGTCGCGACGGCCTGACGATCGGCTGCATGGAGCCGACGACCAACGGCGATCTCCGGAATGTCCTGGGCGAGATCGGCCTCCAGTGCATCGGCTCGGTCATCCCACTCAGCGAGGAGACGTTCGTGCAGTGGTTTGCCCTCACCGCCGGGACCATTCCAACGCTTGGCGATGGCTTGACGGCGCAGGAATGCCCATTCCTCTACCCTCGGCGCGAGTTCTTCTTGCTGCTGATAGAGCGGCATGCGGCACTGACTCATCAAGTCGACCCATAGTGCCTTGGTGCGCAGCACGGCGTCGAGCAATCGCGCTCGAAGCGATGGAGAGCCGGGTTGGCTCCTCAAAGCAAGCGACATGCCGAATTGGACGTAAACGCCTCCGAGGCCCCAGCAGATGCTGCGTGCCTGTGGATTCGATATCGTCAGAATCGCCGGCAAGCAGCGCCGGCGCTGCTCCATCAATCCGTCCAGTAGCGCCAATGCCTCAGCGTCGCGTCCCGTCGCCGCCAACAGGGTTGCCAGGATATACGTGCTGCCGGCATATTCGGGATGGTCGGGACCCAGCAGCTCCAGCTCGAATCGTTGCTCTTGCCGCGCCAGCCCCTCGGCCTTGGTGAACTCCCCTTGCCGGGCGTATACCCATGCCAATCCCTTCAACATCGGAATCTGCAGTCCCGGGAATTGCGGCGCGAATCGTTGAACCATGGCGAGGGCTTGCTGATAGGTCGCCTCGGCCCGGCGGAAATCTCCTCGGCGAAACTCGAAGTTGCCGCGCAATTGCAAGCTGTTAGCGACCAGCGGATGATTCTCGGTGCACAAGCGTTTGGTGATCGCCAGGTGTTGTCGAATCAAGGGCTCGGCCGACTCCCAGGCAGCGGTGGCTGAGAGGAATTCGATGAGAATGCGCAAGGCGTTCACGAAATCGCCATGCTCTTCGCCGTGCGCCGTTCTGACGATGGCGAGCGCCTGGCGAAAAGCCTCCTCGGCCTCGGAGTGCTTGCCCACGGATTTGTAGACGTTGCCGAGGTTGACCAGGGCGCCGGCGACGGCAGGATGATTGGGGCCTCCCGCGGTCCGGTACAGCGCAACTACTTGGCCATGCAGCTTGGCCGCCTCCTCGCTCCGTTCCGTGATCTCGTAGAGGCTGGCCAGTGTCGTCAAGGCGGGACCGGATTCGGGATTGGTCTTCTCATCGGCATTCTGGTAGGGTTGCAGCGCTTGCGTCAGGTATCTCTCTGCCCGATCAAACTCACCGAGGACGCGAAAAAGGTTGGACACGGCGATAAGATCGGTGGCGTAATCGGGGTCCCCGAAAAGCACGTCCTGATTGAGCTGGAGCACATCCTCGCAGAGCGGCCTGGCTGCCACGAAGTCGCCGACGGCGCTGTGCAGCCGCGCCAGATCGCGCGTTACGCCCAGTAACTCGGGCGAATCTTCTCCATAAGCGCCGACCGTGATGTGTCGAGCCTTTCGCAGAAACGTGAGCGCTTGGTCGTAGTCGCCGCGGCCTTGGTGGACCAGGCCGAGCGCATGCAGCGTGCCGAGGTATGAAATCGACGTGGTGAGTCCCGCCTCGCGCAAGATCTCCTCCGCTTGCGTGAGCATCGGTTCGGGGCCGTCGAGCCGGCCGGTGCGCTGCAGGATTCGGCCCAGATGAAACAGGCTGTCTGCAAAGGGGATGGACGATTCGCCCGGGTTCTCGCGCCGCATTTCGAGAGCCTGGCGATGAAATTTCTCGGCCGTCGCCAGTTCGCCGCCGTCGAAGTACACGGTTCCGAGGTCCTCGAATCCTTGGGCGACGTCCGGGTGTTCTTGGCCGAGCAATTCCATACGAATCGCGACGGCCTGACGGTAGCGAATTTCGGCGGCGGGGAAGTTTCCGATGGAATGGTAGAAGGCGCCGAGATCGCGTAGGGCGTTGGCGAACGCCGTCGTTTTCTCGCCGCGCAAGCGCTCGGATTCGACGATCGTTTCCCAAAGCTGCTCGGCGGCGGGAAGATCGAGGGATTGCGCATGGACGATCGCGCTGGCGCGCAGGGCATCGAGCGTACAGGGGTGGTGCTCGCCGTAGGCGCGTTGACTCAGCGTGATCCATTCGTCCATGAGAGTGGCCGCCTCCTGCAGTTTGCCCGCCGCCGCCAGGCACAGGCCGAATTGGCGCAACACATCGGGATAGGCCGACTCGTCTTTGACGCCGGCGCTTTCGCAGATTGCAACCGCTTCACGAAACAACCGCTCGGCTTCGTCGAACTCATTGCAATTGCTGTGATACCCGCCGAGCGTGGCCAAGGTTCCAGCTAACACCGACGGCGCGGCCGGAATATTGCGTTTTTCATCCGGAAGGGTGCGCGCCTCTGCGACGGCATTTCGGGCTAGTTCCTTGGCTCCCTCGAAATCGTTCTCGGCGGCGCGGACCGCGGCGAGTCCGAGGTAGATCGTCACGCGGTCGACTACTTCGGCTCGATCACCGGCGGGCAGGCGTTCCATCAAATCGAGTGCTTCACGGTAGACCGTCTCCGCCTCGTCTGGCCGATCCAGGAAGCTCAGCGTTTCGCCGAGGGAACCGTGGTAGAGCGCATAGTCGGGCGACGATTCGCCGAGCAGCTCGTGCGCCAACTTGATCTCCCGGCGCCGGATGGGCAATACCTCCGTGTGCCGTTCCTGAATGCCCAGGATCGTGGCCAACGTTTCGAGACTGCCCAGGTAGTAGACGTGTTTTTCACCCAAGGCCTGACGCGTCGCCTTCATCGATTCCCTGGCCATCTCCTCCGATTCGGCGGCTTGCGCCGGATTGAGCATCGCACGAACCCAGGCCAGAGTCTCCAGGCTTCCGAGGTAGTCGAGGTGATTCTTGCCGTAGAGCTCTTCGCGAATCTCCAAGGACCGCAGCGCGAATTGCTCCGCCTCCAGCAACGCCCCTTTTTGCACCACGACCGCCGTCAGCGCGTTATAGGCAAGCGCCGTTCGCGGATGGACTTCACCCACCTCGGCCTTGTAGATTTCCAGCGCCTGGCGCGTCAGCGTCTCGGCCCCGGCGACGTTGCAAAGCCGCCCCTCGGTGCGGGCCACGGCCAGCAGGCTTTGCGCGAAGTCAAGATGGTTTTCCCCCAAGTCGCGGCGAATCTCCAGCGCTTCGCGGGCACACGCCGCCGCTTCGGAGCGCCGCCCGAGTAAGTCGAAAAGAATGCCCAAATCATGAACGCTCTGGGCATAATCGGGATGGCGCTCGCCCAGAGTAGCTCGGCGAATGTCGCGGGCGCTCCGAAACAAGGCTTCGGCCTGCTTATACTGCCCCATCAACTCGTACAGAATCGCCAGTTCGTTCAGGCTCTCGGCATACTCGGGACTTTCCTTGCCCAAGACGGTCGCGCGAATGGTGAGCACCTGCAAGCAATGTCCTTCGGCTGGCGCGAGCTGCCAGAGCCCGCGCAGCGCTTGCGCGAATTGCGTCAAGCAGTACGCCAATTCCAGCGATTCCTCGCCCTTGGTGAGGCGCGCTTCTTCGCAGGCGAGACTGGCAAACGGCAGTGCTTGCGAGCACCGCCCCTGCCACAAGAGGTCTTTCGCTTGCGAGGGATTCGATGAGTTGACAAACGCGGGGTCGAGCGACATCGCCATCCTGCCGTTCCTTGCCTGTCATGGGTCCCGATTAGGGCCAATTTGCATTCGCCCGATCTGTTCAAATTGGTCTAGGTGAAGCGACGAGGCTTGACAAGGCGGAGGGAAATGGGGCGAAACTCGAGACGCAACCATCCCAGAGTAAGCTGGCCGTACTCGAATCTTCCAAGGCCCGCTCCCCCTGCATGCGAACATGGCCGAGGGGAAGTGGGGAGGGCTTGTCGCTCGCTGAAGCTGCGCGAATTCAAGAGGTGCGCTGCGGGCGTTTTTAGACTCGATCGGGGATGGCGACGTTTCGGGCGGGCGAGGCTCCTCTTGAGCCGTGAGCCCCGAGAAACGTGATGTGCCGGCGGCTTGGCAGGAGCCTCGGCCTGGGCTGATGAAGATGGACGCGCTCGTTCAGGCAATTCTTGTTGCGCGGTCTTATTTATCAAAGCGCGTTTTCCGAATGGGGAACCCCTCTGTCTTCGTCCCTCCGGGACTTGGAGATGCAATGTAGTACCGCAACACGTCTCTTGCCTGAAACGATGGCCTGAACGCACAAGAACCTGGGGTTTTCGTCAGCCCAGCCTCGCCCTTCGGGAAAACCGGCTTCCTGGATACACTCTTGATGCTCACTTGTTGCCGATGCAGTACAGATGCGTGTCGGTGCGCAGGAACAACTGGGCATCGCTGACGGCAATCGAGGCGTTAGTTCGGGTTTTGTCGTCGGCGATCACGTTGTGCGCCAGCAGTTGGTACTTCGGCTGAGCGGCGACCACATAGGTTCCGTTCCTTTGCGAGACGTAATAGATCTTGCCGTCGGCCAACACCGGCGAGGCGTAAACGAGCCCCGAGGAGGGCTTGAGGCTTTCGCTGTAGACGAACTTGCCGGTGGCGGCTTCCTGACAGTGCACCATGCCGCCGCCGTCGCTGGCCCAATAGATGTGGCCTTCATGATAGACCGGCGAGCCGACGTTGGAACCTTTCTTGACATTCCACACCGTATTCGTTTTGGTGACATCGCCGCGGCCGCCCGCCTTGACCGCCAAGGACGTGCTGCCGCCGCCGATGGCATAGATGACGCCGTCATGCGCGACGACGCTCGGGCAGACGTAGCGATGAATGCCGTCGGCGTTCCACAGTTCCTTGCCGGTGTCGGGACTGAACGCGAGCAAGCGATTTTGCACGCTGACGACGAGTTCCGTCTCGCCATTGGCGCCGACCGTCGCCAAGAGCGGCGTGTTCCAGGCGGCGCCGATCTTCGGGGCCTTCCACATTTCCTTGCCGCTGAGCTTGTCAAGCGCGTAAAGCGAGCCGCTTTCGACGCTGGCGTTGATGATAAGAAGATTCTTGTAAATGATCGGTGACGGTCCCGAGCCCCAGCCATTCGTCCCCTTGCCGACAGTCTGATGCCAGAGCTGCTTGCCGTCAAGGTCGAAACAAAAAACTCCCGACTTGCCGAAGAAGACGTAGAGCCGCTCCCCATCGGTGATCGGCGTGCTGGGAGCGTAGCCGTGGTATGCCCCTTCGCCGCTGTATTTGTGCTCGGGCAGGCTTGGTTCGAGTTCCTTCATCCAGATCGGCTTGCCTTCCTTGCGATCGACGCACCAAAGATGGCGTTTGAGGTCCTTCATGTCACCAGGCGCTTTGGTGTCGATGCCGTAGCCGGAGTAGGCAGTGATGAACACGCGGTTGCCGAGGATGATCGGGCTGGAGGCGCCGGCGCCGGGGAGCTTGAGCTTCCAGACAATGTTCTTGTCGGCGGCCCAGGTCGTGGGCAGGTTTTTTTCTTTGCTGATGCCGAGACCGTCAGGCCCGCGAAACTGCCGCCAGTCAGCGGCGCCGGAAATGGAGGCGAGCATCACGATGAGTGTAAGCGCAATGGAAGATCGAATCGGCATGGAAGGCATCCCCCAGCGAAAAAGTGTGAATCGAGCAGTGGGGACATGATACGCCTGCGACCAAGGTTTGCCAGCGGCGAACGACCCGTTTAGCCCCGCCTCGCCAGAAGCGGGCGGCAACGGCACTGCGCTCGCCCGGGTCCACGAGCGCGGGCCAAGCGATCTACTTTGCGAAACCTGCGACGAGCTCGAGGTTCTTCTCGACATTCTTGTCTCGATACGCCTGTCTCGCGGCAACGTACGCCTCGTCCAGCATTGCTTGCGTCACGACCTTCGCTTGAGCGTCGACCGGCGATCGAATCGAGACGGGGCGCGGGGCCATCAGCCTGGCCAAATCAGGCATGTCGTACGCTTTCAGAGCGCCGGGCACGACGTTGGTGAACTGATTGTAGCTGATCGGCGAGCGCACAACCGTTTCCCACGATAGGACGCCCTGATAGGTGACGACACTTTGGAGCCGTTTGTCGAACAGGGCCGCATGCATCGCGATCGGCGCTCCGTTGCCGACGCCACAGACGCTGATGCGTGGCACGGGAAACGTCTGGTCGCTGCGACGTGATGATTCGGCCGACTTTCATAGATGACTTTCTCGATACGATAGCCGTCGCGCTGGTCCTTGCCGACGATCCGCGAGTTGAGCGGCGTCTTGTCAGGAAAGCCTCCGAGCGCCTCGATCATTTTGGTTCGCAGTTGGGTCTGGCGCAGGCGAACGTCCTCCGGCGATTTCAATGCTGCGACCTCGGCTCGGCGCGCGTCGAAGTGTTTCTGAGCTTCGGCCAACAGATACGCCGACAGCATCTTCCGCGGCGGCGTCTTCGACGTCTCCGGCGACAGAACATTCCAATCTGTCTGTCCATGTGCCGCCGACGTTATCGCGGCTAAGAACAGAATTGCGAACAGACGAGCATACTGAAACATGGACCTACTCCCGAGCGGAACCCATCCCTGTTTTGCGTTCGCGTGGCGTCGCGCGAACGCCAACCGACGAAACCAGGATCAACTTAGCGGCAGCCAAGGCGAGCGTCTTGCGTCGCGTCACTGGAATCGGCGGCCGGTTGGCGACTTGCCTAACCTTGAAGCGTTGACCGTGGCCGGCCGTGCGACCATCAAGGTGCTTGGCCCCAACTCCGAAGTGCATGCGTCGCTCCGTTCTTTCGTTCATGTTCTGAGATTGCATTCACCCGCCGAGATTCGAGTCGGAGGGTATGGTCAATTTGCCGTGGCTATCGGTAGTGCGGACTTCAGTCCCCACGTCAAGCGGTGCGGACTGAAGTCCGCACTACGAAAGAGAATCCGCCGCTGCCTGGCAGTCGCACCCCAAGTCGGCGGGGCGACATTTTCGTGGCAAACTTTTTGAAACTTCGTCCTTCCGCTGGCAGTATCAATCCATACACCATGTTATGGATCACCCGTACCGTTTCCCTCTAGGAGATTGAACTCATGCCACTCGTTCGACGATTGTGGGTCGCCGCCGCTTGTGTCCTGGCCTTGGTGTTTGCCACCTCCGCCGCTCAAGCGCAGAATCTGAATGTCCTGCCCGCCGACACGGAAATGACCGTTACCATCAATGTGCAGCAAATCCTGAAGTCGGAAGCGTTGAAAGGGGAGAAAGCGTCGTTGATCATCAACCTGGCCAAAGCCAAGATCAGTGAAGGCCTCGAAGACAAGGGCGTTGCGAAATGGTTCAAGAAAGCCGAATTTGACTTGTTCAAGGACCTCGGCAGCATTACGTTCGCCGTCCCCGGCGCTCGCAATCCGGAAGAAGCCTTCATTCTGCTCGAAGGCAACTTTGACGCGGAAAAGATCGAAGCGGCTGCCCTCGAAGCTTCCAAGGAAGCCGACGGCCCGGGCCTCAAGGTCATCAAGCTCGGCGGCATCAAGGCGTTCGAAATCTCGCCGAAGGATGAGAAGGTCCTCTACGTCGGCATTCTCAACAAAAAGACGATGATCGCCTGCTCGACAAAAGACGACTTCACGCAAGCCGTCGCCCGTGCCAGCGCGAAAAAGGCTGACTTCAAAAACGACGCATTCAAGAGCCTTGTGAGCACGATCAACAGCAAGCAAAGCTTCAGCATGGTCGCTACCAGCAATGTTCTGGGCAAGCTGGCCGACAAAGCGCCCGAAGGCGCAGTCAACCCGCAGGCCAAGCAGGCGCTGGAAATCCTCAAGCAAATGGACGGCTTCTCCACGGCAGTCACGGTCGCCAAGGACATCGACTTCCAGGTCGGCGTGGCGGCGCAGAATGCCGACAACGCCGGCAAGTACGCGCTTCTGGGCAATGCCGGTCTCTTGGCGATCAAGGCCAAAGTCAAGGACGCCGCCGACCAAGATGAGAAGTTGATGCCGGCGGTTGATATCCTCAATACGATCCGCATTGAGGCGAAGGGCGCCAATCTCCTCGTCCGCGGCCAGATCACCGTGGAAACGCTGGAAAAACTGATGAAGGCCCTGCCTATCCCGCAATAACCGAAAAGAATCAGCCCGTGCCAACACCAACGGCGGACCTTCGAACACGAAGGGCCGCCGTTTTTGTGCGCAGCCAGGGCGGTCGCGGGTTAGTCGATAAATGTCGTTTGCTTCTGCAGTGCTTCCTTAAGTCGCAAAAGGTACTCGGCACGCGGAATGTTAGTCGCGCCGAGGCTCGCGGTGTGTTCAGTGATGACTTGCGTGTCGAACAAGACGTAGCCGCGGAGTTTCAGATACTCCATCAGGTACGCCAGGCAAACCTTGGAGGCATCGGTGGCGCGATGGAACATTGATTCGCCGGCGAACAGCCCGCCGATCGCCACGCCATAGACGCCACCGACCAACTCGCTCTCGTGCCACGCCTCAACGCTGTGAGCGAACCCGAGCCGATGCAAGCGAACGTACGCGTCAATCATGTCTGCCGTGATCCACGTCTGCTCGCGGTCGGCACATCCGAGCATGACATCTGCGAATGCTCGGTTGACCGTCACGCGGAATTTCTCGGACCGGATCGTGCGCTCCAGGCGTCGCGAAATGTAGAAGCGATCCAACTCGAAAATGGCCCTGGGGTCCGGCGACCACCACAGGATCGGCTCGCCTTCGCTGTACCACGGAAAGATGCCGTTGCGATAGGCGTGCAAAACAGTACTCGGGCGCAGATCGCCGCCGATCGCGACCAGGCCGTGCTCGTTGGCATTCTCAGGTTGGAAGATGAGGGCCATGCATGTCACATTAACAGATGCCCCCTGATGTGCCAACGGCTCAATTCCTTCAAGGACCGACCGCCTCTGTGCCGATACCTACCGATGCACCCCCTTGCGCTCGCACTGGAGGATCGGCATGTCGGTCAAGGCCTCGTCTCACCTCGCCGCGCTGCAGACGGATCTTTCGGCGTTTCGCGACTATTTGGCGGCCGAACGCGGCATGGCGAAGAACACTGTCCTGGCCTACGAACGTGACTTGACCAAGTTCCACGAGTGGGTCGCATCCGGCGCTCTTGCCGACTATCTCAAGCCGACCGTTCGCGATCTCACGCATTATCTCGCGCACCTAAAGGAAGCCGGGCTGGCGCCGCCGTCGATCGCCCGCAATCTCATCGCGACCAAGATGTTTTACCGCTTCCTGCGTATGGAAGAACGGGTCGAGCAGAACACAGTCGAACTGCTCAGCTCGCCGCGGCTCTGGGAGCGCATCCCCCAAGTGCTCAGCCCGGAAAGCGTCGACAAGCTGCTGAGCGCCCCACAAAACGAGGACCGTTTTTACTTGCGCGATCGCGCCCTGCTCGAAACGCTCTACGCCACCGGGAGTCGAGCGTCGGAGGTCGTCAATCTCAAGTTGATCGACCTGCATCTCGAATCGAGCTTCTGCCAATGCCAGGGCAAGGGAAACAAGCAACGCGTGGTCCCGCTCGGCGTGCCGGCCATCTCCATGTTGCGCATCTACTTGCAAGATCTGCGGCCGATCTTGACGCAAAGCGATCCGGAAAATCCGTGGGTGTTCGTCAGCAAGAGAGGTCGGCAGCTGACACGCGAAATGCTCTGGATTCTCGTCAAGAAGTACGTTCGCCGCGCGGGGCTGAGCAGCAAGGTCAGCCCGCATACGCTGCGACACAGCTTCGCGACGCATTTGCTGGCCGGCGGCGCCGACCTGCGCACCGTGCAGGAGCTTCTGGGCCACGCCAACATCCGCACGACACAGCACTACACTCATGTCGACCGCAGCCGTCTGCAAGCCATCCACCAGAAGTTCCACCCGCGCGGGTAGCGAGCCAACGGCCGATCACAGCAGTTGCCGTACCTCGTCGCGCGATAGTTTCTCCAGTAGTTCGCAGCCGACAAACCAGCCGGACCCCTCGGCACGGGTGACGCGCAACACACGAACCTGGCGGGTGCGCTCAAAGTCGCCGGATTTGCTGGCGAGCACCAGAGACACAACGCTGCCCGGCTCGAAACGGCGCGACACCAGCACGCCGATGCCCGTGACCGACAGATCGCACACCTGGGCATCCCAGGGCGTGCTCGGATCGTCGCCGTCGGGGTGAACCGAGAGATTGATGATGCACTTGGTCGACAATACGCATTCGTAGCGCACTGCACGACGACGTTCTTTGGCCGGGCGATTCAGTTTCGCACTCGGCTTGCGGCCGATGGATTTGCTGGGCCGAAGAACGTGCGATCCGGACTTCTTGCCTTCGCCCGCAAGCGCGGCGATGAACTCCGGACACGATCCGAATCGCCGATCCGGATCGTTTAGTAGGGCGCGACGAATTGCCCAATCGACGTGATCGCTCAGCGCCGGAACGAGGCGCTTGGGCGGCATCAGCTTGTCCGCCAGTTTCTGTTCCAAAATCGCCGACAGATCGGCCCCCGCGAAGGGCATCTTCCCGGTGACCGCCATGTACAACGTTGCGCCGAGCGAGTAGACATCGCATCGAACCCCGGAATGCTCGGCGTCGCCGAATTGCTCCGGCGCGATGAAGTTCGGCGTCCCGATCCCGCGATTGTCGCAGGTCAACTCCATGTTCGATTCGAAGTCCTTGGCCAAGCCGAGGTCCGCCAGTTTCGCTTGACCGTCCAACGTCAGAAGGATGTTGTCCGGCTTCAGATCGCGATGAATGATGCCGCTCTTGTGCGCCTCATGCAGCCCCTGGGCGATTTGAACGATGTACCCAACCGCCTCGGCTTTCGGCAGCTTGCCGGCGCGGGCGATGCGCGCCCCCATGTCCTCGCCTTCGACGTATTCGAAGACGATAAACGGTCGGGATCCTACCCAGCCGAACTCGAGCGCCCGCACGATGTTGGGGTGGTCGAGATTGCTGGTGGAGCGATATTCTTGCTCAAAGCGTTTTAGCAACACTTTGTCGCGCAAGATGGCAATCGACGCGAGCTTGATCGCGACATTGCTCCCCGTAACAGGATCCTTGGCTTTCACAACGAGCCCATTGGGCCCATCGGCAAGCGTGCAAACAACCTGATATTTCCCAACTGTACGAGCACTTGCGGCCGGTGCGACGCCGCCTAGCCGAGCGGCAGGAAGCGAAATTCCGGCTGTAACATGGACTTCAGTTCACTCATCGCGCGCTGTAGTGTGCACTTTAGTCCACGCTACCGTTTCAGGCGTCTACCGGCGGGACCATGATGTCCTGCCAATCGCCTGACTGCGTGCGCGGCTCGTTATGCCATTACTTCCGTTCGAATACCATCTTTCCGCCGACGTAGGTTCTGAGGACGCGGGTACCGGCGATGTCCGGCGTCGTGAGGTAATCGCGGTCGATCAGGATGAAGTCGGCGAGCTTACCGACCTCAAGCGTGCCTTTCTCTTTTTCCTCGTGGCCCAGATACGCGTTGTTGATGGTGTAAAGGCGGAGGGCTTCCTCTCGTGAGAGGCATTCTTCGGGGACGAGAACGGTTCCCTGTTCGAGCTTGCGCGTGACGGCGGTTTCGATGCCGAGCCAGGGGTCCCAGGGATTGGTGGACTTGCGCGGGTCGAGTTTGATCATGTGGTCCGAGCCGCCGCCGATGGTGGTGTACTTGAGCCAGCTTTTGTAGGGCTGGAACCAGCGGATGCGTTCCTTGCCGAGGAGTTTGTTGAGCGTGTCGCCGTCCTTGTAGAGCCAGGCGGGCTGGACGTCGGCGCAGACGCCGAGCCTCTTGCAGCGTTCGAGGTTCTTTTGGCTCGGGAAGTTGGCGTGGGTGATGCAGAAGCGCAGGCCCTTGATCGGCACGATGCGGTCGGCGAATTCGTAGCCGTCGAGCAACACGTCCATCGCCGCCTCGCCGGCCGTGTGAGCCGTGATCGCCCACTTGCGTCGGGCAGCTTCCTCGGCCATGATCCTGACTTCTTCGGGCGACGTGAACAATAGCCCGCGGTAGTCGTCTTCGGTGATCTGATACGCCGGCCCCTTCGGCCAAGGCTGGCGCATGAAGGCGGTGCCGTTAAGCATACCGCCGTCGAGGAAGAACTTGATCGGGCCGATGCGAATCCAGACGCCGCCTGTGCCGGTGGGACCGAATTTCTTGTCCGTTCCCGGAAGGCTTTCCAGCGCCAGGATGATTTCTTCGCGGGTGCCGCGCGGGTTGAGATTGGGGCAGACGTTGATGCGAACGGTCAACTCGTTGTTGGCAAGCAAGGCGTGATAGCGATCGAAGGCGCCGCGGCTGGAGCTACGATCGGAGATGCTGGTGATGCCGTAGGAGTTGTAGAGCGCGAAGAGTCTTTTGAGGGCTAGGTTCGTGTCTTCCATCTTACCGCCTTTGCGCGCCTTGACCTTCAATAACCCGGCGGCATTGCGCAGCATTCCCGTCAGTTCACCTGTCATGGGGTCCTTGACGATGACGCCGGTGCGTGGATTCTTGGTCTCCTTGGTGATGCCGGAGACTTTGAGGGCCATCGAGTTTGCCATGCTGGCCGGGCCGGCATTGTAATAAACCGGATGTTTCGGTGCGACCTCATCAAGCTCGGCCAAAGTCGGGAAACGGGCTTCCTTCAATCGCGTCGGGAACGCAAAACGCAGCACGATCCATTCGCCCTCGGGAAGCTCTTTCGCCTTCCTGCGGATGTAGCCGAAGACATCGTCGAGCGATTTGAGGTAAGGAATCTCCTCGTCGGATTCGCTCGTTGCCGCGCCGCCCGGATGCGTATGACTGTCGTACAGTCCGGGAAGCACGTTTTTGCCCTTGGCGTCGATCATGTGGGTTGCAGCGCCGGCATGTTTGCGCACCGCTTCGTTGGAGCCGACGGCGATGATGCGATCGTCCTTGACGGCAATGGCCTCGGCAATCGTGAACCTGGCGTCCACGGTCAACACCTTGGCGTTGTGGATGATGAGGTCGGCGACCTTTGGGTTGTCCACTTCGTCGGCGGGGGTGATCTCGACGACAAAGGGAAGAAGAAGGCCGATGAGAAGGAGATAGCGACGCTTCATTACGTGTCTCCAAGCGAATCTCGGCTTGGATGCACCCAAGTTCAAGATACTTGGTCCAAGCGACGGTACTGAGTACTCAGTACTCTGGAGTCGCCGCAAATTCAAGAAAAAAAAACGGCGAGCGAACCAGGCAGCGGTGGAGACTGCCGTGGCTCGTCGCCGTTAGGTGGATGGAGAGGCCCGTTCGGAATCAGAAATCACCGACAGCTTCGCCGCCTGCGCGGGTGCCAAGAGCGCGCCAGACACTGAGCGAGATCGACTCAGCCACGGTGCGAGCCGAGCCGTCCATGAGCAGGACGTTGACGCAGCCGGAATGATAGCTGCGCGACGTGATCGACGCGAATGTGATGCGGTTGGTCGTCTTGCCCTCTCGGCTGGAGTTGAAATCGATGTCGTAGGCGACGCCGCCGGTGCTATAGGGCGTTAGCGTGTTCGGCGTGAAGGTCATCGTGACGCCCGTCTGATGCACGCGTCCATCGACCCACTCGGTGTGGCCGGAGTCCGTTTTGAATGAGCCCCCGAAGGCGGCGATGGTGGTAGGATCGACGGGTGGACCGCCCCCGCATGGCGCGGGATTGCCGCCGTCGCGCAAATAGGGCGTGAACGCCTTGACCTCGGCCATGCCGAGTGTGTTGCTCAGGCCGTCGGTGAAGGACGCCGGTCGCAGTGGAAAGCCGACGACGAAGGCGCCGTCGCCACCCTGTCGAGAAGTCGGATTGTAGACGAACCACGAGCCGAGGTTGATGCCATAGGTAATCGGAAAATGCGTTATCGCGCCGTCCGGTCGCTGGCGAATGTTCGGGTCGCTCGGACACTGATAGATGGGCACCTGGAATTGCGTGACAGCGCCCTGAACGCTGTAACTCTGACTGAAATTGATGAGGTTCTGCAAATTCTGTTGCTCGATGTACGGCAGAAGCCGAGCTTGCACGGACCACGAATCGCCCGTAGCGCCGACGGGATAATCGACCGATGGATACATCTTGTTAGTGTTTTCATAGTTATGCAGCGCCAGCGCGATCTGCTTGAGATGGTTCAGACACTGCGCTCTGGCCATGGCCGCCCGCACTTTTTGCACAGCGGGAATCAACAGGCCGATCAGGATTGCGATAATCGCAATCACGACCAGCAACTCAATGAGCGTGAAACCGGGACGTCGGGATGCGTGTCGCATCGCACTCTCCTTTGAAAAAAGGGACAGGAAGGAGGTGCGTTGCGGCGGACGCGAGGAGAACCCTCGCTGCGGTGGCGGAGCACTCTCTTGTTGACACTAAATATCAATAACATGATAGGCGTGCTGATTCGAAGCGTCAATCGTTTTTTTGGCATTTTTCGAAAGATCATCTGTGGAAAAGGCGGCCTATTCTGCTGTGAAAGTGCCTCCTCATCTGGCCGACGGGGTGCACGACATGGTCTGCGTGGCCTGCTTCGGGAGGGCGAGGCTCCTGCCGAGCCGGAAGCGACAGGATACTCGTCCGAAATCAAGTTTTTCGCGGGCTCGCGGCTCGGCAGGAGCCTCGCCCTCCCGAGCCGTTTGCAAGCCATGCCGCGCACCCGACCGACGTCGCGTTCGCCTTTCTTTATTGACACTGAGTATCAGTATCTGTAGGATATCCAAAACGGTCGAGTATGGGGGGGGCAGACATGGCCGAACAACAACCAGAGCACAGCCAAAAAGTGCACAAGCCGGCCGAGCAGGAATCAAGCGAGCCGCCGCGCGTCCTGTCCGCGAAAGCGCTTTTCGCCGGCCGACGCGAGGTTTGCATCGAGCACGACGGCGAACGCTACGTGCTTCGCATCACGCGGCGTGGGAAGCTGATTCTTCAGAAATGATCAACCCTGTCACGTCAGGCGAATTCGCAGCGCGTTGCAGGCCGCCACATAACTTTGCTCTAGGTCGACCGGCACCGCCAAATGATCCGACAACCATAGTGGCAGCGTCGGCAGCGGTTGACCGATGTTGAGACGCTCCGGCCAAACGGCAATATGATCGGCGGGTTGAGCGCGATAGGCGACGGCGTACAAAGCGTCTTCGTCGTTCAGCTCGGCCGTGACGGTCGGCGCCAACTCCTCAATCAGATCCGCATGCAAATTGGCAATGCGACTCGTGACAACGTCTACAACGATCACACCCACACCTTCTTGCAGCAAACTCGCACATTTCCGCACGAACGCCTGCCGGTGCGTAGAGCGGTCTTTGTTAGAGGGACTGATGAGTTCGATCGCACCGACCAATTTGAGCGCTCCCTCTTGCTTAGAAACGTCGATTTCAAATGTGTCGATGCCGCCAAAGTCGACGGCAACAGTGACCGCAGGCTTTGGCAGCGGTAAACCGCTGTTGCGATACCGCCGTTTGAACGGGCCTCGAACGCCTCCCCTTGACTCATCGTGGCGACATCCACTTCGATCTCACTGCCGAGCTTGACATGCGGCACCGCGACGTATCCCTCGGGCAAAGCGGCTCCATTCAACTGTTGCACAATCGTGCTCGCCCAGGCGCTGTGAAAGCCCTCAGACGGCATCTGGTTCTTGAATGGTGGTCGAAAATGATCCAGGAGGGGCCTGACTTTGCCTCCGGCAGTTGGTGCGCCCGCCAGGCGATATGCGGGCGCTAAGCGAAGCTCGGACTCGCCTCATCAAATCTTGATAAACGCCTTCTCGAACTGGAACGCTCGCGCTCGGAAGAGGAAATCGACGATGCTCCCCTCGTGCGGCTGCAGCCAGTTGAGTGCGATTGTCTTCATCGGGCCGATGTTGAGCCGGTCGATGTGCGTCGCGTCGGTCAGCGCTCGCTGGAACTTGGCGTCTTCGGTGATGGCCGAGCAGACCAGCGTCGGGCCGATTTTGGCGAGCATGTCGTTCTGCGGGCATTCGACCACCGTCGAGAACGGAAACATGAACTCCTTCTTGGCGATCGCTTTCTCGGGGTTCTCACAATAAATGACGGTCGGCCTCATGTAATCGCAGCGTTCTCGCTTGACGAGTCGGCTGCCGTACTTGGCGGTGAAGTCGATGACGCCCGGTTCTTTGCAATCGTTGTCGATCTGCTGATTGATGGCATCAGCCTGGCCCGGCACGGTGAAAGCGGCGAGCGCCGACTTGGGATCCTCGGGCGGCAGCGGCTCGACGGGGCCGATCTTGGCCGCCATCGCCTCGGCGATCTTCTTGCCGTGCCGGCTGACCCAGACGCCGGAGCAGTTGATGCAGCCGCGGCCCGAGTTGACGAAGACGCTGTCGCACATGATGTCGATGTACTTTTCCCACTCGTCGACCTTGTCGTCGCCGAGGATGATCTTGGAAAAGCCGGGGCCATGCGCCTGCACGCGCGGGTTGCCCTTGTACTGCTCGACCGTCGCGGTGCCGCCGAAGATCAGGCTGCGCGGGCAGTGCTGCAAAACTGCGGCGCCGACGTCGCCCAGACCCGGATAAATGGCGATCGCCTGCTTCGGAATGCCGGCCTGGATGAACGCGTTGGCCATTCGGTACGGCGTCCACGGCTCTTGCGGGCCTGGCTTCAGCACGAGGCCGACTTGCATCGGAATGATCGGCAACCATAACGTGTGCACGCCGGGCGAGTTCGACGGCAGCACCATGCCGAGCACGGGGGATTGGCACTGATAGCTGACCGGCACGCCGCGCGGCTCTATGCCGTAGCCCCGCGACAGGATGTCGAGATCGAGCCCGCGCGTGAGCGAGTCGAGGATCTTCTCCATGTTGGCGAGGACGAACTGGTTCTTCTCCATGTTGAACTTGCACATATGCTCGGGCAAGCCGGTCGTCGCCGATTGCATGCGTGCGAACTCCGCCGGCGATTGCGTGCCGTCGCCCAAGGGGAGGGTCGCGTTGGCATAGAGTTCGCCGGCCTTCTTGACCATCTCGAGCAGCGTTTTGATCGGAATCTCGCGCAGGACGGCCCGGGCACGCGCCGCGAAGCGCATGTCGCGCTCGACCAGGCCGCCGTTGGCCCGGCTCACCTCGGCCAGCGCTTCGCCGCTAGCAAAATGAACGACCTTATCTTTGTCGAGGCTGTCATAGGCTTCGCCCCAACGTGAAATCGGGATGTGCAACATGGGTGGGTTTCTCCGGTACAAAGTGAAGGTTAGCGGTAGGCGTATTTTGACTATTCTTCCTTGCGGTGACGGACCCGAATGAGCAGCACCGTCAAGA
>Ga0194128_10004936_pt1 | contig 19123 bp, 14 predicted proteins | sample TA2KigCa65mmetaG_FD_148650 | JGI IMG/M metagenome (GOLD analysis project Ga0194128, IMG submission 148650) | Freshwater microbial communities from Lake Tanganyika, Tanzania - TA2015037 Kigoma Deep Cast 65m | ecosystem: Environmental > Aquatic > Freshwater > Lake | place: Tanzania: Lake... | reverse complement strand
TTCGCGGAGGTCGGGGCGGGGGATTGGGCGCCGCCGGAGATCGAAGCGGTAGTGATGCGTTGCCTGGGCAAGAATGCCAGCGATCGGTTTGCCAGCGCTCGCGATCTCGGGGAGGCCTTTCAGAAAGCGCTCTCCGCTTTGGTGGACCGCATGGCGCCTGACGTGGAAGAAAGAACTCCCGCCGCGACGGCGCCTGCGGACGCTGCGGAGAGCCAAAAGACCGCTGTCGTGCCCAAGCAGCCGGCGATTCCGATCGATCCAAACTGCGTGGTATTGCAGATGGAGGCGTGGATGCCCGATTCCATCGCGACCTACAAACTGCGCGGCTTCGTGCAAGACAACAACGGCGAAGTACTCGAGAACGTTCCGGGCAGAATCAAGGTGCGTCTGGGCGCCGACGGCAGCCGAAACAAGAGCGCCTTCGCCTGGCTCGGATTTGGGCATAGCAGCAGCGTTGTGGACATCGAACTCTTGCTTGAACGCACGAATCCCCAGCAGCAAAACCTTCTGCACATTACCGTGGTGATGAGTTCGCCGCACCGCCGTGGCGCCGACGCCGACTGGCGTGAACGCTGCAACGAAGTGTTCTGCGAGCTTCGCAGCTACCTGGCCGGCGCGGTGGTCGTGAATAGTTAAGGGGTGTCAGAGCCTGAAGCGTAAGCGGAGGGCGTCGTTTCCTTCGCTGATGCTTCAGGCTCTGATGTCACCGCACCTTCACCTGGAATGAAATAAGTCCACTTTCGCGCGGCGCGAGATCGCCGCTGAATTCCCATCGCAGCACCATCGATCCCGCCTCATTCGGCTGCGTGGTGAAGATCGCGTCGCGGTCGGCTTTTGTGCTTCCTTTGACGTACTCAAACCGGCCGGACAGGCTATCGGTCACGACCAGATTGGCGATGCGTTGCCCGCCGGTGTTGGTGTATTTGAGATAGAACGTGACAATATCCCCGACGTTGACGATTTCCACATCGGGCCATTTGATGATGAGCAAGGGACCATCTTCGGGTTCAACGGGTCGCGGGCCGGCCTGAGTCGCCGCCACCGATGCTGGAGCGCGAAGGTTGGACACCACCTTGAAGCCCTTCACGCTGCCGGCAACGGAGGTGCCGAGCGTGTTGAACGTCCCGCCGAGTTTGAACCGAGTTGAGACGGTTTCCGCGCTGTTGGCCTGAGACTGCTCTTTAAGCCCGGCTTGACCGACGGAAGCGGCCGGCGCCGAGACGATGAAGTCGTTCTTGATGCGCGATTTGGCGCCGTACGTGGCGAACGTCATCTCACTCTTGAAGACAATGAAACGCGGCACGCAGATACCGACGCGATTCGAGGCGGCGAATTTCTTCACGCCCTTGCTGTCCATGTACTCCGCCAGCGTGTCGGTCGGGTCGAGGCCGGTGAGCCGGCCATGCCGATCGAACCCGGCGTTTCGATGAAGGTCCCCGCCGTCGTAGATCGTCGTCCACTCCGATGGATGGCGAGGGCCATGCAGCGGATCGTACAACGGGCAGATGCGCCACAACAGGTACGGCGGTACACGTGGCAACCCGAGTGCCTTGTCTCCGGGCAACAGGATCGTACCGGGAACCGCCGAAGCGTTCATCTCTTGCGGTGTGTAGAATCGCTGGCCGATCTGCAGGGTCACCATCGGCTGGCCGCGCTCATGGGCTTCGAGCGCCGGATCGCGGCCCGGCTGAACGAGCAACTCGATCGGCTGATCGCGCGAACTCTCCTGCGGGATCGCCAGGTCGGGCCGCTCGAGCGTTACGACCTTTCTCATGTACATGCCGAAAAGCACGCGGCGCAGCTCGTCCTCGGAAAAATGGATCGTGGCCGGAAAATCGGCATTACGCATCTTGGGCGTGAGGGCAAGCGTCCCGTGTACTTCGAGCGTCGGAGAGAAGACCTGTTGCGGAATCCCGGGGATATCGAAGATGGCGAGGCGATAGGCATAACCGGGACGAAAGCCGACGGTGCAAGGCATCTCGAGCGTCTGGCCCTGATCGACCCCTCGATAGACGGCAATCTTGGCACCCTTCGGTCCGACGAAGCGCACGTACATCAACGGCCCCGGCGGAGGAATCGGCTGGTTGTAGGGAAACTGAGCGTGCGCGGTTGCGCCAAATAGCAGGCCGAGAAGGAGTGCGAGCAAGACGCGGCTGCAACGCATGGTTCACTCCAGTAGGGTGCGCGCAACGCACCGTTCCCCGCCGCCTGAAGTAGTGGCGAGTGACGAGTGGAGAGTGGCGAGAGAAGAAGTCCGATCTTATTCTCTCCACTCTCCACTCGCACTCGCCACTGCCGGATGCGTTGCACGCACCCTACATGTATTCCTGTTACTTTTTGCTACCGGCCCGCCTGAAGTAGTGGTGAGTGACGAGTGGAGAGTGGCGAGAGAAGAAGTCCAATCTTATTCTCTCGCCACTCTCCACTCGTCACTCGCCACTACTTTTTGCTACCGGACCGCGGCATTGGAATCGTCGGCAGCGTCGGGTCCAGACTGTCGATTGACGGCAACGTCGGCAGGATAGTTGACGGCGACAGGATCGGCGCCGGCGTTTTGGTCGAACCCGCAGGAACCACCGGCGACGGCGGTAGCGTTGACGAACTCGGTCCCTTGTCGAGCGGCGGCGCGACCGGCAGGCTCGGGCCATTGTTCGCCGGCGGCGTCACCACAGGCGGCGGTGACAAGGGCAGCAAATCCGACTTCAATCCCGGCGGCACCGGCAACTCGATCGCCGGCGTCGTCACGTTAGCGGGCTTCTTTATCTCGACCGCTTCCAGCTTCGGCTCCTTCTTCGGCACGATATCCAGTTTCTTTTCATCCTTCTTCGGCTCGATGTCCTTCTTGTCTTCTGGGCGCACCACCGGAGGCAGCGGCAGCGTCGGCAGACCGCCCGGGTTCAGTCCAGGGAACGGAGGCAGAATATTCGGCGTCGGGCCGCCCGGCGCGATCGGGGTCGTCGGGAACGGTATCTGGAACAGCGGCGGCACGCCCTGCCCAGGCAGCTTCATCGGCCCCGGCGCCGCACCGCCCGGTCCCGGCGTCGTCATGGCCGGCGAATGCTCCAAGCCCTGGTCGATATTGCCGATGCGGATCACCAGGAGTATGCTGCCACGCTGCAACGCTACCTGAATCGGATCCTGCCCCGCCTCCAGGCGCGTCGAGCTGATTTCGTCCGGACCGGCGCCGGCCCCTTCCTGGAACTGCGGATCGGGCAGATAGATCACCTTGACGATGTAATTCCGTTCGACCACTTGCTTGAAATCTTCATCGGTAAACTCGACAGGCACGCTGTTGTGGGCCAGGAACTCGTTGGTCTTCGGGCCTGTCGGCACGACCTCAAGAGTCGGATAAAGTGGAAGCGCCGGCCGTCCAGGGATATGCGTCAACTTCAGGCGATAGATCGCGCCCTGAGCGAAGTTGTAGCGGCCCGGCGTATCGAGGGGAATCGTCGAGTAGTTCGGCTTGCCGTCCGAGCCGACCGTAAACCAATGGACCTTCATGCCGGCGGGCTTGGTGAAGAACACCTGGGTTCGCGGCGTCGGGAACTGTGGGCCGCTCGAGCCGGCGAACTGAGCCGGCGTCACGCCGCCGGAGGTCTTCGCGCCAGGCGGCACATTGGCGTTCACCAGGCCAGCGTCCGGCGTCATCGCGAAACCGGTCTTCATGAGGGGATTGCCGGCGCCAGGCATAGGACCAGGCATTCCCGGCATCATGCCAGGCTTCAGGCCCGGCATCGGCGGCATTCCAGGCATCCCGGGCATTCCAGGGCCCGTCCCCGGCATGCCCATTACGCCCGGCGGCGTGATCATGCCGTTCTGATGGAACTGAACGTAATTCAGCGGAATTTGATTCTGCATCATTCGCATCGCAGCGTACGGATTCGCCGGCGGGGCTTTGTCATAGGGCGGAGCCATCGGAACGCCTTCGCCATAGGGGCCTTTGACGCCCGGCACTGTGGGCGGGCCGAACGTTTGTCCCCAGTGAGGACGCATGCCGCCGGTCTCGGGACCATCGTTGGTGCTGACGCAACCGCTGATCGATCCGATGAACAGTAATGCCGCGATGATTCGCCGATCCATGTACGTTCCCCTTTCGGCCTTTTTCTAATGACGCCTGACGCTATACTCGTCACGCTCGCCTACGGAACTTTCGTCAAATTCGGAAAAGTCTGCCATGCCAACGCGAATGCTGATAGCCGTCTTGGTGCTGACAGGAGGCGTGATTGCCCTGGCGGGCGCCTGGAATCGGCAGTCTACTCGACCGGCGCCGGTTCCCGAAATCGCCTTCGTTCCGCAAGATGTCGAGCTTGACGCCGACCTTCTGGGCACACAAACAGACGCCGGCCAACTCCTGCAAATGGCGATCGCGAAATTGGACCCAGCAAAGACGACGTGGCTAAAGACGAAGATTCGGCAAGCTGTCAGCGATGGGACTTCTCACTTCGTGTCCGAGGCGCTGCTGCAACGAGGGCCCAATCACTGCGCCCGACTGGAGATGACCATCAAAATGGCCGGCTGTGAATCGAATCTCACGGTCGTTAGCGACGGTGACGTGGTGGCACAGATTCGCCAGCTTCCGGGCATCGAGCCGAAGTTCGAAGTGCAAGAGTTGCCCGATGGCCCGGATTCGCAGCGAGAAGCGGTATTGAACGCCAAGAGCTGCGGTGGTCCCGCGGCACTCTTACGTCAGCTCCATGAGCAGATGCGCAACGGCCGTCTGCAAACGGGCCGCCTGAAGGACAGGACCGTGATTCGCATCCATGGCGATCTCGATGCCGGCGCGAAGACCAGTTTTGCGTCGAGTGCTCACACGGCGGTCGCCTACCTGGACACAAAGACGCTTTGGCCGTGCCGCTTGGAGTGGTGGGGCATCGATAGCGCAAACGCACCGCGCCTCATTTCGTGCATGGATTTCGAAGGCACCGAGGTCAATTGTCCCCTGAGCGCCGACGAGTGCATGCGTGTTTTCTCGTATCAAGCGTGTAAAATGGCCATCTAGGTCACCGTGCGTGGCTTCGCCGCACAAACCCGACGCGTAAGCGAGGGCCGGCCTCGCTTACGCGTCGGGTTAGTGCACCGTAATCCGGCACGATCATCGAGCATTTCCGGAACGTTGGCGCTGCTTTTCGCGTCCATAAGCTATGATTTCGAAACCAAAGGCGAGCCGCACGGCGAAAGCAGCCGGTTGATGCGCTAACCCCTAACCCGGCTCGCCGACGCATCTGAACGAGGACCTCATGCGATACGTGTTCTTTCTTTCCGTATTTTCTCTTGGGACGGTTCTTGTCAGCAACCACGCCTTCAGCGCCGGCGACGGTTTGGCCAAGGCGATCAACGTCGAAAAGATCAACACCGACGCCGACGAGGAAGACCCATGCCCGACGCCGGACGAACTCGGCCTGCTCTATGTTCGCAAGGGCAAGAAAAACTACGACATCCTCATCGCTCGCCGCACCTCGCTCAAGGCCGCGTTCGCGACCAGCAAGCCTTTCCTGGCCGACCGCGGCGCCGATGTGCGCTGCCCGTTCATGCATCAGGGCAAGTACTATTTCGCAACCAATGAGATCCCCGACGAAAAGCTCGCCGACCTGCGCAACTTCGACATCATGGTCCAGATCGGCACGCAACGCCCCGTACATGTGCTCGGCGATATTAACTCCAAGACGCACGAAATGTACCCGTGGATCACGCCGGCGGGCAAAGAGCTCTACTACAGCCGCAAGGTCGAGGATGGCTGGAAGTTGATGATCGCCAACGGGCCTGTCCCGGGACCGATCGGCAAATCGAAAGAAGTCGGCTTTCCGATCAACTTCCATCGCGCCACGGTCGCGGGCAACGGCCTGACGATGTACCTGCAAGGTCCACTCGATGACGGCAAGATCGGTATCTTTCGCAGCAAGCGCGGCAAGATCACCGAGCCCTGGTCAAAGCCCGCGCCGGTCACTGCGCTCAATCATCCCGACACCAAGAAAGGCGACATGCAGCCCGCGCTCAACGCCGACGGTTCGCGGCTCTACTTCGTTTCCGATCGCCCCGGCGGCAAGGGCGGGCTCGACATCTGGATGGTCCCGACGGCACAGGTGAAGTGATCCATCTCCTCGTTTAGCGTTCGCAGTATCCCACGCAGCGACAATGCGCCACTGCCAGGGATACTGCGAACGCAAATCGAAGAATCAATACGCCAACGCCACTTCGATCAGCGTCCGCACAAAGCACCCCGTTCCGCCTGATTCGCGCGTCGCATTCTCGCGTTCCGCCCACGCCGGGCCGGCGATGTCCAGGTGCACCCACGGCGTGTCGCCGACGAACTCCTCCAGCAGCTTGGCCGCCGTGATGGCGCCCGCGTAGCGCGACCCGCCCGTGTTCTTCATGTCGGCGATGTCACTCTTAATCTGCTCGCGATAATGCGGGAACATCGGCAGCGGCCAGGCCTTTTCTCCGGCCGCCAGCGATGCCGCCAGCACCTTCTGGCTCCACGCTTCGTTGTTGCTCATCACGCCGGCGACGTCGTAACCGAGCGCTACCATACACGCGCCGGTGAGCGTCGCGAGGTCGATCAGGTGGCTTGCTTTCAAATCGACCGCATAAGCCAGCGCGTCAGCCAGGATCAACCGGCCCTCGGCATCGGTGTTCAACACTTCGATCGTCTTGCCGTTGCGGGCCTTGATGACATCGCCAAGCTTCATCGCCTTGCCGCTCGGCATGTTCTCCACGAGCGCCATGATGCCGATCGCGTTGACGGGAATCTGCAGCTCGGCAATCGCTTGCATCGAAGCAAGCACGGCGGCGGCGCCGGCCATGTCGCACTTCATGTCGACCATGCCGTCGGTCGGCTTGAGCGACAATCCGCCGCTGTCAAAGGTCACGCCTTTGCCGACGAGCGCCAACGTCGGCCGATCGCCACCTTTGCGATGCTGCAACAGCACGAGCCGCGGCGGACGATCCGAGCCGCGCGCCACGGCCAGAAGCGCATTCATCCGCTCGACGACGAGTTGCTGTTCATCGAGCACGTGAATTTCGAGGCCGGTTTTTACCGCCACCTCGCGCGCTCGTTCCGCGAATGTTTCGGGATACAGATCGCAGGGCGGAAGATTGACGAGTTCGCGTGCCAGGTTCGTCGCTCGACCTTCGGCGTCTGCGCGAGTCAATGCCGCCTGCAGAGCCGAATCTGCCGATGCGCCAACGAAGACAACCTCATCAGGCGGCGTGCGTTCGGTGCTGCTCTTGCGAATGCCGGCCGTGGCGCTGCCTTGATGCCAACCGGCGGCGCATGCGCGCAACACAACGTCGGTAGCCAAGCTCGGCACGTTCACCGGCACGAGCATGACGATTTTTGGGCACGGCTTGGACGAGAGCGATTTCGCCGCAGCCGCCGTCGCCGACAGGAGCGACGCAAAATCGGCCTTGTCGCGCGGACCGAAACCGACGACGAGCACGCGCTTGGCCGCAACGCCGGTCGGTTGGTAGATCGGCGTCATTTCCTTGGCCTTACCGGCGACATCACCTTGCTCTGCCAGCTTGGCGAGCAAGCCGCCGAGCTTAACATCCCAGTCGGCCGGCGGCGGTTCTTTTTCCCAAACGGGGATCACCAGCCAGTCAGCGGCGATTTCATGAAATGGCGCGGATTGCAGGGTCAGGCGCATGGTATCTCCGTGCTGCGTGCGGCGTAGCAGAGCGTGCTACGCCGCAAGCGGCAAACTTGTTACTTCGATTCTGCCTCGATGTCGCTCACGATTTCCGGAGCTTGCTTGCGGGCTCGGTCGAGAAAGGTCTTCGCATCAGGCAGCGGGCATGCGAATGCGTAGCGCACGATGCTCTGCCGGGTGATCTCCGACTGATGGCTCGCCTTGTCCCAGCAGCCCAGGATCAGCTTCGTGTGGTCCCAGCGTTTCCACTTGCGAAGGTCCTCGATCGCGATATCGGCGATGTCGACATGGTTCAGCGCCAGGCTCATGCCGCGCATCACGTGCGACTCGCTCTCTGCGGGCCGGGCATTGTAGTAGAACCGCATCGTCCGCATGGACGCGTATCGCAACAAAAACGACTGCTTCGGATTGGCCAAGGTGTCGAGTGTAAATGTCCAGCCTTCTTTCGGCCTCAGCGAAATGTAGCCAGCCAGGATGCCTTCGAACGCCTTGAAGTCGCGCGACGCGGCATTCTTGAGGATCGCCGCCAGCAAGTCCGCGTCGCGCTCGTTGCCGCAAGCGCCCAGGAGATACGCGAATAGGCTGACACGCTCGGGTTCGAGATCGGGATTCTTGACGAGCGCCCGCAACATGGCCGGATCGAGCTTCGGTGCGACCTCGGCCACGAGCTTATCCGTTGCCTTGGCGAAGACCATGAACGCTTCGTCGGCTATCACCGGATCCGCATCGGCGAAGCGCTCTGCCGCCTTGAGCAGCCGCTGGGCCGGGTTATCGCGATACCGATAAAGCTCGGCGACAAACTCCAGCACCTTGGGATTGGCGATCTCCTTGCCCCAATACGGTTCGCGACTCTCCTTGGCCGAGCGGAAGAACATCACATACTTCGGCGGATTCTTGTCGTCGAGAATCGGCAGGTAACGCGGGAGCATCAGCACCTTCTGCCTCGGAAACGCAGGATCGTCTTTGATGACCGCATCGACATGGAACTCGGTGGTGCCGGCGCCTTTGGCGTTGAGCTTTGGATTGGCGAGCTTGCCATAGAGGATGACGCCGGCCTGGTCGAACTCGAAGGCCAAAGAGCCGCGCCGCGCCGCAGCGGGGCCGCACAACTCGCAAGCCGAGGCCGTTGCCGTGGCGATCATCCCTGCCGCCAGTGCAATCGCGATGATTTTTCGCATACTCGGACTCCATTCAGAGTCATCAGAGCCCGACGCGAAAGCGAGAGGAACGCCGGCATCCCTCGCTTACGCTTCAGGCTCTGAAGAATTTCACTTCGTCTTAGGCGTCACCGCTGGTGGCGCGGTTTCGAGGTTGAGCAGCTCTTCTACTTCGTCCACCCATTCCTTGTCGAGGCTCCGCTGCACCTTGACAAAACGCCGAGCGGCGTCGGTGTCGCATTGAAGCGCGTAGCGAACGATGGACTTCTGAATGATCCTGCGGCTATAGTCCTTGTTGTTGAACAGGCCGAGCACTTCGTCGCTGCATTCCCACCGTTTCCATTTGCGCAAGTCTTCGATGGCGAAGTCGCACATGTCGATCACCTTCAAAACGCGGCGCACGCCGGCGATGATTTCTTTGCGAGCGATCGTTTCGTCCTTTGCAACGACATCGGTGCGAACCTCATACAAGAAGCGAATCGTCTGCAATCCGGAGTAGCGGAGCAGGAACGGCTCGTCCTTGTCGGCGATCAGATTCTTGATAAACGTCCAGCCCTTGACCGGCTCGAGCATGGCGTAGGCCATCATGAAGCCGTGGGCGCCGGAGCTTTTGCGTTTCTCGGAGTCATTGATCATTTCGAGCATCATCTCGGCGTGTTTGCCGTTGCCACAATGACCCAGAAGCGTTGCGTAAAGCCCGAAGCGATAAGCCGGCGTCTTCTTGTCGCGGAGCCAACCGGCCAACGTGTCGGCTGGAAGTTTCTTGGCCATCTCTTTGTAGTCGCCGTAATCGGACCGGGCGAATTCGCGATAGGCGTCCATCGACACCTCGATCTCGGGGCTTTGCAGAAAATCGAATGCATTGCGCAAACGCTCCGACTGCGGGCGGCCCTTGAGCGCCATCACCTTATCGATGTAGCGCACCATCTCGGTGTCGTTGACAAGCTCCGTTCCCTTATAAGGATCGAGCTTGCCATTGAAGATATCGACGAAAACGATGAACTTGTTCTTGTTGTTTGGAATATGGCGCGGCACGACGATGCGATCTTTGCCCTTGATCATGGGATGATCCTTGTAGCGCTTCTCGATGATGAAGTCGGTCGTGCCCGGATCGATGCCGTTCGGATTGACCTTGGCGTTCTCACAACGCCCGAGCGGGACGATGGCGGCTTCGTCCATTTGCTGAGCGAGCGGCAGATCCTTGACGCTGCCGCAGCAGTATTCACTGGCCGTGCCTGAAATCGCGAAAATCGGCAAACAGGAAAAACTGAGAAGCCAAACGATGCATCGTGTGTTGACCATTGCGAAACCTCGTTGTGTATCGCGTCGGGGTACATCTCTCGGTGATAAGGGTATTATGGCGGGTCGAGCGGGTATTGTGCAACGGCGAATTGGCGCGATTTTATCGGCTGCGGCAGAGCAACGACCGCCTATTCATTGTTGAGGAGCCCGCGGAAAAAGCCGACCGGGCCCGCAATGAACAAGATCGGCGGATAGAAGAATATCCGGTCGTAGGACAACCCCACGACAAACCAAACAACCGCGATGATCATCGCCGCCAAACCACCGAGCACGCCGCCATTGAACGCCCAGCCTGCGGCGCCACCGCCGTGGTAACTACTCGATTCGCTCTGCGCTTCGGATCGCTCCCGGCGTGATCGGCGCCGCGACCGATCGATGTCGTCGTCGTCATCGTCGGAACGGCGGCGCTTGCGCTTGGGCGGTTCCTCTTCCTCCTCGCTCAGATCATAGGAGTTCGTCGCCTTGGGCGTCGGCTTTTCGGTAAAGCCCTCGTCGGAGTTTTTCGAGTTCTTCGATTTCTTCGGCGCCGGGTCGTCGTCGTAAACCTCCGTGTCCATCTCCGGGACTTCTTCCTCCGCATCGGGAACGCGGAGCGTCTCCTTGCATTCCGGACAAAAGATCTTCTTGCCGGCCAACTCGTCCTTGACGTTCAGCTTCCGCCCGCAGTCACATTCGAAAGGGATCGCCATGCCGCCGCACTCCGGAGGTGATGGGATGCGTTGACAATGGATTATCCTTGGCAAAGGAGATCGGCAATAGGGGCCATGAACACAAGCCCGCACCGCCGACTTGGCGCGCTCTGGCGGGACTTTCTCACCACGGATCAAGCGAATGGTACGGATAATGAGAGACTAACCGGTCGCGGCGGCTACAAACGGATCGTTGCATTCTACCGTCTGGCATTCCAGCGTACGCGCAAGTTTGGCGTGGCGATTCGTTTCTGAATTGGAACCACTTTACCAACGGGTCGATCAGGAATGGTCGATCCGGTCCCACCCCAAGCTCCTGTTAATACAGGAAAAGGACTTACTCATGATGGCATTCCTCAATGCTTCACGCTGGACCGTTGTCGCCGCCCTTGCCGGTCTCGCCTGGTTCACGCCTGTTTTCGCGCAAGCCCAAGCCCCCGGCTCGCGCGGCATCACGATCGATTTCAAGAGCGTCAAATGCGGCGACGAGGATGATCCTCTCAGCCACGATGAGCCCTACCTGATTGTCACCAAATTTCGCTTCAAGATGGAACTCGCCGGCACGTCGCCACGCATGGTCCCCGGCACGCTGCGCGTAGAAAACGTCATGACTGGACACGGCAGTCTGGGCAACAAGCGCGATAGCTTCACCCGCGAGCGCCGCACCTGGAACATTCCGCGCACCGTGCCGCACTTGGCCCAAGAAGTTGTGCCTCCCAACGAGAAAGGCTGGGTCGTCGGCGCCGCGGTGACGTACATGGAAAAGGACGGCTTCTCCGCCGCCAACGCCCGGTTCTTGAGTTCAAAAGTTCGCGACCTCGTGCAAGGCTCGATCACGACCATGTCGTTTACCGAGGCCGACACGCGACGCCTTACCGATCAGATGATGAAAAAGGTCACTAGCGACCTGTCCCGCAGTTTCAAGAAGCTCCACATCGGCGGCATGATCCGCGGCATCGCATCGGCCGTCGATCCCGACGATTACGGCGGCACGGCGCTCATCGTCACCGTCACCGGCGACTCCGGCAAGGTCTTCTACTCCGTCGGCATGCCCAGCGACAACGTGGCAAGCGTGCTGGCCGGCGTCCGCGAAATCTCCGGCCCGACGGCGTTCTCTCTCCGCTTTCCGATGGGTGACCTCAGCAAGGTCCCATCGAACGCCCGGTTCCAGGGCCGATCGACCGTCAACGGCGAAATCCGCATCTGGCGCCTGGAAGCGCCGTTCTGACCGGTTGGCCACGAGCGCCACTTGCTATCCACGATGAGAGCAAGTGGCGCTGTTCTTTTTCACAAGTCATAGATTCGCAGCGTAGCCACAGGCTGCCAGCTTTCGCCCAGCGAACGGCAAGCTGGCAGCTTGCCGCTACGTGCTGCCGAACACCGCACGCACAATGAGATATCATGAACTCGACGACCGTGTACACCAGCGGGGTCATCGTCATGATTGAAACCGAACGACTGCTGCTCCGTGAATTCACACCGGACGACGCCAACGCATTCCTGATATTGTGCAGCGATCCCGTCATCACGCGCTATACGGGCGGTCCGGCAATGGCTACGCTCGACGACGCTCGCAAGGGATTGCTCGAGCGCCCGATCGCCGACTATCGCAAGCACGGCTATGGCCGCTGGGCGTGCGTCTTGAAGGCGACTGGCCAGGTCATCGGCTTCACGGGCCTCAAATTCCTGGACGAGCTCGGTGAAGTCGATCTCGGTTATCGCTTTCTTCCCGACTACTGGGGCCAAGGGCTGGCCACGGAGGCCAGTCGCCCATGCATCGATTTCGGGTTTCATCGGCTCAAGCTTGGCCGCATCCTCGGCCTGGTCGATCTCGACAATGGCGCCTCGGTGCGCGTCCTGGTGAAGCTCGGTTTTGCGTTCGTCGAGATGATCGAGTACTTCCACGGCCAGGTCGCCAAGTACGAAATCGTCAGAGCCTGAAGCGTTAGCGGAGGAGATTGCGAAGATTCCTTCGCTTACGCTTCAGGCTCTGAGAGAAAATCGTTACAATCAACTGCAAGTCCGCCTCGCCTTCCTGCCTGGTGACCTTGCCATGAACCGCCTCGCTTTCTGCGTGCTTCTGATCGCCCCGACGCTCGCGGACGCCCAAACGCCGATTCACTTCAATCGCGACGTGCGCCCCATTCTCTCCGACGCCTGCTTTCAATGCCACGGTCCCGACAAAGCGAAGCGCAAGGCGAAACTGAACTTCGACACCGAGGACGGCGCTCGCGCAGCGATCGTGCCTGGGAAACCGGACGAGAGTGAGATGATGAAGCGCATTTTGTCGACGGATCCAATGGAGCGCATGCCTCCCAAGTCGACCGCGATCACGTTATCGCCCAAGCAGATTGGAACGCTGAAGGAATGGATCAGACAAGGCGCGAAGTGGGAGAAGCACTGGGCGTTCATCGCGCCGCAGCGACCGACGTTGCCGAGCGTCAAGAACAAGGCGTGGCCCAAGAATGCGATCGATCACTTCGTGTTGGCGCGATTGGAGCAAGGAGGATTGTCCCCCTCACCCGAGGCCGATCCGGTGACGTTGATTCGACGGATGTCGCTCGATCTAACGGGATTGCCGCCGACGCCGGCAGAAGTGGATGCGTTTGTCAAAGCGTGGCGCGATGCGAGCGCGAAGCCGCAAGCGGCGGTCGAGGCGCTCGCTGATCGATTGCTGGCGTCGCCGCGCTATGGCGAACGCATGGCCCAGCGCTGGCTCGACGGCGCACGCTACGCCGACACCAACGGCTACCAGACCGACGGCGAGCGCACCATGTGGCGCTGGCGCGACTGGGTCATCGATGCCTACAACGCCAACTTGCCGTTCAATCAGTTCACGATCGAACAGATCGCCGGCGACATGCTGCCCAAGGCTACGCTTGAGCAAAAGATCGCGACCGGCTTCAATCGCAACCATCGCGGCAACTCTGAAGGCGGCGTCATCCCCGAGGAATATGCCGTCGAGTACGTCGTCGATCGGGTCGACACCACCTCCACCGTCTGGCTCGGCCTCACCGCCGGCTGCGGGCGATGCCATGATCACAAGTACGATCCCTTGAGTCAGAAAGAGTTCTATCAGCTCTTCGCCTACTTCAACAACGTTCCCGAGCGCGGCAAGGCGATCAAGTACGGCAACTCGCCGCCCTACATCAAATCGCCGACGCGCGCACAGGCCGCGAAACTTGACCAGCTCACCCGCCATGCGTCTGCGAAGGCCAAAGCTTTTCGCGCGTTCGGCGATGAGTTGCGGCACTCTCAGGCCAAATGGGAGAGAGATTTCGACGGCGCTCCTATTGACTGGACGTACAGGCGAGGCCAGAAAACCCACTTGCCGCTTATCCACGATGGCGATCTCGATCCGGGCAACACCGCGCGCATTGCTCCGCCACACGACGGCGGACGCATGCCACGTAATGTTCGCTTCGCCCGCATGTTCGACGGCGAAAAATTCTTCGATGCAGGTGACGTCGGCAACTTCGGATTCTTTGACAAGTTTTCCGTTTCGGCATGGATTTATCCGAAAGGTAATCGAGGCGGGACGATCTTTTCACGCATGGTCGACACTGACCGGGCCGACGGCTACAGCGCGGTCCTCATCGACGGCAAGATTCACGTCCACCTCATCAAACGCTGGCTGGACGATGCCATTCGAATCGAGACCGACCAGCCACTCGTGCCCGACCGGTGGCATCACGTGTTGGTCAGCTACGATGGATCACGCCAGGCTTCGGGCGTGCGCGTCTATCTCGACAGCAGACCCGCCAAGCTCAAGTACAACCTTGACGATCTGAACCAGTCGTTCAAAACGACCGAGCCCTTCCGTGTCGGCGGGGGCGGCGGCAAAGAAAACCGGTTCGTCGGCGCCATTGTCGACGTTCGCATCTTTGATCTCGTCATCGCCGCAGAGGATGCAGCCACTCTCGCTACGCTGGACCCGATCGAGAAGCTCCCAGCCATTCCGCCGGCCAAGCGCACGCCGGCACAGACGCACAAGCTGTCTTCGTACTTCGTCGACAACCAGGCGCCGGTGCACATTCAACGAGCTTATCATGAAATGCTCAAAGCTCAGGCGGAGCTGCAACAGTACGACGAAGGCCTGCCGACCACGATGATCATGCAAGAAATGCCCACGCCGCGCGACACGCACATGCTCATTCGCGGGGAGTATGACAAGAAAGGCGTCAAGGTGCTGCCGGGCGTACCCTCAGCGTTGCCTGCGTTGCCGAAGGATGCCCCGAATAATCGGCTCGGTTTCGCGAAGTGGCTGGTGGCACGCGACAATCCGCTCACCGCACGCGTCGCCGTCAATCGGCACTGGCAGATGCTGTTTGGCGCCGGCATCGTCAGGACGGTCGAGGACTTTGGCGCTCAAGGCGATTGGCCCAGCCACCCGGAGTTGCTCGATTGGCTGGCGGTAGAGTTCATGGACCCATTCAGCCGCCCGCCTCTGACGGGCGCGAACGACGCGCTCGCCAAAGGCGAGCGGCCAAACGGTTGGGACACTAAGCGCCTCCTGAAGCTGATCGTCACCAGCGCCACGTATCGCCAATCATCGCGAGTGACGCCGGCACTTCTTCAAAAGGACCCCGACAATCGCCTTTTGTCGCGTGGTCCCCGTTATCGTTTGTCGGCCGACATGATCCGCGATCAGGCGCTGTTCGCTGCCGGCCTGTTGGTCGAGAAGCAAGGCGGCCCGTCGGTCCGGCCGTATCAGCCGGCCGGGCTCGAGAAAGAACTGCACGGCACAGAAGAGTACAAGCAGGACCAAGGACCCGATCTGTATCGCCGCAGCCTTTACACGTTCTGGAAGCGCACGGTCGCGCCGCCGACGCTGACGACGTTCGATGCCGCCAACCGCGAGACGTGCGTGGTGCGTGAGTCGCGGACGAATACGCCGCTGCAAGCGTTGAATCTGATGAACGATGTGACGTTCGTGGAAGCCGCCCGCGTACTGGCCGAGCGCGTGATGAAGACCGAGACCGACGCCGGTTTACGTTTAGCGCTCGCCTGGCGCCTGGCAACGGCAAGGTCCCCCAGCCCCGCCGAGCTGAAGATTCTGCAAACGGCCCTCGATCACCATCACGCCCATTACCGCGGCCAACCCGACGCCGCCCGCAAGCTTATCAGCGCCGGCGAATCCCCACGCGACCAGAAGTTCAACATCGCCGAGTACGCCGCCTACACGGCGGTGTGCAACATGATCTTGAACCTGGATGAAGTGATTACGAAGGAATAGGTCCTAAAACCTATGAGTAGCCAGAACCAGCTATCTCGCCGTTTTTTCCTGCAGCAAAGCGGCCTCTCGCTCGGCGCCGTCGCTCTCGCGTCGTTGCTGGCCGACGACGCCGCCGGACAGCCCTCACCCCCGACCCCTCTCCCGGGGGGAGAGGGGGGCCTATCCGGCCTGCCGCACTTCGCGCCCAAAGCCAGACGCGTCATCTACCTCTTGCAATCGGGCGCTCCGTCCCAGCTCGATCTGTTCGACTACAAGCCGCGGCTCGCCGACATGCGCGGCGTCGATCTACCCGACTCCGTACGCCGTGGCCAGCGCCTGACCGGCATGACCGCCACGCAAGAACGCTTTCCTATCGCCCCGTCGATGTATCGCTTCGCCCGGCACGGACAGTCGGGGCAGTGGATCAGCGAACTGTTGCCGCACACGGCATCGATCGCCGACGACCTCTGCTTCATCAAGTCGATGCACACCGAGGCGATCAATCACGACCCGGCCATCACCTTCTTCCAGAGCGGAGCGCAACTCGCCGGTCGGCCCAGCATGGGGGCCTGGCTCGCGTATGGCCTGGGCAGCGAGAGTCGCGATCTGCCCGCCTTCGTCGTCATGATCTCGCAAGGCTCAGGCAACCCCGCCGATCAGCCGCTCTACGATCGCCTCTGGGGCAGCGGATTCCTCCCGTCGCAATATCAAGGCGTCAAGTTCCGCTCCACCGGCGATCCGGTGCTGTTCCTCTCCAACCCCGACGGCATCGACGCGGCCACGCGCCGCCGCATGCTTGACGATCTCGCCCGGCTCAACCAGATGCGGCTCGACGCGACCGGCGATCCGGAGATCCGCACGCGCATCGCCGCCTACGAACTGGCGAGCCGAATGCAGACCGCCGTTCCGGAGCTGACCGACATCTCGAGCGAACCACGCCGTGTCCTCGACATGTACGGCCCCGAGGTGCGCACGCCCGGAAGCTACGCATACAACTGCTTGCTAGCGCGCCGCCTGGCCGAGCGTGGCGTTCGCTTCGTGCAGCTCTTCCATCGCGGCTGGGATCAGCATGTCAACCTGCCGAGACAAATCACCGGCCAGGCCCGCGACACCGATCAGCCGTCGACCGCCCTCATCAAGGACCTGAAGGCGCGCGGCCTCCTCGACGACACGCTGGTCATCTGGGGCGGCGAGTTCGGCCGAACGGTCTACTGCCAGGGCACGCTGAGCGCCGACAACTATGGCCGCGATCACCACCCGCGCTGCTTCACCTTCTGGCTCGCCGGCGGCGGCATCAAGCCCGGCTTCAGCTACGGGCAGACGGACGACTTCTCCTACAACATCGACGAGAACGCAGTCCACGTCCACGACTTGCACGCGACGATGCTGCACTGCCTGGGCATCGACCACCGCCGCCTGACCTATCGCTACCAGGGCCGCAACCATCGGTTGACGGACGTGCACGGCAACGTAGTGCGAGAAGTGCTAGCATAGGGGTGGCGGACGAGGAAGGACCGTGGCCGGGGTCTGTACTCAGACCCCGGCGACCTGCCAGCAACCGATCCTCTATCGCACGGACACATGACGAGCGAGACGAATCCCCAACGAGGGTCCTCCGGGGTCTGAGTACAGACCCCGGCCACAGTCCTTCTTGTCTCCCTTTCATCCTTCATCCTTCCGCCTTCCGCCTTCATCCTTGATTTCACTGCCATGCATACATGACGAAGACGAAGACGACGAAGACGAAGACGAAAGCGAAGTGGCCAATCGCGATCCACCAGGCGGTGGCATGGCCGAAGTTGAGCGACAGTTTGTTTCCGTGCGGCACGAAGAGCCGCGTGTCGTGCTCGCTGCTGTAGAGGAACATGTTCCAGTTGTCGGGATTGTTCCATTCCGCGTCGTTGATCTCGTCCTGGGTCATCTTGAGATAATCCGAGCGCCGCATATCGCACCTGCTTTCCTGATTCGGGATTCAGTTCGTCACCGACCCATACCGCCGCGATCGTGACGTGTGACAACGATCCGCGAAAAAGCAAGAAGCCGAACCCGTCAAGGTTCAGCTTCCTTGGTCGCTCGATTACCCGTGGAACGCGGCGACGCTGGCGATGATCGTGGCGGGCAGGAGCCGTTCGCCGGCCGTGGTCGCCGGCTACCTTCTACAAACACTCAAGATGAAACCCGACCTGGCTTTGGCCGAAATAACCTCCAAGCGCGACTGCAGTATCGTTCCGGAATTGAGGAGGATCGTTGAGCAATACGCCACCCTGTGCGAGGTGTAGATTTAGCGTGCATGATCTCGCAGCGTAGGCACAAGCTGCCAGCTTGTGCCGCGCGACCAGCGAGCTGGCAGCTTGCCGCTACGTGTGGCTGAGTCGCGCAAGCTCCCGTGAAATCAGTGCGCTCCATGGATTCGACCGAAAGTAGCTCCGAGCCGAAACGTTGCCCTTGGAGAAACCGCCATGATCAGCCGCATCGTGTTTGCCGCGCTTTTTGGATGCCTTGTCACGGGCGACGCCAACGCGAATGGGCGCATATTCCCGCGATTGTTCCCGCATCGCCGCTCGACGATCGACTTGTCTTGCCCGCCCGCGCAGCCGGTGACTTCGCTTCCATCGCGCAACATGGTCAACCTCGTGGACCGCAACCTGCCGACCAACTGGTGCATCGAGGATGGCAAGCACAAACATGTCAAATGGTCCGTTCAGGTGGGCTATCGCAATCCCGGCAGCCCGGTGATTGCCGACGGCCGAGTGCTTGTATCGACGAACCACCATACGGAGAATTTCAGGTTTCAGGCCGCCGTGTCGGCGTTGCGCGAGGCCGACGGCAAGCTGCTCTGGCGCAATGTCCACGATCACCCGCCGGACTTTCGATGGGGCTGGGCCATGATGGGCGCGCCGTCGATGCCGACCGTCGATGGGCGAAGCGTGTATTACATCACGCCGAGCGCCGAGGTGATTTGCGCCGACGCTCAGACCGGCAAGATCGATTGGCGATACGACTGCGCCAAGGAGCTTAGGTCGTGTGGACAATACATGGGCAGCGGAGGTAAACTGCGGACCCTGTTTTTGCGAACCACGGAGGGTCCGCCATGCTTCCGCGCCACGCGATTTC
>Ga0194128_10004935_pt1 | contig 19128 bp, 8 predicted proteins | sample TA2KigCa65mmetaG_FD_148650 | JGI IMG/M metagenome (GOLD analysis project Ga0194128, IMG submission 148650) | Freshwater microbial communities from Lake Tanganyika, Tanzania - TA2015037 Kigoma Deep Cast 65m | ecosystem: Environmental > Aquatic > Freshwater > Lake | place: Tanzania: Lake... | reverse complement strand
GCATCAAGCAGCTCTACAACCAGCTGCTCGAGTTGTTGCAGTCGACCTGGATCGATCCAGAAAACGCCCTGCGACAGGAGAGCGCCGGCGAGCCGGTGCAACGCGCTCAGATCTTCTATCCGCAACACTCTGAAGCGTACCTGCTCACCGACGAGCGCTGTCAATTCTCGACCACCCTGCCGCAGAATGAGCTGACGCTGTCCAACCTCTCCAACGTGGAGTTCATGGTAAAGGACCAGGCGGTGTTCTCCGCCTGCCTGGTGCTCATCGACGGGCGCTACGTGCCCCATTATCACACTACCTCGTACATTCCTGACGAGCTGGCAACGTTCGGCGAGATCCTGCAGCGTCCGGAGGACGAGTTCTTCGCCTCGCCGACCGGCGGCATGATGAGCATCCTCCCCATCATCGGGGCCGAGCCGCACCACCTTCCGCGGCCGCTCATCAGCGACCGCGGGGACCGCATTCTCCATTCTTACGTCGTGCTCGACACGCCCACCCAGAAGGCGTCCTACAACCTCGAACTGCCCTTCAACGAGGCTACGTCCGAGTCAACCATCAACCTGATCACCCGGTGGGTGGAAGAGGCGCACGGACACGAGGGGTTCAAACAATTGCTCATCCTCCTGATCCTCCTGGATGAGAATTACCGCCAGGGCTGCTTCAAGCTGGAATGGGACCGCTACCTCGACAAGGGCTACAAGCGCGACCGCCGCGGCTATCACAAGACGCAGAACAAGAACATCGCGCGCGAGGTGCTGCAGATGTTCGCCAAGATCCAGTACGTCACCGAGTTCCACCGCAAGCTTCCCCGGCGGGCCGCCGACAAGAAGCACGAGTATGAGGTGGTGCGCATCAACTCGCCGCTCATCACGCTGACCGAGACCGAGACGTACGTCAAGGAATCCGACGAGGAGCTCTCCTTTGAGGAAGTGCGGGCCAACCCGGACACCGTCCGCGAGGGCTTCTACGTACACATCAACAAGAAGTTTTACGAAGACGTGGCCGGCGAGCGCAAACTGTACACCAAGGTGTGGAAGCGGCTGTCGCGGCTTTCCTCCCAGAAGCACTACTACGAGATGAAGCTGGCGGTGTACCTGGCGGACTGGTTCAAGATCGACGCCGCCGCCCGCGAGACCGGCTGGCTGCGGCGCACGATCAACGACATCGTCGAGAAGTGCGGCCTCCATGTCGACCGCGCCCACCGCGACCGCTTTATCAAGCGGTTGCAGGCGGCATGCGAGTTCCTCCGGCGGGAGCGCTACATCCAGGACTTCACCTCCGGCGAGCCCAACCCGTGGAAGGACACCTGGCAGTTCCAGGCCGCCGACGACTTCCGCCGCAGCATAGGCCAGGAGAACCGGGTAAGCCGCTTCTTCCTGCCAGACGACGAGATCGCGCTGCCTGCCGCTACTCTCCCATCCGCGCCGGTGGCCGCGACGGCACGTCGACGACGGGCTGCAAGTTAGAGCGTATTGAAGACAGGCCGCGAAGCAGGCCGTTAACACAATGGGGGCATCGGCTTGCCGACCTCTGCCTCTTGACGTCTCGAGCCTTTTGCCTCTCGATGGTGAGGCTTTGCCTTTCCATGGCGAGCGTCTTTCACCATCGGGAGGCAAAAACGTAAGCCTGAGAGGCTTCCCCAGAAAAATTTTTCGGCCCGGAGAAAAAAATATCCAGGCCTCTCAAGATCACACTAGATCGCTATGGTTGTCTCGGTTTTCGTCTTTTGCCTTTACATGGTGAAGCGCTTTGCCTTTACATGGTGAAGCGGCTTGACTGGAGCCACAGTTTGCCTTCCGATGGTGACGGAGAGATCGACCGGATGCCCAGCCGGCCTCTGTTCAAGTGACATGCAGGGGAGTGGGCGTTTTGCCTCTCGATGGTGAACTTGTTGCCTCCCGTTGGTGAGCGTTTTGCCTCTCGATGGTGAACTTTTGCCTCCCGATGGTGAGAAATCGACCTTTTTTTGCCTCTCGATGGTGAACTTTTGCCTCCCGATGGTGTTGGGGGGGGCGGGAGAGTGGCTTGCCAGGCCGATCTGGGGCGTGCCCGTCCATGCTAAGTAGATCATAACGAGATCTCTAACGAGTGACTTAACAAAAACGGCGTCCCCATGGGCTCTTGACAGGCCCCTGGGGCGCCGTTAACATGCCCATGAGCGTGAGAGATTTTCACGCATCGTAAACCGCGTCACCATGCCGGTTGCGATCGATTTCGACCCCCAGGCCGGCGCCGTTACGCCGTCTTTAAACCCAGATCTTCCACAATCCGGCACGGTTGTCGCGCCGCTGTTGAAAAACATTCAAAGAGTGGTGCGGTTTCGGAGGAGCATGCTGCAAGCCTATCGTCCCACACCTGTCGACTTGCGCAAACATCAGGCTTCGGTGGCCTCAGGCGCAACTGTTCCACGCCGCTCGGAGATGCTGGAAAGCGCGGCCAGTTTGGAAGCACCGGTGATGCGACTGCTTGAGGAACGGCTGCGCCGGCGTGAACGAGGAGAACTGGGTGACGTGCTCGGGCTGGCCAGCGGATTTTCTCGGCTGGACCGCATGCTCAACGGTCTGCAACCTGGGCTTTACGTGCTGGCCGGCGCGCCCTCGGTCGGTAAGACCACTTTTCTGGTGCAGCTTGCCGATCAGGTGGCGGCAGCTTCAAACGCGCGTCTGCTGCTGGTGTCCTTTGAAAATCCCCGTGAAAACCTGGTGCTCAAGTCCCTGGCCCGGCTGGCCCGGCGCGACTGCCTGGAGCTGGAGCGGGGCCGCGTGCCGCTGCCCGAAGTGCGTCGCGCCTGGGAGCGCTATGCGGCGGTGGCCCATCGCATCTACCTCGTCGAGGGCGGCCCGCAGGTAACCCTTGACTGGCTGCGCGCGCAGGTGTCGGAGGTGAAGCGGCAGGGTGGTCCCTGCGTGCTGCTCCTTGATTACCTGCAGAAAATGCTGGTTAACGTGGCCGGCAACGGCAGCACCAAGGAGAAGGCGGATTTGCTGGCCATGGGCTTGCGGGGCCTGTCCCGGGATCTCGAAACCCCGGTGGTCACCGTTTCCAGCCAGAGCCGGGCCGGTTATCAAGGCGGTGGTGGCCCGCGGATATCCACCCTGGCCACGCTTAAGGAGTCCGGCGAGATCGAATACTCGGCGGACGTCGTGCTCCATTTGCGTCCCTGTGAGCCGAACGATCCACGGGCCGGTCAGGCTGGTGGCGGGCGAGCCCGTCCGATCTGGCTCGACGTGGAAAAAAACCGCTACGGTGAAAAGGGCGAAGTCGCGCTTACCTTCCATCCGGCGCTGGCCTCGTTCTATGAGGAGGGCGAGCATGCGGTGTGATCTGGAGTTCTTGCTCTCGTTGGGCTATCGCCGCACGACCGGCGGATTTCGCGCGCGTTGTCCCATTCACGGCTCGGATCACCAGTACAGCATGGCGGTCGACGTGCAGCGTGGCGTATTTTTCTGTCATGCTTGCGGCGCTCGCGGACAGACGGCGGCGTCCGGGGAATCGCCAGTGGCGGCGCCCGCTCGACCGGAAAACTTGTTGCGGGACGTCTTGCGTTTCTACCAGCAGCAGTTTTCAGGTTCCGCTGCGCAAAAATACCTCGAGGGCCGGGGAATCTCCGCGCAAGTCGCCGCCGCGGCTGGAGCCGGCTGGTCTGACGGCCGGCTGGCGCACTGGGCGGTCGGTCGGGGGTGGGCGCTGCCCGCGCTGCAGTCGTCAGGTCTGCTGCGGGCGGACGGCTCGGAAACCATGGCAGGCCGAGTGGTTTTTCCGCTGACCCGGCGAGGCCGCCTGGTGAATCTGTACGGGAGGGCGGTTGCGGCCGGAATTCCCCGCGGCATGGCGCATCGCTACCTGCCCGGGGAGCGGGGATTTTTTCACGAGCCGCCCGCTGACTGGCGTGAGGCCTGCCTCTGTGAGGGTGTGCTGGACGCCCTGAGCGTGCTGGCCAGCGGTTATCCGTGGGCCACGGCGATGGGCGGGCTGCACGGGGTGGACGCCGACACGTTTCCTGGATTGGAGACGGTGGTGCTGGCGCTTGACGGAGACGCCCCTGGCAAATCCCGTTGCGAGTCGTTGGCGGCCGCCCTGTATGGTGCGGGGAAAGAAGTGCTCGTCTTGACCTTGCCGGGCGCCAAGGACGTCAACGAATACTGGATGCGCGAGCGGCGCCTGTCCGATCTCGAATCCCGCGTTCCGCCGTTGCTCGATAAAAAATCTGCGTGCCAGTGGCCGGAAATCCCGCTCCACATGCGTCGCTCAGAGCAGGCGCGCGGTCAGCTCTTCGCGGTAGCTGATGCGGGCCCGGACGTCGTCTCCGGGGCGCACCTCGCGCGGCGGAAAGTCATGCAGGCGCAATTGCCGCCAGTGGGTGCGGGGCTCGAACGGGCTGTTGGTGAGCCGGACTTCGTCGGCCAGGATTGCGACAAACCACACGAAAAATGCGTTGAGATTGCCGGGCCGCACGATTGGGAAAACCAGGTCGCGGCTGAAATGGATTTCATCCAGGGTGAGCCGTTCCAGATCGAATTGGGCGATGCGGACGGCTTCGCTGAGGACCACGTCGTGCTCGGGATCGAAACGGGCAACGCTACCGGTGAGCAGCCGCGGGCCGGCCGATGTGTAGGTGGCGGTGGCGATCTGCAAGTTGCGCTCGAGATGCTCGCGGATGCCCTGCATCACGTGGCCGACGTACTAACCGGACTGACAGGCAGCGATAAACACCTCCAGCCGGTGCGGGATCACCGTGGCGCCGGGCTGGCACAGGCGCTGGCGGGCGTCGACCATGTACTCCAGGACGCCTTCGTTGAGCGCCTTGTCGCCGAGAATCTCGCTGACCAGCAGGTCAGCCCGCTCTCCTTCGGCGGCCAGCGTGTGGGACAGTCCGGAGCGCAGTTCGACGCGATCTCCGACTCCGCTGGATTTCAGCACGTGCCGCGCGATCTCGAGCACGTAGCCGTCGCGGTCGATGCTCGTGAGGTGGGCGGCGCCGGCACGCAGCGCCGACAATCCCAGCAGGCCGGTGCCGGCGCCCAGGTCGAACACGCGCTGGCCGCTCCGCACCCGTTCTTGCAGGGCCCGCTGATAGGCGGCGATACGCGGCCGGTCGTCGAGCATCGCCAGATGATCGGCCAGATGGAAGCGCGGCGCGGAGGCGGGCCAGTGCTCAAGCCCGCCCGGCAGCGGCGCGCTGGGCCAGCCGCGCACGCTTTTGCCAGTCTGCGAGAGCGCGCCCCGCCGCTCCTCGAGTAAGACGGGTTTTTCCCACTCAATCGAATAGCGCTCGAAACCGAACGCGCCCAGTTCGAGGTCCACGCGCAGCGGATTTCCGCGCTGCCAGCGGACGGCGCTCGGGAAGACCAGCTCCAGGCGCTGGTGGGCTTCGAAGAGCGAGGACTCGATAGGGGTTCCCGTTGTGTCGGCCAGCCCCAGCGTGAGAAACATCCGATCCACCGTACCGTCGGTCGGCGTGTCGAGTGCGAAGTGGATGGTGCGGCGTGGCTCGGCCAGCCAGGCGGCGAGGTCGAGCGGTTGGCTGTGCCATTCGCTCCACACCTCCGCGGCGGGCGGCGGATCGTTGAGCAGGCGCGGATGAAGTTGCGCGGTGGCTTCGTTGAGCACGGTGCGCAGGTCGACCCCGAGAGTTTCCTGGTAGTGCGCGACCAGCGCGCGCAGGTGCTCCTCATCGAGGAAGCGCGGCCGCCGCCCGTTGCCGATGGCCACGCGGATGTTCAGCGCCGCCGGCAGGAAGACGCGGCCGTGGCTCCATTCCAGGATGCTGCGCGTCTCGCGCCACCACGCCGTGACGTCGAGCAGCGAGATGAGCGGCGGCTCCAGGATGGCCGCCTGCACGTCCGGATCGCGGTGCAGCGACTCCAGGTCTTGCGCGGGCAGGAAGACGATGCGCTCCTGCACTCCGTTCTCAGCGGCCCAGGTGCGCGCCAGCGCCTGCCATGCGGGCCGTGGCTCCCACGCGTACACGGTGAATCCGCCGTCGCGGGCCAGCAAGAGCGAGAGCAGTCCCAGGCCTCCGCCGGCCACCACCACTGGGCGACCCGGGTGCAGGTGTGCGGATGCGGCCGCCAGATAATGCGGAAAGTATCCGTCCAGGAAGCGGAGCACTTCCTGGGCGGAGTCCAACAGGGGGACGTCGTCGTCGGTCATGCGTTGCAGTTCAGGGAGCCGCGTTGCTCATCGTCGGCACCATTCGAACCGGGCTTTCCTGGCTCCGCGGCCCGGGGCTCCAAATGGTATCCCTGGATGAGCTTGAGGGTGTCCGATCGATATTGCGCCGGACCCCGGTTTCCGCTTCGCGCCATTCTGCCATTCACACGTCATCATACGGCTTCAGACTCCCCTGCCCGCTTGTTCATTCTTGTGCTGCATACCGCGGGAGCTGCACGTTCCCTGCTGATGCCGTTCCTGTGGGCAGAACCGCGCAAGATCGTCGCCGCCGTGTCCAAGGAGCTTCGCTTGTTGTTGTCACTCCGGGTTGGCCGCTGTTTCTTAAAATGTCACTGGAGTTCGTTGCCGACGACCTGGTGAATACCGGCCGGGTGGAACTGGGCGGCCTGTGCCTCATGGCGGTGAACGAACAACTGTGACGTCTTTCACTGTCTTTGCTCTACTATACCGTAACGGCACACGTGGCGGAGGAAGCGGTCTGATGAAGGAAAGGGGCGGGCCACACAAACGGTCCGCCCCTTTCCTTCTCGTCTTCGCTTGTCTCTCGCTGCGCCCGGCGGGCGCCCACGAACCCTCACGGCGCACCGGTCGTCCGTTTGGATGCCCTGGGGTAGCGTGAAATTTGCAGCGGCAGGTTTTCGTAAAGTATTGCCGGCAATACGATCTATACGATCGGCTATCCCCGACTGTTGAGTCGACGGCGGAGCGTGCGGACCTGTTTTTCCAGCGCAGCGAGCGCCTCGAGGAAGTCCTCGTTGACGTCTTCGAGATCGCTGTCGGACAGCCGCTCGAAGTAGCGCACGTAGGAAAGGACGCGGTCGGATTTTGCGCGGCCGTTGCCGGACGCCTCTCCGCCCAGCAGGTGGCGAAGCGCGCTGGCCACGGCCAGCGATTCGTCCGCGCGGAGCAGGTCGCTGGCTTCGCGGGTCTGCTGGGTCGACAGGCCGCGGCGGGCCACCTCGCGGAGCAGCGAGAGCCGGCGCTCGTCCTTGAGGACGCGGGTCAACGAGAGGTGCTTCTCCGTAATGCCGCTGCTCATCAAGGCCTGCACTTCGGCCGGCTCGCGGTTGAGCATGGCCAGCGCCTTCACCCGTGCCTCGGAAAGGCCCACCAGGCGCGCGATCTCTTCCCAGGTGGTCTTGCGAAGCCGCTTCAGCTCGTGCAGGGCCTGGGCCTTTTCTTCGTCTCGCAGGTCTTCCCGCTGCAGGTTTTCCACCAGCGACATGACTCGCGTGGTGGGCGCGTCGACGTCCTTCACCATCACCGGGATCTCAACGAGCTCCGCCAACTGGGCCGCCCGCCAGCGGCGCTCGCCGGCGATCAGCAAGTAGCGGTCGCGGCCCACCGGCCGCACCAGCACCGGCTGCAGCATTCCCTGCTCGCGCAGGCTGTCGGCCAGCTCGCGCAGGGTTTCGTTGGTGAAGGTCTTGCGCGGCTGTTCCGGGTCCGCTTCGATCTGGGACACGGGGAGCATCGTCGTGCCGCCCAGTTGTCCACTGCTTTCCACGAGCCCTCCGAAGAGCTCGTCCATACTGACTCTTTTCTTAGGGGCGCGCGTCTCAAGCATGCACCGTTACCTCCTGTAAAATCTCGCGCGCCAGCGCTTCATAGGCCAGCGCGCCTTCGTGCCGGGGTTCATAAGACGAAAGCGGCTGAGAATACATCATGCTTTCCTTGAAGCGCGTCGATTCTTTAATCTGGGTTTCGAACACGTGGACTTTACCGTTGAGGGTTGCTTTCAGTCCGTCGCGCACGATCTGATTGTGACTGGTGCGGGGATTGGTTCGGGTGAGCAGCACGCCGAGGATGCGCAGGCTCTTGTTGAGCCGCTGGCGGGTGCGCGCGATGCTCTGAAAGAGTAGATTGAGACCTTTGACTGCGAGAAAGTCTGAGACTGGAATGAGAACGTGATCGCTGGCCGTCCACGCGTTGATGGTCAACAGCGTCAGGCCGGGCTGGCAGTCGAGTACGATGAAGTCGTAGCGTTCGCGCACCTCCTCAAGAGCACCTTTTAAGATCATCTCGCGCGCCATCTCGTTGACCAGCTCGATCTCGGCCAGAGACAGATCGATGGACGCCGGCGCGAGAAAAGCTCCGAATGAGGTGGGCAGGATGATCTCAGAGAGCGGAACCGATCCGTGGATCACGTGGTAGATGCTGGTCTCGACCGCGTTGGAATCGAGTCCGCAGGTGGTGGTCAGGCTGGCCTGCGGGTCGAGATCAACCATCAGCACGCGGTGGCCCATGCGGGCCAGGGACGCCGACAGGTTGAGCGCCGTGGCGGTCTTGCCCACGCCGCCCTTTTGATTGGAGATCGAGATGACGGGCACGAGCGCGCTCCTCCGAGGTTGTACGCTTTTCAAATGGACTTGAAAATGGACTTGAAAGGAATTCCACAGGGGAGCGCGCGATTCCTGGTGCGAGGAAGGTTGCCGCCGGGTCGAGTAGCCTGGAGGCGATGAAGCCCTTTTCCACGCCTGGCTGCGACATAGCCTTGATCCTTCGGTTCCCTGCGTGCTCATCCGCTGGCACGTGACCAGCGAGGAGTTCCGCCAGGCCAGCGACGACGTACTGCGCCTCCTGCAAGAGCAGCAGGTGAGCCGCATTTTGAACGACACCACCGACCTGCCCATCATCTCCGCCGCCGATCAGCGCTGGGTGGCAGAACGACTTTGTGCCGCGCGGCATTGCGGTCGGCTTCGCGCAGTGGCCCTGGTGAACTCGCGATTCTACTTCAACCGGGTGGCGGTGGACACAGTCGTGGCGCAACTGGATCCGGATCAACTGCTGGTCGAATACTTCGAAGACGCGGAAAAGGCGCGCGCCGGGCTGCGGCGGATTTTTTTTTGGAAACCGCCTACTCCTGGACCCGCTGCGGGCCGCGCGCCTCCCCTGCCCGCCCGGCAAACGAGATGCGCGGCCGCTCGGAAGGCGAGGGCATCTGCTCCACCGCGGCAGCCGCTGATTTGATGCCGGATGGCGCGGGGGGCTGCGGCGCCGGGCGCGCTGACGGAATTTCCGGCGGAGGCGCTTCCAGCACCGCCTCGTGGCGCGGGATGCGCAGCACCGGATTGCCCAGTTCGCGGCGCACGTGGGCCAGGATCTCGCGGCAGAAAATGATGCGCTCGCGATCCATGTCCCATGCGAAGTCGGTGATGGATTCCAACATATCCCGATGCAATTGAACGAAGTCGGTGGACGCGGCGTCCTCGTACTCACCCATCTGCTCCTCGTAGAGAAGCAAGAGGTAGTTGAGGATGTCGGCGGTCTTCTTATAAAGCTGCGGCATCTGTCCGGGATCCCGCTCTCCGTTGAGGATGGCCTCGATGCGACGCAGGTTGCGCAGCGCGCGATCGTAAAGAAAGCGGAAGAGGTCCATTTCCCCACTGGTGGTGACCATGACGCGGAAATATTCGCCGACCGCGTCGTCGAGAGGGAGCGTGTTCTTCAGCCGGTTCAATCAGCCACCGTGAGCAGGTCGAGAACGGTTTCCGGCGCGGGGTCCGCGGCCTCGACGATCTCCTTGCCGGCCTTGAGGATTTTCTGCATGCCCGCGGAGGGCTGCTCGCCCGGCACGATGCCGAGCGCGGTGGCGCGCGAGCGCGCCCGGGCGAACTGCTTCTCCAGCGTCTCGCGGATCTGGGCCACCAGATCTTCGTCCGGATGTTGAGGAATGGGGAACGCTTCCTCATCACCCATCACGTCCTCGTCGTCATCGTCTTTTTTTTTCACGCGATCGGTGAGCGCTTCGGTGACCTGATCGAAAAACGCGGCCAACCGCTCGCTGTGGCCGGACTGCGCCATGCGCTGCGTGGTCAGCAGGAAGATCTCCAGTTCCTCCGGGCTGTGCGCCGCCACCATCACCAGCGCGTTGGAGAATTTCTTGCGGACGTCTTCCTTGTCGAACAGATCGGTCTGGCGAGTGATGTCGCGGATGTGTCGCGACTGCATGATCAAGAGCGTGCGGTTCTGTATCAACCCCATGTTCTGCGCGAAACCGTAGACCGGCCCGAACATGGCCGGCAGGCGCGCCTCGGCGACCGGGGCGGTGGCGCCCCCGCTCTCGACGCCCCCCACCTCGCGAACCCGTCCGACCCCGGTAACGCCGGTGGTCGGCTTGCGGCGTACTTCCGGAACGGAAGCCTGGCTGAAATCGAACATTGCCCTCCCTGGGTGCCCGAGGGTAGCCGGGCCTGTGCGTAATGGTGGAGCCGCCTCTCATCCAGAGAGATGCTCCCCCCTATTATAGCCGAAGCGGCCCTTCCTGGTAAACCGCGGGTCCGGACTATAGGATGGCTCCTGGCCTGGCGCCCAAAGGTGACGCAGAAGCGTCCCCTGCCCGTCGGCTGTTTCCACCTGGAATGCGTCCCCGTGTAGTTCCACGGTCTTTCTTGCCGATGGCCAGTCCGATGCGATGCCTGCGCAGGCACTCGGCTCGTACGCCCACTGCGGTATAGCTGCGCTCACTATGCTGGTCGGCGATTTCGATTCCATTGTCGGTGACCGAGAAACACCAGGAGGAGGCGTCTCCTGGGCCGAGAGTGAATCCGCGGCGGAGACTCGCTACGGAACTTGATGGCGTTGCCGACCAGATTCTGAAACATCCGCACCAGTTGACAGGTCGTCGACGTGTAGTCCTCCGCCGCTACTGCGTCCCGCTTTTCCGCCAGAGGGCTTCCACCCGCTCGCGAGACAGTTCCTGGCCGAAGATGAGCACCGGGATACCGGTGGTAATGGCCGGGCAGCCAAAGAGCTCATCCATGTCCTGGTTGCGCAGCGCCATGCAGCCAAAGGTCCAGTTGGAGTTGATGCCGCGGCCGTGAATCTGGATTTCTCCTCCGATGTCGGGAATGGGAAGCGGCAATTGGTGCCGCTTGCGCGCCCGATCGTAGCGGGCACGGTCGGCGGCGTTGGGATAGTCGATATCGTACGCGCGATAATAGGTAGCCCTGGCCTGCCGCCCGATGATGTGATACACCCCTTCCGGGGTGGAGGCGTTGTCCTGATGCAGCTTGCGACGCACCGGATTGCGTCCCAGTGCGATGGGGAAACGTTTGAGCAACGTGCCGTCGCGCTCCGCAACTTCGAGGAGGTAATGGCGCTTGTCCACTCGGATGACCGGCGCTTGTGCCGACTGCAAGCTGCGCGGCGCTGTGGCGGCTGTCACGATGTTGCTGTAAACCCCCTGTTTCCCGTGGAACAATTTCAACTGGTAGAAATAGCGCACCCCGTCCGCCACCAGTGCGTCGGTGTGGCTGCCGCTCTCCAGGCGGACCGAGATCCGCGCCACCGGATCCGCCACCACGTCCAGTTCCGGGAGATCGAGCGGAGTGGTGCTTCGGTACACGACGCAGCCGTCGAAATTGCGCGGCTCGCCCTGCCAGCGCCAGCGCAGGCGGATGAGGTCGCCCACGCCCTCGGCCTCCAGTTGGAACGCGGCGTTCGGCGTGCGGCCAACGGCGGCCACGGTGGTGCCCGGGAGGAACAGCGAGGCCAGCATCGCCATGGCCAACAAGGCCCGAAAGCAGGGCAGGGGAGTCGCGCCGGAAGCGGTCACCATAGCTACATCGGCTCTACGACAGGATTTGTCAAGGCGTATTGCCGGCAATACTTTTACAGGTTCTGATGGAGGAAGTCCACCAGAGCCTGAAGCGCCCGTTCGAGCTGGCGGTTGGTGCGCGACAGGTCGATCTTCTTGCCGCTGCGTGCATTTACCAGCAGACGATTGAGCGCCGATTTCATGGCCGAGCCGTATTCCCGGAGCAGGCCGTCCAGATCTTCCGCGGAGCGATCCTGGCGCGCCGCGGTAACCGTGCCCATCAACGTCTGCACGAAAATGAGATGGCGCAGGAAGCCGGCGTACCCTTTCGACTCCTCAATGAGACGGCGGACCAGTTGGTATTCCATGCGCGGCATGTGGGCGCCCACAATGAAGCTCTTCTTGCCGGAGTCGTGGCGGGGAGGGCTGAAGGCCAGCGGCGCCTCCTCCTGCATCGCGTAGAAGCGGGTCACGAAGTCGTCGATCCGCCCCAGGGCCTCCTCGTGCGAGGGGTCATCGACGGCTACGAGGTCCAGTGCTTCACCACCCTCCATCTGGCTGATGAGGCGCGCCAACAGGGTCCGGTGGCTGCGATGGTATTCCGACAGCGAGCGGGAAAGCGAGCCCATCAACGCGTTCAGCGTCTTGGTGTCGTCCGCCCGATAGGTGCCATAGAAGCTGCGCCCCATCAACTGCGCGGAAACCTCGAAGTGGGTCAGCAGACCGGCCTGGCTGGTTTGCAGCCGGCGCAGCGCCTCGAGTTGATCGCGGGTGATGGTCAGGTACACCGACAGTGGCAGGTCGCCGCTGTCCAGAGCCTCGTCGGATTCGCCAGTCGGCTCGGCAGCAAATATTTCAGTCTCGTCGCCGGTGGTTGACGTTTCCTCGGGAGCGGTGGGCGGTACGCGGGCCGCGTCCGGGATGAACTCCTCGAAGACCGGCGTATGTGCGACCGCGCCGGCCAGCGGAAGTTCTTGCTCGGCGGCTGGAAGGGCGCCTTCTTCAGCGACGGCTGCCGCTGCCGTGGGAATCTCGTCCTCGACGGCTGCTGGAATTTCTTCTTCGACCATCGCGGGCCCGGCAATCGGAATCTTTGCGTCTGCAACAACCGGCATGGGCGGAAGTTCTTCCTCAATCACGGGCGGAGCGACCGAACTCTCCTCCGCCACCACGTCGCTTTGCTGGTGCGCCTCTTCTTTCGCGGTGGCCTCGGCCGGCTCGGGCCGCACGCGCGTGTCCACCAGGGCTTCCACCGAGGGAATCTCGCGGGTTTCCTCCGCGGCCTCGTCCGGCTCCAGGTCGCGGCGCTCCTCGCGCACCCGCCGCAGACGCTCGATATCCAGGGACAGCCGACGCTCGGCCGGGGGTAATGGGGTAGCCACAATTTCCGGCGGCTCGGTGGGAGAAACCATCCGCTCGAGAGGCAGCCGGATCTCGACTTCGGACGCGGCCGGTGAAGGTGTGTCGGCCTCCGGAACGGTTGGCTGCGGTACAATCGCGGGACTGGCGGAGGGTGCCGCGATGACCGGCGAAGCCGGCACCGGGGCTGACTCGCGCAGGCCGGCCGAGGGGGGGGCAATCACCATGCCAGGCGAGGGGGGCGACAGGGGTGCCATGGAGGGCGGTGCAATCACCGTGGCGCCGCGCCAGACGGTCACCGCCGTCGCGGTCACGCTGGCCGGGGAAGTGGCCGGCACGGTTTGCAGATCCGCTCGGGTCTGAACGGCGAGGCCGTCCGCCGCACCTTCCTCCACCTGCACCTGGAACGACAGGTTCCCCGAGACGCCAGCTTCCACCCCGCGGATCAGCACGCCGTCGGCCACGAAGAGCGGCGATACACCGTCGATATCGGCGACAGCGTAGCCGTTGGCGCGGGTGCTGCCGGCAAGGTACGTCGTGCCGACCGGCAGGTGGCTGGAGACCTGCAGCGCCTCGGCGTGCGTCGTGCCGGTGTTTTGATAATACAGCACGTAGGTGAGCACCTGGCGCGGCGCCACCTGTCCCTGCGGAAAAACCTGCATGTAGGTGGCCTCGCCGGGCGCGAAATCCGGATACGCGATCACCGTGGTGAGCACGCGATTAGAGGCTACCTGGGCGATCTGCTGTCCGGTCAGCGTCATCTGGGCGGGAATTTCGGTGCCGGAAGCCAGCGGAGAGTCCACCTGCACGCGGAACGAGACGCGGCCGGAAATTCCGGAGGGCACTTCCGGAAGCACCAACCCACGCTCGGTGAAAAGCGGTGAAGTGCCGGCCAGGTCCTGAACCGGCGGGCCGTTGAGCTTTGTGCTGCGGGCCAGGTAGCGGGTGTGCTCCGGCAGCCGCGTGCGCAGCGCGACGTGAGTGGCGGTCGCGTTGCCGCGATTATGATAGTTGAAGAGGTAGGTGAGCGTGTCGCCGGGACCCACGTCGCCCACCGGGGACACTTCCAGATGCGCGCCGTCCGGCCCGCCAAAATCCGGGGTGGATGAAACGTTGTTGCGGGTAGTGGTGGTATTAAAGGCGTATTTTCCGCCGCACTCGATGGTGGCCGTGCAGTTGATGCTGGTGCCGTTGGGGAGATCCGAGTTGACCCGCACCTGAAAGACCACGTTGCCGTAGGCCTGTGGCCCGACCACGCCGACTGCCAGCCCCGGACTACGAAACAAAGGAGAAGAGCCCGCAGCGTCCGGCACCGGCTCCCCGTTGAGGAAGGTGGTGCCCGGCACGTACGCGGTGTGCTCCGGTAACTGCGCGCGCAATTGCACGTCCGTGGCGATGGCGTTGCCACGGTTGCCGTAGTTGACGGTGTAGGTGAGCAGTTCGTCGCAGGCCACCTTTCCAGCCGGATACGCCTCGAGGTTGTTGTACGCCGCGTCGGAGAAATCCGGCGGCGCGCTGATTCCCAGCGGGGGGGCTTCGAGCGCCATCGGGGCTGCCTGATCACAGCGGATCTCGGCACGCACGCCGAGTCGCGCGCCGTCGGCAGTCCGTTTTCCGATCCGCAGGGTAAAGGTGGCTTCCCCGCCGCCTCCGGCCGGCACGTCGCCCACCGGCAGCCCGTGTTGCAGCAGCAACTGTCCCACCGGCCCGGTTTCCGGCACCGGCATTCCATTGAGCGTGGTCATATGCGGAACGTACGACAGCTCTGAGGAAAGCAGCTGCACCGCGAGTGAAACCCCGCCGGCGTTGGCGTCTCCGGCGTTGCGCCAGCGGATGGTGTACATCACGGTTTCGCCGGGTGCGCTCTCCTCCGCGGAGGGAACAATTTCGTTGCCGGCCTGCGGCGAAAAATCCACTCGCGAGGAAACCACCAGCTGCGGGGAGGTGAGCTGGGTGGTTCCCGCCGATGCGTCTCGCAGCCACGCCGCCGCAGTGATGGCGGTACCGTTGGGCAGCGGCCGCTGTACGTCAATCATCCATGAGATGCTGCCGCCTTCGCCGGCGGCCACGCGGCCCAGGGCGCGGCCGGAATCACTGAGAAATTCCTCGGCCGGAGCCGGCAGGCCGTTGACCCGTAGCGAATCGGTCACCAGCGCCGCGTGTTGCGGGAGGTCGCCGCGCGCGCTGACCGCCAGTGCAGGCGCCCTGCCAGTATTCTTGTAGTGCAGCATGCAGGTGAGCCGATCGCCGGGGCGCACCGGGCCGGCCGGGGCAATTTCCAGCCGGTTGAAGGCAGGATCGGAAAACGAAGGCAGGCTCATCACCGAGTGAGTGATGCGGTTGGTGGCGACCTGTCCGAGCGCCTCGCTCACCAGGAAGGCCTGTGCCGACAAGGTGGTGCCGTTATCCAGCGGAGAGTGCACCTGCGCCTGGAAGGTTAGCTCCCCGGATTCCTCAGCGTCCACCGCGCCGATGGGCAGGCCGGCCCCGGTAAATATCTGAGAGAGATTTTTCGCATCCGGCACCGGCCGTCCGTTGAGCAGTGTGGAGCCAGGGCGGTACGATACGTTCCGGTCGATCTCGGCGCGCACCACCATGCCGCGGGCGCGTGCGTTGCCGGTGTTCTTGTAGCGCACCGTGTAGCTGATGGTCTCCTCGGGCTGGATCTCGCCGCTGGGCGATGCGGTGAGGTAATTGGAATCCTCCTGGTTGAAATCGGGTGCGGAAACGACCCGATTCTCCACTTTGTTGGTGGCCACCGCGCCGCTTGCCTCAGCGCATCCGATGTGCGACTGGCATTCCAGCGGCGTGCCGTTGTCGAGCGGCGAATTCACCCGCACCTCGAAAGTCACCTTGCCGCCCAGGTCCACGGGTACGTTTCCGATCACCAGGCCGCGCTGGGAAAACAGCGCGCTGGTGTTGCGAAAATCCGCCACCGGTAGGCCGTTCACTCGGGTTGACTCAGGCACGTAACTGGTGTGCGCCGGCAGGCGCGCCTTGACGAAGACGTTGCTGGCGTCCGCATCCCCGGAATTGCGGTAGTCGAGCGTGTAGACCAGTTTCTGGCCGGGGGTGACGTCGCCCTTGGGGAAGACGTCGAGACGGTTGCGCTCGACGGAGGAAAAATCCGGTGCTGAGGTGACCATCACCAGCACTGCTTTAGTCTCCACCGGGCGAGCCTGATCGCAGGCGATGGTCACCGCGTGGTAGATCTGGGTGGCGTTCTCCAACGGGCGGTTGACCGTTGTCGCGTAGGTGACACGGCCGCCGCGGCCGGCCGGCACGTCGTCCAGGCGGAGGCCCTCCGCCGAGAAAATGGCCGGCACGCCGCCCACGTCGGCGAGGCTTTTCCCATCCAGGGTGAGGCTGCCCTCGATGGGCGTCGCGTCATTCGGAATTCGCGCGCGGAGCACCACGCCGTTGGCGTTTGCGTCACCGGCGTTTTTGAAGTGCAGGACGTATTGCAGCGTCTCTCCGGGCCGTACGGTTTCGGCCGGCGTGACTTCCAGCCGGTTGACTTTTTCTGAGCCGAAATCCGGCGAGGACACCACCTCGAGGGTGATGGGAGGAAATGCCATGGGGGGCAACTCCGCGCAGGTCAGCGCTGCCTTGCTGCGGATGATGGTTCCTCGATCCAGCGGCGACCGCACGAGCGCCTGGAATGAGACCTCGCCGTTCGCGCCGGCGTCCACCGTCCCAAGGTGGAAACCGTGCTCACCGAAAAGCACGCTGGACTGATCTTCGTCGGGAAGCGTGCGCCCGTCGTGTCGCGTGGAGCCGGCGACATAGGGCGCCTCGGCCGGCAGGCCGGCCCGCAGCACAACGTTTTCAGCCGGCGCATCACCGGAATTCTTGTAACGGATGGTAAAGGTCAGGATTTCGCCGGGTCTTACGCGCCCGACCGGATCCACCGCCATGCAGGTATGATTGGATTCGAAGCGCGGAGAGGAGTGCACCAGCGCGCGCACGCTGGTGAGCGGTTGACGCATCACGTCGTGGGCCGCGATCCACCCGGAGGTCACCACTTCCACGCCATTGGGGAGCGGCCACGAAACCCGGCCCTGGAAGGTGACGTGATGCACCCGTGCCTCCTGACCGGGCATCGCGGCCTCCACCCGGCCCAGCAGCAGCCCTTCTTCGGAGAGCAACACGTTGCCGCCGTCCACGCCGTCCGGAACATTCTGCCCGTCACGCCGCACGGTGCCCGGCACGTATTGCACGTGGGTAGGAATTTCCGCGCCCACCCGCACCGATTGCGCGTGGGCGTCGCCGCTGTTGCACACGCTGATATCAAACATCAGCAGCTCGCCCGGCGTGGTGTCGCGGACTTCCTCGTCGTTGCGCATGAGGTTGACCATATTGAGGCCGCCGCAGCCGCCGCGCAGACGCTGCTCGGCGAACGCAGAGGCGGCCACCACCTGGTGGCGCATCGGCGCCACCGCGAGGGTCTCCAACTCGTGGCTGCGCACCTCGCCGCCGCACTCAAGCATGGCGCCGTTGTCCAGCGGACGTGCCACGCGGACCTGGTAGGACGCGCTGTGCGCCTCCCCGGAAGCCAGGGTGCCCAGGTACAATCCGCCTGCCGAGAACAGCGGCGAGGTGCCCTCCACGTCGACCAGCACGCGCCCCTCCCAGCGGGTGGAATTGGGCACGTAGCTGACGTGCGGCGGTGGCCGCCCAATGAGGGTGACCCCGGTGGCCGGCGCGCTGCCCACGTTGCGCACCGCGAAGGTATAGTCAATGACATCCTCGGGCGCCACGAGGTGGGCCGGCGCGGCACTGATCTTGCACCCTTCGCGATCGAAAATCGCTTCGCCGCGCGCTCGCGTGAAGCAGGTGTGGGTGGCGATGGCGCGGGTTTCCTGCAGCAGGTACACGGTGTGCTGGACCAGGGTACCGTCGCGCAGCCCGGGATTTAAAATGCACTTGAAGCCGACGCGCCCTTCCTGGCCCGGCTCCAGATCACCGAGAAACAGGCCACGCCCCATGGAGATCGGAGATGCCCCGCGCTCGTCGGGGACCGGGTGCCCGTTGAAGGTGGTACTCTCCGGCATATACGAGGTGTGCTGCGGCATGTCGCAGCGCAGCGTGATGCTGCGGATGGTTTGCGCGGTATTGTTGCGGAAGTGCATCTCGAAAACGATTTCGCGGCGCGGCTCCACCTCGCCGGAAATCGACACCTGCGCGATGACGAGGTCGTTGTCGCTGGACCCGCCGGAGATGTGGGTGGGCGCCTCCGGCTGCCGCGCGGGCGAAGGTGCCAGCATGGGACGGTGTCCTGGCGGCGCTGCAGAATTTTCGGCCGGCACCATTTCCTCCACCCTCCCGACCGATGATGGCGCGGGCGGCTCCGCCGTTTCCTGGGGCATCGATTCCATCCCGTGGGCCGGAATGCGGCCTTCCGCGAGCGCCGCCTCGACCGCTTCGGATGTTTCACGTGCGACATCGTCTATTGCGGGTTGCTGCAGCGATTGGAGTTCGTCCGCCTGCTGCGCCATGGCCTGCTCGCGCGCCGCTGTCTGCTGGGATTCGCGTGCCTGTCGTGCCTCTTCCCAGGCATCCGCGCCGGCCTGTTGTCCGCGTCGTCCGCGCAGCGGAAAGAGATCGGAGGGGCGCGTCCCCTCTTCCTCCTCATAGGTCCAGCGGGAGCGTCGCAGCTCTTTCCTGGGCTGCAGGATCTCCTCGTCGGCAATCAGCGCGCCGGCCGCCAGGGTGCTCAACTCGGTGGACGGCGGCGGGCTCGGCGGCCGCAGCGGAGAGGGCGGCGACCCGACGGCGGGAGTTTCGTCGTGCGGGGGATTTCCCTCCGCGGGGGGGACCGTTGGGATGTCGTTCACGGTCGCGGCCCGCACCATCGCCTCGACCGCGGCGGTCGGGGGCGCTTCCGCGGGAATTTCATCCACCGCGGCAGCCATGGGGATCTCCTCGGCCAGCGGAATTTCATCCACCGCGGCAGCCATGGGGATCTCCTCGGCCAGCGGAATTTCATCCACCGCGGCAGCCACGGGGATCTCCTCGGCCAGCGGAATTTCATCCACCGCGGCAGCCATGGG
>Ga0194128_10004934_pt1 | contig 19130 bp, 16 predicted proteins | sample TA2KigCa65mmetaG_FD_148650 | JGI IMG/M metagenome (GOLD analysis project Ga0194128, IMG submission 148650) | Freshwater microbial communities from Lake Tanganyika, Tanzania - TA2015037 Kigoma Deep Cast 65m | ecosystem: Environmental > Aquatic > Freshwater > Lake | place: Tanzania: Lake... | reverse complement strand
AGGACCCCGCGCTCGGTGAGCAGGTCGAGCGTGCGGCCGACCGCCGCGGCGCCGACGCCGAAGCGCGCCGCGACCGCCTCCACGGTGAGCGGGCCGCGGGTGCGCAGCACGCGCGTGAGCACGCGCTCCAGCGCCGCCGGCGTCTGCAGCGCGTCGTAGAGCGGCGCATCGGTCGCGGCGATCCACGCCTGCCGCCCGCCCGCGAACCCGCACACCGCGATGCGGCGCTCGGCCCGGAGCGCCTCGATCATCGGCGGCGCGTCGCCGGCCGTGCGTGCCGCGATCTCCGCGTCGGTGAGGTCGCCGAGCTCCTCGAGCAGCGCCGCGACTTCATTCGCGTCGCGCGCCCGGCGCTCGGGCGCCAGCTTCTGGAGCTCCGCCTCGACGGCCGCGACGATCGCCGGATCGACCGGGCCCGCGGGCACGCTCCACGCCTTGCGCATGGCGACGGCATCGCTGCGCCGCTCCTCCGCGTGGCCGGCGTCGAGGTACGCCCAGTCCCACGCGAGCAGCAGCGGGTAGACGAACGGCGAGGGCACCGGCGTGTCGACGTGGCGCGTGCGGAGCTCGCCGTCGTGGATGCGCTCGAGGATCCGCTTGAGCCGGGGCACGTCGAACGCGTCGTGGAAGCACTCGCGCAGCGTCTCGGCGACCACCGGGAACTCCGCCTGACCGCCGACCGACTCCATCAGCGCATCGGCCTTGAGCCGCTGCAGGTAGGGCGGCGTGCGTTGCCCGTTCCACGTCCGCGCGATGAAGAGGGCGCGCAGCGCGCAGTGCCGGAAGCGCGTGGTGAAGAGCGGCGAGCCGATCAGCGCGTGCCCGAGCAGCATGTCGACGTCCTCGGGCGCGAGCAGCCGCACGAGGCGCTCGGGCGCGGGCGGCGCCTGGCCGGGCGCGAACGAGAGCAGGAGGCCGTCGTCGACGTGGCTCGCCTCCGCCTGCAGGCCGAAGCGGCGGCGCACCGCGAGCCGGAGCGCCATGCCCCACGCGCCGTTCACCCGCATGCCGAACGGCGAGTGGATCATCGCGTGCCGGCCGCCCATCTCGTCCGCGAACGACTCCACCACGATCTCGTCGGCGTCCGGCACGCCGCCGAGGACCTCGGCCGCCTTCGTGAGCCACGCCTGCAGCGCGGAGGCGGCCCGCGCGTCGAGGCCGCACTGCTCCGCCGCCCACGCGTCGAAGCCCGGGGTCGCCATCCGCGCGGCGGCGTCGCGGCGCAGGCGTGCCACGCCGAGCCCGAGGTCCCACGAGCGCGACGGGTGCTCGCCCTTCCAGAAGGGAATCGTCGGCGACATGCCCTGCGCGTCCTCGACGAGCACGCGATCGGCGCGGACCTTGGCGATCTTCCAGGCATGCGAGCCGAGGAGGAAGACGTCGCCGGGCAGGCTCTCGGTGACGAACTCCTCGTCGAGCGTGCCGACCTTGAGGTCCGTCTCGGCGACGTAGACGTCGTAGAGGCCGGCGTCGGGAATGGTCCCGCCCGAGGTCAGCGCGAGGAAGCGGCTGCCGCGGCGTGCGTGCAGGCGGTCGTTGACCCGGTCCCACAGAAGGCGCGGGGCGACGCCCTTCACCTCGCGGGGCAGGGGCTCGGCGAGCGCGCGCGCCACCAGCATGAAGTCGTCGCGCGAGAGGTCGCGGTACGGCGCCGCCCGGCGAACCCGCGCGAGCAGCGTCTCGACGTCGAGCGACTCCGCCGCCACCGAGGCCACCATCTGCTGCGCGAGCACGTCGAGCGGGGCGTGGGGCTGCGCGAGCCGGTCCAGCGTGCGCTCGCGGATGGCCCGCACGACGGCCGCGGCTTCGAGCAGCTCCTCGCCCTTCGTCACCACGATGCGGCCCTTCGACACGCGCGAGAGCAGGTGCCCGGCGCGGCCCACGCGCTGGAGCGCGGCGGCGACGTTCCGCGGCGACTGCACCTGGACGACGAGGTCGATGGCGCCGACGTCGATGCCGAGCTCGAGCGACGAGGTGGCGACCAGCGCGCGCAGCTCGCCGTCCTTCAGGCGGTTCTCCGCCTCCAGGCGCGCGCGCCGCGAGAGCGAGCCGTGGTGCGCGGCCACGCGGCCGTCGCCGAGGCGGTCGTTGAGGTCGCGCGCGAGCCGCTCCGCTGCGCGGCGGCTCTGCGCGAACACCAGCGTGGTGCGATGCGCCTCGACCATCTCGGCGATCTGCTGCAGCGTGGCGTCCCAGATCGTGTCGCTGTCGGCGGCGAGGAAGTCGTCGACCGGCGCCACGACCTGCACGTCCATCTCGCGGCTGAAGCCCGCGTCGACGAGCGCGGGCTCTTTGGCGGTGGTGCCCGTGAGGAACGCGAGGGCGTCCTCGACCGGGCGCACGGTGGCCGAGCAGCCGATGCGCTGCGGTCGCGGCGCGCCTTCCGCCTCGACCAGCGCCTGCAGGCGCTCCAGCGTGACCGCGAGGTGGGTGCCGCGCTTGCCGCCCATCAGCGCGTGGATCTCGTCCACGATGACGAACCGCACCTGCGCGAGCGCGGGGCGAAAGCGCCGGCTCGTGAGCAGGATGTAGAGCGACTCCGGCGTGGTGATGAGCACGTGCGGCGGCCGGCGCGTCATCGCCTGGCGGGCGGCGGCCAGCGTGTCGCTCGTCCGTACGGCCACGCGGACCTCCGGGAGCGTGAGGCCGTCCTCTTCCGCCGTGGCGCGAAGACCGGCGAGCGGCGCGCGGAGGTTCTTCTCGATGTCGTTGTTCAGCGCGCGCAGCGGCGAGACGTAGACGAGGTACACGCGGTCTTCCAGGCGACCGTCCAGCGCCAGGCGGTGGAGGTGATCGAGGCCCCACAGGAAGGCGGCGAGCGTCTTGCCGGACCCCGTGGGCGCCACGATGAGGGTGTCGCGGCCGGCGGCGATGGCGGCCCACCCGTCGCGCTGGGGTGGGGTCGCCTCGGCGAACGCGCGCTCGAACCAGCGCTGCACGAACGGCAGGAACGCCGGTGCCATCGCGCCAGCTTACCGCGCTTCCGGGCCTATGTTCCGGATACTTGCGGCCCGCTCCCTCAGACCGGGTCCCGGCCACCGGGGGCCAAGCCATCCCGGCCACTCAGCGGCCGGGGAACGGCCCATCCATCCAGGGATACTTGAGAAATCACGTGGCCGTGACACAATGCCGTTCGCTGACGGCTACGGGGCCGTCACAAGGCAGTTCACTTTGCGGCAGTTCACTTTCACGGGAGGGTTCGGGATGAAGACGCTCGGTGTGATCGCGATGGCGGTGGCGTTCTCGATGAGCATGGCGGCGGGTGTCGGCTACGCGCAGGACAAGAAGATGGACGAGAAGAAGGCCGACGCCAAGATGGAGAAGAAGGACGCCGCCAAGAAGGACGACATGAAGAAGGGCGACGCGAAGAAGGCCGACAAGAAGGCGGCGAACCCCTGCGCCGCGAAGAAGTAGCGACGCCTTCGCTTCTCGCCGCTCTTTCGGCGTGACTGTCGAGGCCGATCCCCGCGGATCGGCCTCGCTGATTTGGAGGTCCTCATGCGTGGCGTGGTCTTCCTCGGCAACCGCAAGCTCGAGCTCCGCGACTTTCCCGATCCGACGCCGGGCCCCGGCGAGGTCGTGCTGGCGATCAAGGCGTCGGGGATGTGCGGCAGCGACCTGCATCCCTATCGCGCCGCCGGCAACGCCGCCGCCGCGCTGGGCCTCGGCGGCCAGGGCGGGCCGGTCATCGCGGGCCACGAGCCGTGCGGCGTCGTGCACGCGCGCGGCGCGGGCGTGACCGACGCGCAGGCGCCGATCGGCGCGCGCGTGATGAACCATCACTACAAGGGCTGCGGCGCGTGCAAGCACTGCCGCCTCGGCTGGCAGCAGCTCTGCCGCAAGGGCATCACCGTGTACGGCATGACCGGCCACGGCGGACACGCGCCGTACATGGTGGTGCCCGCGAGCACGCTGGTGCCGATGCCCGACGAGATCTCCTTCGAGGAAGGGGCCGCGATCTCCTGCGGGACGGGGACCGCCTACGGCGCGCTCAAGCGCCTCGACGTGTCCGGCCGCGACACGCTCGCGGTGTTCGGCCAGGGCCCGGTCGGGCTCAGCGCCACCATGCTCGGGGCCGCCATGGGCGCGCGGGTGATCGCGGTGGACACCGTCGCCGAGCGCCGGGCCCTCGCGAAGGAGCTGGGCGCCGACGCGGTGATCGACCCGGGCGCCGTCGATCCCGTCGCCGCCATCCACGCGCTCACGGGCGGCGACGGCGCCGAGACCACGATCGATTGCACGGGCGTCGCCGAGGCGCGCATCGCCGCGTTGCGGAGCGCGGACACGTGGGGACGCGTCGCGTTCGTCGGCGAGGGCGGCAGCACGACGTTCGACGTCAGCCAGCAGATGATCCGCCGCCAGCTCACCATTCACGCGTCGTGGACGTTCTCGGCGGTCGGCCAGGAGGAGTGCGCGCGCTTCGTGGCGGAGAAGAAGATCCCGCTGAAGAAGCTGCTCACGCATCGCTTCAAGCTCGAGCAGGCCGAGGACGCCTACAAGCTGTTCGATACGCAGACGACCGGCAAAGGCGTATTTCTCATGTGAGGGGGCCTCGACGGCCCCCTCCCAAGCCTCCCCCCTCGGATTGCGCCGGCGAAGCCGGCGCTCGGAGCCTCATGCCACGGTCGCTCGAGCCGGTTACGCTGGTCGGTGAGCACGTGCGGTTGGAGCCCCTGACGCGGGCGCACGCCTCCGGCCTGGCCGCCGCGGCGGCGTCCGGGCCGCGGGATACCTACGCGTTCACCGCGGTGCCGGACGGCGAAGAGAGCGCGGCGCGCTACGTCGACGCGGCGCTCGCGCTGCACGCCCAGGGGACGGCGCTGCCGTTCGCCACCGTGGACGCGGCGAGCGGGCGCGTCGTCGGCTCGACGCGCTATCTCAACGTCGAGTTCTGGGCCTGGCCCGCCGGCAATCCGTTCCAGCGTGGGGAGGACCTGCCCGACGTCGTGGAGATCGGCTCGACGTGGCTCGCGCCCGCCGCGCAGCGCACGCCGATCAACACCGAGGCGAAGCTGCTCATGCTGACGCACGCGTTCGAGACGTGGCGCGTGCACCGGGTGACGCTGAAGACCGACGCGCGCAACGAGCGCTCGCGCGCCGCGATCCTGAGGCTGGGCGCGACGTTCGAGGGCGTGATCCGCGCCCAGATGATCGCGTACGACGGCGGCATCCGCGACACCGCGTGGTACTCGATCCTCGACAGCGAGTGGCCCGCGGTGAAGGCGGGCCTGGCGACGAAGCTGCGTTCCTAGCGGGGGGCATGGGGGGCCATCTCGGGGCCCGCCCATCTTCAAACAAATCGCCCGCCCATCTTCAAAGAAACCGGCGGTTCTTCGTCGCGGGCGGGGGCTCGAGGCCGAGTGCGGCCAGCTTCGCGTCCACGTAGCCCTGGTAGAGCCGGCGGATCTCCGCGTTGTCCACGCTCTTCAAGCCCCACCGGATGAAGACCGGCGCGTTCTTCGAGTCCGAGCGTCCGAACATGTCGAGGGCCGCCGGGTACCACTTCTCGAGCAGGCGCTGACACAGGCGGCGCCCGCGGGCCTCGGCGCAGATCTCGCGCAGGAAGTGATAGCCCATCTCGGAGTGGCCCAGCTCGTCGCGCTCGACGGTGGCCGACATCTTCGCGAGCGGCACGTAGCTCGACTCCCGCCAGTCGCGCGCGTGGAACGCGCCGTTGAGGTCGACGAGGAAGTGGAAGAAGGCGTCGTCCGCCCAGCTCTCGCGCGGCAGGTGAAACGTGTAGTGCGCGTACGGGACGTCGCGCAGCGCGAAGTCGCGGTCGAGGCCCACCGCCAGCCGGTGGAACATGATCGCGTGCTTCAGCTCTTCCGCCAGGTACTCCGCCTTCACCAGGCGCGCCTCGCGCGTCGGGTAGAGCGCCTCCGCGAGATCGAGGCACGTGCCCATGAAGCCGAGAAAGCTCTTGTTGCCCGCGCGCTCGCCTTCGTGCCGCAGCATCTTCGTGAGCAGCTCGCGGTACTCGGCCGGGAGCGCGTCGCCTTCGTCGAAGCGGTACGTCGGGCGGCTCGTGGCGCAGGTGATGGCGGGGAGCGGGTCGCCCGCCGCATAGGCGCGGCGCCAGAACGGCCACACGTCGGTGCGCCCGCGCGCCTCCGCGTCGTCGATGACGTCCATGTCGCGCTCGTTCATCGCGTGGCCACCGCCTTCTGGTGCCCGCACGGGCAGCCCATGATGCCGTCGGCGTAGAGGTCGCGCTGCCGCTCGACCAGCTCGGCGGCCATGCCGGGCAGGAGGCGATCGCCGACGTTGCCGACCATCCGGCCGCAGCCGCCGCAGAGCAGCCGGTAGTACGTGCCATAGGCCGCGGGCTGGTCCAGGACGATGCCCACGCCCGCGTAGGCGGTCCGGATCTCTTCGAGGATGTCGCTCATGCGGGGCACTGTATCGCGAAAATCCTGTGCACTGTGCCCAATGGACCGGGCAGCCCTCGGGCGGCGCCGGCGGCGTGGTCCGCCGCCGCTCGGACCGCGTGGTACTCTCGCGCGCGTCATGGACCTGTCCCCGAAGCGCTTCGCCGACACGGTCGTCGTCGCGCCTGCCGGACGCATCGACCAGAGTAACGTGGCGGCGTTCGGCGCCGCGCTCGCGCCGGTCCTCGCCGCGTGCGCGCCGGGCAAGGACCGCGTGATCCTCGATTGCGCGCGCCTCGAGTTCATCAGCAGCGCCGGGCTCCGCATCCTGATGCTCGCCGCCAGGCAGACCAAGGCCCAGCAGGGATGCCTGATCGTGAGCGGGCTGTCGCCGCTCGTGCAGGAGATCTTCCAGATCAGCCGCTTCACGATGATCTTCGACATCGTCCCGACGCTGCGGGATGCGCTGGCGAAGGCGTCGCCCGCCGCGCTCGCCGAGCTCGACAAGGCCTGAGGGCGGCGTGAGGATCCGGTTCTGGGGCACGCGCGGGTCGATTCCGGTCGCGATGACCTCCGCCTCGGTCAAGCAGAAGCTCGTCACGATGCTGCTCAAGGCCGTCGGCCAGCGGTTCGACACGGTGGCGCAGGTCGAGGCGTTCGTCGAGCGCGAAGGGCCGATGCCGTACACCTTCGGCGGCAACTCCTCGTGCGTGCAGCTCGACACCGGCGGCCGCGACTACGTCCTGTGCGACGTCGGCAGCGGCGTGCGCCCGTTCGGCAACGACGTGCTCGCCAGGCGCGGGCCCACGGGCCACACGTTCCACGTCTTCATGTCCCATCTCCACTGGGACCACATCATGGGCTTCCCGTTCTTCGTGCCGGTGTACGTCCCGGGCAACACGATCAGGATCTACGGCTGCCACGCGGCGCTCGAAGAGGCGTTCCGGCGGCAGCACTGCGCGCCGAGCTTCCCCGTCGACTACGGCCGCCTCGGCGCCACGATCGAGTACGTGCGCCTCGAGCCCGGGCGGACGTACGAGGTCGCGGGGCTGCGCGTGCGCGCGATGCGCCAGCACCACGGCGGCGATTCGTACGGCTACCGGTTCGAGCACGACGGCAAGGTGGCCGTCTACTCGACCGACTCCGAGCACAAGCTCGAGGACCAGGCGCAGACGGACGCGTTCGTCGAGTTCTTCCGCGACGCCGACCTCGTGATCTTCGACGCGATGTACTCGCTCGCGGACGCGGTGACGGTGAAGGAAGACTGGGGCCACTCGAGCAACGTGGTCGGCGTGGAGCTGTGCCAGCGCGCGGGCGCCCGGCGCCTCTGCATGTTCCACCACGAGCCCGTCTACGACGACGAGCAGCTCGTGGCCGTCCTCGACGAGACGCGGCGCTTCGAGGAGATCACGCGCGGGGAGCGCCGGCTCGAGGTGTCCTCCGCGTACGACGGGATGGAGATCGAGCTGTGAGGCGCCGCTGACGGAGCCGGAGGCGGGCGCCCGCTGGACGGAGCGCCCGTGGATGCGGGCGCTGCGCCGCGGCGACGGCCGCCCGTTCGGCTTCCTGCTGCTGGTGCTGCTCGTCGCCGGCCTGCTCGCGCCGCGGGTGGGCCCGGTCGAGCAGCTCCGCCTCGCGAGCTTCGACGCCTGGCAGATGCTCGCGCCGCGCCGTCCCGATTCCGCGCCCGTGGTCATCGTCGCGATCGACGACGAGAGCCTCAAGCGCCACGGGCAGTGGCCGTGGCCGCGCACGACGCTCGCCCGGCTGATCGCGCGCATCGCGGAGGCGGAGCCGGCCGTCGTGGGCCTCGACATCGTGATGCCCGAGCCGGACCGGCTCTCGCCGCACCGGTGGGCCGAGCTCGTGCCGGGGCTCGCGCCCGACGTGGCGGAGCGGCTCGCGCGCGTCCCCAGCAACGACGAGGCGCTGGCGGCCGCGCTCTCCCGTACGCGCACGGTGCTCGGCGCCGGCGGGCTCGACGAGCCCGATCCCGACGCCGGCGGCGCGCGCGGCGGCTGGGCCGCGATGCGGCTCGTCGGCGGCGATCCGCACCCGTTCGTGCGGCGCTTCCCCGCGGTGCTCCGCAGCATCGACGAGCTCGATCGCGCCGCGGCGGGCCGCGCGCTGCTGAACGCCGACCGGGAGCGCGGCGTGGTGCGCCGCATCCCGCTCGTGGCGGCGGTCGGCGACACGCTCGTCCCCGGGCTCGGCCCGGAGGTGCTGCGCGTGGCCGGCGGCGAGCCCGGCTTCACGGTGGTGACCGGCGCGGACGGCGTGACCGCGCTCGCCGTGGGCGACGTGCGCATTCCCACCGAGCCCGACGGCAGCCTGCGCGTGCACTACAGCCGGCATGCGCCCGCGCGCTTCGTGTCCGCGGTCGACGTGCTCGCGGGCACCGTGCGCGCGGAGCGCTTCGCGCGGAAGATCGTGCTCGTCGGTGTGACCGCCACCGGCCTGTCCGACTACGTCGCGACGCCGGTCGCGGACCGGATGCCGGGCGTGGAGATCCACGCGCAGGGGATCGAGAACGTCTTCGACGGGGTGCTGCTGAGGCGGCCGGCGTGGGCGCGCTGGGCGGAGGCCGCGGCGCTCGCGCTGCTCGGCGTCGCGGTGGTCTTCGCGGTGCCCGCGCTGCGGCGCCGCGCCTCGCTCGCGCTGCTCGCGGGCGCGATCGCGGCGCTGTGGCTGCTCGGCTTCCTCGTCTACCACCAGGCCCGCGTGCTCCTCGACGTCGCCACGCCGACCGTCGCCCTCGGCCTGCTCTTCTCGGTGATGGTGAGCCTCACGCTCGCCGAGGTCGACAGCCACCGCCGCGCGCTGCGCCGTCAGCTCCAGGAGGAGCGGGAGGCCGCGGCCCGGCTCGCGGGCGAGCTCGAGGCCGCGCGCCGCATCCAGATGGGGATCCTCCCGCGGGCGGGCGAGCTGCCGGGCAACGGCGGCCGCTTCGAGCTCCATCCGTTCCTCGAGCCCGCGCGCACGGTGGGCGGCGACCTCTACGACTTCTTCGAGCCGCACCCGGACCGGCTGTTCTTCCTCCTCGGCGACGTGGCGGGCAAAGGGCTGCCCGGCTGCCTGTTCATGGCGCTCAGCAAGTCGCTCTACAAGAGCACCGCGCTCCGTCTGGGCCGCGACACCGCCGCGATGATGACCGAGGCCAACCGCGAGATCTCGCGCGAGAACTCCGAGGCGCTCTTCGTCACGATGTTCTCCGGGATCCTCGAGCTCGACACCGGCCTGCTCGAGTACGCGAACGCGGGCCACGACGATCCCTACGTGCTGCATCCGGGCCGGCCGCTGCGCACGCTGCCGTGGGTCGGCGGGCCGCCGCTCTGCGTGATCGAGGACTTCGTGTTCGACGCGGGCCGCCATCAGCTCGAGCCCGGCGACACGCTGTGCCTGATGACCGACGGAGTGACCGAAGCGATGAATCCGGCGGGGGAGCTCTACGGGCGTCCGAGGCTCGAGGCGGTGCTGACGGCGCTCGATCCGGCGGGGTCACCGGCGGCGATCGTCGAGACGATCCGCGCGGACGTCGCGCGGTTCACGGCCGGCGCGGAGCCCGCCGACGACCTCGCGATCCTCGTGCTGCGCTGGAACGGGCCGCGCGCTACCTGACGAGGATCTCGACGCGCCGGTTCTTCGGCTCGGCGACCTGGTCGCCGGTGGCGACGAGCAGCTCGCGCTTGCCCCGGCCGGTGGCGAAGATGCTGCTCGGCGGGATCCCGATGCCGCGCGCGATGAGCCGCTCGCGCACCGCGCTCGCGCGCTGCTGCGAGAGGCGGTCGTTGTACTCCTCGGTGCCCACGGTGTCCGTGTGCCCGATGACGACCACCTCGGGCACGGGACGCTTCGCGATGTCGGCGATGACGTCGCCCACGAGCCGCTGCGAGTCCGGCGTGAGCTCGTCGCTGTCGAGCAGGAACCAGAGGAAGAACGACGTGGGCCGCGGCGGCTGGGCGCCGAGCGCCGCGCCGAAGCCCGTCACCTCCGCCTGGGTGGCCACGGCCGTGTCGATGCGCCCCGGCACGCCGATCTTCGCCGCCGCGTGCGGGCGGTCCAGCGTGCGGGTGACGTTGCCGTGGGTGACCGTCAGCACGCCCGAGGTTCCGCCGCCGGCGGCGGGCAGCAGGATGTAGAGGTCGCTGCGCGCGAGCTGGTCCATGCGCGGGTACTTCGCGCAGCCGGCGGCCAGCGCGAGCGCCACGAGGACGAGGGCCGCGCGCCTCACCGGCCGGGCGCGCCTGTCCGCAGGAGGAACTCGGTGCCGCGGACGCCGAGGAGCGCCGCGGGCGTGCGGACCTTCATCGCGTCCGGCGACTGCTTCGCGATCTTGCCGGAGACGCCGGCCAGGGTACCGCGCTCCAGCGAGCTCTCGAAGGCGCCCCTGTGCGTCCGGGGATCGAACGCGAAGCGGTCGATGGCGAGCCGGCTGTCGGGACCGATCGAGAGCAGGCTGTTGTCGCTGAACGTGACGCCGACCGCGCCGTCCTTGCCGGTGACCACGACGTCGCCCTCGCGCACCTTCGTGCCCGGCGGCGCGGGCTGCGGCCGGCCGCCGCGCTCGATGGCCGCCGCGCCCTTCGAGATCTTCACCACGCCGACGTCGCTCGCGACGGCGAGGGCGGGAAGGGCGGCGCAGGCGCAGAGCGCCGCGAGCAGGAGGCGAAGGGGCATGACGAGCCCATCATACCGCCCGTGCGAAGCCCCTCTTCGGATGAGGCTTACAATCGCAGCGTGAGGATCGTCTGCGTCGGCGGGGGTCCGGCCGGGCTCTACTTCGCGCTCCTGATGAAGAAGGCCGACCCCGGCCACGACATCACGGTCGTCGAGCGCAACCGGCCCGACGACACCTTCGGCTTCGGCGTGGTCTTCTCCGACGCGACGCTCGAGACGTTCGCGCAGGCCGACCCCGAGACCCACCGTGCGATCACCGACGCGTTCTTCCACTGGACCGACATCGACATCCACTACCAGGGCGAGGTGACGACCTCGGCCGGTCACGGCTTCGCCGGCATGTCGCGGCAGGCGCTGCTCGACATCCTGCGCCGCCGGGGCGAGGCGCTCGGCGTGGGCTTCCGCTTCGAGACCGAGGTGGACGACCTCACCCCGTACCTCGATGCCGACGTGGTCCTCGCCGCCGACGGCGTGAACAGCGCGATCCGCAACCGCTACGCGGCGCACTTCGGGCCGGACATCGACGTGCGGCCCAACAAGTTCGTGTGGCTGGGGACGACGTTCCCGTTCTCGGCCTTCACGTTCTACTTCAAGGAGGACGAGCACGGCCTCTGGCGCGTGCACGCCTACCGCTACAACGCCACGCACTCCACGTTCATCGTCGAGACGACCGAGGAGGCGTGGCTGCGCGCGGGCCTCGCGAGCGCGACCGAGGCCGACACCGTGCGGTTCTGCGAGCGATTGTTCGAGCGGGAGCTCGACGGCCACACGCTGCTGGAGAATCGCTCGCTGTGGCGCAGCTTCCCCGTGGTACGCAACCGGCGCTGGCACTGGAACAACGTGGTGCTGATGGGGGACGCCGCGCACACCGCGCACTTCTCGATCGGCTCCGGCACGAAGCTCGCCATGGAGGACGCGATCGCGCTGGCGGAGGCGCTGCGGACGCAGGCCGGCGTGCCCGCCGCGCTCGCCGCCTACGACGCCGAGCGTCGCCTCGCGGTCGAGGCGACCCAGCGCGCCGCGCAGGTCAGCCTGGAATGGTTCGAGCAGACCGAGCGCTACCACGGCCGGCTCCCCCCGCTGTCGTTCGCCTTCAGCCTGCTCACGCGCAGCCTCCGGGTCACGCACGACAACCTCCGCGTGCGCGATCCGAAGTTCGTGGAGACCGTCGACCGCGCGTACGCGGAGGGGGCGACGGCGCAGAGCGGCGTCCAGGTCCGCACGCAGCCGCCGCCGCCGCCGATGTTCACGCCGTTCCGGCTGCGCGAGATGCTGGTCCCCAACCGCGTGGTCGTCTCCCCGATGTGCCAGTACTCGGCGGAGGACGGCACGCCGGGCGACTGGCACGTCGTGCACCTCGGCAGCCGGGCGGTCGGCGGCGCGGGCCTGGTGATCGCGGAGATGACGAACGTGAGCCGCGAGGGCCGGATCAGCCCCGGCTGCACGGGCATGTACAAGCCGGAGCACGTGAAGGCGTGGGCGCGGGTGGTGGACTTCGTCCATCGCTTCACGCCGGCGAAGATCGCCGTGCAGCTCGCGCACGCGGGCCGCAAGGGCTCGACGCGGCGCATGTGGGAAGGCATCGACGAGCCGCTGCCGGCGGGGAACTGGCCGCTGATCTCCGCCTCCGCGCTGCCGTATCTCCCGCACAGCCAGATCCCGCGGGCGATGACGCGCGCCGACATGGACCGCGTGCGCGACGACTTCGTGCGCGCGGCCGCGATGGCGGACGTGGCCGGGTTCGACATGCTGGAGCTGCACTTCGGCCACGGCTACCTGCTCGCGAGCTTCATCTCGCCGCTCACCAACCGGCGCCCGGACGAGTACGGGGGCTCGCTGGGCAACCGGCTGCGCTTTCCGCTGGAGGTCTTCGACGCCGTGCGCGCGGCGTGGCCGTCCGCCAAGCCGCTCGCCGTCCGCCTGTCGGCGCACGACTGGGCGCCGCACGGCGCCACCGTGCAGGACGCCGTCTACGTCGCCGCGCGGCTGAAGGCGCACGGGTGCGACATCGTCGACGTGTCGAGCGGCAACACCGTGCCCGACGACGAGCCGCGGTACGGCCGCCTCTGGCAGACGCCGTTCGCCGACCGCATCCGTCACGAGGTCGGCATCCCGACCATGACCGTCGGCGGGATCTCGACGTACGCCGACGTGAACTCCGTGCTCGCCGCGGGGCGCGCCGACCTGTGCGTGCTCGCGCGCGCGCACCTGCACGATCCCTACTGGACGCGTCACGCCGCCATCGCGCAGGGCTACGACCTGCCGTGGCCCGATCAATACCAGGCCGTGACGACGTTCCTGCCCCGAGGAGGGCGCTGATGGATCCCGTCGACCTGCTGCGCGAGTACCTCACCATCGACACGACGAATCCTCCGGGCAACGAGATCGCCGGCACGCGCTTCCTCGCCACCGTCCTCGGCGATCACGGGATCGCGAGCGAGACGATCGAGTCCGCGCCCGGCCGCGCGAACATCCGCGCGCGCCTGGCCGGCGACGGCGCGCTCGGCGGCATCCTCCTCCACCATCACATCGACGTGGTCTACGCGGACCGCCGCTACTGGACCGTCGACCCGTTCGGCGGCGAGATCCGCGACGGCTACCTGTACGGGCGCGGCGCGCTCGACATGAAGTCGATCGGCATCATGCAGCTCGCCGCCATGCTGGCCATCCACCGCGACCGGGTGGCGCTCACGCGCGACCTCGTGCTGCTCGGGACGGCGGACGAGGAGGCGGGCAGCCGCTTCGGCGCCCGCTTCATCGCCGAGCAGCATCCCGGCTGGCTCGCGGGCAACGAGTACGCGCTCGGGGAGCTCGGCGGCATCCACGAGGAGGCGGGCTGGCGCGCGCCGCTCGCGATGATCGAGGTGTCCGAGAAGGCCGTCCTGCCGCTGCGGCTCACGGCGCGCTCGAGCCCGGGGCACGGCTCGATGCCGTGGGCGACGACCGCGCCGCACCGCCTCGTCAACGCGCTGGCACGGCTGCTCGCGGCCGAGCGCCCGCCGCGGGTGCTGCCCGAGGTGAAGGAGTTCTTCGCGCAGCTCGGCCGCGTGCTGCCGGGCGAGCAGGGGCGCGGCTTCGACGACATCGGGCGGTCGCTGGGCGATCCGGCGTTCCGCCGGCGCTTCCTGGAGGACCGCTGGTACGCGGCGATGGTGCGCACGACGTTCGCGGTCAACATGCTGAAAGGGAGCGAGAAGCGCAACGTGATCCCGCCGGAGGCGGTCGCGGAGATCGACTGCCGCCTGCTCGCGGGCGACGACCCGGACGAGATCGTGCGCTGGGTGAAGGCGGCGATCGCCGACGAGCACGTGGAGATCGAGGTCGTGGCGCCGCCGAAGATCCCGAACATGTCGCCGCCGGACACCGCGCTCTACAAGGCGCTCGCGTCCGCGCTGCGCCGCCGGTCGCCGAACGCGGTGGTCGCGCCGCGGATCCTCACGGGTTTCACCGACAACTGGACGTTCCGCGGGTCGGGCATGCAGGCGTACGGGTTCTGCCCGATCGTGCTGGGCGACGAGGACAACAACCGCGTGCACGGCAACGACGAGCGGATCTCGCTGGAGAACCTCCGCACGGGCACGCGGCTCTACACGGAGATGCTGCTGGAGATGGCCGCCGCCTAGTTGCTCACGCGCAGCTCGGCCTTCGCCATCCGCCGCCGGATCGTCTCCACGTAGCGCTTGTAGGCCGGGCCCGGCGCGCCCGGGTGCCAGCGGCTCGGCATCGGCAGCGAGGCCGCCATTTGCGCCGCCTGGTTCTCGCCGAGCTCGGCGGCGGAGACGCCGAAGTAGCGGCGGCTCGCCGCCTCGGCGCCGTACACGCCCGGGCCGAACTCCGCGACGTTCAGATAGAGCTCGAGGATGCGGCGCTTCGGCAGCGTGCGCTCGAGCTGCCACGTGAGCACCGCCTCCTTCGCCTTACGGAGCGGGTTGCGCGAGGGCGAGAGCCACAGGTTCTTCGCGAGCTGCTGGGTGATGGTGGAGGCCCCGCGCGGCATCTCCTGGTGCTCGATCGCGCGCTCGACGGCGTGGCGCCACTCGGTCGGCTCGAAGCCGTTGTGGCTGAAGAAGCGGATGTCCTCGGCGACGAGCACTGCGCGCTTGAGGTGCGACGAGATCGTCCCGTACGGCACCCACGTCCAGGCGACGCGTCCGTCGCGTCCGGCGGCGCGCGCCTGGGCACGGTAGCGGTCGATGAAGGCGGTCGAAGACGGATTCCGGCGCGCGAGGGCGCCGACGTCAGGCCAGTGCCAGGCTTCCCACGCCCCCCAGGCGACGACGGCCACGCCGGCGAGGAGCGCCAGGCGCAGCAGCCAACGGCGAAGACCGGACGCTCTGCGCGGCATCGGGACGGCCGCATCTTAGCAACGAAGCCGCCGAGCGGCGTCATTCACCGCGCGCCGGACGCGCAATGAGCTAGCCGTGCCGCTCCGGCGGCCGCATGCCGAAGGCCGCGCGCAACAGCCGGCTGCGGCTGATGACCTCACACAGCGCCACCGTGACGACGAACGAACCCACGAGGATCACTGTGAACGGCAGCGCCACGCCGAGCCCGCGCCCGACGACGACCGCGGCGATCAGCACGATGACCGTCTGGTGCCAGATGTAGAAGGGCGGCACGCGGTCGCCGGCCCAGCGGAGCCACGCGCGCGGCCGGTCGAGGTGACGGCGCGCATAGCCCAGCACCGCCACCAGCGCGCACCACTCGGTCAGCCCGCGCAGGCTCAGCGCGACCACGTAGTGGCCGGTGTAGGCGCGCGGCGCGCCGAGCGCGACGATGACGCCGATGCGCGCGACCGTGAACACGAGCGCGAGCAGCAGGGCGGCATGCCGATGGCGCTCGACCGCGGCGCCGATCCTGGCGTCGGGGACCAGCGCGTAGCCCGCCACGAACAGCACGAAGTAGTGCGCGAGGTTCCACCAGTCGCCGACGAGCGCGTTGTTCGGCGGGAACGCGCCGCGCAGGCCGACGTGGATCGCGACGAGCAGGGCGGCGGGCAGGAAGATCCACGCGCCGCGAGCGAGGGCCGCGCTCATCGCGTCGCGCGCGGCGGCCCCGCGCGGCGTGCGAAGCGCGAGGAACAGCGGCAACGCGACGACCGAGAACACGAACAGGTAGACGAGAAACCAGAGGTGATGCCAGGAAAAGTTTCCGTGCGGATAGGCGCCGTCGACGATGCGGGGCAGGAAGGCGAGGTAGGAGCCGTGGAAGTCGATCGGGCTCTGGCGGTTCGGCATCCACGCGTTCACGCGCTCCACGTACACCTGCGGCGGCACCACGACGAACATCCCGATCGCCAGCGGCAGCAGCAGGCGCTTGGACCGGTCGGTGAGGTAGACGCGGGCGGTGCGCGTGCGCAGCGCGAAGTACGTCCCGGCGCCGGAGATCATGAACAGCAGCGGCAGCCGCCACGGCGTGAAGACGTAGCCGAGCAGCTCGAGCGGGCGGCTCAGCTCCAGGCTCTTGACGTGCCAGCTCTCGGTGTCGAACGGCCGGGAGCTGTGATACGCGAGCAGCACGAGGACGGCGAGGACGCGCAGCGCGTCGAGGTCGGAGCGCCGAGGGGCGGCGCTCAGGGCTGCCATGGCGGCGCCGTGAGCCGGCGCTTGCCGTCGCTCGCGAGCGTCACGCCCGCCTCGCCGGCCGTCCACTGCCGGTCCCAGAGCTTGCACGTCACCTGCTTGTGGCGCTGGTCGAGGCCCTCGCAGTAGTTCGTGTACTCGCAGCGGCGGATCTCGGCGCCGCGGCCCAGGCGGATCTTCAGGAACCAGTCGGGATCGGCGAGCGACTGGCGTGCGGCCGCCACCGCGTCGGCTTCGCCGCGCGCCAGGATTCCCTCCGCCTGCTCGAAGGTGGTGATGCCGCCGCTCGTCACCACCGGGGTCTCGTGCCCCGCGGCACGCACCGCGCGACGGATCGCCGCCGCGAGCGGCACGTTGCGGCCGAACGGGCCGCGCTCGTCTGAGATGACCGTCGGCATGCACTCGTAGCCGGAGACGCCGGTGTAGGGGTAGACGGCCTCGCCGACCTTCGGCTGCTTCGCGTCCTCGAAGCGGCCGCCCTTCGAGACGGAGAGATAGTCCACCCCGTCCTCGGCGAAGCGCACGCCGAACCACGCGGCGTCCTCCACGTCGCTGCCGCCCGCGACGACGTCGTCACCGAGATAGCGGATGCCGACCGTGAAGTCCGCGCCGACCCGCGCGCGGACCGCGGCGAGCGTCTCGCGCGGCAGCCGCGCGCGGCCTTCGCGCGTGAGACCGTAGCCGTCGTCGCGCGTGTTCAGGCGCGAGAGGAACGACGCCATCGTGTACGCGTGCGCGTAGTGCAGCTCGATGCCGTCGAAGCCCGCCTCCCGCACGCGGCGGGCGGCCTCCGCGAACAGGCCGGGCAGCACGTCGGGAAGCGCGCGGATATGGGGCAGGTGCGTGTCCCAGATGCGCTCGCGGTAGCCGAAGTCGAGCGCCTCCCGCTCGCGGGCGCCGAGCGCGCGCTCGAGCGTGGTCCGCGGCGCCTCCGCCAGCGCCGCGCGCACCGCGGCTTCGGGCGCGCTGTGCCAGCGCTCGTCGCCGGTGGCGCTCGCGAGCCGCGTCCGGAGAGGCGCGTCGATCGCCAGGTAGCGCGCGAAGTACGTCGCGGGCTCGGGGCGCCGGCGCACGGCGACGAAGTCGATCGCCTGCAGGAACAGACGCGTGTGCCCGGCGCTGCGCTCGCGCACGAGCTCGACGAGCCGGCGCAGGCCGGGCACGAAGCGGTCGTCGCCCACGCGCAGCAGCGGGCCGCTCGGCACGTCGCGCACGCCGGTCGCCTCGACCACCAGCACGCCCGGCCGCCCTTGCGCGAAGCGCGCGTACCAGTCGAGCACGTCGGGCGTGACGAAGCCGTCGCCGGTGGCGCGCCACGGCACCATCGCCGGCACCCACGTGCGCTGCTCGGCCACCGTCACGCGGCCGAGGCGCAGCGGCGTGAACCACCGGGCGCGGGCGGCCTCTTCGGCGGTGGGCCAGCGGGCGTCGGGAAGCGCGTGGCGGGTGCGGACGCTCACCCCAGCACGGCGACGGCTTCGATCTCGATCACGCAGCCGTCCGCGGCGTCGAAGAGGTCCTTCGCGCCGACGAGCGTCATCGCGGGGAAGTGCTTGCCGAAGAGCTCGCGGTACACGGGCCCGAGGTCCTTGAGGCGCGCCTTGTAGCCCGGCACGTCCAGCACGTAGATCGTCAGCTTCGCGATGTCGGTCATGTGACCGCCCGCCGCCGTGACCACCTCGCGGATGTTCTCGACGGTCTTGCGGAACTGCGCGACCACGTCGCCCGCGCCCACGACCTTGCCGTCGGCGTCCTTCGCGACCTGACCCGCGACGAAGAGCACGCGCCCGCTCTTGACCTCGTAGCCGTGCGAGAAGCCCGCGGGCTTCATGAGGGTGGGCGGGTTCACTGGCTGGATCCGGCTCATGGATGTCCTCCGTCGATCACGATGGCTTCGCCGTTGCGCTCGTCGTGGAGCAGGGCGACGGCGGCCGCCGCCACCTCCGCGGGCTCGACCAGGCGGCCGCTCGGGTTGAAGCGCGCGAGCGCGGCGACGGCCTCGTCGAACGTCTTGCCGGTCTTCGCGACGATGTTCCGCGCGGACGTCCACACGAGGTCCGTGGCCGCGAAGCCCGGGCACAGCGCGTTCACGGTCACGCCCTTGCCGGCGACCTCCGCGGCGAGCGCGCGGGTGAAGCCGACGAGCGCGTGCTTGGACGCGGTGTAGGCGGTGACGTACGCGGCGCCGGCGAGGCCGGCGACGGACGCGACGTTGATCACGCGCCCCCAGCCGCGCTCGAGCATGCCGGGGAGCGCGGCGCGGGTCAGCAGGTAAGGCCCCGTCACGTTGGTGCTGAAGTGACGCTCCCAGAGCGCGGGATCGGTGCGGGCGAGCGGCGCCGACTCCGCGATGCCGGCGTTGTTGACGAGCACGTCGACGGGGCCGAGCGTGGCGTCGATCGCGCGCACCGCCATGGCGCCGGCGTCGGCGTCGGCGACGTCGAGCGCGAGGGCCATGGCTTCGGCGCCGGCATCCCGCAGCACGCGTGCGGTGTCGTCG
>Ga0194128_10004919_pt1 | contig 19180 bp, 22 predicted proteins | sample TA2KigCa65mmetaG_FD_148650 | JGI IMG/M metagenome (GOLD analysis project Ga0194128, IMG submission 148650) | Freshwater microbial communities from Lake Tanganyika, Tanzania - TA2015037 Kigoma Deep Cast 65m | ecosystem: Environmental > Aquatic > Freshwater > Lake | place: Tanzania: Lake... | reverse complement strand
AAAAGGAACTGATGAAAACATAAAGACTGAATTGCTAGTTACCAGTTATCCTACAGAAAAAATTAACTCACTGGAGAGTATTCTTTATGCCTGAACTAAAAGATTGGTTGAACTCGATTAATTTTACAAAGGAAGATCTTTCTGAAGAGATTGGCAATTATGCTCCTTACATTGTAAATCGTTGCTTGTCTGGGCACATTGATTGTATTCTTTTTGCAAACGAAATGAATATACATCATCAACTTGACAAAGATATGCAATATTCCTTTTATCTAAATAGTCTAAGGAAAAAGAAGAGATTTTCTCCCTGGCTCCGAAAAGATAAAATCAAAGATTTAGAATGCGTTAAACAATACTATGGTTATAGTAATGAAAAGGCATCTCAAGCTTTGAAGATTCTAAATAAAGAACAACTTAATTTTATTAAACAACGACTTGAAACTGGTGGAACGAAATGACTAATCAAACAATTGAACCTCAAGTAAACTGGTCTTCCGATATGATGGTTGAAATCATTCTAAATGAACCAGATGATTTTTTGAAGGTTCGTGAAACTTTGACTCGCATTGGAGTTGCGTCAAGAAAGGAGAAAAAACTTTATCAATCTTGTCATATTCTCCATAAGCAAGGTAGATATTATATTGTCCATTTTAAAGAGTTGTTTGCTCTGGATGGTAAGCACGCAAATCTGACAATAAATGATTTACAAAGAAGAAATAGAATTACAAAACTTCTTTGTGATTGGGGATTGATTACGGTGGTCAAAGAGGATTCTATTGCGGACATCGCACCCCTTAACCAAATTAAAGTTCTTGCCTATAAAGATAAAGGCGATTGGATTTTAGAGCAGAAGTATAATATTGGTAAGAAAGGGAAACCAGTAGAACCAGAATAATTTTTTAAGAGAGTTGACAACTCTCTTTTTTTATTTTATAGTATTTAAGTAAACTGATAAACTCCCTGCAATAGCAGCACTTTCCTCATGGTCAGTGAATTGTTTATTAATTTTAATTTAAAAAAATGGAAACAAAAGATTTTACAAGCAACATTACTGTAAATTGCAACTATTCATTGCAAGATTTTTTAAATTTGCCAGAAGTTCCTTGTCAAAGAGATACTGAAGCACGATTGAGTAAGGCTAGAGGACATCTTAAGCAAGTTAGACCAGAACATTGTGTTGTTCATTTAGTTCGTCTTACCAAAAACTGTACTGTATCTGGAAAATTGTATCCAAAAGGCATGGTGTTTAGGGTGGACGGAAATACCAGGGCTTTGAATTGGGAAAAAGAAGGATCTGATTATCTTCCCCAGAAGTTAGTTTCTATTACTTATGAGTATGAAGATCTTGATCAGATTAAACAATCTTATGATACTTTTGATTCTGCTGAAGCAATGGAAAAAAATCAGCAGAAAGTTTATGGTATTCTTACTGGATTTTATGATTACACTCCAAAGAATGAAAAACTTTCTAAAGGAATCATTCTTTCTGGCATGAATAAGGCTTGTCACTTTATGAAACCAACGGAATGGAATCAGTCAAATGTAAAGAATGCTGAACAACTTCGTGATCAACTTTCTTTTTGGATGATTAAAGGATGTCTTCAAGCACTTGATGAACTTATGGTGAGAAAGGATAGATGGTGCCAACCATTTATTGCCGCTGCTCTTATGTCTCTTTATTACTATGGACCTAATAATCAAAAACTTCGTAAACTGTGGGAATTGATTGAAAAAGGTGTAGGAAATACCTATGGGGATGAATGGGATGGGTTAACTCATATCACTGAAACCTGGAAAACTGGTGGTATGTTTAAGGATTCTAATATCTGCAAAGATACTCGATGGGATAATATGGATCGTACAGTATCATACCTTCTTTATTGGATTGATAAGTATATGAATGATGAAACGGGATCAAAAGTTGGTAATGGGTGGGATAAAGTGGCAAAGGAATATAAGAATAGAGGAACACTCAATTCTTCTCTTAATATTGTATTTGGTATAACCGAATAATAAAGTAGGGAGTTCAACACTTCCTTTTTTTGTATCTCCTTTATAATTAGTAATGGATGCCGTAAGGATCCAAAATATAAAACTCGCTTCTTAAAGGAGAATACAAATGTCTTTACTTGCAAAATATAATACAGCAAACATTCAAAAATTTCTTGATGATGTAGATAGATATTCTATCGGAATGGATGAATGGCTTCATAGGTTTAATAATCTAAGTCATACAGAGGCAAATTATCCACCATATAATATTATTGAGGAAAGTGATGTATCCTTAAGAGTTGAAATTGCTCTTGCTGGATTTAAAAAGTCGGAAATTTCTGTGTATACTGAAAATAATAAACTTTTTGTTGAAGGTAAAAAGGAAGAAGAAAACTCAACAAATTATAAACATCGTGGGTTGGCTAAAAGATCATTTACTCGTGCCTGGACAATTCCAGATGATATTAGGGTTGAAGAAGTTTTATTTGAAGATGGACTTCTTACAGTTCGTCTTCAAAAAATTGTTCCAGAACATCAGAAGAGAAAGGATTATCTGTAACTAATAAATATAATTGAATATCGTCGTCGCAAGAGGGGAACCTGGCAAAATCCAGGTTGACTCCCCTCTATTTTTTTGCTAAAATAACAAGAGGTATTGGAAAGGTATGTCTGTAAAATTAGTTGTTCTTAGAACAGGTGAAACAATTATTTCTGATATTCATGAAATGATTGCAGGAGAAGAAGGTCAAGAAAGAGTTATTGGTTATTATTTGAATAGCCCTTGCTCTCTGGTTTTGCAACCAACTGAGGTGGAGCAGGAGGAAATGACAAAAATGTCAGTAAAACTTTATCATTGGATTCCTTTTGCAAAACAAAAGAAAATCCCTATTGTTTCTGACTGGGTTGTGACAGTTGTGGATCCAATAGACAGTTTAAAAGAAAATTACATTGAAACAATTTTGGAGGATAAAGATGAAGTCAGAGAACGTAAAACTGTTAGTTTTAATGAATCACCAGATTTTGGTGTCACAGATTGATGAAGTAACATCTGAAATGGGAGAACCTGATTGTAAACTAACTGAACCATTTTTATTAGATTCTTCTAATGAAACTTTATCTCCTTGGTTGGTTGATTGTTCAAGTCAAAGTGTTTTTATGATACATTCTGATAAGATTCTCACTATTGTCGAACCTAAACCAACTCTTCTTGAAAAATATCAGAATTTGATTAAATGAGATTTTATACCAATGTGCAAATGATCGGGAATCAGTTTCTCGTTCGTGGTTATGATAATGGCAAACATGTTATGTTTAAAGAAGAGTATTTTCCTACTCTTTTTGTTCCGTCTAAAAAGGTATCAAAATATAAAACATTGGAGGGAGATTTTGTTGAACCAATAAAACCTGGTTCAATTCGGGATTGTAGGGAGTTTTATAAAAAATATGATGGTGTTGAGGGATTTAAAATCTATGGTAATGATAGATATGTCTCTCAATATATTTCTAAAATGTATCCAGAGGATGAAATTAAATTTGATATTAAAAAAATTAAACTTGTGACCCTTGACATTGAAGTTGCTTCTGAGAATGGATTTCCAGATACCGAATCCGCATCAGAAGAAATTCTTACAATATCAATTCAAGATTACTCTACGAAAAAAATTATTACTTGGGGAGTTAAACCATTTAATAATAACCGAAATGATGTAACTTATATTGAGTGTTCATCGGAACATAGTCTTTTGTCTAACTTTATTAATTACTGGGATGCAAATATTCCAGAGGTAATAACTGGATGGAACATTCAGTTTTATGATATTCCATATATTTGCAGAAGACTTTGTAAAGTTACTGGAGAAAAATCAATGAAAAGATTTTCTCCTTGGGGTCTTGTAACTGAAAATGAAATTTTTGTTAATGGTAGAAAGCAAGTTTATTATGATGTTGGTGGAATCACTCAACTTGATTACTTAGATTTGTATAAGAAATTTACCTATAAGGCACAAGAATCTTATAGACTTGATCATATTGCTGAAGTAGAACTGGGACAGAAGAAACTCGATCACTCTGAGTTTGAAACCTTCAAGGACTTCTATACTCAAAATTGGCAAAAGTTTGTCGAGTACAACATCGTTGACGTAGAACTTGTTGACCGTTTGGAAGACAAGATGAAACTAATTGAACTTGCAGTTACAATGGCTTTTGATGCCAAAGTTAACTTTGCGGATGTATTTTATCAAGTAAGAATGTGGGATAATATTATCTACAACTATTTGAAAAAAAGAAACATTGTTATTCCTCCTAAAGAAAGAACAGTTAAAAATGAAAAGTATGCAGGTGCTTATGTAAAAGAACCTGTTCCTGGAGTTTATGACTGGGTTGTTAACTTTGACTTAAACAGTCTATATCCACATCTTATTATGATGTACAACATCAGTCCAGAAACCCTTTTGGAAGAAAGGCACCCAAACATTTCTGTGGATAAAATTTTGAATCAATCTACAAACTTTGAAATGTATAAGGATTATTCAGTATGTGCTAATGGTGCAATGTATCGTAAAGATGTTCGTGGATTTCTTCCAGAGTTAATGGAAAAAATGTATAATGAACGAGTCATTTTTAAGAAAAAAATGATTGAGGCAAAGAAACAATATGAGAAGACTAAGACTAAAGAACTGGAGAAGGAAATCTCTAGGTGTAATAATATCCAAATGGCAAAAAAGATTTCACTTAACTCTGCCTATGGTGCTATCGGAAATAACTATTTCCGTTACTATAAACTTGAGAACGCGGAAGCCATTACTTTGTCCGGACAAGTAGCTATTCGTTGGATTGAAAATAAAATGAATACTTATTTGAATAAAATTCTTAAAACGGAGAACATTGATTATGTTATTGCTTCTGACACCGATTCCATTTATCTTCATATGGGTCCTTTGGTTGAAACTGTATTCAAGGGAAGAGAGAAAACTACTCAAAGCATTGTTTCGTTCCTTGATAAGGTCAGTAAGGTGGAACTTGAAAAATATATTGAAAGTTGTTACCAAGAACTGGCAACCTATGTAAATGCATATGACCAAAAAATGCAGATGAAACGGGAGAATATTGCTGACCGTGGAATTTGGACTGCTAAAAAAAGATATATTCTAAATGTATGGGATAGTGAGGGTGTTCATTACGAAGAACCAAAACTTAAAATGATGGGCATTGAGGCAGTCAAATCATCAACACCAGCACCGTGCCGTAAAATGATTAAAGATGCTCTCAAACTGATGATGAGTGGAACTGAGGATGATGTAATTAAATTTATTGATAAAAGTAAAGAAGAGTTTAGAAAACTTCCTCCAGAACAAGTTTCATTTCCAAGAACTGTTTCTGATGTAACTAAGTACAAATGTTCAACCTCAATTTATCAAAAGGGAACCCCAATTCATGTAAGAGGTTCTCTGTTGTATAACTATTACATTGAAAAAAATAATCTGACAAATAGGTATTCTAAAATCCAAAATGGAGAAAAGATTAAATTTGTATACCTTAAGAAACCAAACTTAATTCATGAAAATGTAATTTCGTTTATTCAGGACTTTCCTAAAGAACTGAATCTTGACAGATATGTGGACTATGACTTACAATTTGAAAAGTCATTCTTAGAACCTCTTAAAATCATCCTTGATGCAATTGGGTGGAATGTAGAGAAGAAAGTAAACCTTGAATCATTTTTTTCCTGATGGATTTCCTTAAAGATATTGTAAAAGAAATTGGTGGTGAGTATACCCAACTTGCTTCAGATATAGACGAGACTGAAACTTATGTTGACACGGGTTCGTATATCTTTAATGCACTGGTTTCAGGTAGTGTATTTGGTGGTGTATCTAGGAATAAAATTACTGCTATTGCTGGAGAGTCTTCTACTGGAAAGACTTTCTTTTCTCTCGCTGTGGTTAAGAATTTTCTTGATTCTAACCCCGATGGGTATTGTCTCTATTTTGATACTGAAGCCGCTATTACCAAATCACTTGTAGAATCCCGTGGAATTGATACTTCTCGTCTTGTTGTTGTTAATGTTGTTACAATTGAGGAGTTTCGTGGTAAAGCATTGAAGGCAGTCGATATATACCTAAAAAAACCCGCAGTAGAACGCAGACCTTGTATGTTTGTATTAGATTCTTTGGGAATGCTTTCTACAGAGAAAGAAATTACTGATGCACTGAACGACAAACAAGTTCGTGATATGACCAAATCTCAACTGGTCAAAGGTGCTTTCCGAATGCTAACACTCAAATTAGGACAAGCAAATGTTCCACTCTTGGTCACAAATCATACATACGATGTCATCGGAGCTTATGTACCAACGAAGGAAATGGGAGGAGGTTCTGGACTCAAATACGCAGCATCTACGATCATTTATCTCAGTAAAAAGAAAGAGAAGGATGGAACAGAAGTGGTTGGAAATATTATCAAGGCTAAGACTGCTAAGTCGCGTTTGAGTAAAGAAAATAAAGATGTTGAAATCCGTTTGTATTATGATGAGCGCGGCCTTGACCGTTACTATGGTCTTTTGGATCTTGGTGAGGCTGGTGGACTCTGGAAAAATGTAGCAGGACGTTATGAGATGGATGGTAAAAAGATCTATGCAAAACAAATTCTTGCAAACCCAGAAGAGTATTTCACTGATGAAGTGATGCAAAAACTTGATGAGATTGCACGAGAAGAATTTAGTTATGGCAGTTGAATTGAATGATCTTATTCAAGTTTATGATGATGTTTTAGATTTGAGTGTTTGTTCAACTTTAATCAACTTATTTGATAATAATCCTGACAAACATGAAAGAATTGAAAATAATAGAAAACCAAATTTTACTCAGTTTAATTTGACTGAAAATTGCAAAATGTCTGAGGAGATTAATGATCTTCATAACTACCTTATTAATTTGACTCTAAACTACAAAAAAGAATATTACAAATACATTGATTCAAGATGTTTTCCAGAAAAGAATAACTTTGAACAATTTCGTATTAAGAGATACAATACTGATGGAAACGATGCATTTGATGCTCATGTAGATGTTCAAGACTACTCCAGTGCTCGTAGATTTTTATCTTTTATGTGGTATTTAAATGATGTTGAGAAGGGAGGAGAAACTGTTTTTACTGGACTTGAAATTAAACCAAAAACTGGCGCAATGATTATATTTCCTCCTTTATGGATGTACCCTCATAAAGGGGTTGCCCCAATCAGCAATACAAAGTATATAATGAGTACATATCTTCACTATAAGTAATGGAAAAAATTGAATTTCTAATTCTTAGAAACCTTCTTCATAATGAAAATTATGTTAGAAAAGTAATACCCTTTATTAAATCTGAATACTTTGAAGATATAAATCAAAAAATTATTTTTGAGGAGATTTTTTCTTTTATCCAACAATATAATCAACTGACTACAAAGGAAGTTTTGTGTATTGAAATTGAAAAAAGAAAAGATATTAATGACACTTCCTTTTCTGAAGTTATTAATTTGATTCAACATTTAGAAGATGTTCCTGTTGAATTGAATTGGTTAATTGATACAACAGAAAAGTGGTGTCGTGATAGGGCAATTTATCTTGCTCTTATGGAATCCATTCATATTGCGGATGGTAAAGATTCTCAAAAAAATCGTGATAGTATTCCCAGCATTTTATCAGATGCACTTGGAGTATCTTTTGATACACACATTGGTCACGATTATTTGTTAGACTATGAGCAACGTTATGAGTCCTATCACAAAAAGGAGGATAAAATTGAATTCGATCTCGAATATTTTAACAAAATTACAAAAGGTGGTTTACCTAATAAGACTCTCAATATCGCTCTTGCTGGTACGGGTGTCGGAAAAAGTCTCTTCATGTGCCACGTTGCTTCTTCCGTCTTATTGCAAGGCAGGAACGTTCTCTATATCACTCTTGAAATGGCGGAGGAAAGAATTGCTGAACGAATTGACGCAAATCTTTTGAATGTTCCTATTCAAGATATTGTAGAACTTCCTAAGCAAATGTTTGAAAATAAAGTAACCAGTCTTGCCAAGAAAACTCAGGGAACTTTGATTATCAAAGAGTATCCAACTGCTTCAGCGCACTCTGGTCACTTCAAGGCACTTTTGAGTGAACTTGCACTTAAGAAATCATTTAAACCTGATATTATTTTTGTTGACTATTTAAACATTTGTGCTTCTTCAAGATACAAAGGAAATAGTAATATTAATTCATATACCTTTGTAAAAGCAATCGCAGAAGAACTTCGTGGTCTTGCCGTGGAGTTTAATGTGCCAATTGTCAGTGCTACACAAACTACAAGATCTGGTTTTGGTTCTTCTGATGTTGAACTTACAGATACTTCTGAATCTTTTGGTCTTCCTGCAACTGCTGATTTGATGTTTGCTTTGATTTCTACGGAAGAGTTGGAGGAGTTGGGACAAATACTTGTTAAGCAACTAAAAAACCGATATAATGATCCTACAATCTTTAAAAGGTTTGTTATTGGAATTGATCGCGCAAAAATGAGACTGTATGATTGTGAACAGTCTGCTCAAAAAGATATACTTGACTCTGGAAAAGAAGAAGAGTATGATTATGAAGAAAGAAAACCAAAAAAATCATTCGAAGGATTTAAATTCTAATATGACCCAAGTTATTGATACAAACAAATACATTGAATTCGTTCGTCAAACAACAAGTCCTGCAAGCAGTAACTTTGCTGCTTTGCTTTCTCGCATGACTGAACTTGAAACTCAAGATGCTGATGTCTGTCGTCTATTGACTGCTTCTCTTGGTATGAGTGCAGAGTGTGGAGAACTGGTAGAAATTATCAAGAAAATTTTTCTGCAAGGAAAATCTTATAATGAAGATAATATTATTCATATGAAAAAAGAAGCGGGAGATGTTCTATGGTATCTTTCTCAACTTTGTATTGGTCTTAATACTACATTTGAAGAATTGATGGAAATTAATTATCAAAAACTATCTGCAAGATATCCAGAAGGAACTTTTTCTGTCTATAAATCAGAGAATAGAGTAGAAGGAGATATTTGATTTATGGAGGTTGAAAAACCTCCTTCGGGAGTTTTTTTTTTATAAATAACTAAAAAGTATTGTAAAAAAATGAATCCCAAAGAACTTAGAGGTTTGATTGAAGCATATATGCAAGTTTATGTTCCTCAAGAAGAAATTGATGAGGCAGTAAAAGGTGAGTCGCCAGAAAGAAGAAAGGCACTTGCTGCAGAAAGAAGATCGGGCGTCAAACCACTTTCTGCAAAAGAAGGTGAGAGATATGCTTCACATAAACTTTCTCAAATGGCATATGTGAAACGTCAAAGAATGGGTGAAGAAGTAGAGCAGGTTGGAGAAGAAATGAAGCCACTTCCTAAAGAGAAGATAGCTCGTCAAGTAGGAAGAGCATACGGAAAGGAAATCCGTGCGGTCGCTGCTGGCGATGAGAAGGAAACTAATAGGCAGATGCAAAGAAGAATTGCAATGCAAAGTCCAGCATCTCGTCGTACTGCCCTTCAAAATAAAAAGATGGCGGAAGATTTTGATATCTTTGATGTAGTCCTTGAGTTCCTCCAAGTAGAAGGATTTGCAGAAACTCTGGAAGAAGCAGAGTGGTTGATGGCGAATGTGATTGATGAAGAAGCGATTAATATTGTTATTGGTGAAGCACAAGTTGCTAACAGAGACCCTGATAAGTATGAAAGAGAGCAGAGCAAGAAGTATGCTCCTGTTCGTGGAGAAAGAACTCCTATGCCCCCAAGAGGTAACAAGAAGAGAGAGGACTTTGAGAAGTGGTATGCTAAGAATGTCCGATAATAAATAACCACGGAAGGTTGCTCTAACCCACTTGACTTTGAGTTGAGTGGGTTTTATAATATCTAAAAAAGGGGATATAGCTCAGTTGGTAGAGCGCGGTCTTTGCAAGGCTGATGTCAGGAGTTCGAGTCTCCTTATCTCCATTCTAAATACTTGAAAGAGTAATAAACAAAAATGGCTACAAGTGCTATAGAGACTGCTAAGCAAGAGAATGGTTCTAGAGTATTTTTTGAAAGTGTAATAGAACGTAATGCAGAGCCATCTGATGCTGAAATGTTGAAAGTTTATGATGGTTATAATGCAGAATGGAAAGAAACATATCGAAAACAAGCTTCCGCTTTAAAATCTTTTCTTGGTAGTAGTAAAGGGTATGAATATTCTAGAGATTCTGGAATAATGCCTTATATTGAGAGAATTGCTAAAACTGACTGTGGAGTTAGTGTTAAGGATAGATGGAATCCAATGGACATTGTTATGGTTAAAAAAAGTATGAAGAGAACTATTGAGGGAACAATAAGAGAACTTACTAATATAGATGGAATGAATAAACCAGCTAGGTTAGTTTTATTAAATGCTTATATGAGAGAGGCACTTGAAGATAAAATTCTTATAGGAGTTTCTCTAAAGGCTATAGCAAAAAATAAAAGAACTGCAAGTGTAGAACTTGCAAATATGGGAGGATCTGCTGGAGCAAGAGCACATATTGATTTAGTTCCTGGGTCTATAAAATGCACTCTAACTCTAGGGAAAAAAGCGAATTATTTGTTTGATACTGGGGAACTGGGATTTGATTTGCAAACAGAATCTGGTGGAAAGATTCATGGTCAATCCAGAAACTTTCAATACTCTAAGGAAAGAAATCTTGTTCAAACTGATTTGACTCCTAAGGGAAAAGATTCTGGTGCAAAACTTGGTAAAGTCTCTAGCGTCGCCTTGGATCAATTCTTAAGTGATATTGAACTATCAAGACCAACTTCTGCTGCCAAACATCAGCATATTCCTGCTGTAGGATCTTGGACTGATACTGATAAAAAATATTGGATAGATCTTTATAATAAACTTAAAAATAATAATATGATAGACTTTGGTGAAATAGCAGTGTATCAAAATGGTAAAAAAATTGGAGATACCTTTGAGCAAATTTTGGAAAATGCAATAATCTATGAAACAGGAAAAGCGGATAGAAGTTCTGCAGGAAGATTTTCTTCCAAATTAATTGCTATGGAGTGGGCAAATACTTGGGTTGAAATTTCAAAAAAAGGCAAAATGTCCGATTGGTGTACTGTTCTTTATTATGGAGCAAAAAAAGAATTCTCCCAAAAGAACGGTCCATTTCTAAAGATTTACTAAACAAATAAATATAAGTATATCAAAATAAAATATGAAGAGTTTTTTCCAATTTTTAACTGAGGCAACTCAATTTAAGGCATCATTACAAGCAAAGAAACTCAACCTCAAGAGTGATGGTCATGGAGGATGGTATGATTCTCGTGGAGAGTTTGTTGCAAAAACAGAAGGTGGAAAACTCAAGTTTTATAATAAGGGAGAAAGAGTAGGTCAAAAAGATCAACCTAAAGAACCAGCGTCAAAAGCACAACCTTCTCCCAAATCTAAAACTTCCCAACAACCATTACCTTCTGCACAAAGAAGGGAACCAATAAAACCAGAAGAAGAAGCAAAGGGAAAAATTGGTGATACTTTAACTGTAGTATTTGGACGTTTCAATCCTCCAACAATAGGACACGAAAAACTTCTTAAGTCTGCAAATAAAATTTCTACTGGAGGAGATCTGAAAGTATATCCTTCAAGAACTCAGGATCCTAAAAAGAATCCGTTAGATCCTGATATGAAGATTTCGTTTATGAAAAAAATGTTTCCAGATTATAAGGATAATATTATAAATGATGATGAAATGAAATCAATTTTTAATGTCCTTATTGCTGCATCTGAAGAAGGATATAATAACGTAAATATTGTTGTTGGTTCTGATCGTCAAGCAGAGTTTGAAAATCTTGCTCAAAAATATAATGGAGATCTTTATAACTTTGATTTAATTCGTGTTGTGTCTGCTGGTGTTCGTGATGCGGATGCTGAAGGTGTATCCGGAATGTCAGCATCTAAAATGAGAAAAGCTGTAATGGATGATGACTTTGATTCATTCCGCAGAGGAACACCAAAGACTCTTGATGATGGAGATACAAGAGCACTTTTTGATGCTATACGTCAATCAATGGGGACTAAAAAATCCAAAGTTCAAAAGGAAGGATATGCACTTTGGGAAATTGCTCCAAAATTTGATATGAAAAATCTTCGTGAGAATTATGTAACCAAAAATATTTTCAAACTTGGTGATGTTGTAGAAAATTTAAATACTGGATTAGTTGGACAAATTATGCGTAGAGGTGCAAATCATCTCATTTGTGTGACAAAAGAGGGATTTATGTTTAAGTCTTGGATCAAAGATGTTATGGAATATACTGAAGTTAAAATGAATAAAAAAATGAGAGTTCCTGGAAAACCAAACACTTTAGTTGGAACAGATGGGTATTTGAAAAATGCTATGCAAGTGACTGGAACAACAAATATTAAAAATTTCATAAATAAGTATAAGGTCAAAAAGTAAAAACACTTATACTTATGTCAATGAATATTCTTAACGACATTTCTAAAGTTTATTTAGAGCAGGTTGCTGAGTCTTCATATCTTGAATCGGATATGAAGAAACGTGCTGAAGAAAATGAAAAGGCACGTAAAGAAATGATGAAGACAAAGGCACATAAAGATATGGTAAAGTCTGCCAGAAAGGCTATGGGTGTTGATGAAGCATTAGATCCTGTTGGTAAAGAAGATAAAGACATTGATAATGATGGAGATCATGATAAGACTGATAAGTATCTTCACAACAGAAGAAAAGCAGTTGGAAAAGCAATTGCAAAGAAAAACGTAAAGGAGGGATATTCGGATTGGAGACAAGATCTTTCTGAAGTTATGGATGATATTGAGGCTGAAAAAAAAATTAAAGAAAAAAAGGTCAATAATAAAATCATTATTAATCCAGAAATGAAAGAAGCAGTTGAAGAACTTGGTGGTGAACTCATTGAAATGGTTGAAATTGATGAATTTGATTTTATTGTTGAAAGAGCACTTGATACTTCTGAGAAAAAGGAAAAAGAAAGAATTGTAACTGGAATGAAAAAAAGTACATCAGATCTTAAGAAGAGATATGGATCTCGTTGGAAGGAAGTGATGTACGCAACTGCTACTAAAAGAGCAAAGGAGGGAATGGACACCTCAAAATCTGATAGAAGATATGCAGTTGAGCAATCTATGGTTGGACAAGAAAAGGAAAAAGAAGTTGTAACCGCAGATAAAGATAAAAAACAATCTCAACAACAAGATAGAATACGACAACAAGAAGTTCAAATTCTTCAAAGAAAACTTCAAGCACTCCGATCTGCACCTAAGGGAAGTGATCCTTCTATTTCTGCTGGATATGAACCAGAAGGTGAACTAGTTAATGAAAGAACAAGATATGCTAAGGAAACTGAAAAAAATGTTAAAACTGGTCGTCCATCTGTAGAGGGTGGAAATCCTAAAGTCAAAGAAAGAAATAAACTTCCTGGATATAACTATGGTGGTTCAAGACAGAAACCAAAAGTTCGTGGAGAAAAACCACCAGTTGCTGGAGAACCTGGATCTGGTGTACAAGATCCGGCACATAAAGTGGCCTTACGAAGGTCTAGAAGAGAATTGTCGCAGCAACAAAAAATTGGTTCAAGATTCGATTGATTGCTAAATAAGACAGGATGCTCTTCACACAGAGGTTATTATGTCTGTAGGACTTATCTGGGCTTGGATTGTTGCTAATGAGGCAACCGTAGCTACACTTCTTTTGATCGTTTCAGAACTTCTTGGCGCAATTCCTAAAGTTAAGGCAAATGGAATTGCATCATTAGTAATTCTTAAAATTCAACAACATCTTAAGAAAAAGGGTGCGGTAGATCCAACCCCCTGAGATTGATTAATTAATCCAAAGAGACCTTAATATTAAGGTCTCTTTTTTTTATAAATATTCATAGCAAATAATTTTTTACAGGAAGAAACATGGCACTCTGGGGAAATAATGATGCTAAGGGTTCTGGTGGAACAGTATCACTTAATTACACCACTCTTATAGTCACTGGATCGGGGACCACATTTGGTCAAGTTGGTGCAGCAGCAACTGGTGATGTAATTCGTTTTGGTGTTGTTGGTGGAACTTATTTTGGAGATGCAATTGTCGTCGGTATTGCAAGCACTACTCAATTGTCAATTGCTTCCACTTCAGGATTGAGTGGTGCTTCTATTGCAAGCACTGATTTTCAAATTAGTCAACTTCCAAAGTATACTACGTGGGATAGTCGTTGGAGTCAGACAAATACTGGTTATGAACCATACATTTACGGTGTTGAATCTGCAGGAACAAATGCTGCTCAAACTACCTCATATGCTTTGACTCATCAGGGATGGGTTGGTGTTACTACCTATAATGATAATACGGGCGCTTTAAGAGTTAAAACTGAGACTCTTGTTGCAATGTCTGGAATCACTACTGGAAATGTACCACTTTATCCACCAGCTTGATAATATATGTTATTTGATGAATTGAATGAGAATAATTTTATTCTTTTTGCAATTAAGTACTATCACAATCCCCAGGCTGTAACAAAGGAAGATTTTGATAAAGATTTAAATCACTTTAAATATATTAAACGTCTTCTTAAAAAATACAAAAATACGGGTATTCTGAAAACTCATTTATTACTCAATCATTTTATTATTCTTTATAATATTTTTGGAGATGCAGCAACCCCAATGTTATTCTATAAAATAGAAAAAGAGTTGTGGTCTGTAATGAAAACATTTATTTTATTTTTGGATAGATTGCCAGAATACCCTAAATGTTATATTCATAATATACCTGTTGATGAGACTTGTTTAGTGGAATTGGAAAAAATCTACAACTAACATGAAAAGAATTGATAGGTTCATCAAATTAGTTAGAGAGCAAATGGTTGCAAATGTACCGGCTGGCAGCGGTGGATGTGGTGGTTCTGCAGATCCAAAAGGACCAGTTGCTGGTTTTGATCCTCTTATGAAGTTTATGAGAAGAGGAAAAGTTGACAATAGAAAGGTTCCAAAAACCTATAAAAAATGGGTAAATAATATAAAAAATAAATAGTATTAACCTTAGTTATTCACATTAATTAGAGAGGTGAAATTTGTGTTGCTTACACTTTGCTTAGAAGAAATGTCAGATGAATCAGTAAAAATAGCAGTTCTTGAGCAAAAGCTTTTGGACTTTGCCAATTTTGTTTCTAAGATAGATGATGCAATTTCAAAATTAAGTGATGTAAATTCAAACATCAGCAAAATGCTTGCTGTTCATGAAGAAAGAATCGAGCAATGTAATAAATCTGATAATCTTATTATTAAGATGATTGATGATTTGAAAGATGAAAATAGTAAAGAACATTCTCTAGTATCTCATAGAATGTCTGACATTGAAAATGAAATCAAAGAAATTAAAAAGATTAAATGGATGACAATAGGGTGTGGAGTTATATTGGCAATTCTTGCAACATCAATATCAACACTTGCTTCTGGTTGGTGGACTCCCGCAGGAATGCAAGAGCATAATAAAATTACCAATCAATATTCTAAATAAATCAGTCTGGCACAAAATGCCAAATGAAAAAAGAATATAAATCAGCAAAGAAAATTTCAATTTATTCCCTACAAAAACTGACAAATTCCGTAGTTAAATGGACATCCATTATTACTTCTGTGTGTAAGGAAAAAAATGGTTGACTTTTTTTGATAACGTGTTATGATAACGTCAGTCAAGTTTTAATTATGGACTTTATCGATGACAAGTATATTAATTTGTTATCACCTCGTCTACAAAAATTTAAGAGAGTAAAATCTGGACTTTATAATTTTCGTTGCCCGATTTGTGGAGACTCTCAAAGGAACAAAAACAAGGCACGGGGATATTTTTATCAAGTAAAAAATAATATTAATTTTAAGTGTCATAATTGTGGAGTAAATATATCTTTAAACAATTTTATAAAGAAGATTGATATTAATTTATATAAACAATATACACTTGAAAAATTTAAAGAAGGACATACTGGGAAAAATTTTACTACAGAAACTCCAGTATTTCACTTTGAACAACCAAAGTTTAAAATTTCTATAAATTTGCCAAAAGCATCTTCGAATGTTATTTCAAAAGAATATCTGGAGAAAAGAAATTTAAATCCAGAAAAGTTTTATTATGTTGAAAAATTTAAAGAGTGGACTAATTCATTAAAACCCACTTTTGAATCGACTGCTCATGATGAACAAAGGATTATTATTCCTCTTTTTTATAAAAATGTATTAGTTGGATTTCAAGGAAGGGCACTTAGTTCTTCTCCAAATAAATACATAACCGTAATGCTTTTTGATAAGTCTCCAAAAATTTATGGATTTGATGATGTTGACAAAACTAAAAGAGTTTATGTTACTGAAGGTCCATTTGATTCTACGTTTCTATCAAATTGCATTGCCCTTTGTGGTGCTGATGGTGATCTTGAAAAAATTGGTATCAATGATCTTGTTTGGATTTATGATAACGAACCACGAAATAAAGAGATTCACAATCGAATGCTTAGGGTAATTGAAAAAAATGAAAAAATAGTTATTTGGCCATTAAGTATATCTCAAAAAGATATAAATGATATGGTTTTAGCTGGACTTGATGTTCAATCTATAGTAGAATCTAATACCTATTCTGGATTATCTGCAAAACTTAAATTTACCACTTGGAAGAAAATATGAGTAACGGAACAAAAGTAGTTAAGAGAAATGGATCAATTGAATCTCTTGACCTTGATAAGATGCATATTATGGTTGAAGAGGCATGTAAAGGTCTTGCAGGAGTCTCTGCAAGTCAAGTTGAAATGACATCAGGAATTCAATTTTATGATGGAATTTCTACTAAAGAAATTCAAGAAATTTTAATTCGTTCTGCCTCTGACCTAATTGATTTGGACCATCCAAATTACCAATTTGTTGCAGCTCGTCTTCTTTTATTTGCTGTTCGTAAACAATTGTATGGTAGAATGAAAGAACTTCCTACCCTTGAGAAACACATTGTTGAATGTGTTTCTGCAGAAGTTTATGATCACAATATCTATACCAAATATTCTCAAGAAGAAATTGATAAAGCAAATTCTTTTATTGATCATGATCGTGATTATCTATTCACGTATGCTGGTCTTCGTCAGGTAGTTGATAAGTATTTGGTTCAGGACCGCAGTACTGGAGGTGTATATGAAACTCCACAGTTCATGTATATGATGATTGCTCTGACTATCTTTGCAGAGTACCCCAAAGAAACCAGAATGTCATATGTTCGGAGGTACTATGACGCAATCTCAAAGCACAAAATCAACATTCCAACTCCCATCATGGCAGGAGTGCGAACCCCACTTCGTCAATTTGCATCTTGTGTTCTCGTTGATGTTGATGATACCCTCGATAGTATCTTTAGCAGCGATATGGCTATTGGCAAATATGTCGCACAAAGGGCTGGCATCGGCATCAACGCAGGTCGCATCAGGAGCATCAACTCTAAAATCAGAGGCGGAGAAGTACAGCACACAGGGGTTGTCCCATTTCTCAAAAAGTTTGAGGCAACTGTCCGATGCTGCACTCAAAATGGCATCAGAGGTGGAAGCGCAACTGTCCACTTCCCCATCTGGCACAAAGAAATAGAAGACATTATTGTTTTAAAAAATAATAAAGGAACCGAAGATAATCGTGTTCGTAAATTAGATTACTCAATTCAAATCAGTAAGTTGTTCTATGAAAGATTTATTCAAGACGGTGAAATCACGCTTTTCTCCCCACATGATGTACCTGGACTTTATGATTCTTTCGGACTCCCTAGTTTTGATGACCTCTACATTTCATATGAAAAAGATTCGACCATTCCGAAAAAAACTCTTAAAGCGCAAGAACTTATTCTTAACCTTCTCAAAGAACGTGCTGAGACAGGTCGTATCTATATCATGAATATCGACCACTGCAACTCTCATTCTTCTTTTAAAGATCAAGTTGTAATGTCAAACCTTTGTCAGGAAATAACTTTACCGGTTTCCCCACTTCAACACATTGATGATGATAATTATGCAGAAATTGCAACTTGTATTCTTTCAGCAATTAATGTTGGTAAAGTAAAATCTGACGAAGAACTTGAAGAACTTTGTGATCTTTCTGTTCGTGGATTAGAGGAGCTAATTGATTATCAAAATTATCCGGTAAAAGCAGCAGAAAATTTTACTAAAAATCGTAGAGCACTTGGAATTGGTTTTATTGGTCTTGCCCATTATCTTGCTAAACTTGGATTTAATTATGCTTCTCAAGAAGCATGGGATGCTGTGCATAGTTTAACAGAGGCATTTCAGTTTTATCTTTTAAAAACATCAAACCAACTTGCTAAAGAGAAGGGGCATTGTGAATATTTTGGTCGTACAAAGTATTCTGATGGAATTCTTCCTATTGATACATACAAGAAAGAAGTTGATGAAATTTCATCTATTCCATTAGAGCATGATTGGCAATCACTTAGAGAATCTATCCTGGAACACGGCCTCAGGCACTCAACACTCTCCGCACAGATGCCTTCGGAGAGCAGTTCCGTTGTGTCAAATGAGACAAATGGAATCGAACCACCTAGAGGATACTTGTCCGTTAAGAAGTCGAAGAAGGGTCCACTCAAACAAATTGTTCCCCAGTATCACACTCTTAAAAACAATTATACGCTGCTGTGGGATATGCCTGGGAATACTGGGTATATTAATATTGTTGCAGTTATGCAGAAGTTCTTCGATCAAGCAATTTCTGGAAACTGGTCCTATAATCCAGAAAATTACCCAGATAATGAAGTTCCTACTTCGGTAATGGCACAAGACCTTTTGATGTGCTACAAAATGGGTTGGAAAACAGCATATTATCAAAACACTTATGATATTAAAACTGATGAAGTAGTTGAGGAGAAACCTAATCTCCAATCACTCCTCCAAGAACTTTCTGGTGCTGAAGAGGAAGATTGCGAAAGTTGTAAAATTTGACGAAAGTGTAAAAACCTAATGATATTGAAGGAAACTTTTTAAGAGAGTTTCAATCCATTAGTGATGCTTCTAAATTTGTAGGAACAAATCCTTCCAATATCAAATATACTTGTGAAGGAAAATTTAAACACTGTAAAGGATACAAGTGGAGTTATGAAAACTAAATATCTAAAAACCAATAAG
>Ga0194128_10004918_pt1 | contig 19185 bp, 21 predicted proteins | sample TA2KigCa65mmetaG_FD_148650 | JGI IMG/M metagenome (GOLD analysis project Ga0194128, IMG submission 148650) | Freshwater microbial communities from Lake Tanganyika, Tanzania - TA2015037 Kigoma Deep Cast 65m | ecosystem: Environmental > Aquatic > Freshwater > Lake | place: Tanzania: Lake... | reverse complement strand
GGCCTCCCGCGAGGCGCGAGCGACGCGCATACCCCTGGTGGGTCTGTAAGGCGCGAGCAACGAAGCGGGAGGCCAAAAGACCTGCGGCCCGAAGGGTTGCGCCGAAAACGGTCTGGGGCTGCGTTGCTCCTCGGTCGCAGAGCACTGGGGCTATGCTCCCTCGTCGCGCCTTGCCCCAGGCCGTTTTGGGCGCAACATAACTCCAGCCATTTGTGAGACACATCACTAGCTGCTAATTCTGAACAAACGACGGATTCACCGTCCTCATGCCTTAATTCAGGCATGCGCCCACCTCGCGGCGACCCGTCGCGCCAGCGCTCCCAGCGCGTAAATCGCCCCGAGCAAGGCCACGTCCGTCGCGCCTACGGGCAGATCCCAACGGTAAGCCAGGCAAAAGCCCGTCAGCGCCGTCACGCCGCCCAGCGCGGAGGCCAGCAGCGCGAATTGCCGCATGGTCCGCGCGAACAGGCGAGCCGTCAGGGGCGGAAAGAGAAGGAAACCAAAAGTCACGAGCGGTCCCGCCCCCAACACGGAGATCGAGATGGTCAACCCGATCAACAGGAACAGGCCTGCGTCCCAGAGGAGCACGTTCTTCTTCAGGCTGATGGCCATGTCCGGATCGAATGAGACGAGCAGGAATTCTTTCCGAAATACAAACAGCGCCGCCGCGACCAGGCTGAAGGCGGCCGCAGTCAGGACCAGCTCAAAATTGGAGATGGCGATGATTTCGCCTTTCAGCAGATCGAGCAAGCCGTGTTCGCCGATCGGGTTCTTCACGAGCAACAGAACGCTCCAGGCCCCGGCGAGGGCATAAGCCGTGCCCAGACGCGCTTCGACCGACCCGTGCCCGCGCCGGGCCAGGAAGGAGAACAGGACGATGGCCGCGAGGGTGAAGACGGTGGAACCCAAAAACGCCAGCGTATGCTCGCCAGCCGTCTCGTGCGCGTGCGGCAACAGCCCCCAGCCCTGCAACGCGAAGGCAAAAGCGATGCCGCAGGACGAAATCTGCGGCAGCGCGACCCCCATGAACACGAGCCGGCGCAAGACCAGATAGACGCCCACCAGCGGACACGTCAACCCGAAGACCACGCTGATATAAACCGAATTGTGCAGCAGGAAATCCGGGTCAAAAACTTCGAGCAAAGTTTGCACGATCAGGAAAAACTTCGGAATCAACCAATTCTACCGTTTCGAATCCCAAAGGGATTGGTGATAGCAGCGCACGCATCCGTGAAAAGAGCAGGCCGCGGCCGGGCACTGGCTGCCGCGAAAGGGCGCGAGGGCTTTCGTGTGTTTGGTGCGTTTCGTGGTCAGCCTTTCCGATCAACGCATCTCCAGTTCGAGGAGCGCTTCCATTTGGTCCCGCGCGAGCAATTCCGCGGCCGGGCCTTCGAGGATTTGACCCGGACGGAGCCAGATCACGTGCGGGATGTATTGCCGCACCACCGGGAGGTCGTGGCTCGCCATGAGGATCGTCTGCCGTTGCTCGGCGTGAATGCGCTGCAGCAACTCCATGATGGACTGCTTCACCGCCACGTCGATGCCGGACGTGGGCTCGTCCAACAGCAGAAAATCCGGTTTGGTCGCCAGCGCCCGCGCGATCAACACGCGTTGCTTCTGGCCGCCGGAAAGCTCGGAGAACTGTTTCCCGCTCAAATCCGCGGCGCCGGTTTGTTCCAGGCATTGATGCGCCCAGGCGCGTTCACTCTTGTCGATGAACCGCCCCGGCCCGACGCGCCCGCACACGCCCATCAACACGACTTCGTAGCTCGAAAGCAAAAAGATCGGGTCCAGCGATTCGCGTTGCGGCACGTAGCCGAGCACGGGATGGAGGCCGTTCATTGGCCTGAAGACCATGCGCCCGGACAGCGGTGGGATGATGCCGAGGAGCGTCCGAATCAAGGTGGATTTGCCCGACCCATTCGCGCCCAAGAGCCCGTAGAAGCAGCCTTGCGGGAAACGAAGGTTCACGTTTTCCAGCACGGGCTGGCGGCCATAGCCAACCGCCAGCCCTTCCAGAGTCAGGAAAGCATCTTCGCGATCATCCATATTCATCGAGACAGATTGCGAAGACGCTTTTCATGAACATGGTAGGGACGGATTCCACTCCGTCCCTGACTTTATGTCCACGGTCGAATACTCAATAACAGGGACGCGGTGGAACGCGTCCCTGCCAGGCGGCGGATTCTCTACCGGTTCATGGCTTCAACGCTTCGACAATCTGGCCGATATCGTAGTCGAACAGGTCGATGTAGTCTTTCACTTTCGCATTCCCGCCAACGCTGGTGGGAAGGATAAGCAGCTTTGCGCCGATGCTTCCGGCGACGTATTCGGGAGTCTTGCGCGGGCGGCACGGCTCAACGAGGACCAGCTTGACGCCTTCCTCCTTGGCGCGCGGGATAAGCGCGTTGATGTGGGTCGGCGACGGCTCGATTCCGGGTTTCGGCTCGATGGTTCCCGCCAACTCAAGGCCGAATCGTTCGAGAAAATAGCTGAACGATTTGTGGTAAGTGACGACCTTGAGGCCGCGCAAAGGTTCCATGCGTTTCGTCCATTCGGCCAGCTTCGCGTCCAGTCGCTGATTGAACGTTTTCAGGTTGGCTTCGTAGAAAGCAGCGTTCGGCGGGTCCAGCCGAGCGAAGGCCGCCGCCGCCGAGGCGGCGATGACTTTTCCGTTTGCCGGATCGAGCCAGCAATGCGGATTGCCCGACGGATGGACGTCGCCCATCGAGCGGTCCACGGGGCCGGACGGGACTTCGAGCACGGTGATCCCGCGCGAGAGGATCACATGACCAGGCGCGTCGTGAAGGATTTTCGCGTTGCGTGCCGCGTTGAGCAGCGGCGGCAGCCAGCCGATTTCTAGATCGAGGCCGCCTTCCAAAAGCACGTCCGCCTGGTTGAGCACGCGGATGAAGCTGGGCCGCGCATCAACGAAATGGGCATCCTCGGTGCCTCGGGCGATGGAGGTTACTTTCACCTTGTCGCCGCCGATTTCCTCGGCGATCGCGCCGAAGTCCGGGAGCGTGGCCACGACGTTGAGCTTCGCGTGCGCCGTGGTCGCAGCAAAGGCCAGAGCAAAGGCTAAGAGCGTGTTTTGAAAAGGGGTGGAACGGGCTGCCAGCCCGTTTTCGGCGGCAACTTGCCGCCGAACATTGCGGCAGGCTGGTAGCCTGCCGCAACAGGCCAGTGGCCTGTTCCACCCAAAAGGCATTTTCAAAACGCGCTCTAAGGAATGACGAATGAACTTCCAATGTCGAATGTCTGAGCCGTGTCTAATCAGTTTCGTTTTCATATCGGTTCTCCTTCGCGGTTAGAACTTGTGCGCGGCGTGCGCTCCCAGCAGGAACTCAAACTGCAGCCAGACAGAATGGTCGTCGCCCATCGTGTTGCGCCGGTCGTAATTGTATTGCAGCCGGAGCTTTGAGAATTCGCTGGGATACCAGGTGAGGTTCGGCGAAAGACGCCAGCGCGAGGCGCGGTCCGGGTCGGGACCGGCGATGGACTCATACTCCCCCTTCCGGTCCGGGAAAACGTAGTCGCCCCGCAACCCGGCGATCCAGCCTTTGCGGAATCCGTAGAGCATTTGGGAATACAGTCCGTAATCGGTGAGCCTCTCTCCCGACAGGTCCAGTTCGTTGACTCCGTCGCCATCGGCGTCCTCGGCAAAGGCGCCGGCTTTGAATCGGCGCAACATGGCCTCGGTTTGCCAGGCGACGAACGGGAATCCCGCGTGGTGCCGGGGTGATTTCCACTTCCAGAACAAATCAACGCCGAAGAGTTCCGTGTTCCCTCCGGTGCCATTGGGGCCGAAGGCGCCCGATGCGCCCGCGACGAGCGTTTGCGAGTCCGTCAGGTTGAACGACGCGACGTAGCGCGGCACGAAAAGCATGTCGTCCAGGTTCCGGACGCTGCCGGGTTCGCTCGGCCGGCCCAAGAAAGGTTCGCCTTCATTCTCGTTGCGGAAGCTGTGCGCCGTTTCGCCGTGGCTGTTTTGAATCGTTAAATAGAGTTCCGAGTAGAACGGCGTGGGCGTGAGCCACGAAACTCGCGCGCCGGCGCTGCGCAGCCCGTCGCCCCCGAGGAAACGGCCCATCACCAGCGGTTGGTCCACGAAATCCCACGAGTGCGGGTGGAACTGATTCTGGCGCCCGAACTCGGTGAAGAATTGTCCGGCGCGGACCTGCAAATTCGCCGGCAGGGCCATCGATTCCAGATAAGCTTCCTCGACTTCCAGGAACGATTCGCCTTCCCGGTCGATTTGCATGATGAGCGCCGCCAGACCTCGGAAATAAGGATCGACTTTGCCTTCGAGCGTGGTTTCGAGGTTCTGGACGGTGAAACCACGTTGCTTCGGATCGTGACCGCCTGTGGTCAATCCTTCGATCTCCTTCGCCGTCGAAGTGCCGGCGGTGAATAGTCCATCGAAAGAAAGATTGAGATAACTCCGCTGGCCGCCCAGGAGAGGGATCGGGTCGCTCGGCGACCAGGGTTTCGCGGCTGCTGAGGACGCTGCGGCGGTGCCGGATGGCGCGGACGGCGGCGGCGCGGTCGCGGGGCCGGGCGGTGGTTTCTGGAATTCCTCGATTTGTTTTTTGAGCGCTTCGATCTGGCGCTGCTGCTCGCGCTGAGTGCGCTCGAAGTTTTGCTGCATTTCCTGCAACTGCTTTTTCAGTTGCTCCAGTTGATTTGTCTCCTGGGCCTGGAGCGGCATCGCGCTCAGGCAAAGGGCAGAAGACCACCCCAAAAGATTCTTCAGGTTCATGTTTCTTCACCAAGGTTGCATGCGCGCGCACGCGTTCGGCGTGAGCGCAACTCAAAACGAAATGCTTCGGCCAGCTCAGGGCTAGCCGACCGACGGACGGGAAGAAACAGCCGCAGGCGGAGCGCGGCTTGACGAAAGGCGGTGCGGCACCGCCGGAAGCAGGACCGAACTGAAATGGGCGGACTGAACCCAAATCGCTTCCACGCGCTGGACACGAATGAGCTCCGGCTCGCTGAAGAGCAGTTTGCCATGGGCGAGCAGCGTGACGAGGCACTGATGCTTCGGGCTTTGAGCGTCGGGATGAGTCTCGGCGTGGAGCGCCGGGGATGCGGCGAGGACCGTCGTTCTTACCCAGAGGAACAACAGCAGTCCCACCAGGCTGGGTTTGCCCAGGCTGCGCAAACAACGCAATGTTGAACGCGCCTTCACAATGGTCCGCACTCAACCAAGCGCGCCGGGACTTTGCAAGCGTTCTCTTTGAGTGGGGGAAAAAGTTGAGAGCGGCTTGAGTTGAGAGTTGAGTGGTGGGGCGAGGCTCCGCCGAGCCTTTCCAGTCGGAGAAAGTGCGATCCTGCTCTCAACTCTCAACTCGAAACCGGAAACCCGAAACTCGAAACTGATCACCTACTTCAGCAGCGCCTTGATCTCCTTCTCGAACTGGTTCTTGGGCGCGTAGCCGACGTGCTTGTGCGCGATCTTCCCTTCCCGGTCGATCACGAATGTGGTCGGAATAGCTTCGACGCCGCCGAAGAGGTCGGCGGTCTTGCCATCGTCCATGACGATCGGATAGTTGATCTCGTACTTCTTCATGAAGGGCTTCACGATCTTGGGCCCTTGATCGTCCAGCGAAACTCCCACGATCACCAATCCTTCTTTGCCGTATTGCTTCTGCAGCTCCACAAAACCGGGAATCTCCTGGCGGCACGGCCCGCACCACGTGGCCCAAAAATCCAGAATCACGACTTTGCCGGCGAAGTCCGACGATTTGACCGGCTTCCCGTCCACGTCTTTGAGGCCGAGCAAGCGATTTATTCCCCAGGGTTGCGAAAGGAGCGCGGGCAGCCTGACCGCCCTCGAAATCCCCTAAGATAGGCCAAAGATATTTGAAACGTAACCACGGACACGGCTTCGCACGGATAGGAAGGAATTTATCCGCGTCAATTTGGGTGTCAGCTTCATTGGGTGGAACGGGCTACCAGCCCGTTTTCGGCGGCAACCTGCCGCCGAATCTCAACGGTCGAATGGCAACCTTGCGACCTGAATCGGGCGAGCGTTCACTCTGATCGAACTGCTCGTCGTCATCGCGATCATCGCGGTGCTGGCGAGCTTGCTTTTGCCAGCGCTCTCGAAGGCCAAGGAAAAGGCGCGGCAAGCGAAATGCCGCGGCAATTTGCGGCAGATCGGTTTAGGCCTCCTCATGTATGCCCAGGATCACGAGCGGTATCCTTACCTGACGACCGTGATCGACTTTCAAACTAACTTCTTCGATTTCGACAAACCGCTCGAACCTTACACGCAAGGCAACTGGACCAACGCCCTCTACCGGTGCCCTTCTTATCGCGGGCCGACTTATCTGAGGAAGAATTCAGGCGGCACCGGTCTGGCCAATCCCGCCGGAAGCTACGGTTACAATGCGTGGGGAACACGCAATAGCAGTACTGATGTGCTGGGCCTGGGCGGCTTCTTCGTCCCCGGCTTCGACAGCGGCACGCACAAGGAATCCGAAATCCGCGCGCCGAGCGACATGCTCGCCATCGGCGATGCCATGGGATTTGACAACGATTATTTCGTCCGAGCCATCAACAATCACGCTCCGTCCACTTCCTGGCCCTATCCGAGCCACCATCCAAACTTGAACTTCGTCTTCTGCGATGGCCACGTCGAGTTGAACCACATGGTTCGCCTGTACCAGCGCGCCGAATCAGCCCGGCGTCGCTGGAACTTTGACAACGAACCGCATCCGGAGACGTGGGAGAAATGAGCCTGGCCGAGCATGCCTTCAATCGCACGGGGACCGCACGCGCCCTCGCGTGCCGTGGTCGGCGCCCTCGCCGACCACACAGGTGCGGTCGATGGGCTCGTCCTTTGATGACGGAAGCACGACGACGATCGGCCGACCGGCGAGGCGCCGGTCGGAACACGCGAGGGCGCGTGCGCTCCCCACTCTCTGCAATGGAATCGAGCCGAGGTTTCACCTTGACCGAGCTGCTCGTCGTCATTGCAGTCATCGCGCTCCTCGCGAGCTTGCTTTTGCCGGCGCTCTCGAAGGCCAAGGAGAAGGCGCGCCAGGCTCGATGCCAGGGCAACTTGCGGCAAATTGGCCTGGGGTTGATCCTTTATGTGCAGGACCAGGAGCGTTATCCCTACTCGGTGGTATTTCGGGAACCGACGACGCTCTACACCTGGGACAAGTCGGTGGAGCCTTATCTGGAGAACAACTGGACGAACGCTCTCTTCAAGTGTCCCAGCTACCGGGGGCCGACCTATCCCATCGCGCCAAGCCCGCCCGGGCTGTTCCGTGATCCTGCGCGCAGCTATGCCTACAACGCGCGAGGAACCGATCTCAGGGTCTCCGGGACCGGGAGACCGCTCCTCGGACTGGGTGGCTGGAGCATAGTGGGGCTGGACGAAAAGCCGCACAAGGAACCTGAAATCAGCGCTCCGGGCGACATGATCGCGATTGGCGATACCATCCGCTATGCAGACCAGGAGTATCTAGTTCAGTCGTTTCGTTACACCGGCGGTTACCTGCCCAGCCACCGGAGTGGACGTCCGGGACTGAATCTTGTCTTTTGCGACGGCCATGTGGAATTCAATCGTGCGGACCGACTCTTCGAGCGCTTGCCAACACCTCGCCGCCGCTGGAACTACGACAACGAACCACATCCCGAAACGTGGGAGAAACCGTGAATTTGAGTCGAAAACTTGGGCAACGCAGCCGTGGGGAGCACACGCGCCCTCGCGTGTTTCGACCGGCGCCTCGCCGGTCGAAATTGCCGCGTCGGCTCGTTCCCCGATGCGGTGTGCTCAAGTGCCGGAAAGTGGTTGGCGAGGGCGCCGGTATATGTGTTTAGCGTGCGTGCCTTCGACGTAGCGCAGAGTTGCACTCTGCCGTATCGCCGATTTGCAATCGGCAGCGCGGCGACAAATTCCGGAACGCCCGATTGGATGACGGTGGCCGTGGAAGCGCGCTCGTTCGCGAAACGGAAATTCTTCCGGCTGCCCAGCGGGAAACCGCACGACTTGAAACTCACGGAGGGCGCCACTGTCAGCGGCCGGGTTCTGCGCGACGGGAAGCCGCTGAAGAATCTGGAGATGGTGTTGGAGCCGGGCAAATTCACGCCGCCGGATTTCCGCAAGCCAGGCGGCCTGGGACCGGACATGCAACCCAAGGACAAGCCGTTGCGTGGCGCGGAGTCGCCGAGCTTTTGAAACTGGACCTGCAATTTCAACAGGAGGCAACAGAGCTAACGGAGGTGAAGGTGCGCTTCTCGGCAGGCCGCGCCGTGGATTTTCGAGCGACACTTTCCCCCTCACCCCGTCCCCTCCCTCAGGGAGAGGGGAAAGGCATCCCGCGCGGAGAACAACCCAGCACTCAAAGCCATTCGAAATGCGCCGGTCGATGGTCTTTCCCCACGAACCTGATTCAACCACCGATTACACGGATCACACGGATAAAGACCGCTTCTCGATCCGAAATCCGTGGATCAAAAAACAACCTTTCGGAAGTGAAAGTGGGGCGAGCGAGCCAACGTGCCGAGACGAAGGCTCGGCAGGAGACTCGCCCCACCGACGTTTACTGAGGGTTGCGAGAGGCGATGGATTTTTGGCTTTCCATCCGTTGGCCGCGACCTAAAAGCAAGGGCATGATCAAGCCCTTCATCCTTTCATCCGCGCCCCTGATCTCAATCGTCCTGCTGTGCTTCATGGCTCCCACCTCAAATTGTGCCGAATCGCAATTGCAACTCACCCTGCGATCTCAAGTGAGGGCGCAGGCGGCACTGGATTCTGGAAACCAGGCGCGGGCTGCAACACTGACCACGTTTCTAATGACTGAGAAGAAGGCAACCTGGGATCCCAGGAAGACCGCCCTCATCATCTGTGACATGTGGGACGATCACTGGTGCAAGTCAGCGGCGGCGCGGGTTGCGGAATTGGCCGGTCCGCTGAACGAGGTGGTCAAAGCGGCGCGGGCCAAAGGCGTCTTCGTCATCCACGCGCCGAGCAGCGTCGTGAATTTCTACCAGGACACGCCGCAACGAAAGCGCGCGCAGGCCGCGCCTTTCGTCAAACCGCCCGTCTCGCTTTCCACTGCCGAACGCTGGGGTACGACGTGGTGCTGGCCCGACCCGGCGCGAGAAACGGATTTGCCAATCGATGATTCCGACATGGGCTGCGATTGCGCGGTGAAATGCAAAATCCGCGACGCCTGGACCCGGCAAATCGCAACGATCCAGATCGGCGAGCTGGACGCAATCACGGACAACGGTCAGGAGACCTACAATCTGCTGCAAGCGCGTGGGATCGAAAACGTGATCCTGACCGGCGTCCACTTGAACATGTGCGTGCTGGGGCGTCCGTTCGGGATTCGGCAGATGGTGAAAGTCGGGAAAAACGTGGCGTTGATGCGCGACCTGACCGACACGATGTACAACCACGAGAAGAAGCCGTTCGTGAATCATTTCGCCGGCACCGATCTGGTCGTCGCGCACGTGGAGAAATTCTGGTGCCCGACGTTCACCAGCGGGGACATTACCAGCCGTCCGCCATTCCGGTTTAAGGAGGCATCCAAGTAGGGCAGGCATCCTGCCGGCCTTGCGGGGAGTTCAAAGTTTAAGGTTCCAAGTTCAAAGTTAGCGCCTGAAGGTTGCCACTCCTGTTTTCCCAACAGCAGGCAACAGAGCGAACAGAGGCGTAGCGCAGATTTGCAATCTGTCGTATCGCGGAATTGCATTCCGCAGGGCTCGACAAGCTCCGGATCCCTGGAACTCGCCTGACGCTTGGCCGTTTTTCGCAGGGGCAGGCAGGATTGCTGCAGCATGCCTGCCCGACTTTACCTTAGCTCGTGATCCGCTGGCTTCACGCCGCGCTTGAATTTCCCAAAGCCGAAGAACGTGGGCTTGAATTCGCCGACGTAATCGACGTTGCTTTTGGCCGGAATTCTGTTTTCCAGACCCACGCCCCAATAGCACGCGTTGACCAACAAACGCCGCAAGCCCTCGCTTTCCAGGTCCGGCGCAGCGCCGATGGTGGCGCCGATGATGCGCGAGGTCTTGCCGCTTTCGCCCGTGTAATTCCGAGTCCAGATCAGCGGCATCATCGGCTCGTTCTTTTTGCCCACGACTGGTTTGTCGCTCGGATTCATGCCTTCCAGCACCTGGCCATGCACCAGGATCTGAGTGTCTTTGGGCAGATGGATGATGCCGTACACGTCCGTCGGGCCCCAGATGTCATCGACGCCGCGCAGGGTCGGATGATTTTTCAGCTCCGGATTGATGACGCCGCGCGTGCTTTCCTTGCCGTGATTGCCGTGATGGCTGATCCAGGTGTCGCCGAGCACCTGCTGGCCGAAGCCGCCGGGCCATTCCTTGCTGCGCCAGTCCCACTTCAAATAGCGGCTTTGCTTGTTGCGCTTGATCTCGAACGCGTGCGTGGAAGTACGGATGCCCAGGATCGGTTTGCCGGATTTCAGGAAGTCCTCAAAGTATTTCATCTGGTCATCCGGCGGCTCGCGAAAGCGCGTGAACAGGACCATCATGTCCGCGGACTTGAGGTGCTCCAGCCCGACGATGTTGGTCTGGTTATTCGGATCAATGGCGCCGTCGGCGGGATTGATCGGGAAGAGGACGGTGCACTTGAAGCCGTGCCGGACCGCGAGAATCTTGGCCAGCATGGGCATGCCTTCTTCGGAGCGATATTCTTCGTCGCCGGTGACAAAGACGATGTGTTTGCCTTTGCCGGGGCCATCCTTGCCGTCATAGACCACCCAATCACCGGCGTGGGTTTGCGAACAGGTGGTGAGCGCGAGGGTGCTCAGCAGGACTGTCAGGAATTTCATTGCGATCCCATGGGTGGATTTCATGGGCTGATTCTTAACCGAGCCTCGGCAAAAGGACAATTGATTAGTAAGGGATCTGAGCGCAGCCAGATTCGCGCGGCTTGTATTACTTTCATCGGGTTCTCTCGGGTCAACTCCTGCAACACTTCGAGGATGATCTTTTCGGTCGGCACTTGAAGTCCAAAGTCCATTGCCAACTTCCTCTGCTCAGCCAGTAACTCCTCCAATTCGCCCCCTTTCGGCAAGAAGGCGAGCTTTGCTGGAGGATTTCGACACCGCGCCTCGAATTCTTTCAGCGGCGCTAAAGCGGCAAACTCCTCGATTACTTCCTTTTGCTGGTCAATGGTCATTGATGGCAGCTTGACCATCGCTTCAGCAGCGAGTTTGCATTCGTGACCGTCGAAATGCTTGAAGAGAATGCTGGCGCATTCTTCGTCCGAGAGAATCAAAAGAGCTGCTAGCTTTTGCAGAAGAGATAGAGCCGTCTCCGTTTTGGGTTCGTCTTTCAGCAGGCCGCTCAACCAATCGTCAGTGGCTCGGCCCATCTTGACGGGGTTCTCACGGATCAGTTCCTTCAACACTTCAACGGTGATCGCGTCGGCGCCAAGACCAAGATCGAAGTCCAGCTCCAACTTCGACCTTTCAGCTTGTGTCCTGGCCCATTTCGATCTCACAGCCTGTAACGCCATCCCCATCCGCTCCACGGTTGCCATGGGAGCTCGGCCCTCAGGAGCACGCTCAGTCCGCCCAGTTTCCAGCGGGCCGACAATCGCCGCGGCTTTGTCTGCGCCAACGGCCTTCTCCAGAACGGCGCGGGTGTACTCGACGAAGCCTGCCAAAGCCGAATTTGCCGAGATAACCAATTCGAAGAATTCTTTCACGATCGCTTTCTGTTGGTCGGCGTTCAATGGTTCCAGTCCGGCGACTTCTGCTTCCAAAATAGCAGCATTGTGTTCCCCCAAGTTGGTGGAGCAGGCTTCTCGCTCTCTCATCGCCCAATAGGAGCAACAGACAGGCTAGTTTTTGGTGTTGAGTTCGGTCAACCGCCACGAGGCTTTTCACCGCCACCAGCACCTCGGTCTGTTCTGGGCCAAGCAAGCGCCTTTGAATCTCGATCACTTTGGCCCGGAGCGTCTCCGCCTCGGTGACTTTGCCTTGCGCATGGTAAGCGACCGCCAGGCCTAGCATCGAAAGCAAGGTGTCAGGATGGGTCTCTCCGAAGAGGCGTATTCGCATGTCGAATACTTGGGTGCGGAGCGAGGTCGCTTCGGCATACTTGCTTTGCGCTTGGTAAGCGCGCGCCAGATTCCACATCGAAGTCAATGTGTCGGGATGTTCGACCCCAAGCGTGCGTCCGCGAATTGCCAGCACCTGGGCGTGCAGCGTCGCGGCTTCGTTTACTTTACCCTGCGCGATATAGACGAGCGCCAGGTTGTTCATTGAAGCCAGCGCATCGGGATGTTCAAGGCCAAGCGCGCGTTTTCGAATGTCTAACGCCTGGGCGTACAGGTTCGCGGCTTCGACCAGCTTGCCTTGGACTTCAAAGACAGCCGCCAGATTGGTCATCGAACCCAGCGCAACGGAACCACCGCCGTAGAGACGCTTTCGAATCTCCAGCGCGCGGGTGTGCAACGCTGCCGCCTCATCCCACTTGCCTTGGGCTTCGTAAACCGCCGCCAAGTTGTCCACTGAAGTGAGAGTGATGTGGTGCTCAGAACCAAGCAGGCGCCTTTTGGTGTCAAGGATTTGGGCATGCAGCTTTGCCGCCTCGACGTGCGCACCCTGAGCCTGATGCACAAACGCGATGCCGTTCATGGAACTCAAGGTGCTGCGGTGGTGTGGGCCAAGCACTCGTTCTTGAATCTCCAGGACTTTGGCGTGCTGCATCGCCGCATCAACCAGCTTGCCTTGCCAGCGGTACACGGTACACGGCCCCCAGAGAATTCATCGAACTCAGCATGTTTGGATGTTCGGGGCCAAGGACGCGGATGCGAGTGTCCAGCACATAAGCGTGCAGCGCCAACGCCTTGTCCCATTGCCCCGCCAACAGAAGCATATTTGCTTGCTCAGTTGCCAGAGCGATGGCATCTGCCAGGTCGCTTGTGGCTGCCATCACTCCCGAGCGATTTTCCGACGACCAACTGCGTCTGCTTTCCACTTCGAGTTGAAGCCTCTCATCCGCTCGCCTTGCTTCGTCGCAGGCGACTTGAAACTGGCGGCCAAGCTCCTGCGCCCTCCGCCGCTGATCTGCTTCGTGTTCCGCTTGCTGCAGGGCTTCCTGTAGGTCTCGCCGGACGCGCCGTTGTTCCAGCGAGCGCAAGTCCTGAGCGAGTGCGGCCGCGCTTGAAAATCTTTCTACCGGATTTCCTGAGGTGCACCGCGCCAAATCCTCCCGCAGCACCGGGTCCACGATCTCCTTCGACCAATCCGTGGTAATCGGTCGGGACAAATCCCCCACCAATAACTGATACAAGACCACTCCGAGCGAATAGAGATCAGATTGCTTCGACGCCGATTTCCCCGCCAACAACTCTGGAGCCATGTATAAATAAGTCCCGGCGTCCAGGTCATAGAGAAATACTTCCGGCGAATCTGCGGTCCCGGGAGCCGTCTTCCCCAGGCCACTCAGCCAGGTTGTCAGCCCATACCCTGAGACTTTGGAACTGGGCTGGCGCACGAGCACAAGTTTCTTTCCGTCCCCTGAAACCCGCGCTTTGTTTCTGAATCGAGCGTCGTGGTTGTGAACGAAGAAAGGAACCTCCCAGGAACGCGAGGTCACGGGTTTGACTGAGGCCGGCTGTGGAGTTCCGACGGCAAACATTGCGGTCGCCAGGATCGCGTAGCCGTCATCACGCAGGAGATGCACCTCATAGGTTCCCGCCGCGGACAAACCGGACGCAAAAGTCACCGAACCAGAAGTCAAGCCAGTCGTGGCCGTGCTGGAGCCATTGACGTAAAACCAGAGCGTGGACGGCGTGCTCCCGGGCTTGACCCCAAGCGGATAGATGCCGATCCAATCTCTGGCATTTCCCGGTCCCCCTTGGAACGTCACGGTGATTGATTCCCCTGGACCGTAGCCGGACTTCGAAGGGCGGATTTGGGGCGCCTGAGCGCTCGCCAGCGGTTGGCAGAAAAGGAAAAACCCGGTCGCGCACCAAATGAATTGCCGCGATTGTCTGACGAGTCTCCAGAGGCATGCCTTCGGGTCGTCGCGAGCCGGTCTTGAGCGAGAACGGATCGGATTCGGGTGCGCGGCCAGAGTGCTCACTTGGGGACGACTGATCAACGAAATGGAGAAGGAAGGATGGTGCATGTGTGTGGTTGTTCGGCGCTTCGATAGGGACAGGACGCTGCAATAAACCCAATTCATCACTCCCGATCGCGGGGAATTCCAGCTCAGGGAGATCGCTGTAAAAGCAATCCGGGTATCAAGGTTATCGGCACAAGGATACTTAACGCTGATCGCGCCCGCTTTGATCTGCATCAAAAGATCGCGAGACAGAGGAGGCAGGAGAGGTTGGAGAATTCAATCGGGCCGCGCTTCATCACCGACTTGCCCTTCGCCCGCGACAATGTCCGCGGCGATATAGCGGCTCATTTCCGGCCCGGAGATCTTGATCTCGCCGACCTTCAAGCCGCGCCGGTACAGATTCATGCGTTGGCCCACTTGCGGCAGTTTGCTGAGGTAAAAATCGATCACCACAAAGCCGGAAGTTGGATTGACCGCCTTCACGGTTCCCTTCGTCTCCAGGATCGGAGTCACCCGAGGGAATTTCTCGGCTGGCGCTGAGACCGCCCTTGGGGCCTGGTTTCGTTTTGCCGGGGCGGGCCTGGGTTTGTTCCAGGAAGGCGGTGTCGTGGCCGTGTCCGTGGAGTTGGCATGTTTGCATCCCGGCAGAAGCGATACGCTTGTCAGGAGAGCCCAGGTGAATCGCATGAAATTCAGTTAAGTCAATCAACCAGGGTGCGTCAATGGACAAACCGTCCCGGACTCGACGCTCCACCGCACGAGGTCCCGTCCGAGCTCTTCCGGCCAATCTTCCTTTGTGACGGTCATGAAAACCTGGCTCCGGCTGCGGTGCGCGCGGCGAAGCAAAGGAAGAAGACCGCGGCGACGCTTCGGGTCCAACTCGCCCATGATGTCGTCGATCAGCAGCACCGGCGCGCTTCCGTGAATGCCGGTCAGATATTCCGCCTGGGCCATTTTCAAAGCGATGGCAATCGACCGCTTCTGGCCTTCGCTGGCAAATTGAGCCGCTAACCGATCTTCCAGCACCAACCGCAGCTCGTCGCGATGCGGGCCAACGACGGTGGAGCGCAGCACGTGTTCCCGCGCCCGGGACTGGGCCAGTTCGACCGCAAAGTCCGCCCGGACGGAGGGTTGATACTCCAGACGCAACTCCTCCGCCTCGGCCGCGATCCGCAGATACGCCAGGCGCGCCAGCGGAGAAAAGCGAGGCAGCAGTTCGCGCCGAAATCGAGTCAGTTGATTCCCGGTCAGGACCAGTTCGCGTGTGAAACTTTCCAGCGCCGCCGGGTCTGACAGGCGCTGCTTCAGCAAGGCGTTGCGGGAGCGCAAGGCCCGGGCGTACCGCTGGAGCAAAGGAAGATACGTGGGCTGGGTTTGAGCCAGGAGCAAGTCCAGAAAACGGCGGCGACGGCTCGCGGCGCCTTTCACCAACTGCAAATCCTCCGTGCAGAACACTACCGCGCGCAAAAGCCCAAAGTATTCCGACAGCTTTCGCACCGGGCGTCCATCCAGGCTGAGCTTTCGCTGCTGCGCGGACCAGTACATTTTGATCTCGTGCTCGTCCGGGCCGATGACGCGCGCGCCGACGAAATAACCGCGCTGATCGTGCCGGGTGATCTGCGCGCCACCGACTCCGCGAAACGAGCGCAAGGTCGCCAGCAGATAGATCGCTTCCAGAATATTCGTCTTTCCCTGGGCGTTGTCCCCGATCAAAAGATGAAACCCCGGCGACAAATCGAGATCCAGGCGCGAGTAATTGCGGAAGTCCCGAAGCCGTAGGTGAGCCAGATGCACGGGAAGGAATTACTCGCGAGGCCCCCAGGCTGTCAGTTCATTTTTGTTCGTTCCACAAGCCTAGCCCCTGCTCTCGGGCTTTTCGTTCCGCGCGGAGCAGGTCGTAAAGTTCGTCCCGCGCCAGGCCTTTGAGGTAATTCCGATTCAGCCGCGCAAGGCCGGCCTCTACCAGGACCGCGTTGACGTTCGTCTCGCCTCGATACGCCACGCCCAACCCGGTCCGGAGCGGGCTGAGAAAAGTCGCTGCGACGCGCACGTCGTTCGAGAGAATCAATTCGGTGAACCGTGACTTGCACTGCTCTTTGAACTCGGCGGCGGCTTCATCCGAACGGTTGGTGGCCGCAATCGGCTCGAAGCCGGTCAATTGGAAATTGAACAAGAGACCCTGGGCGGTCCTCATTTGAAAAGCGTATTCCCCCGTCACTTTGATAACCTGGCCCAAAACCGATTCGCGGTCCTGGCCAGGGTTCTCGCGGCTGATCTGCCAGGCTTGATAGTAATCGACCGCCGGGTGGAGAACGGAGCGTTTCTGGTAGAGCAACGCCCCCAACGCGGCGAGCAAGCCGTAGAAGACCACGAGCACCAGTTTGTGCAAGATGTGAAACATACTCCGCGACGAGATCGGATTCGCTGCAGCGTCAAAACGTTACAATGTTGCAGCGTCAAAGGGGTTAAATGAGTTAAATGAGTTAGATGAGTTAAATCGGTGAAAGGGCTGGCGCTCGGTTCCAGAAAGTTTCTTTGCTCCGTGTTCTCCGTTTGCTCCTGTTACCTTTGAATTGTTGTTCTTCTGTTAGCTTGCGCGTGGACCTTCCTTCGGATCAAAGAGGCGAATCCGTGGGTCGCGCTTGGGTTCGGGCGGCGGCGGCGCGGGCCGGACGCTGACTTTGACGGGGTCGGGCTGGACCGAGCGTTCCACGGAAATCAGGAGCATGTTCACCTCCGGATTGCGGTGCGGACGCGGGTCGATCCCGTGCCGCCGCAAGGTCTCGAACGCCAAAACGCAATTCTGCGCATTGTCGAAACGGAAGACTTCCCGGGCGAAGACTTTCTCCAACCAGGACCCGCGGCGCGCGTTCTTCAACCCCATCACAAAGGCCGCGGGCTGTTCCGGATGATGAACGCCTTCCAGGAAGGCCAGCAGGAGCGTCAAGCGCCGCCAGCCCCGGTCTTGAACCCAGCGCAGCAAACGCAGCAAATAGTTCTTCCGCTCGACGTAGGTGCTCTGGGTGATGACACCGGTGAGCGGTTCGGCGATCTTGGCGCCGAAATAGGGCGCCCAGAGGAGGGCGTTGATCACCGCGAGAATCACGCACACCGCGAGGTTGAACGCGCCCATCACGTCCCCGGATTCGGGATGCTCTCCAGCATAGCGGCGCGTGGTTACGAGGCCGTAGAACAGCGCTGCGCCGAAGATGATTCTGAGCAAAACTAACATCGGGCCACGAACTGTGTCATGTGTTTCAAGTGCAAGTGTGCCAATGCGCCATGAACCGGCGCCACTGGCTTAACTGCGTCTGAACCCAGCGAGGGGGGCAGTTAGAATCTTCTTCCTCTCCCCGCAAGGCACGAGTGGGGAGAGGACCGAGGAGAGGGGCCACCCATAGCGACCGCCCTCCTCTCCCCGACCCTCTCCTCCCTTCGCAGGGAAGAGAGGGAGAAATCCCAATGCAACTCTCGTTTTCACAGGTTAGTTCAACACCAGTCGTTCGGTGCCAGGTCCTGTCTATTCATCCGGCTTCAAGATCGGCGTATGCGTGACGATGCCGCGCAGGCTCATTTCCAGTTTGTGCTTGTTGACCGCGTAGTGCAACGCGGTTTCCCGTGAAATGACGCCGGCGGCGAGCAGTTCGCTCAGGTATTGGTCGAACGTGTGCATGCCCTGGTTCACGGAAACCTCGATGATCCCGGTCAACAGCTCCAGATGGTTCGCGCGAATCGCTTCCTGAATGCCCGCGTCGCGCCGCAGAATTTCCAGGCATGGCGTGCGGGTTCCGTGGACGTTCGGGATGAGCCGCTGGCAAAGAATCGAGTTGACGTTTCGGGCAAGCAGACTGCTGATGCCCGCTTGCTCGGAGGCCGGATAATACTCGCGGATGCGCCCGATCGCTTGCGCCACCGTGTCCGCGTGCAGCGTCGTCAACACGAGGTGGCCGGTCTCCGCGGCTTGCATGGCGGTGAAGATGCTTTCCCGGTCGCGAATTTCGCCGATGAAAATGACGTTCGGGTCCTGGCGCATGGCGTTGCGGATGCCGTCGGCGAACGACGCCGTGTCAATCCCGACCTCGCGCTGCTCGAACTGCGCCAGGCAATCCTCGAAGACGTATTCGATCGGATCTTCGATCGTGATGATTCGCGCCGGGCGGGTCTCGTTGATTTCCTGGAGCAACGCGCGCAACGTCGTGCTCTTGCCCTGGCCGGTCGGGCCGGTGGCCAGGACGAGGCCGCGAGGTTCCTTGACGAGATCCTTCAGGGAATCGGGCAATTGCAGGTCGCTCAGCTTCAGCCGCTGCTGCGGCACGATACGGAAGGAAAACGATTGCCGGCCTTTCTGTTTGCTGAAATTGGCGCGGTAACGCTGATCGCCGTAGTAGAAGCTCAGATCAAGTTCGGCCGCCTTTTCGATCCGGGCGCAGAGTTCCGATGAGAAATTCTCCCGCAGCAACGCGCCAAGTTCCTCAGGGGTGGGGGCCGGGGACAATTCAATCGGGACGCGCAGCAGGTTGCCGTGGACGCGGATGGTGTAAGGCCGCTCGGCCTGGCCGTGGAGGTCGGTGGCCTCCCGCTCGCGGCAATAATCCAGGAGCCGGCTCAGTTGCGTGTCGGGGCGGACGTATTCCATGGGATGGAGAGATAGAGCAGCTTCACCAGGCCGATTTTTAGCAGTATCGATGCCAGAGACAAGAGTTTGGCTGCCTCTCGGCCCAGTTTTTGCATCCCTGTCTTCGGGCGAAGTAGCGCAGGCTTTCGAGCCTGCGGGTTCACGGAGCTTTCCAGCTCCGTTTCGCGAGCGGCGCCGATGGGGACTGGAAAGTCCCCTGAACCGGGAGGCAGGAAAAGCCTGCCCCACAACGCCGGTGTTCCACATGCAAGAACTGAGAGGCGACCGACTGCACCGCGATCGTTTCATCTTGCTTGTCACTCCAACGCTTCCTTCCTAACTTGCCGCCTCATGAAAACGGGTTTCGTCCTAAGGGTCTGTGCAAAAATAAATTCCGGTTTTGCTGGAGGCGATTTCGCTTTCTGGCGAGGCACGACGAAGGAGCATAGCCAGGGCTCTGCGACTGAGGAGAAACGAAGCCAGAAAGCGAAATCGCCCCA
>Ga0194128_10004914_pt1 | contig 19192 bp, 8 predicted proteins | sample TA2KigCa65mmetaG_FD_148650 | JGI IMG/M metagenome (GOLD analysis project Ga0194128, IMG submission 148650) | Freshwater microbial communities from Lake Tanganyika, Tanzania - TA2015037 Kigoma Deep Cast 65m | ecosystem: Environmental > Aquatic > Freshwater > Lake | place: Tanzania: Lake... | reverse complement strand
TGGTGGCGCACTACCACGGGCAGACGTGGAACAGCTCGGAGATCGGGCGCTCGCTGGGAGTCACGGAGAAGACGGCGCGGCGGTATCTGGACGCGCTGTCGGCGACGTTTCTGGTGCGGCAGTTGCCACCGTGGTTCGAAAATCTGGGCAAGCGGCAGGTCAAAGCGCCGAAGGTCTATATCCGGGATTCAGGAATGTTGCATGGGTTGCTGCATTTGGCCAGCCCGCAGCGGTTGGATGAACATCCCAAACTAGGCGCGTCGTGGGAAGGCTTCGCGCTGGAGCAGGTGCTGCAAATCACGGGCGAGCGCGACGCCTACTTCTGGGCGACGCACGGCGGGGCGGAACTGGATTTGTTGGTGCTGTGGCACGGTCGGCGGATCGGATTTGAGTTCAAGTTCAGCGACGCGCCGGGCATCACCAAATCCATGCACGTGGCGATGGCGGACTTGAAGCTGGATCAGTTGCTGGTGGTCGTGCCAGGCAAGGAGTCCTACGACCTTGGGCCGAAGATGGAAGTGGTTTCGATTTTCCACCTGGTCGAGCGACTGGGCCGCATGGCGCAGGAGTTGAAGGCATGAGAGACCCTTGCAAGACTGGCAAACGTAGCGGCGCCTCGGCAGAGCGCCGCGATTTCTGGCGATGTCATCAGCAAACGGCGCTCTGCCGAGGCACGCAGTTTGAAATGGCCTCATGAGAATCCGGGAATTCATTCGCGATCAGTTCAAGCGACGGCTCGACGCCGCCGGATGCCTCGTTGTTTACGATGGCGAGCGCCGCTACCGCGAGTGCTTGCTGGCACTGGCCGGCGAGACGTGCTCGGTCATTGATGTCGGCGAATCCATCATTACCGCCCGCGAGCAGGCGCTGAACGAGTGGCTGAAATTGGCCCGGCCCGGTAAGGCCGCAAAACAACAGCGGCAACTGGTCGTTTACGTTCCCGCGCCCAAGCCGGAGACGGACGAAGACCGCTGCCGTGATCCGTTCCAGATTTTCGCGTTGGGCTTCGGCCTGTTCCCCGAAAGCGATGGCGACAGTTATCAGGCGCTCTGCCGGCGGGCCAAGCCGGACTTCGCCGTCCAGATCGAGACGCTTTTCCAAGCCGGCGTGCCGGGCTTCGACACCGTGGACAATGTGGGCGCGGGCAAAGGCTGGCCACAGCTGCGGACGTTGCTGGGCGTCTCGATCAAACTCGGCGACCTGTTGCCGGACGACGGTTCCGTGGCGGGCTTCGACAACGTGAGCGAAGGGCTGGATGTTTCTTCCGCACATCTGCTGCGCTATCAAGAGGCCGCCGATCGGGCGCTCAACGCCGCGATTGTATTTCACTCCCCGGGCACACTGGCGTATCGCCTCACCGGCAAGGAAACCGCCGAGAAAAACAGTGGCGATGGCGGTTTTCGCGACCTGCTGGGCAAGGCCATGCGGCTCGACGGGGAGCGTCTCCATGTCTACATCCACCTGAATAACCACATTTCGATTCAATCTCCTGACGTTCCCACGACGGGCCGCTACCGGCTGAGACTCGTCGCGCAAGCGCTCAATACCGACGGTCGCCCGCTGCCGCTGGAAGTCAGTGTCGCCAGGGATAATGAGAAAAGAACTCTAGCGACGTTCGACGTGCCCCCCGACCGCCCAGGGGTGTTCGAGCTCGAAACGCTGCTGCAGGAGCAAACTCGCATCCGCATCAACGGCTGGCAATTGCCGGGCGAAAACGAAATGCGCGACCGACTCAAGGGCCAGCCGCTCGAAACTTACACCGGGCCGAGTTTCGCGTTCGAGCTCATGGAACTCGAAGGCCCGCTCGATGACCATGCCATCGCCTCGCGGTTGTCGCGCTTCCTGTGGTCCACGCTGCCCGATGGCGATTTGATCGCGCTCGCCGCCCGAGGGGAACTGCGCAAGCCTGCGGTGCTGCAGGCGCAGGTCGAGCGCATGCTCAGCGACAAACGCTCGCAACGCTTCATCGAGGATTTCACCGGCCAGTGGCTCGAACTGCGGAAGATCAACGCGACCTCGCCCGACCCGAGCCTGTATCGCGAATTCGACGCGTTTCTGCTGTGGTCCATGCCTCTGGAGACGCAGATGTACTTCGGCGACATGTTGCGGCACGATCGCAGCGTCGCCGAGTTCGTCCATTCCGACTGGACGATGCTCAATTCGCGGTTGGCCAAGCATTACGGCATCGACGGTGTGCATGGCGGCGAACTGCGGCGCGTCGCTCTCAGGCCGGAAAGCCACCGAGGCGGCGTGCTGACCCACGCCAGCATCCTGAAATTGACCGCCAACGGCACGACGACGTCGCCGATCCTGCGCGGCAAATGGGTGCTCGAGAAGGAAAGATCATGACTCCACTGAATACTCGCTTGCTCTCACGCCGCACGATGCTTCGCGCCACCGGCGTGGCGATCGGCTTGCCATTGCTTGATGCCATGCTGCCTTCGGGCTTGCGGGCCGAAGAAAAAGCAAAGAAGTTGGCGCCGCGGCGCATGGTGCTGATCAGCCGACCCCTTGGGGCTCACGCCCCGTTTCTCTTTCCGGAAAAGGCCGGGCTGGACTACGAAGCAACGAGATACCTCAAATTGCTCGACGAACAACGCGGCCGATTCACGGTGTTCTCAGGCGTTTCGCATCTCGACTATCCGAATGCCCATCACACCGAACAAGGCCTGTTTACCGGGGTTTCGGGTGAAACCATGAATCACGGCGCAGGTAATATCCGCAACACGATTTCGCTCGATATCCTGGCCGCCGAGCATGTCGGCCGCGAAACGCGGTTTCCCTGCATCGGCCTCGGCAATGCGCTTTCCTTCAACCGCAAAGGGGTGTGCATGCCGAGTTTGGGCGGCGCGGAAGCGATGTTTCGCCAGCTCTTCGTCGATGGCACGCCCGACGAAATCGCCCGTGAAGTGCAGCGGTTGCGCGATGGCCGAAGCATTCTGGACGGTATCCGCCAGCATGCCCGCGACCTCGCCCGCAACCTGGGTGCAGGCGATCGTGAGCGACTGGACACCCTGCTGACATCGATTCGCGAGGCCGAGGAACGCCTCACGCAAGACGAGGCGTGGGTGAACAAGCCGAAGCCGAAGGTCCAATATCAGACGCGCGAGTTGCGGCAAAATGAATTGGTCGGAAGGTCGCGGCAGTGGTTCGACTTGATTCATCTCGCCCTTCAAACCGACTCAACACGAGTCATCAATCTCCACATTGGGAGTCATGGTCAGGTGGATGTCGAAGGCGTGAATATGGATCATCATGAAGCTTCGCACCATGGCCAGGACGGAGCGAAGATCGAGCAGCTCGCGAAGGTCGAAGATGCCGAATATCGCGTGTTCAACGAGTTTCTCACTAAAACGCAAGGCTCCAGCGAAGGAAACGAATCGCTGCTCGATCGCACGATGGTCTTCCACGGCAGCAATCTGGGGAACGCCTCGGCGCATTCGCCACAGAACTTGCCGATCATCCTCGCCGGCGGCGGCTTCAAGCACACCGGGCATGTGATGTACGACCGCAAGAACAATCGTCCGCTCTCGGACCTCTACGTGCGGATGCTTCATCAAATGGGAATCGAGGCCAACAAATTCGGCACGAGCACCGGCGTGATCAGCGACATCGGATGAGGCGGCCCTCTTTCTCACTATCTGGCCCATCCCTTATTGCCCTCAAACATTGGAGTCACAGACTATGAAACTAAACATCCTCTCTTTGCTGCTCGTCGCGGCTGCTTATACCGGGTTCACGCACGCCACCGAAACCGAGAACCTGAACATGCAGGTTCTGCCTGCGCCGGGGAAGGTCGTCGTGGACGGGAAGTTCGATGACTGGGATCTGACCGGAGGGATTCTTGCCTGCGGCGACGTCGAGAACCTGCGGGACCAGTTCAGCCAGTGGTTTCACGTGATGTACGACAGCCAGAACCTGTACGTGCTGGCGCGTTGGAAGGATCCGACCCCGCTCAACAATCCTGGGGTGAAAGGCGACCACGGCTTCGCGGCCGACTGCCTGCAGTTCCGCACCGTGACGACTGATGCGGCGGGCAAGGAGCGCACGGCCCATTGGGACTGCTGGAAGTACCGCGACGGCGGGGATGTGGTGAGCGTCCAATTCGGCAAGGGGCTCAACGAAGGCAGCATCCCCGACGCTAAGACGGAGGGCGCGAAACAGGTGTTCGCGGTGGACGCCGACGGCAAGGGGTACGTGCAGGAGATAGCGGTTCGCTGGAAGCTCCTGACCGCCGACAAAGAGCCGCTCAAGCCTGGGGCCCGGATGGTCATGACGGTCGAGCCGAACTTCACGGCAGGCCAGTCGGGCCGCATCACCATCAAGGATCTCTTCAAGCCCGGCGTTCAGATCGACCGTGTCTTCACCTTCCAGGGCCCGACTTGCTGGGGTTATGCCACACTCGAGAAGACGGGCAAGCTGAAGCCCCGGTCCATCCGTCTCTCCGACGGCCGCGAGTTCGCCGTGACCATGGAGGCGGGCCTGCCGGTCGTGAACTGGACGGGGCTGGTCCAGAGCAAGGAGCTGCCCGGGTTCAAGCCGCTGCGGTTCGCCATGCCCTTCAACGGCTACGTGTCGCTGAACCTCTTCGCCCCCGACGGCTCGGTCGCGCGCCAGTTGCTGACCTGCGCCTTCTTCGCCAAGGGCGACCACGAGATCAAGTGGGACGGCCTGACCACTCCGTACTGGCGCACCCCGGGCCAGCCCGTGGAGCCGGGCGCGTACACCTGGAAAGCCGTCGCGCACAAAGGGATCGGCCTGCGGTTGCGCGGCTGGGCCTCGAACGGCGGCAACGCGCCCTGGGATAGCTCGCCCACCTCCAACTGGGGCGGCGATCACGGCGTGCCGTACTCCTGCGCGACCGACGGCGAAAAGGTCTATCTCGGCTGGACCAGCGCCGAAGCCGGAAAAGCCGTGGTGGCCTGCGATCTGCAGGGCAATCTCCAATGGAAGCACACCCACGGAGGCATGGGCGGCGCCGAGATCGTGGCCGTGGACGGCGGCATTGTTTACGTCAACAAGTGGGCCAACCTGATCTATCGGCTCGACGCCAAGACCGGCAACTACAGTTCCTGGAAAGGCAAGGGTGCGCCCGATCTGCAGGTCAGCGCCATCTGGGAGAATCCCGCGGGCATGCCCGATCGCATCGAGGGCATGGACGCGAGGAACGGAAAGCTCTACATCACCTGCTCGGCCGCCTCCTTCCGCCGCGCCGACGTGAAGGACTGGAAACCGCTGATTCAAAAGATCTACAGAGACGACGGCCTCGCCATGACCATCCGCGAGAAGCTCGGCGACTGGCAGAAACAGCGGCTGACCTGGTGGTTCGACCAAAATCCGCAGGTCGGCATCGACGAAGCCCTCGGTTCGCCGAATTACTACACGCCGGACGTGCGTGACAACGTGGTGAGCGTCCTGAACGGTTTGCTCAAAAGCACGGCGCTCGTGCCCGACGCCGCCAGGCTGTCCCCGGACGACCTCGCCCAAGCGAACCGCCGGTTCATCGAGAAGGCCTTCGCGGCCGACATGACCCCGATGAAGATGAACTTCCTCGCCGTCCTGGACGCGCAAACCAGCAAGGTCATCAAGCTCATCGACGTGGACAAACCCCGCTTCGTGCGGGCCGTGAACGACACGTTGGTCTATGTGGTCAGCGATCGCCGCAACATCCTGGCGGTCGATCCCGCCGCCGGCACCGTGAAGACCGTGATCAAGGACCTGCCGGACGCCTCGGGCGTGACCGCCGACGAGCAGGGGCGCCTGTACGTGAGCGTGGGCGGCAAGATCCAGCAGGTGCTGGTGTTCACCGCCGACGGGATGCCTGCCGGTGAAATCGGCCGCAAGGGCGGGCGTCCGGCGCTGGGGGCGTTTGTCCAGGACGGGGTGCTCAATCCGCATGGGCTGGTGGTGGACAAGGAAGGCAAGCTGTGGGTGGCCGAGGCAAACTTGACGCCTCTACGCTTCAGCGTGTGGCAGGCCCGGGCTGGGGCGGACAAGAAAGCCACTTCGACAGGCTCAGGGCAGGCGGGCGCCTTCCTCAAGGAGTTCTTCGGGCCCACGCACTACGGTGCCAGCGGCGGCGCGATCAACCCGCGCGACCCGAACATCATGGCCGGCGAGGGCTGCGAGTGGCGCATCGACCCGGCCACCGGGCGCGACGTCTGCCTGGGGACTTTCGAGAACCACTTTGCCGGGGTCGCCCGCTATGCCGAAGGCAGCAACGGCCAACTGTACCTGGTGACATTCAGTAGCGACACGGGCCTGTCCATCCGCGAGCGGCTGGGCGACGCGAAGTTCGCGCTGCGCGGGAGCATCGTAACCAACCCCAAGGAGAAGAAGACGGTCTTCTGGGCCGACGCGAACGGCGACGAACAGCAGCAGCCCGACGAACTGGCGACGCATCCGGCGGCGCTGACGATCACCGGCTATCTGCACTGGTCGCTCAACCTGAACGGCGATCTGACTCTCTACGCCAACGGGCTGCAGTTCAAGGTCGCAGACTTCACGAAATGCGGCGCGCCCCGGTATGACATCGCCGGAGCCCGCAAGGTTGCCGGCTTTGACGGCGGCGCACTGTCCACGCCGGACAACCGCAAGCTGGTCGCGGTGAGTGAAACGTTCTTCGAGTGCTACGATACGGCCGACGCCACTTCGACAGGCTCAGGGCAAGGCCGGCTGCTCTGGAAGTATCCCAACACCTTCTCCGGCGTGCATGGCTCGCACAAGGCGCCGCCGCCGGAAGCCGGCCTCATCCGGGGCGCCTTCGGACTGGTCGGCAACGCGGTGTTGCCCAAGCCCGTCGGCGGCATCTGGGCCATCAACGGCAACATCGGCGAGTGGCATGTGCTGACCGAGGACGGCTTCTACCTCACGCGCCTCTTCCAGGGCGACCCGTTCAAGACCCAGTGGCCGGACAAGGCGGTGCCGGGCACCATCCTGGACAACGTGCCCCCCGGTCTCGGCGGCGAGGATTTCGGCGGCTCCATGCGCCAGGGCAAAGACGGCAAGGTCTATATCCAGGCCGGCAAGACCGGGCTCTGGAATGTCGAGGTCACGGGACTGGAGACGATCCGGGAAATCCCCGGCGGCAAGGTGGCGATCGGCGCCGACGACGTGAAGACGGCCCGGACGATTCGCGAGAAGCAGTTGCAGGTCGCCGTCGGCAACAAGAAATACGGGATCCGGAAGGCCACGGTGGCGTTCAGCGGCAACCTCGACGCGGACTTCAAGGGCTTCCAGGATCCGGAGAAGCCGGCGTTCGAGAGGCAGTCCGGCACGCGCGTGCGGGTCGCTATGGCCCGGGATGCGGCCAACCTCTACGTGGGCTGGGAGGTGCAGGACGACACGCCGTGGGTCAACGGCGCGGACGCGCCCGAGTTCCTGTATGCCCGCGGCGACACCGTGGACCTCCAGCTCGGGACCGACCCCGCCGCCGACAAGAAACGCGGCGAACCCGTGAAGGGCGACCTGCGCCTGTCCATCGGCAACTTCAAAGGCCAGCCCACGGCGGTGGTTTACCGCAAGGTCGCGGACGAGAAGAAACCCAAGACCTTCAGCTCCGGCGTCGTGAAGGAATACGTGATGGACAGTGTCGCGCTGCTGGCCGAGGCCAAGGTGTCCGTGAAGGTGGAGGGCAAGCGCTACGTGGTCGAAGCCGCGATCCCGCTCGCCTCCCTCGGGCTGAAGGTCACCGACGGCCTGATCCTGCGCGGCGACTTTGGTGCCACGCACGGCGACAAGTCCGGTGCCGACACCGCCCTGCGCACGCACTGGAACAACCAGACCACGGGCATCGTCAACGACGAAGTCTTCGAGCTCAAGATGGAACCGGCGAACTGGGGCGAGATCACGTTCGCGCCGTGACGATCCCTGGCCAACCCGTTAGCCTTGCCCATGAAACCAACCATCCTTCCCGCAGGAGTCACCGCACCTATGAACGAACAACCCAAACGGCAGGGCTACAGCCGCCGCGATCTGCTCGCATCGGCCGGTGTGACTGCGGCCAGTATGCTGCTGTTGAACGAAGTGTCAGCGGCCGACAACCCTGCGCCTCATGTTGGCGACCGCGCGTCGTCGATCAAGATCACCGGCTTCAAGACCTACCCTGCCGGCAGCAAGACGCTTTTGAAAATTGAAACCAACCAGCCGATCTTCGGCTGGGGCGAGATTTCGCAATTGCCGCCGACGGTCGCGGGGCCACTCGTGCAGTCGATGTTTGAACTGCTCGACGGCGAGAACCCAACGCGCATCGAGCATCTCTGGCAGAAATTGTTTCGCGCGCACCGGGATTATCGCGGCGGCGCATTCATGCTGCACACCATTGCGGGCATCGACATGGCTCTGTGGGACATCACCGGCAAACTGCATGGCGTGCCGGTTTATCGACTGATGGGTGGCCCGACACGCGACAGGATCCGCGTTTATCCCACGCCCAAGGCTTACAAGGTCCCCGCCGGTGGACCTCGTCCTGCGTCCGGCAATCCCGCCGACATTGAGCCGCTGGTGAAGGCGGTCAAGGAAGCGCGGGAACGGGTGGGCAAGGACGGCACGGTGATGTTTGACGCGCATTGTTGTCTGCCGCCGCCGATGTTGATCCAGTTCGCCAATGCCATCGAGCCTTACGACGTGTTGTGGATCGAGGAACCGGCGGTGCCGGGAAACATCGAGGTGTTCAAGCGCATCAAGCAGTCCGTCAAAGTGCCGCTGGCTTCGGGCGAGCGTGACCGGACGATCTGGGAGGTGATCCCGTATTTGCAGGAGCGCTGCATCGACATCATCCAGCACGATTGCGCGCATGGCGGCGGCATCACGCAGATGAAAAAGGTGGCGGTGCTGGCGGAGACTTACACGGTGCCGCTCGCGCCTCATTCGATTGCGTCGTTCCTCGGCCTTGCGGCGAGCTTTCATGTCGCGGCGTCCATCCCGCTGTTTCTCATTCACGAATACTACTCCAATGACTGCGGCGGCACGCTCAAGAGAAGTTGGGAGGTGGACAAGAATGGCGACTCCTCGCTGCCACAGGGACCGGGGCTGGGCGTCGAGGTCGATGAAGCGGCGCTCGCGAAGATGGATCCGACGAAGTTCAAATGGCCCGGGCAGAAGAATCCGGATGGTTCGGTGGCGGACTATTGAGCAGGTCCGAAAGAGACCTGCCATGAAGACCGTTTTCAGCCTGCTCATGGTGTGCGGCTTGCTTGCGAAGCCTGGCGGTCTTTCACCCTCGAGTGAATCATCAGGAACCCAGACTATGAAACACAACCTCACACTCCTCAGCATCGCCTTGGCCGCACTTTCCCTTTCGGTCACCCTGGCCTGCGCGGCTCCGCCGCCGGACGTTGCCGTCCCGGTGACTTACTCAGCTCCGGCTGATGGCTTGACGATTACCAAGGCTCTGGCCGGGAAAGTGGATGTCACTAAGGTGCTGGCGGGCAGGGTCAAGGACAACCGGTTGGTGGTTGTTGCGACCAGCGCTTTTTTGGGCGTGGATCCCGGGAAGGATAAAGTTGTGGTGGAATATGTTCTGGACGGCAAGCCACAAACCATCGAGCTGTCGGCGATTGCCGGTGATGAATTGGGGGTTGCTACCCCCGGCGCGGATTGGGTGAAAGGGGTTGCGGTGCTGGGCGCGAGCAAGCCATTGCCGGCCAAGGGACTGGGGGTCAAGTTCGCCATATACGGTAAACGCGAGGGATGGGTGGACGTAACCGAACCGTGCAATGCAGCGATCGCCAACAACAGAATGACGATTGTGGCTGGGGACCATCTGGCGGGGGATCCAAGCAGCGGGCCGGGGAAATTCATGCTCGTTTCATATGTCCTGGACGGAAAAGAAGGAACGAAATCCTGTGAGCAGGGTCAAAAGCTAACCATTTCGAACGACACGTTGGCGGCCCAGGCGGCGTGGGATGCCCTTCCGCCCTTGAAGGCAACCTTCAGCAGAAAGATCGAGAGGCGCAATACCGATCTGAATCGCTTCATTCCCGTTGATGGGAATACGGTGTTCAACGCGGCTGGGTTACTGCGAACCTGGCCCAGAGACGGCCCCAAAGAACTCTGGCGGCTGAAAACCGGACTCTCCATCGGCGCGACCGTGGAATCAGGCGGCCGGGCATTTGCAACGGGGCAACTCGACGGCAAGCAGTGGGCGTACTGCCTGGACGCGAAAACCGGAAAAATAATCTGGAAGACGGAACTCGGACCGGAATTCATGCTGCCCCACCATTGGTGGGGAACCGTGGCTTCGCCGCTCGTTGATGAAGGCCGTGTCTTTTACATCCCTTATCGGCGAGCCGGTGATCCCAGTCATCAAGTCCCTGGAGGTGAAGTTTGCCCGCTGGTCTGTCTTCGGGTAAGCGACGGCAAGGAACTGTGGCGCAGTGGTGGAGACATCCCCTTTGTGAACGGATTTTCGACGCCGCTCGTGGTCGGCGGAACCCTTTTTGTCCTGCCGCAAATCGAGAAGGACGTTCTGGTGGCGTTGGATAGGGTTTCCGGAAAAGTCCTGTGGACCGGAAAGGAACGTCAGCCCAAGCATGGCGGTGCGGCGTATGCCGGCGCGTCGCCGACCTATCTTGAACTCGACGGTCAGGGGCAGTTGATTTACGGCCTGGGCAACGACGAGATCATAGGCGTCAGCGTGAAGGACGGTTCCATACTTTGGACGATCGGCCGCAAGATGGGCCACGGGTTGATGGCTTCGGCTCCGGCGGCGTCCAATCGGGTGTTTCTGACCTGTGGAGAAAACAGATTCTCCATGTGTATTGAGCTCAAGAAGCGTGAGGGACAATATGAGGCCAACATCGTGTATGAGAGTTCCAAGAACCAGCTGAGTTGGTTCAATACGCCGGCCATTCATGACGGCGCCGTGTATGGATTTGGTTCGTTTCGGCTGCAATGCACCGACCTCGCGACCGGCGAACTGCTGTGGGAGCAAGTCGAGCGCCGGGACTGGGACACAAAACAGCAACTCATCATCGCCGACGGGTTGATCTTCGGCCTAACCAAAGCCGGTGAGCTTGTGATGGCGGAAGCGAACAAGGCTGGCTACAAGGAACTCGGCCGGGTGCGCCACGGGTTGGAAATCCATCACACGCAACAGCCGACACTTGCAAACGGCCGTCTCTACATTCGTGGGTTGGATACCGTGGTCTGCTATCAACTAGCCGAAGCCTTGCTTGAGAGCACACCCGATTTGGGATCCTCGGTGAAGCCTCAATAACTCAAAACTCAGTGAGACCTTCTATGAAGACCATTTTCAGCCTCCTTATCGTCTGCGGCCTGCTTGCGATGCCCGCATTTGCGGCCACGCAAACCGAGAACTACGGCATTCCCGTTTTGCCGGCGCCCCATTCGACAGGCTCAGGGCAGGCGGGCAAGGTCGTCATCGACGGCAGATTCGACGACTGGGATCTCACCGGTGGCAACTTTGCCTGCGAAAACGTGGAGGAGCAGCGTGACCAGCACAGCGCGTGGCTTCATGCGATGTACGACCAGGATAACCTTTACGTGCTTGCGCGCGTTACAGGCAGCTTCCGTCATAACGACAGACGCCCCGCCGGCAGCACGCTGCGGATGCACATGCTCACGGCACCCGGCACACCGCAGCAGCTTCAGCCCAACCTGACTTGCGCCCGCGACCTGGACGGGAAGGAATCGATCACGCTCAATTTCGAGCCACCTCTTCAGAGCGCGCGTGACCCGAAGCAGATGGGCGCGGAGCAGGTGTTTCTCAACAACCCGGACGGCAAAGGCTTTACTCAGGAGATCCGGATTCCCCTGAAGATGATTACAAGCGAAGGTGTCACTCTCGGGCCCGGCAGCGAGATGAGAGTGATGTTCGTCCTCCCGTTTGGCTGGAGTCTGCATGCCTGGGACTGTTTCATGCCCGGGGTTACATTGGAGCGCACGTACTGGGGCACGCGCAAGCTGGAGCAATTCGGCCCGGCGACCTTTGAGCGCTCCGGGAAGCTGAAGCCCCGGATGCTGCACCTGGGCGACGGCCGCAAGTTGCCGGTGTCGCTGAAGCAGGGTCAGCCGGTCGTTGACTGGTCGGCCCTCAGCGAGGGGCCGAAGGGCTTCAAGCCGATCAAGTTCAAAATGCCGGAGGCCGGCTACGTGTCGATGCTCCTCCGCAACGCCGACGGCGTCGTGGTGCGGAATCTCCTCAATGCCGAGCCGATGGCCAAGGGCAGGCACACGGTGACGTGGGACGGCCTGGCCACGCCGATCTGGCGCACGCCCGGCGCGGTGCTGCCCGCCGGCGATTACACCTGGCAGGCCATCTGGCACAAAGGCATCGGCCTGCGCCTGCGAGGCTGGGCGGGCAACAGCGGCAACGCCCCCTGGCACAGCGGCCCCACCTCGAACTGGGGAGGCGACCTCGGCGTGCCCTGGACGTGCGCGGCACAAGGCGATTCCGTTTACCTCGGCTGGGGAGCCGCCGAGGCGGGCCGGGGCCTCCTTGCCTGCGACCTCGACGGCAACGTCCGCTGGAAACACAAATACGGCGGCTTCGGCGGCGCCGAACTGCTGGCAGTTGAGGGCGACCTCGTCTATGTCGGCAACAGCTCCGGCAGCCCGCAGGTGCTCTTCCGCCTCGACACGGCCACCGGCTCGTATCAGAACTGGGACAAGGCAAACAACGGCGGGTTCAGGGATGTTTTCGTAAAGGATCTCTGGAAGGACCAGCCCGGCATGCCTGACAAGGCCGAGGCGATGGCGGCCCGCAATGGCAAGCTCTACCTCACCTTCCGGTCCTACAATTTCCGCCGGAGCGACGTGACCGACTGGCGGGCGTTCCTCACCAAGCTCTCCGCCGCGGGCGACGGCGTCGGCAAGGCGATCTGGGAGAAGACCGACAAGAACGTCCGCGAGCGGGCCGCAGCCTGGCTGGCTGGCAACGAGCCGGAAGACAAGGCGCTCGCAGCGCCCAACTACTACACGCCGGACGTCCGCGACGCCGTTGCCGGAACCATCAACGGCATGCTCAAAGACAAGACGCTCGTGGACGGCGGGGCCGAAATGACTTCGCTGAAGCTGCAGGCCGCAGTGCGCCGCAAGGTCGAGGCTTCCTTCCCGCAGGAAGTCGCCGTGATGAAAAGCGATTTCGTCGCCGTGCTCGACGCCGAGAACGGCAAGGTGCTCAAGACCATCCCCGTGCCTGCACCCAGCGGCATCGCCGCCATGAGCGACTCGCTCCTCTACGTCCTTTCCGGCACCGATTCGGTGGCCGCCGTGGATCCGGCGACCGGCGCCGTCAAGCCGGTGCTGACCCGACTGACCGACGCCAGGTGCCTTACGGTCGATGCTGGCGGCCGAATCTACGTGGGCGAAGGCAAGCCGAGCGTGCAGATCAAAGTGTTCACGCCCGACGGCAAGCCGGCGCTGGCGATTGGCAAGCAGGGCGGCAGGCCTCGCATCGGGCCGTGGGTCAAGGAGGGTATGGTGGACATCAAAGGACTGGCAGTTGACCCTAACGGGAAACTGTGGGTGGCTGAATCCACTTTCTTCCCCAAACGATTTAGCGTCTGGAACAACCAGACCGGCGCGTTCGTCCGCGAGTTCTTCGGCTCCACGCACTACGGTGCCAGCGGCGGAGCGATCCACCCGGACGACCCGAACTTGATGGTCGGCGAGGGGTGCGAATGGCGGATCGATCCGGTGACCGGGCGTGCGGAATGCCTCGGCGTTTTTGAGGACGGTGCCGATCGCGACTACGAGAGGCTCTTCCACAAGTTCGCCCGCTTCTGCCGCGGCACGAATGGCAAGCTCTACCTCGCCGTCACCATCGACACCGAAACACATGTGTGGGAGCGCCTCGGCGACGGCACCTACGCCCTCCGGGCGACCTTCGGCCGCAACGACAAGGACAAGACCACCGTGTTCTGGTCCGATGAGAACGGCGACCAGCAGAAGCAGGACGGGGAGAAAACTGTGGTGCCGATGCTGATGTCGTTCAACGGCTACCTCAACTGGTCGCTGGGGCTGAACACCGACCTCACGCTCTACGCGGGCGTCCTCGACCCTAAGAAAAACCGGTGGGACCGTGGCGCCCGCATCAGGCTGGCCGGCTTCACTCCCTGCGGCGCCCCGAAGTGGGACACCACGAACCTGCACTTCCTGCCTCCTCTCGAAGGGTCGATGCCGTCGCCGGCTAACGACCTCGTGCTCTCGTGCGACTCCGAGAAGCAGCTCTTCAACTGCTACGACGTGGCCTCCGGCAAGCTGCGGTGGAGCTACCCGAACACTTTCCATGGCGTGCACGGCTCGCACAACGCACCGGGGCCGCAGGCCGGCCTCATCCGCGGGGCCTTCGGCACCGTGGGCAGCGTCACGTTGCCCGATCCCGTCGGCAGCGCGTGGGTGATCAACGGGAATGTCGGCGAGTGGCACATGCTCACGCGCGACGGGTTCTACCTGACGCGCCTGTTCCAGGGCGACTACTCGAAAGTGCAATGGCCCGAAAAGGCAGTGCCGGGGGCAGTTCTCGACAACGTGCCGTCCGGCGAAGGGGGCGAGGATTTCGGCGGCAGCATCGCCCAGGGCAAGGACGGCAAGCTCTACGTGACCGCCGGCAAGACTGCGAATTGGAACGTCGAAGTCGTCGGCCTCGAAACCGTCAAGCCGCTCGACTCCGGCAAGCTCCGCCTCGAGGAGAAAGACCTGAAGCTCGCCGAGGCGATTCGCAGCGAGCTGGTGCAGCGAAGCGCCGGCCTGCGCCGCTGCGAGGTCCAGAAGAAGACGCCGGTCTTCACGGGCGACATCGCAAAAGACTTTGGCAAGGAGATCGTTTTCAAGAAACAGGATGATGCCGAAGTTCGATCGGCCATCGCCTGGGACGACACCTCCCTTTACCTCGGCTGGCGCGTGGCGGATGCGACGCCGTGGACCAACGGCGCCGACTCGTCCGAATTCATGTACGCCCGGGGCGATACGGTGGATTTCCAGCTCGGCACCGATCCGGAGGCCGATGAGAACCGCGCCGAAGCGGCCAAGGGCGATCTTCGTCTCTCCATCGGGAATTTCCGGGGCAAACCGACGGCGGTGCTGTACCGCAAGATCGCCGACCAGAAGAACCCCAAGACCTTCAGCTCCGGCGTGGTCAGGAACTACGTGATGGACAGCGTCGTGGAGCTGCAGGACGCGAAGATCGAGGTGAAGCAGGGCGACCGCTGGCACGTGGTCGAGATCGCGGTACCCCTTTCCACGCTTGGTCTGAAGCCTTTCGCAGGGATGAAGCTCTCCGGCGATTTCGGGGCCACCCACGGCACGCCCGCCGGCGACGACACCCTCCTCCGCACCTACTGGAACAACCAGGCAACCGGGCTGGTGAACGATGAAGTCTTCGAGCTGAAGATGGAACCGAAGAACTGGGGCCAGATCCTCTTCACCGAATGAGCCATCGCACCGAGTTTGAGTGTTCTTCACGACATTGTTTCGAGACAGTGCTTTGCAGGAGACAACCATGAGACCAGCCATTCGTACCACTCCCGCGCGATTTGCTCGCAAGCTGCAAAGATTTTTTAACCACGGATGGGCACGGATGGGCACGGATTCCGAAGTGTCTTTTATCCGTGTAATCCGTGTAATCCGTGGTCTTTCTTTTTTTTCCTTTGCGGCTCTGCGGCTCCGTGATGCAGTAGTTTCCGTTGGGATTCTGTTTTTCCTCGTGACATGTGCGGCCACCGCGCCGCCGCCAGCGCTGGAGAAGGACGACGTCTTCGCCCCCTACGTGAAGGGCGTGCCCAAGGTCACGACGGTGATCTCGGAGGAAACCAAAGACGGCGTGAAGGTAACGAAGTTGCGGTTCGCCAGCGCCGAAGGCAGCAAGGAGGACGAGGTCAAGGATTGCGAGATCTATGCCATCATGGCCCGGCCCGCGAATACCGCCGGCCAGAAACTGCCCGGCATGCTCGTGTGCCACGGCGGCGGCGGGATGGCCCATGAAGGCGGCCCCATCGCCTGGGCGAAGCTCGGCTACGTGGCGATCGCCCCTGACCTCCCCGGCTACGGCGCCAACGACAAGATGCTCAGCATCAGCCGCGTCACCAAAATGCCGTTCGGAGCCGACCAGATCCCCCCCCAAGCCCACGCCCTACGTCTGTGTGCTCTTCGACGCGGTCACCGCGGGCCTGCGGGCGTTCAACCTCCTCGAGGCCCAGAGCGACGTCGACCCGCAGAAACTCTGCATGACCGGCATCAGTTGGGGCGGCTACATGGTCACCATGCTCTCCGGCCTCCTCGACGAACGCGTGAAAGGTACCTTCAACCTCTACCGCTCGGGCTTCTACCAGCTCGAGGCGATCGGCTCCGGCGAGCTGAAGAAGATGGACGAGGCGGATCGGAACACCTGGCTGAAATGCTTCGACGCGGGCACCAGGCTCAATCGCTGTCGTGCCACCTACCTGCTCTACAGCAGCGCGAACGACATCTTCTTCAAGCCTCCGTCGGTGATGGCAACGCTCGACGCGATCCCCGCGGGCAAGTACCTCTGCTTCGGCCCGAACAAGAACCACTGGATGTCGCTGCCGGGCGGGCCGGTGCGCTGGGAGTACCCGATCAACGCCGAGATCGAGCCTGCGTTCTTCGCGCACGTGCTCGCCGGCGGCAATCCTCCCCTCCCCGAGCCGAACGCCGTGGCAGTGCCGCGCGACGGCAAGGTGCTCAAGTTCACCGTCAAGAACTGGCCCGAGCAGGCGACAGGCTGGTTCTACGTGAGCTGGCTCCCCGACCAGCCGCGCGGCTGGGACGCCCGCGACTGGGCCCGCCTCGAAGCCGTTCCGGGAAGCCATGGCGAGTTCACCTGCGCCATTCCCGAGTCGCTCGGCGCGTTCGACTGGTTCGGCGGCATCACCTTCACCCTGAAAGCCGGCACTTTCGCCCAGCCGATGAGCTTGAGCACGAAAATTTACCGGTGCGGCGAGGTGCCTGCGAAGAAGGCGAAGCAGGTAACGCGTAGCAGTAATAGAAACGAACACCAGCCGTGACTTCAAGAACGAATCATGATGAGCACAACCCAGAGACTCCAATCAGCAATAGCCGCAGCCTTCCTCGTGGCGTCAACGGCGCTGGCAGCGGAAGCCAAGCGCGGGTCCTTTGCCGAGTTCGATGCGCGAGCCAGGGCGGGCGCGCGCCTCGATGTCGTCTTCTTCGGCGCCTCGCTCACCTGGGGCGCCAACGCGTCCGACCCGGTCGAGACCTCTTACCGGGCCGTGATGCGCGACCGTTTCGAGCAGGAGTATCCGGCCGCACATTTCCGCTTCCGCGACTCGGCCATCGGCGGCACCGGCTCGCAGCTCGGCGTGTTCCGGCTCGACCGCGATGTGCTCGCGCACCAGCCCGACCTCGTGTTCGTGGACTTCACCGCGAATGACGGGATCTACTCGGATGACGCCGAGACGCTCGCGTCCTACGAATCGATCCTGCGCCGGCTGGCCACCGCCGGCATCCCGGTCGTGCAGGTCGCCTTCCCGTTCAAGTGGGATATCGAGACCGCCAAGCTGCCCACCATGAAACGCCGGCTGGCGCACCAGGCCTTGGCCGAAGCGTACGGGAATGGCTGGGGCGACGCCGTGACCCGAATCTGCCAGGCGGTCGACGTTGGTCGCTTGACGCGCGAGGCGCTGTGGGTCACCGACGGAGTGCATCCGCACGATCCCGGCTATCGCGAATTTGCCGCCGCTGCCTGGGACGGCTACCTGGCCGCGGTCAAGGCCAAGCTCGCGCCGCGCGTGCCGCCGCAGCCGCTCCACGGCGTCATCTACATGGCCCAGCACCGTGTCCGCCTGGCCGACCTGCCCGCGCTGCCCGAGGGTTGGAGCAAAGGCCGCCCGAATCTCACCGCGGTCAACCACGATTGGCTGATGTCGCGCTGGTTGGACGACCTGTTTATCGCGCGCAACCGGAAATCCGACGAGCCGGGGACGCCTGGGAAGGAGTCACAGCCGGTGAAGCCGCTGCGGCTCAAAGTGGAGGCCACGGCGATTCTTCTGTTCGGCGAGTCCACAGCTGATTCATGTCGTTTCCGCGTGCTGGTTGACGGTGTCGCCGTGACGGGCAAAGGCGGGCAGGAGAAGGGCGCGGACTGGTTCGAAGGCAATCGCTGGAAGACGGGGAACGGGTTTCTCCTCTGGGAAGTTGCCTGCGGCCTCGACCCCAGCGTGCCGCACCTGGTGGAGATCGAGCCGGTCTTCGACAGTGGCAAAGCCCAGGAACTTAAGCTCGAAAGCATCTGTGTCGCCGGCGGCAAGGCCACCGTGGTGCTGGCCCCGTGACGCCTGACCTGCACCGATCGGCCCGCCAAAGGTGCCGACAACAAGTTCACGGAAACTGACCGCGACCTCGTTGCCCTGCGCCTGAACCCGTTGTGGTATCCGGCTCGGGAGGTTCTCCGTGAGAACGGCGGGCTTGCTCTCGAAATGCCGCCTTTGCAGATTGCTCCTATGCTTACACCGACTCAGATTGGCCGCACCCTGTCGGGAATCGTCCTCTCCGTTCAGCTCGCGCTTTGCAGCACCGGCCATGGCGCTGTCCTGTCGCTCGACGGCGCGCAACTTCTTCGCCACCTATCGCCCGGTGAAGACCGGCGATTTCAGCGACGATTTCAGCGACCCGCACCTGTTCAACTGGTGGCGGAACTCGAATCCCATCCAAGTCCTTCATCGAGCGGCATCAGACCGAGGTGATCGAGAAGATTCTGCGCCACTGCGGACTGTGGGAGGAGCAAGCGGCACGCGCCCCGCCCTCGGCGAAGGTCTCGGTTGCGGGCTGAGGCTCAGGGCCAGCGGAACCGGTGGAGCAGTGGCGCCGCGCGCGCGGCGGGGCATCGGCTCGACGGTGAACTGCACCTTGGACGGTCAGCGCCAACACCGTTTCCAGCCGCTGTGGTGCCCTGAGCGGCCTTGCTGGAGGCTACGACCGCCTTCGAGGCGGGCGGACGGCCGCCCAGCAGCCCCGAAGGCCGACCAAGCACCCGCCAGGGGCGACAATTCTTCCGCGTTTCGCCTTGAATGGCCACCCCCAGCCAGGCACACTCCAGCCACGTCGAAAAAGCAAATGCCTATCAGTGAGTATCTCCAACCGCACGCGCAGTGCCAGCCACCAGAGACAACCCTCTGGAGAAAACGGTCGGCTCGCTTCAGAACGCGTGGAATCCACGAAGCGACCACCTTTCGCGGTATCCCCGCAGCTAACG
>Ga0194128_10004909_pt1 | contig 19210 bp, 15 predicted proteins | sample TA2KigCa65mmetaG_FD_148650 | JGI IMG/M metagenome (GOLD analysis project Ga0194128, IMG submission 148650) | Freshwater microbial communities from Lake Tanganyika, Tanzania - TA2015037 Kigoma Deep Cast 65m | ecosystem: Environmental > Aquatic > Freshwater > Lake | place: Tanzania: Lake... | reverse complement strand
CGACCGCCTCGGCGTGAGCCCGGCGACGGTCGCGGCGGCTTATAAGATATTGAAATACAGGGGCTTAGTGGCTGGCCACGGCCGCCGCGGGACGCGGCCCGTCGGCGCCGCGTCCCCCCGGTCTCCGGCCCTGCCGCCCGTCGGTGCCGCGACCGTCGATCTGGCCGCCGGCAATCCCGACCCCGCGCTGTTGCCGCCGATCGAGCCGGCGCTCCGGATGATCGAAACCACCCACGTCCTGTACGGCGCCGAGGGCACCGACCGGGCCCTGGCGGCCTTCGCGGCCGCGGAGCTCGACGCCGACGGCCTCCCGGCCCCTGCGATCGCCGTCACGAGCGGCGCGCTCGACGCGATCGAGCGCATCCTGCGCGAGCACCTCCGCGCCGGCGACCGCGTCGCCGTCGAGGATCCAGCCTCGCCGGCGATCCTCGATCTCGTGGCGGCGCTGGCGCTCGTTCCGACGCCGGTCGGGATGGACGAGGCGGGTCCGCACCCCGACGCGTTCGAGGCGGCACTTCGCGCGGGCAGCCGCGCCGTGATCGTCACGCCGCGCGCTCAGAACCCGACCGGCGCGGCCATCACGCCCGCGCGCGCAGACCAGCTCGGCCGGATGCTGCGGCGGGCGTCCGACGTCGTGGCGATCCACCACGACCACGCGGCGCCGGTCGCGGGCGCGCCTGCCGTCATGCTGCGCGGCGCGGCCCGGGCGCCGTGGGTCGTGGTCCGATCGACCTCGAAGTTCCTGGGGCCCGACCTGCGCGTCGCGATCGTGGCGGGCGACGCCGCCACCATCGCGCGGCTGGTGGCCCGTCAGGCGCTTGGCGCGCGCCGGGTCAGCCATCTGCTGCAGCGGCTCGTGCTCGCGCTCTGGTCCGACCCGGCCAACGGCCGACGGCTCGCCCGCGCGGCCGAGCTCTACGCGATGCGGCGGAACGCGCTGCGCGCGGCGCTTGCGGCGCGCGGCATCCAGGCGTTCGGCAACTCGGGATTCAACCTGTGGGTGCCCGTGCCGAACGAGGGCGCGGTCGTGCAGGCGCTGGCGGCGCGCGGCTGGGCGGTCGCGGCGGGCGAGCGCTTCCGTCTGCGGTCGCCGCCCGCGATTCGCATCACCACCGCGACGCTCGATTCCGTTGACGCGGCGCGCCTGGCAGCCGATCTGGAGGCGGCTCTCGGTCCCGCCCCTCGATCCCTGGCATAGACGCATGGCGGTGCTCGAGCAGCGCCTCGTTGAGAAAGCGGACGAGCGGAGCGACGGCGCGGAAGACGGTCAGCACTTCACGGTAGAAGCGGGAGTCGCACGCGAACGCGGCCTCGTACTCGCACCCGGCCAGGAACTGCTTGAAGCGGAGGTACTCGGCGGCGGGGTGGTCCTTCGGGTAGCCGAGCGGCACGCGCGACAGCCGCTCGCCCTCGAGCCCGCCGACGGCCCGCCGAAACGCCGGGGCGTTGACGATGCGATGCAGCCGTTGGTGCCGCGACGCGATCCGGGCGCGGATGGCGCGCAGGTCGGCCGGCGCGGGCATGTAGAGGCCCCCGCCGATCCAGACCCAGCCGGGCGCGACCTCGAGGTACAGGCCGGCGCCTTCGTGGCGGGCGAAGCCCTTCGCGGGGAAGTGCGCCGCGATGTGCGTCTTCAGCGGGCGCTTGTCGTCGCTGAAGCGCGTGTCGCGGTAGATGCGGTACAGCGACACGCGGGGATCGGCGATGAGCTCCGGTGCAAACGCGCGAAGGTCGACGGCGAGCCGCGCCAGCAGCTGCACCATCGGGCCGCGCACGTCGGTCTCGTACTGGTCCTTGCGGCTGCGAAACCAGTCGCGATCGTTGTGGCGTTCGAGCGCGCGCAGAAAAGCGAGTGTCCTGGGTGTGAACGCCGGCGGCATGGGGCCGTCGCATAATACATCGCTGATGACGTCCGTTCTTTCCGACTCGGCCCGATCGGCGGTCGTGGCCGAGCTGCAGGCGCTGCTCGGCGAGCGGTCCACGACCAATCCCACGCAGATCGATCACCACAGCCACGGCGAATCGTGGCACGAGGCCGGCCGCCCCGACGTGGTGGTCTTTCCGCAGGGGACGGACGAGGTCGGCGCGATCGTGCGGATCGCGGCGCGCCACCGGGCGCCGATCGTGCCCTTCGGCATCGGCTCGTCGCTTGAGGGCCACGTCAACGCGATGCACGGGGGCGTCTCGATCGACTTCTCGCGGATGAACCGCGTGCTGCGCGTCAGCGTCGACGATCTCGACTGCGACGTCGAGGCCGGGATCACCCATCGGCAGCTGAACGGCGCGCTGGCCAATACGGGCGCGCACTTTTCGGTCGATCCCGGCGCCGACGCGACGATCGGCGGCATGGCGGCCACGCGCGCCTCGGGGACGACGGCCGTCCGCTACGGCACCATGCGCGACGTCGTCCTCGGGTTGACGGTGGTGCTCGCCGACGGCGGCGTGATTCGCACGGGCGGGCGCGCCCGCAAGTCGGCGGCGGGGTACGACCTGACGCGGCTGTTCGTGGGCTCCGAGGGGACGCTGGGGGTGATCACCGAGCTGACGCTGCGGCTGTATGGCCTGCCCGAGGCCGTGTCGGCGGCCGTCTGTCCGTTCCACTCGCTGGATGGCGCCGTGCGGACGGTCATCACGACGATTCAGCTCGGCATCCCGGTCGCGCGCATCGAGCTGCTCGACGAGCTGCAGATGAAGGCGGTGAACCGGTACTCGCAGCTGGCCTACCCGGAGCAGCCGACGCTGTTCTTCGAGTTCCACGGCACGAGCGGCGCGGCCGTCGCCGAGTCGGCCGCCGCCGTCCAGGAGCTGGCGGCCGAGAACGGCGGATCCGACTTCCAGTGGGCCACCAAGACCGAGGAGCGCGCGAAGCTCTGGCGCGCCCGGCACGACACCTTGTGGGCCGCCCTCGCGCTTCGCCCGGGCAGCCGGCCGTGGGTCACCGACGTCTGCGTGCCGATCTCGACGCTGGCCGACTGCATCGTCGAAACCAAGCGCGATCTGGACGGCACCACCCTGGTGGCCCCGCTCGTCGGCCACGTCGGCGACGGCAACTTCCATCTCAACATCCTCGTGGATCCGCAGGATCCGCGCGAGGTGGCGGAAGCCAAGGCGTTCAACGCGCGGCTCGTCGGCCGCGCGCAGGCGATGGGCGGCACCTGCACCGGCGAACACGGCGTCGGCATCGGCAAGATGGCGTACCTCGCCGAGGAGCACGGGCCCGCGCTCGACGTCATGCGGGCGATCAAGCGCGCGCTCGACCCGCACAACCTCATGAACCCCGGTAAGATGTTCACGTTCGATCGCTGATGGCCAGACGGAAGCCCGCACCCACCCTGTTCGATCTCGCCGACACGACCGAAGCCCCCGCGGGGGAGCCGCCGCCGCCGGGAGGCTTCTTCGACGCCGTGGCCCTGCACGAGGCCGCGCAGACGAAGTATCTCAACTACGCGCTCTCGGTCATCACGTCGCGGGCGCTCCCGGACGTGCGCGACGGCCTCAAGCCGGTGCAGCGCCGCATCCTCTACACGATGTGGCAGCAGAACCTCACCGCCGACGCCAAGCACCGCAAGTGCGCCAAGGTCGTCGGCGACGTGATGGGGAGCTACCACCCGCACGGCGACGTGGCGCTCTACGAGACGCTGGTCCGAATGGCGCAGCCGTTCTCGCTGCGCTACCCGCTCGTCGACGGCTCGGGCAACTTCGGCTCGCTCGACGGCGACGGGGCCGCGGCCATGCGCTACACGGAGTGCCGCCTGGCGCGGGTCGCCGACGAGATGCTGGCCGAGATCGACCAGGCGACCGTGCACTTCAAGCCGAACTACGACGGCACGAAGGCCGAGCCCGTGGTGCTGCCGGCGCGGATCCCGAACCTGCTGATCAACGGCACCACCGGCATCGCCGTCGGTATGGCGACGAACATCCCGCCGCACAACCTCGGCGAGGTCTGCGTCGCGCTGCTGAAGCTGCTCGACAACGAGGACCTCAGCAGCGCGCAGCTGTGCCGGTACGTCAGGGGTCCGGATTTCCCGACCGGCGGCCAGATCCTCAACTCGCCAGACGAGCTGAAGGCGATCTACAAGACCGGGTCGGGCACGATTCGCGTGCGCGCGACCTGGGAGGCCGACTCGCCCGCCCGCGGCGGCCGGCGGATCATCATCACGAGCGTGCCGTACGCGACGAACAAGGCGACGCTCGTCGAGCGCGTCGCCGAGGTCGTGCTCTCGCGGAAGCTGCCGCCGCTCCTGGACGTCCGCGACGTCTCCACCGAAGACGTCCGGATCGAGCTGGAGCTGAAGCGTGACGCCGATCCCAAGATGGTGATGGCGTATCTCTTCAAGCACACGCCCCTCCAGTCCAACGTCGTCGTCAACCTGACGTGCCTCATCCCGACCGAGAACCCCGAGGTCGGACGGCCCGAGCGGCTCGATCTGAAGTCGATCCTCTGGCACTTCCTGCACTTCCGGCTCGAGGTGGTGACCAACCGGCTCGAGCACGAGCTGGCGGCGCTTCGCAGGCGCATCCACATCCTGGAGGGGTTCGAGAAGATCTTCGACGCCCTCGACGAAATCCTGCGACTCATCCGCAAGTCGGACGGCAAGGCGGACGCGGCCGCGAAGATCCTGAAGCGGTTCGATCTCGACGCGGAGCAGACCGACGCGATCCTCGAGCTGAAGCTGTACCGCCTCGCGCGCCTCGAGATTCTCGTCATCCAGAACGAGCTCGCCGACAAGCGCAAGCGCGCACGGCAGATCGGCAGCCTGCTCAAGGACGAGGACGGGCGGTGGACGCTCGTTCGCGAGGAGATCGAGGGAGTCCAGAAGACGTACGCAGGCAAGGGCGACTCGCGCCGCACGCTCATCGAGGCCGAAGAGGACGTCGAGTTCACCCCGGACGACTTCATCGTCGAGGAAGACAACGTCGTCATCGTCTCGCGCGACGGGTGGCTCAAGCGGCAGAAGGAGGTGCGCGACCTCTCGACGACGCGGCTCCGCGAGGGGGACGCGGTGCTGGCCGCCGTGGCCGGCAGCACGCGGGCGTCGATGGTGCTCTTGACCAACCTCGGCGCCGCGTACACATGCCGGATCATCGACGTGCCGGCCTCGACCGGCTACGGCGAGCCGGTGCAGAAGCTGTTCAAGCTGCGCGACGGCGAGCGCGTGATCGCGGCCTTCAGCCTCGACCCGCGCGCAATCGGCGACATCGCCGCGCGCACGGAGGGCGAGCCGCCGCCGGTGCACGCGCTGGCGGTCACGAGCGACGGCTACAGCCTGCGCTTCAGCTTCGAGCCGTTCGTCGAACCGAGCACGCGGGCGGGGCGGCGCTACGCACGCCCCGCCGCGGGGCGGAGCGTCGTGGGCGTGGCACGCGTCACGGGTGAGGAGGTTGTCATCGCCGCCACGCACGAGGCCCGCGCGATCCTCTGCCGGGCCGACGAGGTGAACTACCTGTCGGGTCCGGGCAAGGGCGTGATTCTGATCAAGCTGACGGCGAAGGACGACTACGTGCTCGGGTTCGTGGCGTCGACCGGCGAGCGCGATCTGCTGCGCGTCGAGACGAGCCGCGGCGGCGAGCAGACGATCAGCACGGCGAAGTACGAGGTGACCGGCCGCGGCGGCAAGGGACGCGAGCTGCTGCAGCGCGGCCAGTTCATCCGCGTGATCCCCGGCGAGGTCGAGAGCCCCCCGCCGCTCGCCGCAGCCCCCTGAGGCTCATCGCGGGTTTGTCATCAATTACTCATCATAACATTGACAATACAAATCCATAACATTTACAATGCCGCCCATGAGTCGAGTGCGTTCGAGGGGAGAGGAGATCCGCCGCTTCATCCTTCAGAATGTCGGATCTAACCCTAGCAATATCAGTAAGTTAACAATGGATCGATTCGGGATCACACGACAAGCAGTCAATGCCCATCTGCATCGACTTGTCGTTCAGGGCGCCTTAAAGGAGCAGGGGAAAACGAGAGGTCGCGTGTACGAGCTTGCTCCGATTCTGCAATGGAAGCAGGTCTACACAATCGCGGAAGGTGCCGCTGAAGACGTTGTCTGGCGGAGTGATGTCGCCCCCGTGCTGGGAGCCCTTCCAGAGAACGTCAGCGACATCTGGGCGTACGGATTCACGGAGATGTTTAATAACGCACGCGAGCATTCGGGAGGGACGACAATTCTTGTCTCGATGACGAAGACGGCCGTGACGTCGGAAATGTTGATCTTGGACGATGGCGTTGGGATCTTCCGGAAGATTCAATCTGCGTTAAACCTCCTTGACGAACGCCACGCGATCTTTGAGTTGTCCAAAGGTAAATTGACGACAGATCCGGCGCGTCACACAGGTGAGGGGATCTTCTTTACGTCCCGCGCGTTTGATGGGTTTGACATCCTTTCGGGCGGCGTGCTCTGGAGCCATCAGTTCGGCGAGGACGAAGACTGGCTTCTGGAACGACAGAATCCAACGAGTGGCACCGCGGTCTTTCTTAAGCTAGACAATCACACGTCACGCTCATTGAAGAAGGTGTTCGACCAGTTCACCGCAAGCGATGACGATCTCGCTTTCAACAAGACCATTGTTCCCGTTCAGTTGGCGCAATATGGGAACGACAAACTGATTTCCCGCTCTCAGGCCAAACGCGTTTTAGCTCGAGTGGACCTGTTCAAGAGGGTTATTCTGGATTTCAAGGACGTTCCGACCATCGGACAGGCCTTCGCCGACGAAGTTTTTCGCGTATTTCCGAGTGAGCACCCCGAGATCGAGTTGGTATCTATTCACGCAAGTTCCGAAGTCAGGCGAATGATCCTTCGAGCAAAATCGGCCCGCGTTGATTCCGGTGTGAATCGTGGTCCGCATGCAAGAGACAACGGGGCCGCCTGACGTATTGTCCTTTCACCCGTATCATTTCCTCGGAGATCGAGAGCCCCCCGCCGCTCGCCGCGGGGTAGTCCGCGATCCACGGGCGCGCCGGCCCTGACCCGCCGACGCGAGATACCACTCGTTGCCCCAGGGGTCGGCGACGCCGGCCATCCAGCCGCCGAACGCCTGCCTGGCCGGCGGCGACAGCGACGTGGCGCCCGCCGCGAGCGCCTGCCGGTAGGCCGCCTCGCAGTCGTCCACCGACACGACGAACGCCGCCGGGGCGCCGAATTGCGCCTCGTCTCCCTCGCCGATCTCGATGGCGGTGCCGTGGACCCGGACCACCACGTGCACGACGCGGCCCCCGGCGTCGTGGCGCATCTCGACCGCTGCGCCGAACGCGGCCTCCAGGAACGTGATGAACCGGGGCGCTCCGGCACCCGCGGTGCGCCGCACGTACAGATGCGGCGTGACGGTGCGCGGCTCCTCGGCGAAGTAGGTCGGTCCCGTGCGCGTGGCGATGTACCAGTGATTGCCGGCGGGGTCGGCGACGAAGCCTGCCCGCTCGCCGTACGGCCGGTCGGCGGGCGCGCCGAGCGACGTCGCGCCCGCGTCGAGCGCGCGCCGATAGACCGCGTCGGCGTCTTCGACGTACACGTGCAGCCCGAGGAGCCGCGGCCTGACAGGTTCACGCGGGACGGCTCCGCCGAACATCAACGGGGTGTCTCCAACGCGCAGCTCGCAGTGAATCCCGCCGGCCGAGCCGATCCCGCGCTGGACTTCCGTCGCCTCGAACGCGCGCGTGACAAACGCAATCAGCGGCTCCACGTCCTGCGTCATGATGTATGGAATCACTGCCGGCCGCCCGCGCGTCGGCGTCATACGAATGCTCCTTTCCAGCTCGCGCCTGAGCCGCGCGCGGAAACGCGCGTCGGGGTACTCCTCGAGCGCCGCCTCGACGGCGGCCAGCGTCGCCTCGTCCGGACGCTCACCCATGGCTCTCCTCCAGCGCCGACCGCAGTCGCTCGAGCGCCCGCCGCTGCAGCTGCTTCACGGCCCCCTCCGACCGGCCGAGGACGCCGGCGGCGTCGCGGATGCTGCATCCCTCTCCGAAGCGCAGCTCGATGACCCGGCGCTGATCGGCCGGCAGCCGGTCGACGAGCTGATAGAGGGCCACCCGGCGTTCGAAGTCGGTCTCGACCGGCGGGGATTCGAGCGGCGCCGCGTCCGCCACGGCCGGCTCCCTTCGGCGATCGGCGATCTCGTGCGCCGCGATGCGATACAGCCACGCGACGAACGGGATGCCGCGCCACTCGTACCGGTCCAGGTGGGCCAGCGCCCGATGGAAGACCTCCGCCGTCACGTCCTCGGCCTCGGCGCGATTGCGCACCCGGCGCAGGACATAGACGTACACTCGGTGGAAATGCCGGTCGTACAGCTCGAGAAACCGCGCGGAATCCGCACGCGCCGCCTCAACGAGGGCCTGCTCGTCGACCTCGTCCCGCGCCGTCACCATCGGCTCTCGTGAAGAGTAACCGGCGAGCGGCGTCAAAGGTTACGCGGCTGCTGGGTGCGGCCGTCCTGGGAGGACTGGTGCTCAAGGCGCTCGTCGGCTGGCTCGAGCCCCGTTTGGCCTTCTTTCCGTACCGCGGCGAGGATGCGACGCCGGGGACGCTCGGCCTTCGGTACGAGGCGGTGCCCCTGACCACCTCCGACGGCGAGCGCCTCACCGCATGGCAGCTCGAGCCGGAGGCCCCGGTGGCCGACGTCGTGTACTTCCACGGCAACGGCGGCAACCTCTCCCTCTGGCTGCCGGTCCTGGCGACGCTGCACCGGCTCGGGTATCGTGTCCTGGCCATCGACTATCGCGGCTACGGGCTCAGCACCGGGTCGCCGACCGAGGAGGGGGTCTACCGGGATGCGGAGGCGGCGGTCCGGCACGCGGCGCGCCGCCGATCGCCGGGCCGGCCGTTCGTCTACTGGGGGCGCTCGCTCGGTGCGACGGTGGCCGCCTCGGCGACGCAGGTGGTCGTGCCGGACGGACTCATCCTCGAAAGCGGCTTTCCCGACAAGACATCGGTCATCCGCTGGCATCTGCTCTTCCGCGCCCTGAACGTCTTCTCGGCGTACCGTTTTCCGACGGCCGAGCTGCTGCGCGACTTCCGGGCGCCGGTGCTGGTGCTGCACGGCACCCGCGACACGATCATCCCGTTCGCGCTCGGCCGGGAGCTGTTCGACCGGCTCCAGGCGCCCAAGCGGTTCGTCGCGATCGAGGGGGCCGACCACAACGACTTCTTCGACGAGGGGCAGACGGCCTACTGGACGCCGATCGGCAGATTTGTCGAGGATTTGCGCTGAACCGGTATACTCATAGGAGGCCTCACAGAGCAGCCTCCCCAGGAAATCGCACGCTTCGCGCCGACACGCGCGCCATTCGATGAATACCATCGCAGACAACAGAAGTGCCCGGATCGCCGTCTTCATCGATTTCGACAACGTCGAGATCGGCGTCAAGAACACCATCGGCGGCCAGTTCGACATCGGCCTCGTCCTCGAGGCGATCAAGGAACGCGGCGAGATCGTCACCAAGATCGCCTACAGCGACTGGAAGCGCGCCGGCGACTACAGCCGCGTGCTGGCGCAGCACGCGATCCGCATGGTCCAGCGAACCATGACGCCCGGCGGCGACAAGAACGGCGCCGACATCACGATGGCGCTCGATGCCCTCGAGCTTGCCTTCACCCACGACCACATCAACACCTTCGTCATCGTCGGCGGCGACAGCGACTTCATCTCGCTGGTCGAAAAGCTGAAGCAGTACGGCCGCACGGTGCTCGTCGTCGGCGGCCGGCAGTTCACCAGCACGACGATGCAGAAGAACTGCCACGAGTTCATCGCGTACGAGAACCTTGCCGGCACCCGCGTCGGCCGGGCGTCGGGCCGCGGCGCCAGGGGCCCGGCCGGCACGACGCCGATCGGCGACGCGCTGCCGCTCATCGGCCGCGCGCTCAAGGTGCTGTCGGACCGCGAGGTGACGCCGCAGCTCGGCCTCCTCAAGAGCACGCTGCTGCAGCTCGACTCGACGTTCTCGGAGCGCGAGTACGGCGCCGGCAGCTTCCGCGACTTCATGGAGAAGGTCGCCCAGGCCGGCGCGGTCACGCTGCGGAACGCCGGACGGAACATCCTGGTCGAGCCGCGGGACGAGGGCGCGCCGTCGGTGGAGCCCGCCGCAGCGCCGGCCGTCGAGGCCGATCCCGACGACGAGACGCTGCCGCCCTCGCCGATGACCATGCAGGACGGCATCCGGGCCGTGCAGCAGGTCTTCGGCGGCGCGGCGGCCGCGCTGCGGTGGCCGCTGTACGTGCGCCAGGCCAAGCAGTTCCTGCGGGCGTCGATCGAGGGGTTCGACGAGCGGCACTACGGCTTTGCGTCGGTAGTCGATCTGCTGCGCGCCGCCGGCAAGGAAGGCGTGCTGCGCGTGGAGCGCGATCGGCACGGCGCGATCCGCGTCTTCCCGGGAGCGAAGCTGGCGCAGGCGGCGCCGGCATCCGCGGTGGTCGAAGAGGCCGTGGCCGCCGACGCGGTCGCCGTCGAAGCGGTCGCCGAGCCGCCGATCGTCGACGCCGAGGCGGTCGAGGCGGTCGAGGCGCCGCCCGCGGAGGCGCCGAAGCGCCAGCCGCGCCGCAGGAGCGAAGGGACCAGGGGGCCGCGGGCCAAGGCCGTCAAATCGTCCAAGCCGCGCGCGCGCAGGACGGCGCGCCCCAAGGAGGCCGCTGCCGCCACCGGTGAGTAGCTACACCGCGAAAGACATCACGGTCCTCGAAGGACTCGAGCCGGTCCGCAAGCGGCCCGGCATGTATATCGGCGGCGTCGGCACCGCCGGTCTCCACCATCTCGTCTGGGAGATTCTCGACAACGCGGTGGACGAGGCGATGAACGGCTTCGCCTCGAGCATTGTGCTGACGCTCCACGCCGACGGCAGCTCGATCACCGTCTCCGACGACGGGCGGGGCATTCCGGTCGACAAGCATCCGACGACGAAGAAGAGCGCGCTGGAGGTCATCTTCACGATGCTCCACGCGGGCGGCAAATTCGAGCACGGCACGTACAAGACGGCCGGTGGACTCCACGGCGTGGGCGCGAGCGTCGTCAATGCCCTCTCGACCGAGCTGCGCGCGAGCGTCAAGCGCGACGGGGTGCTCTGGCAGATGGCGTTCCGGCGCGGCAAGCCGACGACCGCGCTGAAGAAGGCGGGGCCGGCGCGCGGCACCGGCACCATCGTCTACTTTCATCCCGACCCGACGATCTTTCCCAAGGTCGAGTTCGACCCCGCGATCATCCGCGAACGCCTCGAGGTCATCAGCTACATCCACAAGGGCGTGCGCGTCATCTTCGAGAACGAGGTCGAGAAGAAGAAGGAGGCCTTCCAGCACGACGAGGGCCTCGCCGACTACCTGAAGAAGATCGTCGCCGAGCGCGGTGCCAAAGCGGCGCACGAGGCGCCGTTCACGCTGAACCGCGAGAGCGACCCCCGGATCGAGCTCGTCCTGCAGTGGACGGAGGCGACCGACGAGCACGTGCGCAGCTACGTCAACGGCATCCCGACCGGTTCCGGCGGGACGCACGAAAACGGCCTGCGCGCGGGGCTCGGCAAGGCCGTCCGCAACTACATCGAGACGCACAACCTCTCGCCCAAGGGCGTGACGCTCGCGGCCGAGGACATCCGTGAAGGCCTGACGGGCGTGCTGAGCGTCTTCATCCGCGACCCGCAGTTCCAGGGCCAGACCAAGGATCGGCTGAACAACCAGGAGGTGACCTCGGCGATCGATTCCGCCGTCCGCCCGGCGCTCGAGCACTGGCTCCACCACAACCGCAGCGCGGCCGAGGCCATCGTCGCGCGGATCATCCTCGCCGCGCGCGCCCGCGAGGCGAGTCGGGCGGCGCAGGCGGAGGTCGTCCGCAAGACGGCGACGTCGGGCCGCCTGAACCTGCCGGGGAAGCTGAGCGACTGCACCGGCGTGGGCCGCGACGACAGCGAGCTGTTCGTCGTCGAGGGCGACTCGGCGGGAGGGTCGGCCAAGCAGGGGCGCGACCGCGCGCGCCAGGCGATCCTGCCGCTCCGCGGGAAGGTCATGAACACCGAGGGGCTGACGCTCGCCAAGGTGCTCGAGAACAGAGAGCTCGCGGATCTGGTCACGGCGCTCGGCTGCGGGCTCGGCCGCAGCTTCGATCTTTCGAGGCTGCGCTACGGCAAGGTGATCATCCTCGCCGACGCCGATTCCGACGGCCATCACATCGCGACGCTGCTCCTCACGTTCCTCTACCGCCACCTGCCGCAGCTCGTCACGGGCGGCAAGGTGTACCTCGCGCAGCCGCCGCTCTACCGCATCGACATCGGCAAGGAGACGTTCTGGGCGCTCGACGACGCCCATCGCGACCGGCTGCTCAAGCAGCACGGCAACGGGCGCGGCCACCCCGAGATCACGCGCTTCAAGGGGCTCGGCGAGATGATGCCCAAGGTGCTCTGGGAGACCACCCTCAACCCGAGGACGCGGCGGCTGCTGCGCGTCGAGATTGTCGACCAGATCCAGACCGACCGCGTCATCAACGAGCTGATGGGCAAGGACGCCTCCGCGCGCTTCCGCTTCATCATGGAGCGCGCCGACGAGGCGCAGGAGCTCGACGTCTAGCACGAACGCGCTGAGCCCGCCCGCCGTGACGGGGGCCTGTCATCCCTAGTAGACTGCGGTTCAGGTGTCGTTGCCTCCACGGAAGTCGTTCGATCGCTCCATCGTCGAGGGTCCCCTCCGTCCCGCCGTCTGGCGCCTCGCGTGGCCGACGATGCTGCAGAACATCATCGCCGGGCTGCAGGGCATCATCGACCACGCGATGGTCGGCCACTTCGTCGGCTACACCGCCAACGCCGCCATCGGCGTCAGCTGGCAGATCATCATCGTCGTCATCGTCTCTGCGGTGTCGGTGTTCACCGGCATGGGCGTGCTCGTCGCGCGCTTCGCCGGGGCCAACGAGCCCGACAAGGTCAACCGCGTCGTCTACCAGGCGTTTCTGACCGCGGCGGGGCTCGCCATCATCCTCGGGGCGGTCGGCTGGGCGGCGGCGCCGGCGCTGCTCGATCTGGTCAACGCCGCGCCGGCGGTGCACGCCGAAGCGCTGCCATTCCTTCGGACGATGTTCGTCGGCTTCATCGGGATGATGATGTTCTTCATGCTGAGCGGCGCGTTTCGGGCCGCCGGCGACCCTCAGACGCCGCTCCGCCTCGGCGCGGCGATGACCGTACTGACGATCGCGTTCAACCTCGCGCTGATTCCGACGCTCGGCACGGTCGGCGCCGCCTACGGCACCGTCGCGAGCAGCACGCTCGTCTCGGCCTACGGCATCTGGCGCCTGATGCAGCCGCACGGGGTCATCCACTTCGAGCGCGGGATGGACCTGGGTCCGGACTTCGCGATCATCCGATCGCTCTTCCGGTTCGGGCTGCCCACCGGCGTGCAGGGGATCGCGATGAACGTGGCCGGCGTGCTCCTGATCCGCTTCATCGGATCGCTCGCGCAGAGCGCCGAGGCGCAGGCGGCCTACGCGGTTGGCTACACCGAGCTGTTCTCGCTGATCACCTGGACGTCGGTCGGCCTGATGGGCGCGGCCGCCACCATCGCCGGACAGAACCTGGGCGCCGGCAACCCGGAGCGCGCGATGGAGGGGGTCCGGGTGGCGTCGCAGATCGGGCTCGGCGTCGCCGCGGTCGTGGGTGCGATGTTCCTGCTCGTGCCGCGCTACCTGCTCGCCGTGTTCGGGATGACGGACATGCTCGTCATCGACATCGGCGAGCAGCTCCTCCGCTATCTCAGCGTGTCGGGGTTGTTCATCACCGTGGCGCTGAGCTACACGGGCGGGCTGCAGGGGACCGGCGACACGCGCAGCCCGCTCTACATCTCCGTGCTGTCGCAGATTGTCATTCCGCTCGGGTTGTGCTGGTTCTTCCAGGCCACGACCGGCCTCGCGCCCGGACACATCTGGATGGCGATTCTCATCGGCCATGTCACGCGGGCGACGCTCACCGTGGCGCGGTTCCGCCAGCAGAAGTGGCGCCACATCGCCGTCGACCTCGAGCCGCCGAAGCCGCGGATCGTGACGGGAGAGTCGGAATTGGGCGTCGAGCCGCACCTTCCGATGCACGACGCGCCCAATCCGGCCCCGCGGCGCTGACGTTCCGGCGTCTGGCGCGCGTGCGCGGGTGGGTGTATAAGGATGGCCGGAGGGTACCGCGATGGTCGGTCGATCCGTGCATCTCGCCGTGGTCGTGGCAGCGGTGGTGGTGGGCGCGTTCGTCTCGGCTCCGGGGTCGGCGGCGGGCCAGTCGCCCGCGGCTTCAGAGAGCTCCAGCGTCTCGCGCACGCCTGACGGCCAGCCCGACATCCAGGGATTCTGGGCGAACCAGGGCCGGCGGCTGGCGACCTACAACATTCAGGCGATGGAGGGCGCCAGCGACTCGCACACGCTGATCAGCGGCGTGCAGTCGGACCCGCACAGCCTGGTCGTCGATCCCCCGGACGGGAAGATTCCGTATCAGCCGTGGGCGCAGGCAAAGCGGCAGGACATCTTCGAGAACCACAACAACCCGACGAAGTGGGAACACGTCGATCCGCATACGCTCTGCTGGCTCAGCGGCGTGCCGCGGATGTTCTACCAGGGGATGACGCAGATTCTCCAGGTGCCCGGCTACGTCGTGATGCTGCAGGAGTTCAACCACGCCTACCGCATCATCCATCTCGACGGCCGGCCGCACGTGCCGGAGAATCTGAAGCTCTGGATGGGCGACTCACGCGGCCGCTGGGACGGGAACACCCTGCACGTCGACGTCTCGAGCAAGAACGACAAGACGCGGTTCGACATCGTGGGCGACTTCCACAGCGACGCGGTCCGCATCCGCGAACGCTTCACCGTGGTCGACGCCGATACGATTCGCTACGAGGCCACGTTCGACGATCCCACCGTGTACACGCGGCCGTTCACCATGCGCCTCAACCTCGGCCGGGCGGTGCGCGGGGAGGCGGCCAAGACACACGAGCTGCTCGAAGAGGCGTGCCGCGAAGGCGAACGGAGCACGCCCGCGCTGCTGAGGAACCTTCGATGATCGGATCGCTCGCCCGCGCCGTCCTGGTCGCGTCGGTCGCCGCCCTCGTCGGCACGTCCGGATCGAGCGCCCGGCAGGCCTCGTCCGGGGAATCGTGGACGTCGCCGCGGACGGCCGACGGCCAGCCCGACATCCAGGGCTTCTGGGCCAATCGGACGAAGCGGCTCGCGACCTACGACATCGAGGGCCCCGCGGATCCGATCCACGTGCTGATGAGCGGCAACCCCACCGATCCGATCAGCCTCGTCATCGATCCGCCCGACGGCAGGATCCCCTATCAGCCGTGGGCGCGTACGAAGCGGCAGGAGGTCTACGACAACCACAAGGATCCGACGAAGTGGGAGCACGTCGATCCCCACACGCTCTGCTGGCTGAGCGGCATCCCGCGCATGTTCTATCAGGGCATGACCCAGATCCTGCAGGTGCCCGGGTACGTCATCGTGCTGCAGGAGTTCAACCACGCGTACCGCGTCATCCACCTCGACGGACGCCCGCACGTGCCGGCGAACCTCAAGCTCTTCATGGGCGACTCGCGCGGCCGCTGGGAGGGCGATACCCTGCACGTGGAGGTCGCGAACAAGAACGACAAGACGTGGTTCGACATGGTGGGCGACTTCCACAGCGATGCGGTCCGCATCCGCGAGCGGTTCACGCCGCTCGACCCCGACCGCATCCGCTACGAGGCGACGTTCGACGACCCGCAGGTCTACGCGCGCCCGTTCACGATCGGGCTGACGCTGGGGCGCGCGGTCGCGGGCGAGGAGGCCAAGACGTACGGGTTCCTCGAGGAGGCCTGCCTCGAGGGTGAACGGAACATCCAGCACATGCTGTTCAGGCTCGGCGGTCGCCCGTAGTGTCCGACTCGCCCGTCCCGCCTCCCGTCAACGAACCCAACCTCCCCTACTTTCCGGGCTCGCCCGAACGCGCCGCGCTGAAGGCGCGGCTCGCGTCGATGGCGGCCGAGCGCGTCGACATCCCGCTCATCATCGGCGGCTGCGAGATCCGCACGGGGCAGGTCGAGCACGCCGTGATGCCGCACGACCATCGCCACGTGCTCGCCGACTGGCACAAGGCGGAGCCGCAGCACGTCGAGCGGGCGATCGCCGCCGCCGCGACGGCGCATCGGGATTGGTCGAGGTGGCCGCTCGAAGACCGCGCCGCCGTGTTCCTGCGCGCCGCGGAGCTCTTGACCACGACGTGGCGCGCGACGCTGAATGCGGCGACGATGCTCGGCCAGTCGAAGACGGTCTTCCAGGCGGAGATCGACTCGGCATCGGAGCTCATCGACTTCTGGCGCTTCAACCCGCGCTACGCGCAGGAGCTGGACGCCGAGCAGCCGATCAGCACCCACGCCGCGTGGAACCGGATGGAGTACCGGCCGCTCGAGGGCTTCGTCTACGCCGTGACGCCGTTCAACTTCACGTCCATCGCCGGCAACCTCCCGACGGCGCCGGCGCTCATGGGGAACACGGTCATCTGGAAGCCGGCCTCGAGCGCGCTGCTGAGCGGCTACCACATCATGCGCCTGCTCGAGGCCGCCGGCCTCCCGCCAGGCGTGATCAACTTCGTGCCGGGCGACGCGGTGCAGATCTCGGCCGCGGTCCTCGACTCGCCGGCGCTGGCCGGCATCCACTTCACCGGCAGCACGCCGGTGTTCCAGCGCATGTGGAAGACAGCGGGTGACACGATCGCCCGCTACCGGAACTACCCGCGCCTGGTGGGCGAAACCGGCGGCAAGGATTTCATCGTCGCGCATCCGTCGGCGGACGTGCAGGAGCTCGCCGTGGCAATCGCCCGCGGGAGCTTCGAGTACCAGGGCCAGAAGTGCTCGGCGGTCAGCCGGGTGTACGTGCCGCGGTCGCTCTGGCCCGAGGTGCGCGACCGCGTTGTCGCCATGATGCGCGAGATGCAGATGGGCGACGTCGCCGATTTTCGGACGTTCGTCGGCGCGGTGATCGACCGCAAGGCGTTCGTGAAGATCGGCGGCTACCTCGAGGACGCGCACCGCAACGCGGCGATCCATCAGGGCGGCGGCGCTTCCGACGAGCGGGGCTACTTCATCGAGCCGACGCTCGTCGAGACGGCCGAGCCCGCGTACCGTCTGATGTGCGAGGAGATCTTCGGTCCGGTCGTGACCGCCTACGCCTACGCGGACGCGCAGTGGGAGGAGACGCTGCGCGTGATCGACGAGACGTCGCCGTACGCGCTGACCGGCGCGGTGTTCGCGCGCGACCGCGCCGCCATCCGGCAGGCGACCGACGCGCTGCGCTACGCGGCGGGGAACTTCTACGTCAACGACAAGCCGACCGGCGCCGTCGTCGGGCAGCAGCCGTTCGGCGGCGCGCGGGGGTCCGGCACGAACGACAAGGCGGGGTCGAAGATGAACCTGCTGCGATGGGTGAGCGCGCGGGCGATCAAGGAGACCTTCGCGCCGCCGCGCGACTACCGGTACCCCTACATGTCGGAGGAGTAGGGGGTGACGCCTACTCGACCCGAATGAGATCGACCTCGAAGACGAGCATGCCGCGCGGCGCGCCGGGCTCGCCCCTGTAGGCGAGGTTCTGGGGGATCCAGAAGCGCGTGCGCTCGCCCTCGACCATCAACTGAAGCCCTTCGGCCCAGCCGCGAATGACGCTGTCAAGGTTCAACGTCGCGGGTGTGCCCTTGGCGACCGAGCTGTCGAACATCTTGCCGTCGGTCGTCCACCCCGTGTAGTGCACCACCACCCGGCTGAACTGCGACGGCCGTCGTGCGCCCGTCCCCGGCTTCAGCACCTTGTAGGCCAGCCCCGATGCCGTCCGCTTCGCGTCGCTGGGAGGTTCGGCCACGTCGGGCGGCGCCACCGTCGGGGATTGCCGCGCGTCGACGAGCTCGATGTCGAACACCAGCATGCCCGCGGGCCGGCCGGCCTGCCCCTTGTACGCGAGCTCCTGCGGGATCCAGCAGCGCCTCGTCTCGCCGACCACCATCAGCTGCACGCACTCGCGCCACCCGGCGATGACGCGGTTCAGCGGAAACATCGACGGCGTACCGCGCGTCCGCGAGCTGTCGAACATCTGGCCGTCCGTCGTCCAGCCCGTGTAGTGGACGGTCACCACGTCGGTCGGCGTCGGCTTCTCGTCGCCCGTCCCCGGCGTCACGACTTTGGACGCCAGGCCGGAGCCGCTCCTGACGGCGTCGTCGGGCGGCGCGGCGACGTCGGCCGGGGCCGGCGGGGCCTGGGCCGACACAACGCCCGAACCGGGCGTCGACGAGGTCAGGGACAGCAGGACAATCGTCGTCAGCAGTCGTCGGATCATCAGAGCACCAGCAGCAGGTTGGCCGGATCTTCCACCAGATCCTTGATCGTAGCCAGGAACTGCACCGCTTCCCGGCCGTCCACGATGCGGTGATCATACGTGAGCGCGACGTACATCATCGGCCGGATGACCACCTGGCCGCCGACCGGGACGGCGCGGTCCTGCACCTTGTGCAGGCCGAGGATGCCGACCTGTGGCGGATTGAGGATCGGGGTGCTCAGGAGCGAGCCGAAGACGCCCCCGTTGGTGATGGTGAACGTCCCGCCCGCGAGGTCTTCCAGCGTGAGCGCCCCGCTCCTCGCCCGCTCGGCGAAGTCGCGGATGCCCGCTTCGATCCCGGCAAAGGACATCCGCTCGGCATCGCGCAGCACGGGCACCACCAGACCGCCCTCGACGCCGACGGCGATTCCGATGTCGTAGTAGCGCTTGAGGACGATCTCGTCGCCCTGGATCTCCGCGTTGAGCTGGGGGAACGCACGCAGCGCGGCGATGGAGGCCTTCACGAAGAAGGACGCGATGCCGAGGCCGACGCCGTGCTGCTGCTTGAACTCCTCCTTCCGCCGCTCGCGGAGCGCCATGACGGCTGCCATGTCGACCTCGTTGAAGGTCGTGAGCATCGCGGCCGTCTGCTGCGCCTCGACGAGGCGCCGGGCGATGGTCTGGCGGCGCTTGGACATGCGGACGCGTTCCTCGGTGCGATCGCCGGTCGGCGTCGGTGCGATCCGTGCGTCGCGGGTCGGTGCAGTCCTTGCGTCGCTCGTTGGTGCAATCTCTCTGTCGGGTGTCGGTGCGATCGGTGCGTCGCGTGTCGGTGCAATCTTGGCTTTGCCTGTCGGTGCGGCGGGTGCGATCGCGCTCTGGACGTCCCGCTTCGTCACGCGTCCGCCGGCGCCGGACCCCTGCACCCGGGCGA
>Ga0194128_10004908_pt1 | contig 19211 bp, 12 predicted proteins | sample TA2KigCa65mmetaG_FD_148650 | JGI IMG/M metagenome (GOLD analysis project Ga0194128, IMG submission 148650) | Freshwater microbial communities from Lake Tanganyika, Tanzania - TA2015037 Kigoma Deep Cast 65m | ecosystem: Environmental > Aquatic > Freshwater > Lake | place: Tanzania: Lake... | reverse complement strand
TCTGGAAATATATCATTGAAAAGCAAGGTATTGATGTGGTTTCAGGTATTATGTTTATAGCGCGCTACACCCATTCCGCCGAAGCAGGCATATCATATTATACTAAAAATCAACTTTCAGATTTTTTAACAGAATGGAAACTACATTATCTTACTGAATTTGAAAATAAAACCCAAATGGTTCTGCCAAAAGGCAAAGCTCAAATTCCACCAAAAATCAATAAACTTTACATTTCCGACATTGAGTTAAATGATAATGGTCAGGTTTTGTCACTAGTAACGCATGACCATGGTAAATTTTCAGTGTGGATATGTTTTCTGGAAAGCGGCAGGGTAAAGAAGCTGCATGATGGTGGACTTAAAGTTCTCAATCAGATTAATGACTGCACATTCCCAAAAGCTAAATGGAAGGATAATTGTTTGTATTTATTGACATTTGAAAAAGGTGAATATGCATTATTGACATTTAACCTGCAGGGCAAAATACTATCTAAACTGACTTTCAATGGCTTTTCGGCAATAAATGATTTTGCTTTGCATCCCGTCAAAAACAAACTGATATTTTCAGGCGTAAAAAAGAGTTATGCAGATATTTACAGCACATCCATTGAAGGCGGTATGTTTAAACAGATCACCCATGACAGTTTATTTGAGAGCAACCTTATATGGCTTAAAAACGAAGAATTGTTTTACACAGCCGGGACATCAAACAATATCAGGAATTTTTACAAAAAAAATACAGATTCTGTTTCCCAGTTAACCCGGTTCGAAAAACCACAGTCCATTCAATCGACTGTAATGCTTAATGATACGATAATTTGTTTTTTATCAGACATTAACGGCTTACAAAACGCCTGGTTTATAGGAACAAAGAACCACAATATCCCACTGGGTCTCACCAATTATTCCCGTTCAGTAATGGGGCAGGCAATATCCGGAGACCGCAGCACATTCGCAGAATTATTGAAGATAAACAATAAAAACACCATTTTCACAGGCACAGTAAATGAAGATCCTTTCAAGGAAGACACAGAGGTGGCTCCACTTAACTACATCAATATGTGGAAAGGAAATTTGTTTGTTTCTTTTACCGACAAAAGAATTAAAAAAACCATAGTAGTGAAAACTACTGACACACTCACGAATACAATTGGCTTTTCCGGGCCCGCATACCATTATCAAACCGGCTTCCCACAAATAAATTACAGTTCTAAAATACAAAACGCCGAAATTAAAAAGCCTAATAAGGAAATAAAAACTAATCTGAACCCTATACTCCCCGATTTTATTGTTACCCAAATAGACAATAAAAACCTTGGAACTTACCTATACGACAATAGCATACCTGCTTCTTTAATGCGGAATCCATGGCTTATGCCTTATTTCAAAGTTTCACTTTCTGATTTGCAGCGAAATGTAAATATTGAAGCAGGTCTAAGGTGCAATCTGGACCTTACATTCAATGACTTTCATTTCAAGTCTGGATTTTACGCGGCGCAGTTTGACCAGGAATTTACTTACCACCGCAGAACCCGAAAATACGACAATGAAAATAACCTGTTTCAACAATATACAACCCAGTTTTCCGACTATAAAATAATGCTTCCGGTTGACGAAAGACTGCGTTATTCATACACTTTGGGGTTGCGACAGGATGCCGTAGTAACAAAAATAACAGAAACGCAAACTGCACAGGTAGCAGATAAAATCCATCAATTCTGGACCAACAAGCTTGAAATACTATTTGATAATAGTGTAAGTTCGGGGTTAAATCAATTTAACGGAAGTAAAGTAAAATTGGGTTTACATTATTATTTGAATACCAGAAAATCAGTTTCATTATACTGGGCAGAAGCAGATCTGAGATTTTACATCCCGCTGAAACAAAATATAACTTTTGCACAGCGCATAACAGGCGCCTACAACCTGGGCAGGAATAAAATAGGTTATTATTTGGGCGGGGTTGAAAACTGGACAGACAAAAACCAGTTGCCGGATAATCCTGTTTTTCTAAATCCTGAAAACATTGGCTTTCAGGCTTGGGTTTGCAATCTTAGGGGATATTACCGCGGTGCAAGAATGGGACATAGTTATATGCTCAGCAACTCTGAGTTGAGGTTTCCCGTACTGAAAACCATATACCGTCGTCCGCTTGCTTCTGAATTTCTCAAGCACTTTACCATTATCGCGTTTGCCGATGCAGGCTGTGCATTTACCGGAAATTCACCTGCTAATGTAAATAATCCTTACAATACCAAATTACTGAATACTCCAAATTACACAATGACTATAACATCAAGGAGAAATCCTTGGCTACTGGGTTTTGGATATGGCATAAGATCAAGAATACTCGGTTACTTTGTTAAATTTGACCGTGCACACGGCTGGAAGGAAGGGCAATGGGAAATACCCATGCAGTATCTAAGTCTGGGACTTGATTTCTAATCTCGTCCCTTCCACGGAAACTCCCAAATTTTTTACTAAGAAGACTAAGATAATCGCAACTTTTATATTTATTTTGCAAACTGATATTTAAACAAAAAAATGGGCTTATTCAGTTTTCTGACACAGGAACTTGCTATTGACCTTGGAACGGCCAACACGCTGATAATACACAAAGACAAGGTTGTTGTGGATGAACCTTCAATCATTGCTTTGGAAAAGGCCACAGGCAATGTCATCGCCATAGGAAAAGAGGCCATGCAGATGTTTGGTAAAGAAAATGAGGGAATCAAAACTATCCGACCCTTGAAAGACGGTGTAATTGCTGATTTTCAGGCTGCGGAGCATATGATAAGGGGGATGATTAAAATGATTAATCAAAAGCAGAGATGGATTTCTCCCCAGTTGAAAATGGTTATTTGCATTCCATCCGGCATTACCGAAGTGGAAAAAAGGGCAGTTAAAGACAGCGCAGAACGATCGGGTGCCAAAGAGGTTTATCTGATTCATGAACCCATGGCAGCAGCAGTAGGCATTGGGATTGATGTAGTTCAACCACAGGGTAACATGATTATTGATATTGGTGGCGGTACAACGGAAATTGCCATCATTGCTTTGGGTGGAATCGTTTGCGATGAAAGCATTAGGGTTGCAGGCGATGAATTCAACCTGGATATCGTGGAATTTATGCGTCGTGAGCACAACCTGCTAATCGGCGAAAGAACTGCCGAAAAGATTAAAATCCATATTGGTAGTGCTTTACAAGAACTTGACAATCCACCGGAAGACTATCCTGTGTTTGGCAGAGACCTTATGACAGGTATACCGAAACAAATCATGGTTAGCTACTCGGAAGTTGCCAGATCGCTTGACAAGAGCGTAATGAAAATTGAAGAAGCCATTCTCAGAGCCTTGGAACAATCGCCTCCCGAGTTAAGTGCAGACATACTCGCCAATGGAATCTGGTTAACCGGTGGCGGCGCCCTGCTCAGAGGTCTTGACAAGCGAATCAGCGCCAAGACCAAGTTGCGCATTTCTATAGCCGAAGACCCATTGCGAGCAGTAGTCCGTGGCACAGGAATCGCCCTTAGGAATATCGGTAAATTTAAATTTTTAATGACTGCCTAAACAGTAAATCATGGTTTTTCTGATCAGACTCATACGGAAAAACCTGTTTATCATTGTTTATCTATTGCTGATGATTTTCAGCATAAGTCAGGTTATTAGGTTCAACATATACCAGCAAAGCTATTTTTTCAATACCAGCCTTGCATTCTTTAACGGCATGTCTCGGTTAAAAACGTCAGTAACTGACTATTTTAAGCTGGCAGATGTAAACAAGGCCCTTGCAGAAGAGAACAGATTGTTACGAGAATCTCTGAATAACAACAATCAACTGCCCGATAGCCAGCAAATAACGGCCAGAGACTCGCTAGGCCAGAAAAAGTACTCATACTTTACTGCCAACGTCGTCCAATTTACAACCCATCTGCGCAACAATTTCATTACCATAGACAAAGGCAGTAATCAAGGCGTTAAGAAAGATATGGCGGTATTGAGTCCCTCAGGCATTGCCGGCATTGTAATTGATGTGTCTGGCGATTTTTCTCTTGTTTTATCCGTAATCAATTCCCAGTTTAAGGCTACTCCGATGATTCCGGCCGCAAACTTCAGAGACGGATCCGTAAGCTGGGATGGTCAAGACCCATCGGTTATTCAAGTTAATGGTGTTAGCAGATTTGAAAAAATACTACCCGGAATGGATGTAGTAACCAGTAATTATTCTATTAAATTCCCATCCGGTATATCAATAGGGAAAATTTTACGGGTAAGTAAAACGGGTGGCAGCAGTTTTTATAATATTGATGTGAAGCTATCTACCGATTTCCGAAAACTCAGCCATGTGTATGTAGTTAATTACCGTCAAAACGCTCAAGTTGATACGTTAAACAGGAGTACAAACCGTGGCAATTGATTTGTTAAAATATCTGTTTGGCGCTATTCTGGTCATACTAGTTCAGTTTTTTCTGATACAGGAGATAAATTTTGGCTCTTGGTTAAAGCCTATGCCTTACATCATGTTCATTTTTCTTCTCCCTTTTACTTATAATCGGTTTCTAGTCTTGATAGCCGCCTTTCTTGCCGGAATATTTATGGATGCATTATGCAATAGCGGCGGTCTTCATGCTGCGGCTTGTGCTACTTTGGCATTCGGACGAATTATGACAGACACCAAAATTTTAGATACTGACGCCATACAGTTGCAGGGCTTTAGATACCTGACCCCAGAATATAAAAATTTCAGGTTTTATGCTTTATATGTATTGCTACTTACATTTCTACATCACTGGGTTTATTATACCCTGGATTACTTCTCTGTATCCTCATTCTTCTTGGTTTTGATTGTTTCCATAATCAGCAGCGCAGGGACATTTGTGTTAATCCTTTTGTATAAATTGCTGGCTAACATAAGGTAAAATGGACTTGCACCAAAATCGAAAATTCTTTTACGTGGGACTTCTGAGCCTTGTTGCTATTGTCTATTTAATCAAGATTTTTAGGTTGCAAATTCTGGATGACAAATACGAACAAAAAGCCATCAAAAATGCGCTAAATAAAATACCCATATATCCGGACAGAAGTATCATATATGACCGAAATGGCAAACTACTTGTACAAAATATTGCCATTTACGACCTGGTTGTATTTCCGGCCAAGGCAAAGGGAATTGACACAGTTGCTTTCAGTGAAATAATGAATATTTCCGGAGAGCAATACCATAAATATATGGCCTCGGCTACAGAAAACTCCAAAAAGAGACAGAAAAACAATGTCTTTAATGGCTCGGCTGTATTTATGAGCAATCTGAGTAAACAACAATATAGTGCCATACAGGAAAACCTTTACCGCTTTCCCGGGTTTTCAGTTGAACCTAAAACAGACAGGCTGTATGCTGTAAAAGGCGGAGCTCATGTGCTCGGATATCTGGGTGAGGTAAGTAAAAAGCTCCTGGCAAAAGATCCTTATTACAGACCCGGAGACCTTGTAGGTATAACGGGTATAGAAAATACGTATGAACCCTACATACGAGGCACCAAAGGTGTAAAGACTGTTTGGCAGGACAGAACCTACACAGAGCGTGGTGAAGCCAAAGACAATGAATTCAACTCTCCTGCCCAGGCCGGCCCGGATTTCTACAGCAGTATCGATTTCGACTTGCAGGAATTTGGCGAAAGCTTGCTTGCCAATAAAAGAGGCAGTGTAGTTGCCATAGAACCATCTACCGGTGAGATTCTGGCGCTCATAAACAAACCAGATTATGATCCCAATCTGCTCGTAGGAGATGCGCGCGCAAAATCGTTCAGAGAGCTGTTAATTGACCCCAAAAAACCGCTTTACAACCGTGCTATTAAAGGTGTTTATCCACCAGGATCCACTTTTAAAACGGTAATGGCATTAATTGGCTGTCAGGAAGGCGTGTTGAAACCCGGTACTCAGCATGGTTGCAGTGGTGGCTATCATCTGGGCAGTCTCACCGTAGGTTGTCATCCTCATAGCTCACCAACAGACCTTAAAGGCAGCATAGGCATTTCCTGCAATGCGTATTATTGTCAGGTGTTCAGAGATATTATTGACAACCCTAAGTACACAAATGTAAAAGCAGGTTATGCGGCACTTGAAAAGCACCTGCATAGTTTTGGACTAGGAGCAAAACTTGGTGTAGACCTGCCTGGGGAAAACAAAGGAAATGTTCCCAGTATCCAACAATTAGATAAAAGACATGGCAAAAGCTGGAAAAGCAGTATGATTATTTCTCTGGCAATCGGACAGGGAGAAATTTTACTGACACCGATGCAAATGGCAAACTGTGCTGCCATTATTGCCAACAAAGGGTGGTATGTAAAGCCCCATCTTTTAAAGGGAATTGGCACCAGCAAGTACCTTCCAGACGATTATACTAAAAAGAATTACACCTCTGTCAATGAGCTTTATTATGATTGGATTATTAATGGCATGGAAATGGTTCCAAAGCCCGGTGGCACAGCTTTTGGAACCGGCATCAACGATATTGTTATATGCGCTAAAACAGGCACGGCGCAGAATCCGCATGGCCAGGAACATTCACTTTACATAGCTTTCGCCCCAAGAGAAAACCCAAAAATAGCCATTGCTGTAATCGTGGAAAATGGGGGTTTTGGGGCTACCTGGGCCGCACCTATCGCTAATCTCATGATTGAGAACTACCTTAAAAGGGGCAAAGAACCACAGCGTCCTGACATGCTTGAGAGAATCAAAACATCAACTGTCAACTAGGTATGGACAGAATATACAGCAGCAGAGAAGATAATCCGGCACTTGACACCATAGTAGTGTGGCTGTATATTTTGCTTGTACTTATCGGACTCATCAGCATATATTCATCAACCTCTGAAGTTAATCAAACTTTTCATTTTTCATTATCTTCTTTGGCAGGCAGACAATTAATCTGGATTGGGGGTGCGGTTTTTATCATCCTCACCATTGCCTTTGCCAATGTGGCTATCATTGATTATTTTGCTTATGGATTTTATGGGTTTGCCATTTTGCTGAACATTGCGGTGCTTTTTTGGGGGAAGGAAGTTGCCGGTGCAAAAAGCTGGTTTGGTATTGGCGGTTTTGGTATTCAACCCTGCGAATTTGCTAAAGTGGCCACTGCGCTCGCCATAGCGAAGTATTTGGGTACTTATGGTATCCGTTTTAAAGGAACCCGGAATGTATTGATTACTCTTTCGCTGTTTTTGTTTCCCATGTTGCTTATTCTGGCGCAGAACGATACAGGGAGTGCCCTGGTTTTTCTTTCTTTTTTTCTGGTTTTATATCGCGAGGGGTTGCCGGGCTGGATATTATTAAGTGCTCTATGGCTTATGATTATAGCCATAGCAAGAATTGTAATGGAAGCCACCGGCATCAGTCATATTTGGACTATGGGTTCGTTGTTATCTCTGACTGCACTTATTATTTATTTTGGCCGCAGAAACAAACAACTGATTTTTGCCACTTTGTTTATTGCCGCTTTAAGCGCATTATTCAGCATTGTTGTCGGGTTTGCCTACACAAAAATACTCAAAGGCTATCAGCGCGATAGAATTGAACTGGTTTTGGGCTTGAAGCAGGATACCCGAAATATGGGCTATAATTTGGAGCAATCTAGAATTGCCATCGGTGCCGGACAATTGCTGGGGCGCGGTTTTTTGAAAGGAACCCAGACAAAAATGGGATTTGTTCCTGCACAGCATACTGATTTTATTTTTTGCAACATTTGCGAAGAATGGGGTTTCATTGGTGTTTTGGTTTTCTTCGGCCTTTATTTTGGATTGATTTTCAGGCTTATTAATCTTGCTGAAAGACAATATACCGCATTCGGACGCGTACTGGGTTACGGGGTGGTTTGCATTTTGCTTTTTCATATAACCATTAATATAGGAATGACTATTGGTATTGTGCCCGTTATTGGCATTCCCCTCCCCTTTATCAGTTTTGGCGGCAGTAGCTTATGGGCATTTACGCTGCTCCTTTTTTTGTTTTTAAAAGTTGATGAAAAACGACGCTAAAAGCAACCTGATATTAACCCCGACTCCAGACGGCAGCTATACCCTCAAAATCGCTGATAAAGACGAAACGTATCATTCTGTTAATGGTGCCAGAACCGAAAGTCAATATGTTTACATAGAGCAAGGGCTTGCCAGAATAAACAAACCGTCAATTCGTATCTTAGAGGTGGGGTTCGGTACGGGTTTAAACGCATATTTGGCATGGCAATTTGCTGTTCAACACCAAAAGCAAATCTCCTATACTGCGGTTGAAAAATATCCTATTCAACCCGATAATTTGCCACCTCCGGAATTTATCGGCAATGACAGCGGCAAAATAGCCGTGTGGAAAATGCTTCACCAATCCAAATGGGATGCTGAAGCGAGCATTGATAATAACTTTCAGTTACACAAAAAACTCGACAGCATTGAGAATACAGTATTTAACAAAAAATTTGACATTGTATTTTTCGATGCTTTTGCACCCTCTGTTCAGCCCGAAATATGGTCAACTGAGATATTTAAAAACATATTCTTTACGCTTGAGCCTGGTGGAATACTTGTAACTTACAGCAGCGCAGGCTTAACTAAAAGGGCTCTTGCTGAAGTCGGGTTCCAAATTGAAAGACTTAAGGGCCCCCCGGGCAAAAAGCATATGCTGAGAGCAACAAGCCCCATATCTTTTTTGTAACAAAACAATCACCCACTTTTATTAAGTTTGCAGAATGCATCATTCCAAGTCCTCTTTAGCGGTACTATTGGCAATATCTTCTCTTGTTGTGCTACAATCATGTGGCAATGCAGAAGATGAGCAAGAAGTTCTTTTTGAATTAACAAATCCTGAAGAAACCGGAATTACATTTATTAATACGGTACCGGAGAATGACACACTAAACCAGTTTACATACCATTATTTATTCAATGGCAATGGCGTTGCTGCAGGTGATTTAAACAACGATGGATTACCGGAAGTTATTTTTACAGGAAATGAGAAACCGGCTGTATTGTATTTGAACAAAGGCGATTTCACTTTCGAAGATGTTACCGAAAAATCAGGATTAACAACTTCATACTGGATGAGTGGAATCAGCCTTGCAGATGTTAATAATGATGGCTTTCAAGACATCTATATATGTCGCAGCGGTCCTGATAAGAACAAGGAGCGTAAAAGAAATCTGCTGTTTATCAATAATGGCAACATGACTTTTACTGAAAAGGCTGCTGAATGGGGCGTTGATGATCCCGGAAACGCCACTTGTGCTACTTTTTTTGATATGGACAATGATGGTGATTTGGACATGTATCTGGGCAATCACGCTGACAGATTTTTTGCCGACATTGCGACAACTTTTACTCCTTCCCTACACCGTGATGAAAAAAGCCAGCAGCACCTTTTCAAAAATGATGGCCGTAAATTTACGGATGTAAGTGAAGCTGCAGGTGTGAACGCCATGGGATACTGCCTTAGTGCTACAGCTGCTGATTTCAATAAAGATGGGTTTGTGGATTTATACGTTTGTAATGATTATCATGTCCCAGATTACTATTATTTAAATAATGGGGACGGCACATTTAAAAATCAATTTAATACTTACTTCAAGCACAGCAGTGCAAACAGCATGGGGGCCGATGCTGCGGATTACAATAAAGATGGATGGATGGACCTGTTTGCAGTGGATATGCTCTCTGAAGATCCCAGAAGATTTGGTTTGCTGGCCGGACCCAAAAAGTATGATTTTTTCACCACAGCACTTCGAAGCGGTTATGGGCATCAATATATGCACAATAATTTGCAGACGAACTTTAAGGGACATTTTGCAGATTTGGCCTACCTGAACGGAGTCGCCAGAACAGACTGGAGCTGGAGCCCTTTATTCGCTGATTACGATAATGATGGAAATCAGGATTTATTCATCACCAACGGGTATTACCGTGATGTTACCAATCTGGATTTTATGCTTTTCCAACAAAGAAAAGACCAGCAGATGAAAAAGCCGCTTAACATTTTAAAAAGTGAACTAAACAGAGAACCAACCGTTAAAGAAATAGCATCTAAACTCAATATTTCAGAGGAAGAAGCTGAAAAACTTGCATATGGTACCACTATCAACCACAAAGAGATTTTGGAAAAGCTCCCTTTCGAGAAACTCACAAATTATGCATATAAAAACACAGGCAATTACAGTTTTGCCAATGTTACTCAGCAATGGGGGCTTGAAGAGCCTACCCTGAGTTCCGGTGCTACCTACGCCGATTTAAACGCTGATGGTAAGCTAGATATAATTATTTGCAATCAGGGTGATGTAGCACACGTTTACAAAAACATTGGACCGGATAGAAACTATTTACGCATAAAATGTAACGGCGGTAAAAAGAATAACCGATGGGGTGTTGGATGCAAATTTATTAGTGAGACAGACTCCGGTGCGCAAATCATGGAATTACAGCAATCCCGAGGCTATCAAAGTGCGACAGAACCTTTTATACATATTGGATTAGGTGAACAGACCGCATTAAAAAAACTTACCGTTATATGGCCTAACGGGGAGTTTCAGGTTTTGAATGATGTAGAACCAAATCAGGTGCTGGAGGTTGACGAGCAAAATGCTTCAGGTAAATGGGATTACACCGCAAAGGAAACATATACATTTGAGGAAATAACCGGACAGATAGGCCTGAATTTTATTCACAAAGAAGGTGATAACCCTGATTTCAAACGCGAACCGCTGATTCCTCACAGGTATTCAATGCTGGGTCCCGGCAGTGCAACCGGTGATGTAAATGGTGACGGGCTGACAGATTTATTGATAAGCAATGCAAGAGAAAGTAATGGCTCAATACTTTACCTACAGACAAAAGACGGAAAACTTACATCTTCAGCATCTCAACCCTGGAAAACCATGAATAACGTAGATGTACTGGGATGTTTGATTTTCGATGCCGATGCAGACGGGGACAATGATATTTACATGGCTGCCGGAGGAAGTGAATATGGATTTCCAAATCCTGCCTATAAACACAGACTTTATTTCAATGACGGAAAAGGAAATTTCTCGGAAAAAACAGGATCATTGCCCGATTTAAATTCAAGTGGCGCCTGTGTAGCTGCCGGTGATATTGATGGAGATGGTGATCTTGATTTGTTTGTTGGCGGCCGCCTTAAGCCGGGCAGTTTTCCTGATGTGAAAATGAGAAGTTATTTATTGCAAAACAATAAAGGTGTTTTTGTCGATGTTACAGAATATGCTGCGCCTGATTTATACCAGCCGGGTATGGTATGTGCTGCTGTGTTTTGCGATTATAACAATGACAATAAAATGGATCTCATCGTTTCGGGTGAATGGATGCCTGTAGCTTTTTTGGCCAACAATGGGAGTAAGCTGGTCAACCAGACCGGCGAGGCAGGAACCGTGGGCATTCCGGGTTGGTATAACAGTCTAATGGCTGTTGATATTGACAATGATGAAGACCTTGACATTATTGCAGGGAATAAAGGTATGAATTCCTTTTTTCAGGCAACAGAGGAAAACAATGTTAGAATATACTGGACAGACCTAGACCAAAGCGGAAATGTTGATTTCTGGCTCACATATAGCAAAGACCGAAGAGAGTATCCCATTCATGAACTGGATGAAATGGGTGTAGCCTACCCCCTGTTTATGAAGAAAAGATTCACCACATATGCATCATTTGCCGGAAAAACAGTGCAAGAGATTTTTGGGGAAGATAACTTAAAAAACAACAATATGCGTGCCTCTCAGTTCAACAGTTTATTGCTTAGAAACAACGGGGGCTCTTTTGGTATAGAAATGCTTCCGCGTTTGGCTCAATCAGGTCCATTGTGCGGAATAGCCGCTGCCGACGTGGATGGCAATGGTTTCCTGGATATTATAGGAATGGGCAATAATTATGCTCCCAGGGTAGAATACGGAAGGGATGATGCAATGTCTGGTTTTGTTTTACTAAACAACAATGGCAAAGACTTTAGCTTTAGCCATGGTAGTGAAAATGGATTTGTTGTGGATGGTGATGCAAAATCACTGGTTTGGATGGATTTTCCAGGAAAATCGCTTTGTTTGGTTGCTACACAAAACAATAGTGCAGCCAAAGCATTTAGACTAATCAAAAGTAACATGAAATTCTATGCATCGCCTTCAAAGGCGGCCAAAGCAAAAGTATTTTTGAAAAATGGTGGTACCCGGGTTGAAAATTTGTCGCAAGGCTGGGGCTATTTATCTGCCTCCAGGCCGGGGGTTTGGATGAATGAGCAGGTGAAAGCTGTTCAGTTTCTGGATGTTTATGGTAGTAAACTTTGATTCTTCAAAATAAAATCTTAATTTTGCGATCCTAAAAAATTAGCCATGGGAGTGACCAGACTTAAGCGCAAAGAAGCCAAAATCAGAGCCAGATCAAACCGCAGGGTGCAAACCATCAAGCGTCTCAAATCAGTTGTATTGCTTGCCTCCCCTTTTAAAGGTGAATCGGGCATTATTCTGGAAGATCAGGAATAACTAAAAAAAGATTACCAAGCAAAGCGATCCAAGAGAGTCGCTTTTTTTATTTGTTCCAATTTGCTTTTTACGCTTTGTTTTAAATAAGGAAATTGCGAATTTTGCACCTGCCATGAAAATTAACATTGCCATATTGGCTTTTGTGCTGTCAACAACAGCCTGCACCAAAAGCAATACAGAAAAGGTCATACTTAAACACGACATCCTCACAGACTGTAATATAGCCATCCAAAATGCGGTTGTGGTAGACCGCGTTCCTCCGCCCGTTGCCAGTCGCCGCTATTATTATGCCGGTGTTGCAGCTTATGAAGCACTGGTTCCTTTCACAAAAGATTTTGTCTCACTTTCAGGCCAGTTAAAGGACCTGAAAGAAATCCCAAAACCAGATACCAGCCTGGGATATTGTCTTGATCTTGTAGCGCTGTGTGCGCACACATACACAAGCCAAAAACTGGTTTTTCAGGAAGACAGTATTTCTAATTTCAGAAACAGAGAACTGGAATTTTATCAAAATAGTTTATCATCCTCCATTTTCAAAAATTCAATTGCCTATGGCGATTCTGTTGGAGCCGCAATAGTGCGCTGGTCCAAAGGTGACCGCTACCGCGAAACACGGGGAACCGGTTTCTATCTTGTGAAACATGAAGACGGCAAATGGGAACCTACCCTGCCCGAATTTGGGGAAGCCCTGGAACCCAATTGGTTTAAATTACGCACTGCTGCAGTGCCAACGGCATCGAGCATCAGTATAACGACACCCGAGCCCTACAGCAAAGACAAAAACAGTCGTTTCTTTAAAATCACCAAACAGGTTTACGACCAAAGTAAAAACCAGGACAGCTTGTTTCTGGGTATTGCTAAATATTGGGACGACAATCCAAACTCATCTATTCACTATGGTCATGCAACTATCGGTGTATTGCGCATATCTCCTCCAGGCCACTGGCTCAGTATATTTAGCCATGTCGCCAAACAACAAAAATACGATTTATTCAAATCTGCTGAAGGAATTGCCAGGCTCAGCGCGGTAATCTACGATGCATTCATTATTTGCTGGGATACCAAATACAAAACGGAATATGTGCGACCCGAAACTGTGATTAGAAAATTTATAGACAGCAGCTGGACTCCCGCCATTCAAACACCACCTTTCCCTGAATATCCGAGTGCGCATAGTGTTGTGAGTTCTTCTTCTGCCGCACTGCTTACCTCGATGTTTGGTGAATATGCCTTTACAGACAGTACGCAAATGGAATTCGGATTGGGCGCCAGAAGTTTTAAAAACTTCCGCGAAGCCGCCAATGAAGCCTGCATGAGCCGTTTATACGGCGGTATTCATTTCATTGATGGCATTGAAAAAGGAAAGATGATGGGAAATATGCTTGGCGATTATCACTTGAAGCATATTAAAACCCGTAAATAACCTTACAGCGATTGCAATTGTGTTTGCAGGCTCTGAATTTTCTGCTCGGCGTCTGCCTTTTTCTGTCTTTCCCTGTCAACAACGTCAGGTTTGGCGTTGGCTACAAACTTTTCATTGGATAATTTGGCATCCACACTGCGCATAAAGTCCTGTAAATAGTTAATTTCATCCTGAAGTTTCTTCTTCTCGGCCTCTGTATTTATTGCAACATTCAATCTGATAAAGGCCTGAGAGGTTCCGACCATCACTGACAATGCGGACTCAGGTCTAATACCATTTAATACAAGTGTTACATTGGCTAGTTTCTCTATTAACGCAAGATTTCGAGTGAAAATTTTATCATTGCTGAGTAACACAACTTCAAGTTTTTCTTTAGGAGAAACACCCTTGCTATTGCGCACATTTCTGATTTCAGCTACAAGTATCAAGGGCAATTCCGAAGGAAGCTCTAAACCATTTGATTTGGGATAAGCATCCACAATGCAGGGTTTATCAGGGTTTGAAGCATGTAAAGCATGATGAAGTTCTTCGGTAATAAAAGGCATAAAAGGATGTAATAACTTCAGCAAGTTGTCAAAGTGCTGTTTTACACCCTGTAAGATCTTTGGATGTAATTTTTCACCATGAGGAGGTTTAACAGCTTCAAGCAGCACACTGCAAAAATCATCCCATACAAGTTTATAAACAGCCATCAGTGCATCGTTTAGCCTGAATTCCTCAAACGCCTTATCCATCTCACCTGCAGCATTATCAGCCTTGGCCTCAAACCATTGTAAAGCCTGTGCCTCATTGTCTCGTACAGCAATATTATCATCGGATTCAAAGCCCGATACCAGCCTGTAGGCATTCCATATTTTGTTGCAGAAATTTCTTCCCTGCTCAACCTGAGATTCATCAAACAGAATGTCGTTACCGGCAGGCGAACAGAGCAGCATGCCCATACGCACGCCGTCTGCACCATATTTAGCAATCAAATCAAGCGGATCAGGGCTATTGCCTAAACTTTTGCTCATTTTTCTTCTGAGCTTATCACGTACAATACCGGTAAAATAAACATTTTTAAATGGTTTTTCACTTCCATATTCGTAACCCGCCATTATCATCCTGGCTACCCAGAAGAAGATAATTTCAGGCGCCGTAACCAGATCATTTGTGGGATAGTAATATTCAAGTTCTTTTTTACCGGCTTCCGTAAATCCATCAAATACGCTAATGGGCCAAAGCCAGCTGCTAAACCAGGTATCCAGCACATCCTCATCCTGCTTTAGCCTTTCGGGATTTACAATTACATTTTTCTTCGCAAATTCAGCAACGGCTTCATTGGCATCTTTTGCTACCACAAAATCTCCATCTGCACTGTACCAGGCAGGGATTCTGTGTCCCCACCACAATTGCCGGCTGACGTTCCAGTCCTTTATATTCGAAATCCAGTGATTGTAGGTGTTTTTAAATTTTGCCGGATGAAAAGCAATTTCATCGTTTATAACCGATCTAAGTACATCAGGGTTTTTTTTCATAAACGCCTGCATATCCATAAACCACTGAGTACTTATTCGAGGCTCCACTATAGCGTCCGTTCTTTCACTGAAACCCACGTTGTGGCGATAATCTTCCGTTTTCAGCAGGAGGCCATGTTGTTCTAAATCTTTAATCCAGAGTTTTCGTGCCTCAAAACGATCTTTGCCAACGTATAAGAGTCCGGCTTCTGATATGGTTCCATCCTCATTCAGGGTATCGAATACGGGCAGTTTATACTTCGCTCCTATTTTGTAATCATTAATATCGTGTGCAGGCGTGACTTTCAAAACACCGGTCCCAAAATCTACAGCGATATAATCGTCAGCAATTACAGGCACTTTACGGTTAACAAGCGGAACAATGACTTGCTTACCAATCCATGATCTGTAGCGTTCATCATCAGGGTGAATACACACAGCCACATCCCCGGAAATGGTTTCAGGCCTGGCAGTTGCCACGCTTATAAATTCATCCGGATTATCTGCTGAAGTATATTTAATGTAATAGAGATTGTCATTTACCTCTTTGAAAATAACCTCTTCATCACTAAGGGTAGTTTTTCCTTGCGGGTCCCAGTTTACCATTTTGGTTCCACGGTAAATCAATCCTTTTTTGTAAAGATCAATAAATACATCGATAACTGCATTATACAAGGAAGGTTCCATGGTAAAGCGTGTGCGGTTCCAATCACAACTGGCACCCATTTTTTTCAGTTGTTCCAGAATTATTCCGCCATAGTTGTGCGTCCATTCCCAGGCATATTCAAGGAATTCCTCGCGGCTAAGGTCTTTTTTTGCAATGCCTTTATCTGCAAGCATTTTTACGATCTTGGCCTCTGTAGCAATGCTGGCATGGTCTGTACCGGGTACCCAACATGCATTTTTTCCCTGCATCCTGGCTCTTCTAATCAGCACATCCTGAATTGTGTTATTAAGCATATGCCCCATATGAAGCACACCGGTAACATTGGGTGGTGGAATTACAATGCAATATGCCTCGCGCTTATCAGGAACAGAATGGAAAAATCCATTTTCCATCCAGTACCGATACCACTTATCTTCAATTAAGGACGGGTCATATTTGCTGCTGATATCCATGGTTGCAAAAATAATTTATTTTGTGGGAAGGAAGTTTCAAACACCATAAAATAATAAACCCCGGAAGTTATCCGGGGCTCAGAATTGTTAATAAAATTTATACGCCCACGTCGTGGTTTGCTGACTCTTCGATGTAAGGATGATTTACTGCAACCAGTCCTCGCTTGGTCAAGGCAGTCAGTACCCAATAGATAAAGATACCTAGGAAAGTAAAGAGTGTGCCAATTTCGAGCAGACCAATCTGCTGATCGGGACCATACACCCCGGGAACTACCATAAGCCATACGTCATGGTAGTGGCCAAAAATCAAGATGCTACCAACAATAGTAAGCACGACCGGATTTCTTTTTGCATTTCTCATCATAAGAATGAGGAAAGGACATATGAAATTGAGTACAACATTCAACAAGAAATTGAATTTGTAATCCTCAAAGCGAATCTGATAATAAGACATTTCTTCAGGAATGTGGGCATACCATATCAGCATATACTGGCTAATCCATATGTATGCCCAGAAGATCGAGAACGCGAACATAAACTTACCAAGATCATGAATATGCTCATCAGATACAATTTTCAGGTGACCCTGAGATTTCAGATAAAGAACAAACAAGCAAATGATGGTCAATGCCGTAACCCAGGAAGTAGCGAAGTTGTAAACTCCAAAAATGGTACTGAACCAATGGGCATCAATGCTCATCATCCACAGCCAGGCTACAACCGCAATTGTGAATCCATAAATTACAGCAAAACCTGCACTGTAACGTATGCTTTTCTTGAAAAAAGTTACATCACCGGGCTGAGCGGCATCTTCAGCTACTGAAAGACTTCTTAGTTTACGACCCAGCAACCACCAAATAGCTGCAAGTACGACAGGAAATATGAGGAACATGTTGCTATTTAAAAACCATGATTTTCCGTCTAATATGGCATCAAAACCAGGCTGGCCCTTGGTTAAATGCTGGTGCTCGTAATGAACCCAGTGGTACAAATCATTTTTAGCTACAAGTATGGCAATAAATGCCAGTGCAAAGCCAACCGGAAAAAATGTAGAAATGGCTTCAGGTACTCGCTTGATTGCGGCGCTCCAGCTTGCATTGGCAATGTATTGGACTGCTACAAAAAACATTGCAGCCAAAGATACCATAAACAAGAGGTAACCTACTATCAGTATATTAGACCAAATCAGGGTAGTCCAAGGTTTATTTTGGGTGTGAAATGACGCCCTTGGGCCAAAACTTTCATTTTCCACACTGCCATTGTGTTTTGTGGCCTCTTCATGCGAATCTGAAGCATGCTCATTCATCGCAATTTCACTTCCCTTGGCTGCTGGTTCTGCTTGTTCATGTTTGGTGGCGGCAGTCTCATGACTGTGTCCGCGCGATCCGTTTCTATCGATTGTTGCAATGCCTATACCGGCGAGAATTAAGCCTAAGATGGTAATTGCGATTGCAAATCTTTTTGCCTTTGCCGGAACGGTAAACTGTTCCTGGGTAATCTCAATTTTATTTTTATGATGTCCGTGTCCCATTGAGTAATTTTAATTAGTTGTTGGGTTTTGCAGCAGTGCTATCCTTGGCTGCAGCAGGTTCTGCGCCGGCACCACTTAATTGTTTCACGTACCTGGTGACCCTCCATCTGTCCATAGGTTTAAGTGCATAAGCATGACTTCCCATGTTGTTTTTACCATAAGTCAAAGTGTGGTAAATCTGTCCAACCGTAATTTCCTTTATATACTTATCCTGGAAATTAGGCCAAGCCGGTTTACCCAGTCCTCTTTTGAAAACTTCTCCATCGTTACCGCCATTGGCACCGTGGCATGGCGTACAGTAAATTCCAAACAGATATTTTCCACGCTCAGCTTTGTCTTCAAAATCGCTGGGATAATTGAAGGATTTTGCATCCTCGTAACCGTCAGCGCTATTATCATAAGGATAATGTGTTGCTTCTTTATCTCTGGCTACTGTGCCGGCTACGGGTTCGCGCATGCTCATACCGTAAGGGTTTACAGAATTGCTGTCGCCTTGGTTGTAAGGCTCATAACCTTTGGAATAAGCCATATCCGGAGCGTATTCCCAGCCGGTATTATTTCCACGGCTAACACATCCGGTCGAAATTGCCACAAGGGCAATCACTTCGGCACTGATATACAAAACGCTTTTCATGGATGATTTCAATTAAATAGTGGTTTGCACCCCTCCTGATTTTTCACGAAGTTCCACAGCACCGTGATCCTTCATGATCTTCAATACTTTCTTTTCGTCTACACCTTCACCGGTTTCGACAGCAATTACCATGCGGTCATCTGTCTGTCTTTCATCCAGCAGTGCGGGTTTAATTCCCCAAATCATTCTGTTTCTGAAGAAAAAGAAGAATGCCATACCAAAAGCTGTGCACAATACAGTAGCTTCAAAAAGTACAGGAACCCAGCTTGGGCCAAAGCGAACCGGTTTATTACCCACATCTATGGGCCAATCCTGAACGTACATGTAATAAATCATCCAGAACGCCAGACTAAAACCTGTCATACCGCACAAAAAGGCCACTATTGACAGCCAGCTGCGACGAACATTCATAATTCTGTCCAGTCCGTGAACGGGATACGGAGTGTACACATCCTGAATTTTAACTCCGGCACGCACCAGTTCACT
>Ga0194128_10004906_pt1 | contig 19218 bp, 16 predicted proteins | sample TA2KigCa65mmetaG_FD_148650 | JGI IMG/M metagenome (GOLD analysis project Ga0194128, IMG submission 148650) | Freshwater microbial communities from Lake Tanganyika, Tanzania - TA2015037 Kigoma Deep Cast 65m | ecosystem: Environmental > Aquatic > Freshwater > Lake | place: Tanzania: Lake... | reverse complement strand
GCCCCTCACACTGCCCATCGTCTCTGAGGCTCCCGCCGCGCCGGCCGCGGCGGTGGTGCCGCACCTCGTGGGGGAGTACAAGCCGGTCAGTGTCCTCTGCTGTGGGCTGCCCGACGTGCCGGTGCTGGCCGCCCGGCTGGGCCCGGAGGGACTGTATCACCGCCTGCAGACGATCGTAGAGCTGATGCAGGAGGTCATTCAGCCCTACGACGGGACCCTCCTGCCCCCCACCAGTGAGGGTGTCATAGCGGTCTTTGGGGCTCCGGTGGCGCAGGAGGACCATGCCCGACGGGCGGTGCTGGCCGCCCTGGCGCTGCACCAGCGCCTGCGTGCGGATGCCGCCCGGCGGGCGCAGTGTGCCGAGACCGCCCTCGTGGTGCAGATAGGGGTGCACTCGGGCCTGGTGGTCGTCGGGGGGCTCGGCCAGGACCCGCAGCGGCTCTCCACCGTGGTAGGCGCCCCGGCCCACTTGGCCCTGCGGCTCCAGCAGCAGGCGGCGCCTGGGACCATTCTCCTGAGTGCCGCCACCTATCAGTTGGTGCAGGCGGAGGTACGGGTTGACCCTTGCGGCACCCTGGCGGTGGACGGTCGTCCCACACCCATGCCCGTCTATACGGTGCAGGGGCGCGTGGGGCGCCACGCGGGGGTGGCGGGGCGGGGCCGGCGGGACCAGAGTCCCTTTGTGGGGCGGGCACAGGAGCTGGGGCGGCTCGACGAGCACCTGGCCGCGGCGAGAGCGGGGCAGGGGCAGGTGGTCGGCCTCGTGGGGGAGCCCGGTATGGGCAAAACCCGGCTGCTAGCCGAATTCTGCCGCCGGGTGCCGGCGGACCAGGTCACCGTGTATACGGGGCAGTGTCTGTCGTATGGTCAGGCAACCCCCTACCTCCCGGTGCGTGACCTCGTGCAGCAGGTATGCGGACTGGCGGAGGGCGACACGGCGGCGATGCACACGGCGGCGATCCAGCGGCGGCTGCACGCCAGTGGCATCACCGCGGACGATGACGTGGCCCTGCTACTCCAGCTCCTGGACCTCCCGGTGACTCCAGAGGCCCTGGCGCGGCGCAGTCCTGAGGGGCGACAGGCCCGGACCTTTGCCCTGCTGCGGCATCTGCTCCTGGACGCCGCACAACAGCAGCCCCTGGTGCTCGTGATGGAGAACCTGCACTGGAGTGATACCACCTCGGCCGCCTGGCTGACGTCACTGGTGGAGCGGCTGGCGGGGGCCGCGGTGCTGCTCCTGGGGACCTATCGGCCGGGGTATCAGCCCGCCTGGGGGACGCACGTGGCCGTGACGCAGATCGTCGTGCCGCCCTTGCACGCCCAGGAGAGTCGCACCGTCGTCCAGGCGGTGCTGGGTGCCATGTCGCTCTCCGAAGGACACCTGCGGACGATGGTCGCGCGTGCGGGGGGGCAATCCGTTCTTTTTGGAGGAGCTGGCCTGGCACACCCGGGAACAGAACCCCTTGACCGCCCAGGGGGTCGTTCCCGGCACCGTGCACGCCGTGTTGGCGGCCCGCCTCGACCGGCTGCCCCCGGCGGTCAAGCACCTGGTGCAGAGCGCGGCGGTCATCGGCATGGAGGTACCCGTGCCGCTGTTGCAGGCGATTGCCGAGTCGTCCGAGGACGGCCTCCAGCAGAGTCTGACGCACCTCCAGGCCGCGGAGTTCCTCTACGAGACGCGCCTCGTGCCCGACCTGGTCTACACCTTCAAGCACGCGCTGACCCAGGAGGTCGCCTATCAGTCACTGCTCACGAGCACCCGGCGGCAGGTCCACCAGCGCATTGCGCGGGTGTTGGAAGTGCACTTTCCCGAGACGGCCGAGACCCAGCCGGAGCTGGTGGCCCAGCACTACACGGCGGCGGGCTGCGCCGAGCAGGCGGTGGTCTACTGGCAGCAAGCGGGTCAACACGCTAACGAGCGCTCGGCCCCTCTGGAGGCCATCAGCCACTTGACGACCGGGATCGAGCTGCTCAAGTCCCTGCCAGAGACGCCGGAGCATACCCAGCACGCCTTAACCCTGTACACAGCCCTCGGCGCAGCACTGGTGATGGCCAAAGGACAAGGAGCGCGCGAGGTGGAACACGCCTACAGCCAGGCGCACGCGTTGTGTCAGCAGGCGGGCGAGACCCCAGAGCTGGTCCCGGTCATGTATGGTCTGTACCGATTTTATGTGGGACGGCTACAGTTGCACACCGCGCGGGAGATCGGCGAAACCTTGCTGCGCCTGGCGCAACGTGCCGAAGACCCCCATGCTCGCGGTCATCGCCCACTATGCCCTCGGGACGACGTGGCTCTTCTTTGGCGCGTTGCCGGCCGCCCGCCTGCACCTGGAGGAAGCCAGCGCACGCTACACGCCAGACCAGCACCGTGCGCTGGTGTTTCGTATGGGTATCGATCTGGGTGTTACCAGCCGAATGCATGCCGCAGTGACTCTGTGGTTGCTAGGGTACCCGGAGCAAGCCCTGGCACACATCCACGCGGCCCTGGCGTTGGCGCACGAGCTCTCGCATCCTTTCAGTCTGGCGGCTGTGCGGTGTTGGGCGGCCTACGTCTATCAGTTTCGCTGGGACGCGCCAGCCGTGTATGAGCAGGCAGAGGCCGCCGTCGCGCTCTCGATCGAGCAGGGCTTTCCATTCTGGGCGGCCGCGGGAACGATCTTGCGCGGGTGGGCGCTGGCCATACAGGGCCAGGGCGCGGAGGGGCTGAGCCAGGTCCGTCAGGGGATCGCCGCCTACCGAGCCACGGAGGCACCTCTGCTGCTCGCATACTATTGCACATTGCTGGCGGACGTCTCTGCCCACCTGGGCCAGCCGGAAGGCGGCCTTCAGGCGCTGGTCGAGGCCCACGCGCGGATGGAGCAGCAGGAGGAACGCTACTGGGAAGCGGAAGTCTATCGCCTGCGGGGCGTCTTGCTCCTACGGCAGCCGGGGGCGCCGCAGGCGGAGGCAGAAGCCTGGGTGCAGCGCGCCCTGGACGTCGCGCGCCGCCAGGAGGCAAAATCACTGGAACTGCGCGCGGCCATGAGTCTATGCCGACTCTGGCAGCAGCAGGGCAAGCGAAGCGAGGCCCAAGCACTCTTGGCACCAATCTACGGCTGGTTCACCGAAGGCTTTGATACAGCTGACTTCCAGGAGGCCAAAACGTTGCTGGAAGAGCTGTCGGGATAACACAGGTGTGCACTCGACACCGCTGCAACAGTGAGCCCCTGGCGGAGCGGGCTCGCCGGGCCGAGCCTCGAGCGCCCGTGCGGACGTAGCGGTGGGGCGCCGGGCTCGTCTCCAGCCGCGGCGCGTCTTGGGGTTTTTTGCCCCGCCTCCCTCATGCCCAGCATGACATGAACGGTACGCCGCGCAAGCGCCCCTACAGGTCGTAGCCCCACTGGTGATATGGACACGTGCAACGCGGCACATTGCCCGTCGGCACCCGGCAGAATTTCACGCCACGATGCGCACAGCGATTGACCAATACGCGTACGTCACCCTGTGTATCGCGCACCATGATGACCGGCCGGTCGCCGAGGGTCACTTGCTTGAAATCACCTGGGTGCGGAATTTCCACCTCCAGGCCCACATAGGCCCAACTCTCACCCCAGAAGATCCGGCTGATCTCCTGGGCATAGACACGGGCATCGGCGTAAGCCCAGAACGGCACGCGAGTCATGCCTGCCTCCGGCCAGGACTGATCCAACGCCACTGGGGCAATGGTCGTGCTCATAGTGCTCTCCTTGGCTCCCTCGCCCTCTGGAAGAGGGTTAGGGTGAGGCTCCCTTGTGCGTCTGGGCTCCCTCACCCTGAGCTTCACGGCGCGGCAAGACCTCAGTCTGCCGCCGCCAGTGGCATACTGCCAGGATACATCTCAGGCAAGAGCGCGTCACGCCACGCTACGCCCTTGGGCAGCACCTGTTCAATAGCCCGGGCTTGATAGTAACTGGTATCCGTGCCCAGGGGATCTCCACCCTCTTCGACGGTTGTGAGCGCCTGCATGAGCAGACGCCGGGCGACAATAATAGCGCGATCCGCTGGCCCAAGATGCTCCAATGAACGGTCAACGACAGCACCCATGGTCTCCTGCAGGGCACGGTCCTGCGTATTAATCCCGTCAATGCCCGTAAACGTCTCGGTCTTTTGTACCTGACGGTCTAGCATCCAGTTGTTGGACCGATTGCGGTACGACCGGAACGTCTGCTGGTCCACGTGATCCGGCCCATTACCACTGCCGCGCTCCAGACGATCTTCTTCAGTCAAGGGCTCATCGCCATAGCTGTACATCCAGTTCCACACCATGGTCGTGGTATCGTCCATCGGCACCCAGAAATGGCCGGCAATCTTGGTGCGCATGGTCGTACCTTGCACACGGAACTGCTGTGGGCGGATCTGCGTGAACGGCATGACATAGTGATACGTACGGACATACGTCTCGCCGCTCTTGAGCGGCCGTACGCCGGCATAACGATAGCCATAGTCCGTCACATCCACATCCAGCGTAGGAGCACCACCCTGCACAAAGGGGCCATCAAACGGCACGCCTGGACGAGTCGCACTGCTTGAGAGGGTACGGTGCAGGATAGGCGCATGCGAGGTGTCGATACCCCCTTCCAGCGCCTGTAACCAGTTGCACTCCTGGATCACCTTCGAGACATGGCGATGACTTGCCGGCATCTGTGTCCATTCAAAGTGAGGCGGGGGTGGCATCTTCGCCGCTGGTCCCATATAGGCCCAGATCACCCCGCCGACTTCGACCGTCGGATAGGCAGGAATACGAATTTTATGGGCAAAACTGTGCTCGGGAGGCTCGTTCATCTGGTCCACACAGGCGCCCGTGACATCGAACTTCCAGCCATGATACACACAGCGGAGCCCACACTCCTCATTGCGACCAAAAAACATCGACACCCGGCGATGTGGACAGAACTCGTCGAGCAGGCCAATCCTCCCCTGCGTATCCCGAAAACCTACGAGTTGTTCGCCGAGCAATTGCACCCGCACTGGTGCGCAATCCGGCTCGGGTAACTCCTCGGAAAGGAGCGCGGGAATCCAATAACGTCGCATCGTCTCCCCCATAGGGGTACCAGGACTGATCTGGGTCACCAAGACGTTCTCTTCACGGGGTAGCATGCTGCGTCCTCCTCATGCTGCGGACCGCAATGCCTCTACCGAGGTGGTAGGACATCACCAGTGACGTGTCTAGGAGCCGAGTGTAGCGAAGTGCGCCATGGGCGTCAACTGCGTTACGGTCAGTAGCGTCAGCCATAGGCATAGCGTATACTCAGTGCGTTGCAGGAAGATAAGCAATGCGGAGAAGGGATAGACAGCATGTGGGCCGAACCACAGCGCCGTTACACACTAGAAGAATACCTCTCTTGCCCCCTCATGCCTAGCAGGCACCAACTCTGCTCGGCGGCATAGCGACAGGTTGTCGCTTGCCTGTGACACACTGTCATCCCAGACCTCAGCCCTTCGAACAGGAACGCCAGAGGCAGCGGCATGTGGTCCCTTACACGCTGGCACAACGCTTGCTGTCTGCTCTCGTCAGACCTCAGGCCGTACCAAGAGTGTATCCGCAGGATAGAGAGGAGACGACGTGATGGCCCAGACGACAGCAACCACACCCTTCATTCGCTGGTTTGAAGACATTGCCCTGGAGGACATTCCACTGGTAGGCGGGAAAAATGCCTCGCTCGGCGAAATGTATCAGGCCCTGGCGGCCCAGGGTGTGCGCGTCCCGAATGGCTACGCCATTACCGCAGAAGCCTATCGGACGTTTTTACGACGGAACGGTCTCGACACACGGGTGCGTGACATCCTCACTGACCTGGATACCCATGACCTGGCGACTTTGCGCCAACGGGGCTTGCAAGCCCGCCAGGCACTGCTCAGTGCGCCCCTCCCTCCAGAACTTGCTGCAGATATCCTGACGGCCTATGCGCAGCTCTCCGCAGAGCAGCGGGAACCCGTCGATGTCGCCGTCCGCAGTAGTGCCACGGCCGAAGACCTCCCGGACGCGAGTTTTGCCGGGCAGCAAGAGACGTATCTCAACGTCCAGGGCGAAGTAGCGTTACTGGAGACCTGTAAGCGCTGTTTTGCCTCGCTGTTTACGGATCGTGCCATCTCCTATCGCGCTGATAAAGGGTTTGACCACAGTAACGTGGCCCTCTCCATTGGGGTACAACGCATGGTGCGGTCGGATCTGGCCGTATCGGGGGTGATGTTTTCCATCGATACAGAGACAGGCTTCCGCGATGCCGTGTTAATTAATGCAGCCTATGGCCTCGGCGAGAATGTTGTCCAGGGTGCAGTGAACCCGGACGAATACATTGTCTTCAAACCCACCCTCCGCCAGGGTTTTCGGCCCATTCTCGAAAAACGTCTGGGCACCAAAGAATTTAAGCTGATCTATGACGTGGGGGGTGGTCGCATGGTACGCAATGTCCCTGTGTCGGCGGCCGAACGCGCTCGTTTTGCTCTCACAGAAGACGAGATTCTCACCCTGGCCCGTTGGGCCTGTCTCATTGAAGAGCACTATAGCGCCCGACGCGGTTCCCTCACGCCTATGGATATGGAATGGGCCAAGGATGGCCAGAGCGGTGCACTCTTTGTGGTGCAAGCCCGGCCTGAGACGGTGCAGTCCCGCAAACCGATTGATACCCTGGAGCTGTATCGGTTACAGCAGGCTGGCACGGTGCTACTGCGTGGGCGCAGCGTCGGCGACAAAATTGCGCATGGACCGGTGCAAGTGATTACGCATGTGCAGCACCTGCACGATTTTCAGACCGGTGCCGTCCTGGTGACGGACAAAACCGACCCGGACTGGGAACCAATTATGAAAAAGGCGGCGGCCATCATTACCAACCGTGGCGGACGCACCTGTCACGCGGCCATTGTCAGCCGTGAATTGGGCTTGCCAGCAGTGGTAGGGACGGAGCACAGCACGGATGTTCTCAAAGACGGCATGGTCGTGACAGTCTCGTGCGCCGAAGGCGATACCGGACTGGTGTACGATGGTGCGCTCGATTTTACCATTGAACACGTGCCACTCCAGGACCTCTCACAGACCCACACCCACGTGATGCTCAACGTGGGGAATCCTGACGAGGCCTTTGCTCTGTCGTTTCTCCCCAATGATGGCGTGGGTCTGGCGCGTGAAGAATTTATCATTAGCACCGCCATCCAGATCCACCCTCTCGCCCTGTGTGAATATGACCGCCTGGACGATGCTGCCCTCAAGGCTGCGATTGACCGTCTGACTATGGGCTATCCAGACAAAGCACAATTCTTCGTCGATCGCCTGGCCCAGGGCGTAGGCATGATTGCCGCAGCGTTCTATCCCAAGGACGTCATTGTACGGCTCAGTGACTTCAAATCCAACGAGTATGCCCACCTACTTGGCGGACAGCGCTATGAGCCCACGGAAGAGAATCCCATGCTCGGATTTCGTGGCGCCTCCCGCTACTACGACCCGCGTTACCGTGAAGGCTTTGCCCTGGAATGCCGCGCCATGCGCAAAGTACGCGAAGAGATGGGGCTGACCAATGTCAAGCTGATGATCCCCTTTTGCCGCACGGTCGACGAAGGCCAGCGCGTCCAAGAAGAAATGGCCCGCCACGGCTTGCAGCGCGGTGTACAGGGGCTGGAACTGTACGTCATGTGCGAAATCCCCAGTAACGTCCTCCTGGCCGATGACTTTGCGGATATTTTCGACGGCTTTTCCATTGGCTCGAATGATCTCACCCAACTGGTCCTCGGGGTCGATCGGGACTCGGCCCTGGTTGCTCCACTCTTTGACGAGCGCAATCCTGCCGTCAAAGCCATGATCGCCAGGGTGATTCGCGCGGCACGGGCCAAAGGCCGTAAAATCGGTCTGTGCGGCCAGGCCCCCAGTGACTACCCGGAATTTGCCCAATTCCTGGTCGAGCAGGGCATCGATAGCATCTCGCTCAACCCTGATGCGGTGCTGAAAACCACCGTCGCCATTCGTGCGATGGAACAGCAACTGGCAGGGAGGCAACCCGCACTGCCCTGAAGCAAGGGCGCTAGAACACTGCTCAATGGGGTTATAGCTCATGAAGCGAGCGGCTGTTTCTCCTCATAATAGGCGGCGATCTGCAGGATCATGCCACATCGCGGCCAGCAACCGTGCTGACCAGTCGCGTCCGAGCACTGCGGCAGTCTGTAACACAGCTCTCGCCGTGTCCGGGAGCTGAGCCAGACGCGCCAGGATCGCATCGTGTACGGTTGCGGGTACGGTGCTCTGGTCGACCGGATCGGGGGGCGTCTTCAGATGGCGCGTGAGTTCTTCCAGGAAAAACGGATTGCCCTCAGCGCGCTGGACAATAGCCTGGGACAGAGCTATCGGGATTTCGCCCGCTTGCGCCGTCACGAGGGCCAGGCTCTCCTGGGGCGTCAAGGGCGCCAGAGGCACTTGCATCACCGTGGACCGGACAATCCAGGGGGCTTGATAACCAGGGCGATAGGTGGTGAGAAGCAACAACGGTGCCTCGTCCAGGCTGTCCACCAAGGTGCTACACAGCTCCTCTGCAATTCTGTCTACGGGAGTAACAGTGCATGCCCCTACCTTTGGCGGTGAGATGACAGTATAATGACGGATCAGCACCAGGAGTAATGTTCTCTGCAGAGAACTTATGTAACGCCTACGAGAGGATGAGGTTGTATGGCCCTCTTAGATCATTTTCATCCTCCTCTCAGTATACGTCGCCACTGGCAGGCCTTTCATCACGCCTGGAGCGCCAATATCGCCGTCGATTTGAATACGCTATTGCCCGTAGGGTATTTTGCGGAGCCCAATGCACAGTTTGGTATCGAAATCGACGTAGCCACCTTCGAAGAATCCATGTCTGGCGATACCTCCGCCATGTTCCACGGTGCGCTCACCAGCCCATCTGGAGCAGAAACACGTCCCGTGTGGACACCGCCTGCGCCCTCACACACTATACCATTTTCCCTCATCGCCGATGTCGTCGAAGTACTCGTCTACAGCAGTATCGAGGGGCCCATACTGGTGGGAGCCATTGAGTTCGTCAGCCCTGCCAACAAAGATCGTCAGGCCCGCTGTGAAGCGTTTGTCTCGAAGTGTGAAGCCTTGCTGTATCAGGGGCTTGGCTCAGCAACAGCGGATCGCAGCCATTGATGGACGCTAAGGGTCTCTTGCCTCCATCAATGGACATCACGAGCCTACGTCTTGACAGCCTCTAGGGTTTCGCGTAGAGTGTTTCGTCATAGTGCCGCGGGCCTATAGCTCAGCTGGTAGAGCAACCGGCTCATAACCGGTCGGTCCCTGGTTCGAAACCAGGTGGGCCCATTGCAGGAGCGTTCAGGTGGGAGATCAACAAGGGTTTACGAACGCTGTGAAGTAAGGAGGTCTACGGTGCGTGAGCAGTTTCAACTCTTGATAACGTTGCAACAAGTCGATGACCGTCTACGCGTCCTGGCCTTAGAAGAGCAGGCCCTACCGCAGCGGTTGCAGGTCTATGAGGCAGCGTGCCGGACTGCCCGTGAGGAGGTGACGCAGGTACAAGCACTCATTGAGCGCCAGGAACGTCAACAGCGCGCCTTTGAACGGGAGTTGACCCAGCATCAAGAAGCCATTCAGAAGACCCAGAGCAAAGCCCGCGAGGTCAAAACGAATAAAGAGCATAGCGCTATCCTGACGGAAATCGACGCGGGCAAGCAACGCCTGGCGGCTCTGGAAGATCAGTTGCTCCTCCTCATGGAAGAGACCGAGCAACAACGTCAGGCGCAGCAAGAGCAGGAACACCAGGTGCAGGTCGCGCTGCACAAGCTGGCTGAGCAGCAACAGCACGTCCAGCAACAACAAGAGACCGTGCGCAACACGATCCACGCCGAGCAGGCACGGCGTCAGCAAATGGTGACCAGTCTGGACAGCGGGCTCTATGCGCAATACCAAAAAGTGGCCATGCAGCAGGGCGGACGGAGTGTGGCCCAGATTCAGGAAGGCGTCTGCAGTGGCTGTCATCTCAAGTTACCGCCGCAACTCGTCTCAGAAATTCGCCTGCAAACGCAGCTGTATACCTGCCCACATTGCCGCCTGATGTTATGTTGGCCTGCCTGAAATGACAGGACGAAGGGGAAGAGGTGATCGCTCTTCGCCACCTGGCGAGGGGAGGAAAGTCCGGGCTCCATAGAGCAGGGTGCTGGATAACGTCCAGTGGGGGTGACCCTAAGGACAGTGCCACAGAAAACAAACCGCCAGGCCCACAGGCACGATGGCTACGGTGACCGCAAGAGCTTCTTGCGGCGACTGCGCCGCTTGTGATGCCCTGGTAAGGGTGAAACGGTGCGGTAAGAGCGCACCAGTTCCCATGGTGACATGGGAAGCTTGGCAAACCCCACTCGGAGCAAGACCAAATAGAGAGGCACTCCCACTTGGTCCCACCAGGGACCACCACAGGGATAAGGGTAGCTCGCCCGACGCCTCCGGGTTCGGTCGCTTGAGGCATACGGTAACGTATGTCCCAGAGGAATGATCACCACCGTCGGCTGTACAGACGGAACAGAACCCGGCTTACGATCCGCTTCGTCCTGTCATGTACTGCCTTCAAACATCCCATATTTTTCTGGCGCTGTGCGCTGTCCCTCATTGTTGATCCAGCGTCATTTCTCCTTACGCTCACTACGGGCCTTCCATAGCGCAAAGTCGCGAAAATAGCGAGAGTTATTCAAACGTTTTTCACCTTTTTCGCCTTGACAGGCCACCAGTGGGGCGTTTATAGTTCCCAGTGGGAGGAAGTGGGAGAATATGGAGAGACAACCCAGAGCAGTGGGATACATGAGGTGCTGGTTGGTGAATATCACCTAAATCTGGATGACAAAGGGCGACTCAGTGTCCCGGCAAGCCTGCGGAACACGCTGCATGAACTCTATGCGCCAGACGATACCACGCTCGTTGCCACCAAATTCTTTGAGAATTGCCTGGTACTGTATCCCAAAACTGAATGGATGATCATTCAGACCCAACTCCTCACCTTGCCGAATGACGAGAGTTCTCGTGCGTTTCTCCGGCACTTCTGTGCCAGTGCTCAGGTTTGCAGCCTGGATCGTCAGGGACGTTTACTCGTTCCTCCCAAACTCCGGCAGTATGCGGACATTGAGACGGAAGCGCTCATGGTAGGGATGCTCAAGAAAGTAGAACTCTGGGCACCACGTCGTTGGGAAGGCTATGAAGCCAGTGATCCGTCACGTTTTAACATGAATGAACATGTGAAGGCGTTGCAACTCTGAGGTTGTGCTTATGGGTGCCACTCCTACCATTGCCCATCGTGCTGTCATGGTCGAGGAGGTGTGTGCGCTGCTCAGACACGACAGGCCAGCGCGGTACGTCGATTGTACCCTGGGAGGTGGTGGCCATACCCGTGCTCTCCTGCAGAACAGCCCAGCGCCTATCCTTGTTATCAGCTTGGATCGGGATCCCGCCTGCATTGCGGCAGCTCAACAGTGGGGAGCGGCATGGGGAACGCGGTTCCAGGCCATACACAGCGATTTTCGCCATCTGACGACGGTGCTTGCAGAACTGAGCCAGCCACTGGTTGATAGTATTCTGTTTGATCTGGGAGTCTCTTCTTATCAGTTAGACACCGCAACACGAGGGTTCAGTTTTCGCCTCGACGGCCCTCTCGACATGCGGATGGACCCGACCCAGACCTATACAGCAGAAGATTTTGTCAATCAGGCCTCTGCCGAACAACTCCAGCAAGCGCTCTACGCCCTGGGTGAAGCCCGTTGGGCCAGGCGCATTACGCGAGCAATCGTGGCCGAGCGCCAGCGTACCCGCATTACGCGGACTCGCCACCTTGCCGAACTGGTCGCGCAGAGTATTCCACGGGCCGCCTGGCCAACGCATATTCACCCAGCGACGCGTGTGTTTCAAGCGCTGCGCATGACGGTCAACGACGAGTTAGCTGCCCTCACGACGGCCTTGCCACAGGCTGTGGCGGCGTTGCGTGCCGGCGGTCGTCTCGGGGTCATCGCCTTTCACTCAGGCGAGGACCAGGTTGTCAAAACCTTCATGCGGCAGGCAGCGCGGGGCTGTGGCTGTCCACCGCACTTCCCGCAGTGTATCTGCGGTCAACAGCCCCAGCTCCGGCTACTGACGCGCAAGCCACGCACGCCTGGTCCGGATGAACTCCAGGAGAATCCGCGCAGTCGCAGTGCCCGGTTCCGGGTGGCTGAGAAACTGGGCAGTGAGGAATAACGTATGCCACCACCAGCGCCAACCGTTGCGGCCTCGCCGACCAAAGCCCGCGGGCGAGCGCGACGCATCGCCAGCCGCCACATTGGTATGGCTTTGCTGCTGAGCGCAGTGATGGCGTTGGGGGGGGTCTTACTCTATCTCTGGCCACAAGTCCGTCTCGTCGGACTGAACTATCGACAGAGCCAGCTCCTGGCGCAACGGACCCAGGCACTGCAGCGCCAGAAAGAATTGCATGTAGAACTTGGGTCACTACGACAATTACGACGTATTGAAGACATTGCGGCCCAACACCTGGGGTTACGTACACCTCAACCTAACCAGGTGATTTATGTGCGGCCAGGGCAACCTGCCTCACGCTGAGCTGTCAGGAGGAAGGGATGCGACTCGTCGGACGTTTCAAACCGTATAATGGTCGTCGGTTACGCCTGGTTGTAGGCGCCTTTGCCTTCCTCTTCTGTGCGATCTTTCTCCGTCTCGTCTATGTGCAGGTGTTCCAGCATGCCCATCTACGCACCCTGGCAGAGCGGCAATACAATCGCCAGATTACGTTGCATCCAGAGCGTGGCCGCATTCTGGATAGACATGGACGCGTCCTGGCCACGAGTGTGCCTGTGCCGTCGGTGTATGCTATTCCTCAGGATATTGAAGATACCGAGGCTGCCGCCAAAAAGGTGGCAGCGGTTCTCGGTCAGCCGGCAGCAACGATAGAGCGTCTGTTGGATGCGGAGGCCACGTTTGTGTGGATCGCCCGACAACTGCCACCAGAAGTGGGAGAACGCATCCAAAAACTCAACATCCGTGGTGTGCAGGTCTTGCAAGAGACCCGCCGCTTCTACCCGAAACGGCACCTTGCAGGCCAGGTTCTCGGCTTTGTAGGTGTTGATGGGGCGGGCCTGGGTGGCCTCGAACATCTGTATAACCGGGAGCTGACCGGTACACCGCACCGTGTGCGGTTGCAACGGGATGCGACAGGGCGCACCGTACAAGTGACGGCGGGGGATCCGAGTGAACAGCCGCGTGGTGCTGATCTCTATCTCACCCTGGACGAACGGCTGCAATATATTGCCGAAAAAGAGTTGGCCACTCGTATGCAAGAGACACAGGCCAAGAGCGGCATTGTGGTCGTGATGCATCCGCCCACGGGCGATATCCTGGCTCTGGCGAACTACCCAGCGTTCAATCCAAATGATTTTCAGGATCCCAAGCAGCGTCCCTGGCAGCGGAACCGTGGAGTGACAGACCCCTATGAACCCGGCTCGACGTTCAAAGTCGTAGCGGCATCTGCGGCCCTAGAAGAAAACGTCGCCCGTGTACACGAGATGTTCCACTGTGAAAATGGCTTCAGTATCCGTAATGGCAAGCGGCGGCTGCGCGATCACCATCCCTATGGTCTGTTGAGCTTCGTGCAAGTTATCGAGAAGTCGAGCAATATCGGTACCGCAAAGATCGCCGAGCGGCTCAGTGATCAGACCTTTTACAACTATATTCGGCGCTTTGGCTTCGGCGAAAAGACGCTAGTCAATCTGCCCGGCGAAGAAGAGGGCTTTGTGCGCGTCCCGAAAAAGTGGTCGAAACCGACACATGACTCCCTGGCGATTGGTCAGGAAATTACGGTGACACCGCTCCAAATGGCCAACGCCTATGCCGCGGTGGCGAACGGTGGCTGGTTGATGCGTCCGCGCATGGTCGAGCATATTGTGCAAGGCGAGGAAGCGCAGTTTTTTGCCCCTGCAGCCCGGCATCGTATCCTGTCGCCCCAGACGCTCGAACGGATCAACGAAATTCTTGTAGGAGTCGTCGAGCGGGGGACGGGTAAGCAAGCTATGGTAGAAGGTTACACTGCAGCAGGGAAAACCGGCACGGCGCAGAAGGTGGAACATGGCACGTATAGCCATAGTAAAGTGATGGCGTCCTTCGTAGGATATGTCCCGGCAGAGGCGCCACAACTGGCTATCGTGGTCATGATTGACGAGCCACAGCGGGCAAAATGGGGCGGTGAGGCCGCCGCCCCCGTTTTTAAGAAAGTGGCCCAGCAAGCGCTGTATTATTTGCAAGTGCCGTCTCGACAAACACAGACCTTGAGCCTTGAAGCAGCCTTGAACCCTGCGGCACCCCTGCAGCCCACCACGCCAGATCTGCCGCGCATCACCTTGTCTACAGGCCCGAAAGCAGGAGAACGTGAACCCACGCGTGTGGCACTGTCCACAGGATCGAAACCAGAGAAGGACCGGCGGCCGTAAGGCCAGGAGGTGTCTCGTGGGAGAATCGCCCCGTCAATTAGCGGACCTCCTCAATGGCAGCAAGGTGTGCATTCTGACCGGGCCAACACGCCGTCCTGTCCGCCAGTTGACGGCAGATTCCCGACAGGTACAGCCAGAAACCTTGTTCATCGCGGTGCGCGGAGCGCACACGGATGGGCATCAGTTTCTCGGCGAAGCACTACAGCGTGGAGCCACGGTGCTGGTGGTTGAGTCCTGTCCACCTCCCCTGCTGCAAGAGGCTCAGCAGGCTGGATGTACCGTTGTGCAAGTCGCCAACAGCCGCCAGATGTACGCCCTGCTGGCGAGCGCCTATTATGGTCATCCCGCACGGCAACTCCGTCTGGTGGGCATCACGGGTACCAATGGCAAAACCACCACCTCATACATTGTGGAATCGATACTCCAGGCCGCAGGGAAAGCCGTAGGGGTGCTGGGCACGGTCAATTATCGTATCGGTGCTCAGGAAATCCCAGCGAGCCATACCACTCCAGATGCCCTGGAACTGCACCGCCTCTTCGCCCAGATGGTCGAGGCACGCCTGAGCTATGCCGTGATGGAAGTGTCCAGTCATGCGCTCGACCAGGAGCGCGTCTGGGGCTGTCGCTTCGAAGCGGCAGTGTTTACCAACCTGAGTCGAGACCATTACGACTATCACGGCACTGCAGAAGCCTATTTTGCCGCCAAAGCCCGCCTGTTTCAGGACGTATACGCCGTGTGGCATGTGCTCAACCTCGACGATCCTGCCGGGCAGCGCCTCATGCATCTATCACGGGGACGCCTGCTCACGTATGGTCTCGAAGGCGAAGCTACGTTCAAGCCCTCGGCAGTACGCCATGGCCTGGAGGGCATCCGTTTTACGCTCTCGACCACCAAGGGACAGCTGAAGATCGTGTCACCACTGGTCGGACGGCATAACGTGTACAACTTACTGGCAGGCATTGCGACAGCCATTGCGCTCGATATCGACGCCGGTGCCATCGTGCAGGGCATCGCCCAACTGCAACGAGTGCCAGGGCGCCTCGAACGAGTCGATGCCGGGCAGCATTTTGGTGTGTTCGTGGATTATGCGCATACCCCGGATGCTCTGGAGCAGGTCTTACAACTCGTCCGCGCAGAAACGCCGGGACGCCTGATCACCGTCTTTGGGTGCGGTGGTGACCGTGACCCAGGGAAACGGCCTCTCATGGGGGCAGTGGCAACCAGGCTCAGCGATTACACGGTGATCACCTCAGATAACCCACGTACGGAAGATCCACAACAGATCATTGACGCGATCATTGCCGGGATAGAACGCTCGGGAGAGTATATTGCGCTGCCTGATCGTCAAGAGGCCATTGAGCATGCCGTAGCGATGGCCAGTCCAGAAGATACCGTCCTCATTGCTGGGAAGGGACATGAAGACTATCAAATTCTGGGGCAAACACGCCGTCATTTTGACGACCGTGAAGTGGCGAGAGCAGCCCTTGAACGTCGACGGTGAACCATGATGCCAACGTGGAATGTGACAGATATCGTCCAGCATACGCAAGGGACTCTCCTGTGGGGCGATGCGCAACGCCAGGTCCGAGGCGTCAGCACGGATTCGCGCACAGTGCCAGCAGGCGCGCTCTTTATCGCCTTGCGTGGGGAACGCTTTGATGGACATCAATTCGTTGGCACAGCCTTACAACAGGGGGCTGCAGCAGTCTTGGTAGCGGATCGCCAGAGCGTTGAGACCGTGCCGATGTGTGCCCGGTCGTCTGCCGGCATCCTCGTGACGGACACGGAACAAGCCCTCCAGGATCTGGCTCGGGCCCAGCGCCAGCAGTTCACGGGCACTGTCATCGGTATTACCGGCAGCAATGGCAAAACGAGTGTGAAAGAAATGACCGCGGCTGTACTACAACAGCACTATGTCACGTGGAAAGCCGCAGGCAATCTCAATAACCATATCGGCGTGCCGCTCACGTTGCTCCAACTGGAGGCGACGCACCAGGTAGCTGTGTTGGAAATGGGCATGAACCACCTGGGCGAAATTCGTCATCTGTGCGCCATTGCCCGCCCCAACATCGGCGTCCTGACCAACATTGGGCTGGCGCATGTCGGCTATCTCGGCTCTATTGAGCGCATTCAGCAGGCCAAGGGAGAACTCATTGAGAGCCTGGATGCAACCTCAGTAGCCATTGTGAATGCCGACGATCCCCGCACGCTCGCCTTAGGACAGCAAGCGGCTGGACGGCTGCTCACCTTTGGGCAAGGACCAGAGGCCGATATACGTGGTTGGCTACGGGAAGACCGTGGTCTGGACGGTCTTGCCTGTACCCTCATGCTGGACGGCATGGCCTGTGAGGTCCTCCTCCCAGTACTCGGAGCGCACCAGCTCTCCAATGCGTTGGCAGCCGCAGCCGTGGGTGTTGCCCTGCACGTTCCAGCACCGGCAATCGTGGCAGGCTTGCAGAGCTACCGTGGTATGTATGGGCGCATGATGGTCAAACGCGGCCAACATGGTGTCACGCTGCTGGATGACACATACAATGCCAGTCCACAGTCAACCCAGGCCGCGCTCCAATGCTTAGCCCAGACGCAGAGTCCCGGGCGGCGTGTGGCGGTGTTGGGAGATATGCTAGAACTCGGGGAGCAGGGTCCTTCTCTGCATACCGCCATTGGTGCACTGGTGGCCCACAGCGGTGTGCATTACCTGATCACGTTTGGTGCCTTAGCCCAGCATATTGCCCAGGGAGCCCGCAATGCCGGTATGGCGGCGGCGTGTATTCACAGTACCACCCAGTCTGACGAGGCCATTACACTGCTAACGGCTCTGCAACAACCCGGTGATGTTATCTTGCTGAAGGGCTCGCGCGGTATGGCCATGGAACGGCTGGTACACGCTCTGGCAGCCCATGAAGGGAGCAGTTGATGTTTTATCACCTGCTGTTTCCTTTGAGCCAGACTTTCTCTGCCTTCAACGTCTTCCGCTATCTGACGTTCCGGACGGCGTACGCCGCGCTGACAGCGTTGCTCATCAGTATCCTGATCGGGCCTTACGTCATTCGCCTGCTGCAACGGTTACAAGTCGGGCAAGTGATTCGCGAAGACGGCCCCAAATCACACTTCAGTAAAGCCGGTACCCCCACGATGGGCGGTCTCTTGATCATCACGACGATGACCCTCGCGACCCTGCTGTGGGCCAATCTCACCATGCCGTATGTCTGGCTCACCCTGGGGGCGACCCTCGCGTTTGGGGCCGTAGGCTTTTGGGATGACTATCTGAAAAAAGTGCAGAAAAGCTCTGCCGGGTTGCGCGGGAAATACAAGATGGGCTTGGAGATAGTCATTGCGCTAGGGATTGTAGGTCTCGTGTATCTCACCGCTGAACCTGGCGGCAATGTAACACGTCTGAATGTCCCTTTTTTCAAAGAAGTGCGGCCTGACCTGGGCATCTGGTACGTGTTGTTTGGCGCCTTTGTTATTGTCGGTACTAGCAATGCGGTGAACCTCACGGATGGCCTTGATGGTCTCGCCACAGGCCCGTTTATCATTGCGGCCTTTGCCTATGCGGGCATTGCGTATGTCGTGGGGAATGCGAACTTTGCCGAATATCTCAACCTCATGCACATCCGTGGCGCTGGGGAACTGGCCGTGGTGTGCGGGGCATTACTCGGTGCCAGTCTGGGCTTCCTGTGGTTCAACGCCTATCCTGCGCAGATCTTCATGGGTGATGTCGGCTCGCTTGCCATGGGAGGGGCGCTAGGTACGGTAGCCGTACTGGCCAAGCACGAGATCCTCTTACTCTCCATTGGCGGACTCTTTGTTCTTGAAACCCTGTCAGTCATCATCCAGGTGGCCTCATTCAAACTTACCGGCAAGCGGGTGTTTCGCATGGCCCCCTTGCACCATCATTTTGAGGCAAAAGGCTGGCAAGAACCCAAGGTGATTGTACGGTTCTGGATCATTGCTATCACGCTGGCTTTATTTAGTTTAAGCACCTTGAAGCTCCGGTGATTCTATGGCGCGGCGCACAGATTATGCCTTACTTGGTCTGACACTTTTGCTCGTCACCATCGGGCTGGCTATGCTCTACAGCACCAGCGCAGTACTGGCTCAAATGCGCCATCAGGACTCGCTGTATTTTCTGAAGCGTCAGATGCTGTGGGCTGGGCTCGGGCTGATCGGCTTATGGGTCATGCGCTCTATTCCCTATACCATGCAGCGACGTCTGGCAGCCCCAGCCTTGTTACTCACGACCATAATGCTCATCTTGGTGCTTGTCCCCATCTTTGGGAAAGAAGTCGGTGGAGCGCGCCGCTGGCTCATGCTCGGTCCGCTGTCGATCCAGCCTGCCGAGTTTGCAAAATATGTCCTGGTCCTGTACATAGCGCGTAGCCTGACACTCAATCAGGAACGGCTGCAGAGTTTTATGCATACCTATTTACCCAACATGTGCGTGCTGGCAGTGCTGACGCTCCTGGTGTTTAAGCAGCCTGACCTGGGCACAGCCGTGGTGCTCGTGGTCACGACCAGTCTGCAGCTCTTGATTGCCGGAATCCCCTGGTCCTATCTCGGCTTTACAGCACTAGCTGGACTACCGGCCCTTTACCTGGCAATCACCCGTGTCCGCTTTCGGCGGGGACGCATGCTCGTCTTCCTGAATCCCTGGGAAGATCGTCAGGGAGGAGGCTATCAGGCAGTGCAGGCCCTCCTAGCCCTGGGTCAAGGGGGGCTGCTGGGCATTGGCCTGGGCAAAAGTCAGCA
>Ga0194128_10004890_pt1 | contig 19264 bp, 21 predicted proteins | sample TA2KigCa65mmetaG_FD_148650 | JGI IMG/M metagenome (GOLD analysis project Ga0194128, IMG submission 148650) | Freshwater microbial communities from Lake Tanganyika, Tanzania - TA2015037 Kigoma Deep Cast 65m | ecosystem: Environmental > Aquatic > Freshwater > Lake | place: Tanzania: Lake... | reverse complement strand
CGCCGCCGCCGGGGCTGACGCCGCCGCCGGTGCCGGCACTGCCGTCGTCGGTGATGCCGCCGTCGGCGGTGGGCGCCGGCGCCGGGGTGACGGGGGCGGGCGCGACGGTGCCACCGGAGCTGGCGCTGCTGCCGGTGGCGGAGCTCGAGGCCGCGACCTCGGCGCCGCACTCCTCGAAGCCGTAGGTCGATGCGGCCGTCGCGGCGTCGGTCTTGGCGGTGGCGAGCTCAGTCTCGAACTCCGCCGTGTCGCTGCCCCGGTCGAGCGCGAGCGCGATCTTCTCTCCGGCCTCGACCTGGGTCTCCATCGCGACCAGGAACTCGTCGAGGGTGGCGCGGTCGTCTGCGGGCGGGCCGAGGGCCTCGATGTCGGTGACCACGCCCTGGCGCAGGTCGGCGATCTCACCCGCCGCCGTCAGCCCCTCGCCTGCCTCGGCGTACTGGTCGATCGCGGCGTTCGCCTCGGCGCAGATGGCGTCGGCCTCGGCGATGAACTCGTCCTTCTCGAGGCTGCCGGTGGTCGAGACCTCGGTCGGGATCGTGATCGGGACCTCGGGCGAATCGTCGCCGCCGCAGCTGCCGATGCCGATGGCGATGACCATGAACAGGATCAGACCGCCCAGCGCGCAGAGGACGACGATCCCCCTGGTGGTGAGTCGGGTGCCCTCCATCGCGGCCGCAAGGTAGCAGGGAAGTCCCCACAGCTCACAATGCCCCGCCCGCGCTCAGGCGGCGTCTTCGTCCTCCTCCTCGACCAGCCTCAGCTCCGCCTCGCGCCGCCGGCTGCCGTTGCGCCCGCCCCAGGTGTCTGTTTGGGCGTGGCAGTTGGCGCAGAGCAGGGCCAGGTTCTCCAGCCGGTTGTCGTCCCCGACCCCGTTGATGTGGTGAAGCTGCATGTTGAACGGCTTCCCGCGCCACTCCGTGATCCCACACTCCTCGCAGCGATTCTCCTTCAGGCCCTCCTTGACCAGTCGATGCTTGAGATGGCCCCGGCTGGTCCGCCTGCCCACAACAAGCAGATCGGCGATGGGCATGGCCACGGGCCTCGGCACGATCGCGCCGCGCTTCACGGCATCGGTCCAGGCGTAGGCTGAGAACCCGAACCGCTCCATGCATTCCGTGCGGGAGAGGCCGCCGTCATAGGCGATCTGAACGGCCTGCCAGTCATAGCGCTTGGCGAATCTTGGATCGGCGGGCAGGTGCAATCGCCTGGCGTGGAACGCGACCGTCGACTTGACCACCCCGAGCCGGCTTGCGACCTCCTGGTATTCCAGGCCCTGATCGAGGAGCGCGCGCACCTGCTCCCGCATCTCCCCTGGCGGCAGCTTCGGTCCCTGGGTTCCTGCGCTCCATAGCGAACATATGTTCGCATCGGAGTCGGACGGAATCCCTGCAAGCGACGGGCTTGCGGGACGGGTCAACTACTTGAACCCTGCAGTCCGGGCGGGGCTACTGGGGATCCAGGGATCGAACCTGGGCTTCCTGGACCAGAACCAGGCGGGCTTCCGCTACCCCAATCCCCATCGACCTTGGTGGACGGCATGCGGCCGTCCACTTGCCGCAAAGCCTAGCTGGAACCGAGCCCTCCGATGTCGCTCGCCGGGTCGGCAAGCGCTTCCTTCTCGTCGGACACGTCAACGCCCTTAGCGAGCAGCTCGCGCGCCACGCCGAGGTCCTCGGAGCGCTCGACGGAGAGGGCCCCGGCGACCCTGCCGTCCTTGAGGTAGAAGACGCAGAACTCGCCGGCGCCGCGGTCGCCCCGCCAGACCTCCTCGTCCCACTCCGAAGCGGGCCCGACGTACTCGAGCGAGGCCCAGTCGGCGAGGTCGCTGAAGAAGTAGGGCACAACCTCATAAGCAGCGGAGTCGCCCGCCATGCAACGCCCCACGTGCATCCCCTGCTGCATCGCCACGTCCCAGTGCTCGACCCGCAGCCGCCGCCCGTGCACGACGCTGTCGTAGCTGCAGACGTCACCAGCCGCGTAGATCCCCTCCGAGGAGGTCTGCAGCATCGAGTCGCAGACGATCCCGTCGTCCACCTCGAGCCCCGCCCTCTGCGCCAGCATCACGTCCGGCCTCACGCCCGCGCCGACGACGACGAAGTCACCCTCCACGGTCTTGCCGCTCTGGGTCACGACCGCGGAGACCTTCCCATCCCCCTCGAACGCCTCCAGCGTCTCGCCGGCGTGGAACTCGACCCCCTTCGACTCCATCAGCTCCTGGAACCAGCCCCCCGCCTCGTCCCCGAACACCCTCGAGAGGGCGACGTCCTCCATCATCACGACCGCGCACTGCGTCCCCTGCGCCGTCAGCGACGCAGCCACCTCGCAGCCGATGTAGCTGCCCCCGATCATCACCACCCGCTTTGCCTTCTCCGCGTCGGCGCGGATCGCGTCCGAGTTGCCGAACGCCCGCAGGTAGTGGATCCCCTCCAGCTCGGCCCCCTCGACGCGGAGGATGTTGACGTTGGCGCCGGTGGCGATCAGCGCCTGCCCGAACTCCACCTCGTCGCCGCCCTGCAGCTTCGCGATGCTGCTATCGGGGTCCAGCGACATCACGTTCGTGCGCGTGCGCAGCTCGACGCCGTTCTGCTCGTACCAGTCGGGCGGGTTGACGTAGGCGTCCGCGCGCTCGGCCTCGCCTCGCAGATACTCCTTCGAGAGCGGCGGGCGCTCGTAGGGCACCTCGGGCTCGCGCCCGACCAGCATGATCGAGCCCTCCGCCCCGCGCTTGCGCAGCTCGGCTGCGCAGTTGGCCGAGGCCATGCCGCCGCCGATCAGCAGGTAGTCGACCTTCAAGAACCGTTGCCGTCCGGCCCGAAGAACGCCTTCAGGTCCTCCTCGACGCTCGGGTCGAGCACCGCCAGCACCTCGTCGCCCGCTTCGAGCACGGTGTCGGGGCCGGGCACGAACCCGCCCTCGCCCTCGCGCAGCACCGAGATCAGCAGCGAGCCCGCCGGCATGTTGAGGTCGCCGACGCGCTGCCCGTGCACTCGCGAGTCGTCGGTCAGCAGCATCTCGATGATCTCGAGCCGCTCCTCGGGCAGGTCGAGCAGGTGCACCAACCCGTAGTCGGGCACCTCGTGCTCGATCACCCGCAGGATCAGGTCCGTCGCCGACACGTACGGCCTCACCCCGAGCAGCTCGAAGTGGGGCCGGTTGCGCGGGTTGTTGACCCGGGCGATGATGCGGTCCACGAGGTACTTCTCCTTCGCCACCTGGCAGATCAGCATGTTGTCCTCGTCGTCGCCGGTGACCGCGATCACCATGTCGGCGCGCGAGATCCCCGCCCGCTCCAGCACCCACAGCTCCGAGGCGTCCCCGTACTGGACGCCGTGCTCGAGCTCCTGCTCGACCGTCAGGTAGCTGTCGCGGTTGTTCTCGATCAGGGTCACCTCGTTCCCCTTCTCGATCAGCTCGCGCGCCAGGTTCCAGCCGACCTTGCCGGCGCCGATGACGATCATGTACTTGCGATCAGCCATCTCCGGCCGTCCCCATCAGCTCCTCCTCGAGCATCCGGATCGCGAAGTTCGTCGGGCAGATCGTCTTCACGCCCTGCTTCTCGTACCACTCGGCCCGCAGCGGGTCGAGGATCCGAGCCACCACCGTCGGCACGTTGTATCGCCGCTTCGCGATCTGGGCGATGATGATGTTGGTGTTGTCGCCGTTGGTCGAGGCGACGAAGGCGTCGGCCTTCTCGACCCCGGCCGCGTCGAGAGCGTCCGTCTCGAGCGCGGTCCCGACCGTGAACTGCCCGCCCGCGTCCTCCCACGAGGTCTCCAGCCCGACCTCCAGCCGCGCGTGCACCTCGGGGTCCTCATCCAGGCAGGAGACGTCATGGCCCTCGCGCAGCATGCTGCGCGCCACAGTGGACCCGACCCGCCCGCATCCGACGATGACCACGAACACGCTGCGGATACTACGGCTCGGTGTGCCCCGGCTCATCCCCGGGCGGGGCGGTGAGCAACACCCTGCACGGCGCCTTCTGCAGCACGTACTCGGTCACCCTCCCGATCTCCTCCGGCCGCGCGGCGCCGATCCCACCGAGGATCGCCCCGCCCCGGATCCTGCTGGGCGGCTCGCCGCCCATCACGATCACCTCGGCCCCGCGCTGGCGCGCCTCGGCCACGATCCCGGCGCCGACCGACCGCGCGCGGACGAAGGCGGTCCCCACCTCGACGTTCTCGTACTCGTCGGCGACCTCGTCGGCGCGTGCGAGCGCTCGGTCGGCCTGCTCCCTGATCGCGACCGGGAGCGGCGCGTCGATCGGCACCGTCAGCGGCAGCTCCGCCACGTAGATCACGTCCACGCGCGGCGGCGCCTCGCCCTCGCGCACCTCGGCGTCCGCGAGCCTGCCGGCGGTGGCGATGATGTCGTCGTCCAGCTTCGACCCGAACACCGGCACCAGGATCGACTTGAACTCGACGTCGGTCGCCTCCTTCTTCAGCGAGGACTCGGGCACCGTCACCCGCTCGGTCAGCGAGACGCCCTCGACGAAGCGGCGGTAGACGAGGTACATGACGAGCCCGAACAGCATCCAGCCGCCGCCCACGGCCAGCGCCCCCTGGTGGAAGGCGATCACCGACAGCCAGGCCAGCCCGCTGATCACCGCCGCGAACAGCGCCGGCAGGGGAATCTCCCGCTCGCGGACCCGGAGGTTGAAGGGAACCCTGTAGGGACGCTCGCGGTCGGGGTCGCTGACCCGCAGGCGGATGATCGCGAGGTGCGCGAGGGTCGCTGCCAGCAGCGCCCCGAACGCATAGACGCCGGCGAGGAACTCGATGTCGCCGGGGATCGCCAGCGCCAGCGCCAGCACCGCCGCGATCGCGATCGCGACCACGGGCGTCGCGTAGGTGCGCTGCAGCCGTCCCGCCCAGCTCGGGATCTGGCGGTTGCGCCCGAGCACGTAGACGTGGCGGGAGAGGCCGAGCATCGAGGTGTTGGCCGCCCAGATCAGCACCGGCACCGCGACCAGCACGACCGCCCACTGCATCACGTCCGCGAGCCAGCCGGGATCGAACTGCTGCACCACCCCCAGCACCGGCGCGTCCACGTACTCGCCCGCCAGCGCCGTCTCCGGCCCATCCGGGCCCTGCTCTACCGGTACCGCCATCAGCGCCACCGCGGCGATCCCGGCGTACATCAGCGGCACGATCACGGCCCCGGCCGAGGCCACGCGCTTCAGCTCCCCCTGCTCGAAGTCCAGGTCGGGCGCCAGGTCGCTAGCCGCCTCGATCCCCGCATAGGCGATCGTCGCCACGACCGCGGCGTAGACGATGTCCTCGAGGCTCGGGCTCGAGAACAGCTCCAGCTCGGCGGTCAGCAGCGAGGGCTCGAAGACGACCACCGCGCCGACCGCGATCACCAGCAGCTGCAGCACCAGGTCGGCCAGCGCCAGCATCACCAGCCGGTTCTGGCGGCTCCCGCCGGTGACCGAGGTCGCGTTCAGGAAAGCCGCCAGTCCGATCACGGCCGCCGCCACGGCGACGGCCTCCCAGCCATCGGCGAACCCGCCCCAGGCCGGTGTCAGATAGTGGGGCACCGAGATCGCCGCGGCGGCGATCACGATCACGTAGTCGATCAGGATCGCCCAGCCGGCGATGAAGCTGATCAGCTCGTTGAAGGCGTGGCGGGAGAAGGTCGAGGACCCGCCCCGCTCGCGGTACATGGCGCCGCCCTCGACGTAGGTGAGCGTCGTGATCGCGAACAGCAGGCCGGCGCCGAGGAAGATCACCGGCGTCAGCCCCAACCCGCGATCGGCGACGACCCCGATCGAGAAGTAGATCGAGAAGCCGACGGTGGACGCCGCGATCGCGTACAGGAACGGCACCCCGAGCAGCTGCCTCGCCCTCACCTCCCGCCTCCCCTCATCGGCCGCCGCCCGGCGGGCGCAACGAGATGTAGAGCCGCCCGGCGCCGATGCCGACGAACAGCAGCCCGAAGAGCATGCCCGTCGCCAGCGGCCCGCCCCCGCGCGCCAGCGTCACGACCACCATCGCCAGCCCGAAGCCGATGATGGTGACGGCGAAGACCCTGGTCGCGACCTGGTAGGCGGCCCCCAGCACAGGTGGGCGCTCGCGCTCGCTCATGCCGACGCCCCGATTCCCTCGGCGACGCCGGCCTCCTCGCGCGCCCGGACCGGCTCGCCGACGACGATCACCCGGCAGGGCCGCTTCGCCAGCACCGTCTGCAGGGTCTTGCCGTAGAGCGGCCGCCCATCGCGGTAGCGCAGGCCCATCACCAGCGCGCTCGCCTCCATCTCCTTCGCCTCCTTCGCGATCGAGGACCCCGCCTCGTCCGGTCGCGCCCGGTGCACGTGGCCGCTGACGCGCATGCCGCCGATCAGCTTCGCCTGCTCGATCTTCGACTGCGCCGCCGACTCCTGCTCCCTCATCGGGGCCTCGACCGGCAGGCTCCTCGGGACCGTGAGCAGGGAGACGACGTGGATCCCGCGGCGGCGCTTGGCCGCGAGCTTGACGGCGGTCGCCACCGTCTCCTCGGAGAACGGCGCGTCGTCCTCGAAGGCGACGAGCACGCTCTTGTACTCGACCTCCTCGACCCCGACGGGCTCGGGCAGCACCACCCTGTGCGTCTCGGTCAGCGGCAGGCCCTGCACCCGCCGGTATCCGACGTAGGTGGCGATGCCGATCAGCATCCAGATGGACCCGAGGACCAGCGTGCGCGTGTTCAACGCCATCACCACGATCCAGGCCGCTCCGGTGCCGAGGCCGCCGATCACGGACGCCAGCGGCAGGTCCCAACCCCTGAACCGGACGTTGAGCGGCGCCCGCCAGGGGCGCTCCCGGTCGGGGTAGCGCTGGCGCAGGCGCACCAGGGACAGGTGCGCGATCGTGAACGAGAGCATCGCCCCGAACGAGTACATCGTCGCCAGCAGCTCGGTCTCGCCCGGGAGCAGCGCGACGACCGAGACGGCGCCGAAGAGGATCAGGGCCAGATAGGGCGTGCGGAACTTCGGGTGGATCGCCCGCAGGCGCTGGGGCAACTGCCGATAGGTGCCCATCGAGAAGGTCAGCCGCGAGAGCCCGATCAGGCCGGCGTTGGTCGCGATGATCAGGATCACCCCGGCCAGGACGCCGACGTAGACCCGCAGCACCTCGGTGAGGGAGGCGCTGAGGCCCATGTTGTCGACGATGCCGAGCATCGGGTTCTCGGCGTAGGTCGTGCCGAGCTCGGTCGTGAACTCGCCGCCGGACTCCGACACCGGCATCGCCGACAGCGCCACCAGCGGGATCAGCAGATAGAGGACCAGCACGGCCGCGACCACGAGCCCGACGGCGCGCGGGATCGTCCGCGGGGCGTCGCGCGCCTCCTCGGACATGTTCGAGAGCGTCTCGATCCCGGTGTAGGCGATCATGCCGAGCGCGATTCCCAGCGCGAAGTCGCCCCAGGTCGGCGCCACCCCGAAATCGACGTTGTTCACCAGCGTGTCCGCGTTGAGGACGAGGAAGAGGCCGAGCGCCACCAGCAGGACCTGCGTCAGCAGGTCCCCGATCGCGAGCACGATGTTGAGCCGGGCAGACTCCTGACCGCCGAGGATGTTGATGCCGACGAGCCCCGCCACGAGCGCCGCCGAGAAGAAGATGTCGGTCGGGCTGTCCCCGAGCGGCTCCCAGAGCACCGCGAGGTAGTCGGGGACGAAGAAGGCCGAGATCGCGACCGTGATCACGTAGTTCAGCATCTGCCCCCAGGCCGCCAGGAAGCTGACCAGCTCGTTGAAGGCGTGGCGCGCGAAGCTCGAGGAGCCCCCCGCCTCGGGGTACATGACGGTGGCCTCGGCGTAGGTCGCGGCCGTGAGCATGAAGATCAGCCCCGCGACCAGGAAGGCGATCGGCGTCAGCCCGAGGGCGAAGGCGGCGACGACCCCGAGCGCGTAGTAGATGGAGGAGCCGACGTTGCCGTAGGCGGTCGAGAACAGCGCGCCCGTGCCGTGCACGCGCGCCAGCGACTCGTCCCGCGGGATTCGCCTAGCCAAGTCGCCCCAAAGGTACGGGTCGCGCCAGGCGGCTCAGCGTTGCCAGGGCGACGGCCCCGCCACCCCGCATCCCCGCAGGGCGAAGCCCGAGGAGATGCGGGTTCGTGGCGAAGCCGTCAGCCGTGGCGTTCCGTCTCAGAGAGCGACGATCGGGATGATCAGGATCGCGACGATGTTGGCGACCTTGATCATCGGGTTGATCGCCGGGCCGGCGGTGTCCTTGTAGGGATCGCCGACGGTGTCGCCGGTGACCGAGGCGGCGTGGGCGTCCGAGCCCTTGCCCCCGTGGGCGCCGTCCTCGATCAGCTTCTTGGCGTTGTCCCAGGCGCCGCCGCCGGCGGTCATCGAGATCGCGGCGAAGATGCCGACGACGATGACGCCGATCAGCAGGCCGCCGAGTGCCTGGTAGCTGAGCAGGCCGACGACCACCGGGACGACGATCGGGATCAGCGAGGGCAGGATCATCTCGCGCTGCGCCGAGGCGGTCACGATCGCGACCGAGCCGGCGTAGTCGGGCTTCTCCTTGCCCTTCATGATCCCCGGCCTCTCGCGGAACTGGCGGCGGACCTCCTCGACCACCTGGCCGCCGGCGCGGCCGACGGCCTCGATCGAGAGCGCCGAGAACAGGTAGACCATGATCCCGCCGATCAGCAGGCCGATGAGGACGTCGGGCGAGGCCACGTCGAAGTTCAGTGCCTTGTCCGGGTCCTCCTCCTGCAGCTCGAAGATGAACGCGTTGAACAGCACCAGCGCGGCCAGCGCGGCCGAGCCGATCGCGTATCCCTTGGTCACGGCCTTGGTCGTGTTGCCCACCGCGTCCAGGGGATCGGTGATGTCGCGCACCTCCTGCGGCAGCTCCGCCATCTCGGCGACGCCGCCGGCGTTGTCGGTGATGGGGCCGAAGGCGTCGAGCGCGACGATCAGCCCGGTCAGCGAGAGCTGCGCCATAACGGCGATGCCGATGCCGTAGATGCCGGCCAGCTCGTTGGCGCCGAAGATCGCGAGCACGATCACCAGCACGGGCGCGGCGGTGGACTGGAAGCCCTGCGCCAGGCCCTGGATGATGTTGGTCGCGTGGCCCGTCTCGGAGGCGTCGGCGATCGTGCGCACCGGCCGGAAGCGGGTCGAGGTGTAGTGATCGGTGATCACGAACAGCAGCGCCGTGACGCCGACCCCGATCAGGCCGCAGAGCCAGAGGTCGGTGACGCTGACCGCGGCGGCGCCGGCCTCGGAGAAGCCGAGGCGGAGCGGGTCGCTCATCAGCCAGTCGGTGATCGGGTAGAAGGCGATGGCCGAGAGCACGGCCGAGACCGCCAGGCCGACGTAGAGCGCGCGCTCGACGTTGCCGCTGCGGGTGCGGACCGCCAGCGCGCCGATGATCGAGGCGAGGATGGCGACGCCGCCCAGCGCGAGCGGGTAGACCGCGACCTCGCGCCCGTACTCGGGCGTGAAGGTGAGCACGCCGAGCAGCATCACCGCGACCGCGGTGACGGCGTAGGTCTCGAACAGGTCGGCGGCCATGCCGGCGCAGTCGCCGACGTTGTCGCCGACGTTGTCGGCGATCACCGCGGGGTTGCGGGGGTCATCCTCGGGGATGCCCGCCTCGACCTTGCCGACGAGGTCGGCGCCGACGTCGGCGGCCTTGGTGAAGATTCCGCCGCCCAGACGAGCGAAGACCGAGATCAGCGAGCCACCGAAGCCGAGGCCGATGAGGGCGTCCACGGCCTCCTTGTCGCTGAAGTCCAGCAGGATCAGCGCGCCGTAGTAGCCGGCGACTCCCAGCAGCGCGAGCCCGACGACGAGCATGCCCGTGACCGAGCCCCCCTTGAAGGCGACGTCGAGCGCGGGCGGGATGCCGCCGCGGGCGGCCTCCGCCACCCGGGAGTTGGCGCGCACCGACAGGTTCATGCCGATGAAGCCCGCGGCGCCCGAGAGGACGCCGCCGATCACGAAGCCGATCGCGGTCTCGACGTTCTGCAGCGGGATCAGCAGCAGCGCCACGACCACGCCGACGCCGGCGATGATCGTGTACTGGCGCTTCAGGTAGGCGCTGGCGCCCTCCTGGATCGCGCTGGAGATCTCCACCATCCTGTCGTTGCCCGCGGGCTTGGCCAGCAGGCGCTGGGTGATCAGAAGTCCATAGACGACGGCGGCGGCGGCGCAACCGAGCGCGAACACCACTCCGTAGTCGGTCAGAAAGTCAGTCAAGTTCGTTCAGCTCCTGGTTCTCTGTCGCTCTTCGTTAGGGGATGAAACGGTGAGGGGCGGCGCGGGAGTGTACCCGGCCCAACGGTCCCGGCGGCGTCAGTCGTCCCCCGGGGTCCAGAGGCCCGAGGCGCCGCCGCCCGGGCCCTTTTTGTCCTGCTCGGAAGCTTCCTCGCCCGGCTCGGCGGGGGAGTCTCCCCCGCCCTCGGCCGCGTCGTCGCCCCCATCGCCCCGCGCGTGCTTGGCCCAGAGCAGCTGCAGCTCGGAGACGGCCTGGCGCAGCTGCGCCTGCGCCTGCTCGGGCACGTGCTCGACCAGCGCCCCGGCCGCCTCGATCCCGATCCTCGCCTGGTCGAGGTCGCGCTCGTCCTCCTTCGCGATCCGGCGCGCCGAGAGGTTGAGGATGCTGATCGCCGACTGCAGGACCAGGTCGTCGATCCGCAGCTCGCGCACCTGCTGCTCGAGCTGCTCGCGCAGCTGCTCCTCGCTCTCGGCGCCGTTGCTCTCCTCGCCGGGCTCAGCCATCGGCTAAGTGAATCACCTGGAGCCCGCCCGGCGCCCGCCGGGGGCCGCCGGCGATCCGGGCTTGGAGGCGACCATGAAGACCCAGCGACCGCCAGGTCGGCGTCGGAGAGCCCGCGAAACCGCGACAGCAGCCGCGGACGCATGCGCTCGATCTCGGGCGCGGCGGCGGCGACCACCCGCGCGACCTGCTCGGCGGAGAGCCCCCCCCTCGAGGTCGCCGGCGTCGCCGATCAACCGGGTCGGATGCAGCTCGGCGCTGTAGCCGAGCGCCGAGGCGTGCTCGCGGTAGCTGTCGCTGAGGCAGCGGTTGGTGAGGCCCGTGTGGCGCCGCATCGCGTCCCAGACACGATCCGACACGGTCAGGAGCTCGAGCGGGCCGCGGCCGCTGCGCTCGAACAGCCCGTGGTCGCTGAGGTCGATCTTGTGCAGCATCGCCCCGCCCGGCTCGAGCAGGCGGTCCATCTGCTCGAAGGCGGGCGCGAGGTCCCAGAGGTGGCCGAGAACGGCTCGCGAGATGATCGCGTCGAAGCGGCCGGCGACTGCCTCCTGCGCACGCTCGACGCCGGTGCCCTCGATCAGCACGAGCGCGTCCTGCCCTTCGGCCAGCGCGCCGTCGGGGCTCAGCGCGCGACCCAGCCGCTCCCGCTCAGATCGGGGCCGGCTCTCCGAGAGCGCACGGTGGATGCGGCGCTGCTGCTCGGGGTCGCGGACGGTCGCGAAGCGGTCCAGGCAGACGACCTGGCGAGCGCCGGCGCCGATCAGGCGCAGCGCGACGCCGAGGGTGTCCCCCGGCCCCAGCTCCAGAATCCGGGCGCCGTGAATCCGCTCCGCATCGAGGCCCCGGCGCTCATAGTCGGCGAAGACCCAGTCGACGCAGGCCAGGCTCTGCTCGAGGCTGAAGCCTCGGTTGCGGGCGCCGAGCAGCACCGGCTTCGCCGGCCGCAGCCTGAGCGCGATGCCAAGCCTGAGGTTGCGGGCCATCAGCGTCGCGATGACCAGAGCGCGGGAGCGCCTGGCGAGCTCGCGTAGCCGGCGCATCGCGAGGGCGCTCGAGGGTCCTAGCGGGAGACCCGCTGCGGGGCGTAGGTGCGCGCCGTCTCGGCGACGGCGTCACGGTAGATCTCCTCGATCGAAGCGCCGTCGGCGAGCGCCGCGCGCGCGCGCTGGGCGCCGTTGCGCTCCGGGAGCGCGACATCGACGCCGAGGCGCTCGCGCGCCGGGGCCGTCCACTCCAGCAGCCCCTCCAGCACCGCCCCGGTCGGGACCTCCTTGCGCCCGCGGAAGTCCAGCATCGATCCGTCCATGCCGTGGCGGATCGCGCGCCAGAGGTTCTCCTCGATCTCGTTGCCGCCCAGCGGGGTGTATTCGCCCTCGCCGCGCTCGTCGTGCTCCAGCGCCGCCTGCACGATGCAGGCCGCGATCAGGCCGGCGAGCTGGAACGACTCCTCGCCCTGGGTCTGCGCGTCGCAGATGCGCAGCTCGACCGTGCCGAAGGCGTGGTGGGGCCGCACCGACCACCACAGCTGCGTCGCCTCGACCACTGTGCCGGTCTCGGTCAGGAACCCGACCAGATCCGCGTAGCGCTCCCAGTCCCCGAAGGGCTCGTGCACGCCGCAGCGCGGGAAGGTCCGGGTGAAGATCTCGGTGCGAACGCTGTGCAGGCCGGTGTCGCGGCGGTCGAGGAACGGGGAGTTGGCCGAGGCCGCCAGCAGCGGCGGCAGCAGCTCCCGCAGCCGGTCGGTGACGGCGATCGCGCGGTCGGCGCCGCGGATGCCGACGTGCACGTGCAGGCTCCAGCTGTTGTTCCGCTGCGCGACCCAGCCCAGGTCGTGCTGAAGGCGCCGGTAGTGCTCGGTGTCGATGATGCGCTGGTCCAGGTAGTTCGCCCAGGGATGGGTCCCCATCGCCGCCAGCGCCAGCCCCTTCGACTCCGCCAGCGCGAACAGCGCGTCCCGGCGCTCGCGCTGGCGCTCCACCGCCTCGGCGAAGGTCTCGCCCCGCCCCGAGCGGATCTCGATCTCGGTGTCGATCAGCTCGCCCCGAACCGCCGGCGCCAGCACCTCGTCGGACTGGGCGGCCTCGAACAACTCCGGGAAGCGGTGCTCCAGCTCGAGCGTCTCGGGGTCCAGCAGCGCGAACTCCTCCTCGAGCCCGATCGTGAAGTCGGTCGAGTCCTCGAAGGTCGCGCGTACGCGATCCAGGTCGAGGCCCGAGCCCGGCGCCTCGGGGTCCGTGTCCGGTGGCATCAGGTCAAATAGAAGTAGAGGGCGTTGAGCAGGTCGACCGCAGGGCTTGAAGTGTGAACCGTGACCTCGGGCGGGACCTGCAGCAGCTGCTCGGAGTAGTTGAAGATGATCCTGACCCCGGCCTCGACCAGGCGGTCGGCGACCTCCTGGGCGTTGTCGGCGGGAACCGCGAGCACGCCGACGACCACGTTCTCCTCGCCCACGATCCGCTCGAGGTCGTCGAAGGCGCGGACCTCGAGCCCCCCCACCCGGCGGCCGATCACGGCCTGGTCGACGTCGAACATGGCGACGATGCGGAAGCCGTGGTCGGCGAAGATGTCCGAGCTCGCGATCGCCTGGCCCAGGTTGCCGGCGCCGAACAGGGCGATGTTGTGCTGGCCGGCCGTCCGCAGGATCTTGCGGACCTCGCGCACCAGCGAGTCGACGTTGTAGCCCACCCCGCGCTTGCCGAACTTGCCGAAGCCGGAGAGGTCGCGCCGGATCTGGGTCGAGTTGATGTGGGTGTACTCCGATAGCTCCTGGGAGGAGATCGTCGCCTTGCCCATCTTGCGCGCCTGGGTCAGCACCTGCAGATAGCGCGAGAGCCGCGCCGCGACCCCCAACGAGAGGCGGTCGCCGTCCCCGATCTCGCTCTCCGCCCCCTCCGGGGCGGCGGCTCCCGCGCCGTCGTCGATCATGTGGACAAGGTAGCGAGCCGGCGCCGCAGGGCGCCCTCGTCGAGCCCCAGCTCGCTCACGACCTCGCCGCCCAGCTCGACCACCGGGATCCGCTCCAGGTACCGACGCAGCAGGCCTTCGTCGGACTCGATGTCGATCCGCTCGACCTCGAACCCGAGCCCCTCCGCGCGCAGCGCCTCGAGCTCGTCGAAGGCCTCGTCGCAGAGGTGGCAGTCAGGCCGCTCGTAGAGCCGAACCGTCAAGCCCGGGTTCGCGCTTCGCGCGCCGCACGAGGTCATCCCGCGGTTGCGGCGCTCGCGCTCGCGAAGGCATCGAACTCCAGGTAGTCGGGGTAGGGGATCGGGTCCGCGTAGCGCGCGGCCGAGGCGATCATCGCGGCGTTGTCGGTGCAGAGCTCGATCGGGACCAGCTTCAGCGCCAGCCCTCGCTGCTCACAGAGCTCGCCGGTGCGGCGCCGCAGCTCGGCGTTGGCGGCGACGCCGCCGCCCAGCGCGACGGCCCGCCACTCGCCGGCGTCGAGTGCGCGCCCCAGCTTGGCGACGAGCTGATCGACGATCGCCCGCTGGTAGGAGGCCGCGAGGTCGGGGGCGGCGGCGGCCGTGGCCTCCGGGCCCAGTTCCCGCACGCGGTAGACCAGCGCCGTCTTCAGGCCGCTGAAGGACATCTCGAGGCCGGGCTCGCGGGTCATCGCCACGGGGAACTCGAAGGCGTCCGGATCGCCGGACTCCGCAGCGCGCTGGATCGCCGGCCCGCCCGGGTAGCCGAGGCCGAGCAGCCGGGCGCCCTTGTCGAAGGCCTCGCCGGCGGCGTCGTCGAGCGTCTGCCCGAGCGGCTCGTACCCCGCTGTCCCGGTGACCCCGGCGAGCAGCGTGTGGCCCCCGCTCGCGATCAGGCAGAGGAAGGAGGGCTCGAGCGGGTCGGGCTCGAGGAAGTTGGCCGCGACGTGGCCCTGCAGGTGATCGACCGGGATCAGCGGCGTGCGGTTGGCGGAGGCCAGCGCCTTGGCGGTGCTGAGCCCGACCAGCAGGGCGCCGATCAGGCCGGGGCCCTGGGTGACCGCGAGCGCGTCGAGGTCCACGAGGCCTGCCCCGCCCCGCTCCAGCGCGCTCGCGACGACGGCGTTGATCAGCTCCAGGTGGTGGCGGGAGGCGACCTCGGGCACGACGCCGCCGAACTCCTCGTGAAAGCTCGCCTGCGAGGAGATCACGTTGGAGAGCACGCGTGGGCCCTCGACCAGCGCCGCGCAGGTGTCGTCGCAGCTCGTCTCGATCGCCAGGATCAGGCGGGGGTCGGTCAAGCGACGGCTCAGGCCAGGCCCGCGCCGGCACGCTCCCGAACCAGCCACATGATCAGGGCGTCCTCGCCGTTGTCGTGGTAGTAGCTGCGGCGCCGGCCGGCGGAGCGGAAGCCGAGCCGCTCGTACATCGCGATCGCCGGCAGGTTCGAGACGCGGACCTCGAGCGTGAAGCGCGATTCCGAGCCGGCCTCCTCGAAGAGGCGGTCGATCAGCTCGGATGCGATCCCGCGACGGCGATGCTCGCTGACCACCGCGACGTTCATCAGGTGCCAGACCTGCTCGTAGCGGGCGCAGACCAGGTAACCGACGAGGCCTTTCTCGTCCTCGGCGGCGAGGCAGATGCCCGTCGGCTTCGAGAACTCCAGCACGAACATCGCCAGCGACCACGGGGTCGGGAACGAGCGCCGCTCGATCGCGATCACCGACGGCAGGTCACCGTAGGCGAGGCGGCGGACGGTGAGCGAGCCGGGCTCGCCCCGCCCGGCCTCGGAGGCCTCAGGCTGTCTCGCTTGGCTCATCTTCCTGAATCCATCGCTTCGCATCCGGCTCTCTCAGATACACAGGCTCGATCGTGTCGGGGGCCACCGCCGCCGTCGCCTCGCCGAGCGCACAGACGTGGCGCGCGGCGACCCTGTGCGCAATCTCCTCCCGCGGAAGGACGGTGGCTCCGGCCGCCTCGAGCTCCGCCAGAAATCGTAGCGCCCCGTCCCCCGCCGCCAGCGGGGGAGGATTCATGCCCGCGGCGAGCTCGGCGAGCCGCTCCGGCGAGCAGACGAGGGGCTCGCCGCGCGGCTCGCCGCCGGGCCCGAAGGCGGCGGCGAAGGCCTGACCGCGGCGTGCGTCGAGCACCGGCAGCGGCGAGCGCCCCTCGGCCACCGCCAGCTCGGCGATCCCCCGCGCCAGCGCCGACAGCGTCGAGACGGGGGCCAGCTCGACCACGCGCCCCTGCGCCAGCGCGCGGGCGGTGGCGATCCCGATCCGGAGCCCCGTGAACGACCCGGGGCCGACCCCGACGGCGATGCGGTCGATCCGCTCCCAGCCGCCGGCGGCCTCGGCGCAGCGCTCGACCTCGGCCAGCAGCTGGGTCGCGTGCCGGGGGCGCCCGTCCTCCCCCGTCCCCGCCTCGCGCTCCGCGAGCACGTCCCCCGCGGCGGTGACCGCGACTGTGAGCTCGGCGGTGGCCGTGTCGAATCCGAGGGTTGCCATAGATTGCAGTCAAGCGCCGCGCGCGCGCCGATGCTAGGCCGAACCACCGAACTTGACGGAGGAGACGACATGAAGCCGAAGTCCAGCAGGTTCAAGCCGATCAGCCGCCGCGCCCGGGCCGTTGGGGTGGGCCTCGCCGTCGCCGGCCTCAGCGCGGGCTTCACGGCCTGCGGCGATGACGAGCAGGACCAGCTCAACGACGCCATCGACGAGGCCCAGGAGAACGTGGAGTCGGCGCTGGACGAGGTGGACACCGAGGAGCTGCAGGAGCAGGCCGAATCGGTCCAGGAGCAGATCGAGGACATCGACACCGAGGAGCTCCAGCAACAGGCCGAAGAGGCCCAGAAGCAGCTCGAGGAGGCATACGGGGACAATTGAGGGGTCGCGAGGCCGCTGGCTTCTGAGCGAACGCGGAAGCGTTCGCGATGGGTGCCGGGTGGCCGCCGGCGTCCCCGATTGGCGGGGTCATCGCCGGACCTCGATTTCCCGTCTGTCCCCGCCCGCGTGGCGGATCTCGACGCGCGCCCTGACCCGCTCGATGCCGGGGTCCGCCGCCTGCGGCCACTCGACGAAGCCGATCGTCTCCGCGTCGAGGTAGTCCTCCAGCAGACCCGGGTCCTCGCCCTCCATTCCCTCGAGCCGGTAGAGGTCGAGGTGGGCGACGGGAACCCGCCCGGCGTAGCGCTGCCCGATCGTGAACGTCGGGGAGGTGACCGGGTCGGTGACGCCGAGGGCGCGGCAGGCGCCGCGGACTAGGGTCGTCTTGCCCGCGCCGAGCTCGCCGCTGACGAGCACGACGTCGCCCGGCTCGAGGCTCGCGGCGAGCCTCTCGCCCACCGCCTCGGTCTGCGCCGGCGACTCGCTGAGCTCAGCCACCGGCGAGCCTGGGAAGGGCGGCCAGCTCGGCGTCGCGGCTGACCGCTCCGATCTCGCCCGCCAGGTCGCTCAGCCTGACGCCGCCGATCGTCCCCATCTCCGCGTCGAGTGGCCTGAAGAAGTTGTCGTAGTGGGTCGGCACGACCACGCCCGGGTCGAGCCGCGGCAGGACTCGCTCCCAATAGCGCTCGGTGAAGTTGCGGCCCGCGACCCCGGCCAGGAACACGTCCACCCCCTTGTGCCGGATCGCGTCGTCAACCAGGTCGGCGCTGCCCTGGTGATAGAGCGTGGTTCCCGCGACGGCGATGTGGATGCCCCAGACCTGGCCGCACCTGTACTGGTTGGGCGAGAGGCCGTCGAGGTGCTCGCAGCTGAGGTCGCCGGCGTAGGGCACCGCCATCCCCAGCAGCAGCTTCGAATGAACGCTCGGCACGAAACTGACCTCGAAGGGGCCGAGCTCATAGGTTCGGTAGGGCTCGACCTCGACCGCGCGGTCGGCGAGCCCGTGCAGCGCCATCAGCGCGACCAGCGAGCCCGAGCCGTAGGCGCCGCAGCCGAAGCGGGCGGCGACCGCGGGCGCGTCCACGGCGTGGTCGAAGTGTGTGTGTCCCACGAGCACCCCGACCGCCTCCCCGCGCGTGGGCAGGAAACGGTCGAGCGCGGACGGGTCGGGCAGGGCCGTGCGGCGCCGCAGCAGGCTCGAGAGCGGCACCCGCGAGACGTACGGGTCCAGGTAGAGGTCCTTGCCCTCGAACGAGAGCCGGTAGCCCGAGACCCCGAGCCACTCGATCCCGAGCCCGGCGGGCAGATCAAGCGCGCCGGCCTCGAGCTCGCGCACCGCGGCCGCGTCCTCGCGCTGCTGGCTGCTCCGCGTCGCGGCGGAGCGGGCCATCTCGCCCAGGTGGCGCAGGGGATGGGGCACGCGCTCGATCCTACGCCGAGCGGGGCCCGCGGCCTCTCAGCCGAACAGTCCCATCTGGTCGGCTGAGACCTCGACCGGCCGCTCCATCGGGTCGCTCTCGGTCTCGGGCTCGAGGTCGTCGACCGCGGCGATCGGCTCCGGCAGCGGCTCGGTGAGTAGCCCGGGGATGAGCTTGAAGTCCTCGCGAAGCTGCTCGGCCACCGCCCGCGTCCGCAGGCCGGCCGCGGGGTGGAACAGGGGCAGCAGCAGCACCGGGCGCCCGCCGAGGGTGTGGTGCTGGGCCGAGCCGCGCACCTTGGTGATCCCGGTCGGCTTCCCGGTCAAGAGCTTGGTAGCGAAGTTCCCGAGTGTCCCGATCACTCGGGGCTGGATCAGCGAGATCCTGCTTTCGAGCCAGGGCCTGCAGGCCTCGATCTCCTCCGGTTGGGGGTCGCGGTTGCCCGGAGGACGGCAGCAGAGGACGTTGTTGATGAACACGTCCTCGCGCTGCATCCCGATGCCCTCCAGCAGCTCCCCGAGGAACTTCCCGGCTCGCCCCACGAAGGGCAGGCCCCGGCGGTCCTCCTCGGCGCCGGGCGCCTCGCCCACGAACATCAGGTCGGCGTCGGAGTTGCCCGACCCGAAGACCACCTTGTTTCGCGTCTCCGCGAGGGCGCAGCGCTCGCAGGCCGAGGCGCCGCGATAGACCTCGACCAGCGCCTCGCGGCGCTCCTCGGCCCCGTCGGGGATGCCGGGCAGTGAGCCCGTCTGCGTCTCAGCCATCTCCCCGGCTCCGCTTAGCGCGCGCCCGCTCGCTGGCCCGCTGCTTGGCGAAGCGCTCGCGCGCGCCGCCGCGGTCGGTGCCCCGCTTGTCCTCCATGCGACGCCGCTGCCCGGCGGTGGGCTGGCGGTGGATCGGGGCGAAGCCCGAGGCGGTGGCGCGCTCGAGGTCGGCGCCGCCGCACTGCGGGCAGCGAACGTCCTCGATCGCCTTGCCGACATGCGACCCGACCAGCTCCTCGAAGCTGGCCTCACAACCGCGGCAGCGGAACTCGAAGACCGGCATTAGCCGGCCCCAATCTATAATCAGGCGTGGCCGCGACCCGAGCCAGGGCGCGGACCGGCCGGAGTTTCCGGCAACAGCACCCAACACCGAACAAGCGACGTCGTCTGGTATCTCCGATGCGGGAACTGGAACGGGAACTGACCCCAAACCCCACCCCAGAGGCGCCGATCGTCCTGATCGGCCGCGGCCGCGCGGGCCGGAGCCTCGCCGCGGCCGCCGAGTCCGCGGGACTGCCGGTGCGCCTCGCCCCGAGCGCGAACGCCGCCGAGGCCGCG